>Ga0209025_1004986_pt1 | contig 11106 bp, 12 predicted proteins | sample AraplaMF_Col_mLB_FD_184256 | JGI IMG/M metagenome (GOLD analysis project Ga0209025, IMG submission 184256) | Arabidopsis root microbial communities from the University of North Carolina, USA - plate scrape MF_Col_mLB (SPAdes) (version 2) | ecosystem: Host-associated > Plants > Roots > Endosphere... | reverse complement strand
TAGTGCGAGCTAAAATTGCGGAAATTCAAGCGCGTGGCAAGCTACCGATTATTGTAGGGGGCTCAGGTTTATATGTGCAGGCTGTACTCTTTGATTTTCAATTTACAGAGGAGCAGGTAGATGAGGCGGCACGGAATGCCTATTATAAAGAACTGGAAAAATTAGGTCCAGAGGCGATGCATGCTAAGCTTAAAAAACTTGATCCACAAACAGCGGAGACAATTCATCCAAATAATACTCGCCGTGTCATACGTGCGTTAGAGATGATTGAGTTTAGTGGCGTTTCAAAGGCATCCGAAGCACAAAACCGTGGAGAGGTCCCGCTGTACAATCATGTGATTTTAGGGCTCGGGCAAAATATGTCACGTGAAGTACTCTATGATCGTATTAACCGTCGTGTTGATATAATGATGGAAAAAGGGCTTTTAGAAGAAGTGAAGGGCTTATGGCAGCAAAACATTCGTGGTGTGCAGTCAATCCAAGCAATCGGTTATAAAGAATTATATGATTACCTAGATGGAAAATGCTCTTTAGAAGAAGCCATTGACAGCTTAAAGCAAAATTCTCGCCGCTATGCGAAAAGACAGCTAACATACTTCCGTAACAAAATGGATGTATATTTTGTTAATAATGACGAAAAACTCTGATTAATTTCTAAAAATTACTAATTGCTAAATTGGTAGAACATGCTACTATAGGAATGAAGAGGTAGAAAGAGAGTATAGGGAGGCATATTTGATGAAATCAATTAACTTGCAAGATACATTCTTAAACCATCTACGTAAAAATAATGTTTTTGTAACTGTGTTTTTGTTAAACGGATTTCAGTTAAAAGGAACTGTGAAATCCTATGATAATTTTACAGTATTATTATCAGATGCTGATAGCAAACAACACCTTATTTACAAACACGCTATTTCTACATTTGTTCCAGCAAAGCAAGTGGATTTTTTAGAGACAGATAACTAGAGTAAAGCAGTTAGTGTTCATGACACTAGCTGTTTTTTTGCCTTCAGGCTATAATGTAAGAGGAAATTGATATATTGGAGGATTACACATATGAAATCTATGGATACAACTGAAGTATTAGAACTATTAGATGCGAACGAAGACCTATACATTATTGATGTTCGTGAAGAGGATGAGGTAGCTCAGGGTATGATTCCTGGTGCTCAGCACATTGCTCTTGGGACAATCCCTGAGCGCTTAGAAGAATTAGATGCTTCTAAGCCATACATTATCGTATGCAAGGCAGGCGGACGTTCAGCAAATGCTTGTGCATACTTAGAAGCTCAAGGCTTTGACGTAACAAACCTTGAAGGCGGCATGCTTGCTTATGATGGAGAGTTAGAATTTAAATAATGATCGATTTAAACCCTCGTTTATGCGAGGGTTTTTCTTATACAATCAAGTCGATGTAAGAATGAAGTGATTTATTATTTTTTTGGCAGAATATGTTATAATCACAACAACAAGGAGGGATAAGTATGTATCGAACGATTGCACCCCCAACAATGTCTTTGCAGTAGAATCTACTGTTTAGGCATTCAATAAAAGCTTGCTAATTCTCAATAGATTCTACTGTATATCGAAAGACTATATACATGTAGAAAGTAGGAATTAGAAATGAGCGGAAAACTATCTTTTATTTTATCGATGATTATTTTTGGCGCTGTAGGTGTTTTTGCGAAATACATTAAGTTGCCTTCTAGTGAGATAGCCTTTTGGATGAGTCTTGTTGGCTCTTGTTTTTTACTGATGATTTTCCTTTATAAAAAAGAAAGGTTTTCGAAAACAACTATTTTGCAAAATAAATGGCCTTTGTTACTTTCGAGTTTTGCCTTATGCGGCAATTGGATTTTTCTGTTCCAAGCGTACAAGGAAACAACCATTGCAAATGCAGCGCTAAGTTACTATTTTGCTCCAGTTCTAGTAATTTGTTTATCACCGATCGTTTTGAAAGAGAAAATAGATGCACGGAAAATCTTTTATGTTTGTGTTGCTCTAGTAGGCCTGTATTTTATCGTCCAAAGTCAATCTACCGAAACGAGCGAACATTATATCGGAATTGTCTATGGGCTTATTGCAGCTTGTTTCTATACAATAGTTACATTCACCAATAAGTATATTCATGGCTTAAAAGAGCCCGATAATACGATTATTCAGCTTGCTTTAGCAGCGTTATTCCTTGCACTATATCTTTTGTGGACTAATGGGTTCCAAGTACTACAAATCGATATAAAATCAATTAGTTTACTTATAGCATTGGGCATTGTCCATGCTGGAATCGGCTTTTATCTGTTCTTTTTGGGTATGCGTCATCTAAAAGGGCAAAGTATAGCTATTTTAAGCTATATTGATCCACTGACATCACTAGTAATTTCGACGATGATTATAGGAGAAAAAATGGCGACCCTACAAATACTAGGCGCTGTCCTGTTACTCGGCGCAACATGTCTGAGTGAAATAGATAAAACAAAGTTGATATCACAGCAATAAAAGGACAGGAAGCTCCCAACAGCCTTACTTTTTGGCATTAGGGAGCTTTTTCTAGCAAAGGGGATAGAATTAATTTTATCCTCTAAAATCCGTTTTAATATTTCATACTCATTTGAAGAAAGCATTTTATTTATAGTATCTCTTTCAGCACCCAACAGTTAAACTGCCTCTAGGATGGGAAGTGTTGTCGTATCATTCATAAATTCAAGTATATCTAATACCTGCGTCCATGATGCTTCATTATTATCTCTTACACCTAATGATTCTTATATTGATAGACCACTCTCCAAATCCCTTTAAAACCGACTTCCTCTACAACTTTTGCGGAAAGACTGTTATGGGCTTCCATTAAAAATTCAAGTTTGTCTGAATATAATTTTTAGAAAAAAATTCGTCCTTTTTTTCAATATCTCCCATCTCCATACTCGGCATGTCTATATGGTTAAAAGTAAAGATTAGCGGGGCAAATATATTAGGAACTAATGATTTTGAAATCAATAAAATGGATGTATTGAGAACAATGATAATGCTACTTTTCTAGTGTAGTAAATTTAATATGACTCTAACAGAAAAACAGGAGATATTAGTCGCGTTACCAAGTCTCACCCACCCATGCAAGATAAATCTATTTACATACAATACAGTAACCTCCATAAGTGGGGAGGCTTACACTATTAATACAAATGAAATAAAAATATCTAACTAAATGAGGTGAGTTTATTGAAAAACGGACTTGGAAAATGGGAACAATTCTTACTTTTACAACAAAATCCTTTAACAACTAACTGCATTCCAGAATCAACACTTTACAGTCTAGAAAACCTAAACTATTTATTAAATAAGTATGAGTATATTTATGTGAAACATAATAGCGCTGGACAAGGAAGAGCAATTTATAAAGTCTACAAAAGAAAAGATGGACACTATTGTTTTAACGGATTTACCATGCAAGGTGAAGAAATAAATAGATGTGTAGCAGCAATTGAGGATTTCCACCAAGTTCTACATCCATATGAGAAACACGGTAGATTAAGCGGAATTTATATTATACAGGAGGGGGTCAAAACTCTAACTCCTGATGGGGATTCAATATCCATTCGTGTTCATATTCAAAATCTAAAAGGAAAATGGATAATTGGTGGAATTTACGGAAGGCATGCAACTGAGGATCATGGGATTGTCAATTCAAATCGGGGTTCTCAAGCAATATCGATTGAAGAATTATTGTCAGATTATTTGATGATGGATAATACAAAGAAAGATCAAACAATAGAAACTCTAAAGGAAGTTTCAATTTTAACATCTGAAGTAATAGCATCCCACTTACCTTGTAGAGAATATGGCATTGATTTTGGAATAAATCTTGAAGGAAAACCTATATTATTTGAAGTAAATACAACGCCAAGCATACGTAGTTTTGCCAAAGTTGATAGGGCGATCTGGAAGAATATTGTTGAGATTAGGAAAATGCAAAATGAAGACTAAGTTTGAAATGTAGTTTTTTCAATTTAGTCATCAGCATATTTCTATTCAATAGACATACATCAAAAATACTTTCCCTACTATATTTATAGGAAAGAAGAAACTAAATTGTATCCGTTACTTGTGAACGATTAGGAATTTACCTAGAAAAATGGTTTATGGTTGGGTAGGAGCGATATGAATCAATTTTCTATTGGAGACGATTCAGCATGGGCTCAAATTGCCAATACAATAAAGATCGAAAATTTTAAATGTTGACACAAAAAATACTTTGTCGTAGATTTAAAGTAATTGCATAAAAGCATTAGGTGCCCATTGCGGGAGAATAGGGAATAAAGTGAAAAGCTTTAGCGGTCCCACCACTGTAAAAGGGAGTTTCATAGAGAATGCCACTAGCATCGTGCTGGGAAGGTTCTATGAAATGTTGAAATTGAGCCAGGAGACCTGCCTATCTGCTTCGTATTATATAGACGATGGAAAAGTCTGTAGTTTATTTGTTATGGATAAACTACAGGCTTTTTATTTTTTTCTCTAAATCATTCTTCGAGTAACAAGGGCAAATAAGAAAGGGGAAATTTTCATGCAATTATTACAACAAACGATCCAAAACATTCAAAGTGCCGACCACAAAATGATGGTGCAGGCAAGAGAACGCATAGATGCACTTTGCAAGCCTCCTAGTAGTTTGGGGAAGCTGGAAACTCTAGCTGTGCAACTATCCGGTATTACAGGCGAACTATTTCCTGCGATCGATAATAAAGCAATTATTGTCTGTGCCGCAGATCATGGTGTCTGTGATGAAGGTGTGACACCGAATCCACAAAGTGTGACGGTCTTCCAAACATTAAATTTCCCTAGAGGTGGAACAGGTGTCTGTGCTGTCGCGAAAATAACGAATGCAAAAATTGTCACGGTAGACGTTGGTGTAAAAGAGGATATTCCGCATGATGCTGGTGTCATCATTAAAAAGATTAAATATGGTACGGACAATATGGCAAAAGGTCCTGCTATGTCAAGGGAAGAAGCTATTCAATCTATTGAAGTAGGAATTGAGGTAGCTACGGAAGAAATCAAAAAAGGAATCAATGTACTTGGTACAGGCGAAATGGGGATTGGTAATACAACACCGAGTGCTGCTATATTATCGGTTCTTCGCGAGTGTCATCCGAATGAAGTGACAGGCTTCGGTGCAGGAGTTGGACCAGGGGGAATAGCGCATAAAGTAGAAGTCATTCACAATGCTATAGCATTAAATAAACCAAATCGTCATGATGCAATAGATATTCTTGCAAAAGTCGGAGGGTTAGAAATAGGCGCTATGGCTGGTGTCATACTTGCTGCCGCCGCACATCGCAAACCTGTTGTTATTGATGGCTTTATTTCTACTATTGCTGCTCTTATTGCATACGAACTCGAACCAAACGTCAAAGACTATATCATTCCTTCTCATGCCTCTGAAGAACCAGGTGCGAAAATTGCTGCCGAAATGCTCGGAATTGAACCGATGCTACAGATGAATATGCGATTAGGAGAAGGATCTGGTGCAGCTTTAGCCTTTCCTATTTTGGACGCAGCATGTTCTATGATGGAAAATATGACTACATTAGAGGAAGCTATGTTGCTGTTGAAAAAGTAGATTTATTAATCTTTAGGTGCTTATTGTCGCTACCGTAGATGCAAGGTGTTCGTGATAAATAAGAAATTAAATTTAAAAATTCAAAACAAGCCCAAATCTGATATTTGGGCTTATTATTATGCAGTAGTATATCTATACACGATTCAACTTCCGTAACGGTAAACGCCATCTCTTCATATATGAAAGTATTCTTAGTGTTGTGATCACAGCAAATAATACATATAAAAAGATATCCCCTGTAACTAGTTGAAGTCCGATCAAAAGCCCGGCTAATGCTGCCCAAACGCCATAAACTTCATCACGAAGAACTAATGGTTGTCGTCTAGCTAATAAATCGCGAATAATTCCACCACCTGACCCTGTTAAAACTGCAGCTACAATAACAGCACTAATGGGCATGTCGAGCTTCACAGCATAAAGGGCTCCTTGAATCGCAAATGCCGATAATCCAATAGCATCGGTAAAATTGCCCCAGCGATGCCAGTGCTGAATGAGTCGATGTGGAAATATGAAAAAAATTGTAATGGCTGCAATGGCAATTTGGAACATCATATCCTGTCCCCAAAGCGTAGTTACAGGTAAACCTATTAGTAGATTTCGTATTGCTCCACCACCGAAAGCAGTTACAATACCGAGTATATAGACACCGAATAAATCATATTCCTCTTCCATTGCAATTATTGCCCCGGAAATGGCGAAGGCAATTGTTCCAATGATACTAAAAACCTCCCAAGCCAACCCTTTCACCCCTTATGTGAATAAATCATTTCATGTTGCTGTAGATTACATACTTGAAAATATTAAAGTTCTTTTTTTGTATCTAGAAGTTTTTGCAAAGAAAGCATCGTCTTATGATTTGGAATTATCAAATATCTTATTATAGCAGAATTAAATAGATTAAGTTCGTAATTTAGCTTTGCACCTAATGCAATTAGCAAGCTTTGCAGGCAAGCGCACAAATTGATAAGATAAGATTTGAACAAATGTGAAATGGAGAAGAATATAATGACTTTTACAACCAATTTATCAGAAGAAACACTAGCATTAGCTACTAAAATAGAAGAAAAGGTACGCCCTTTTCATGTAAAGGTAGAAGATATGGCGTTCTTCAATCAACAAAAAGTGCTTGCTGCATTCCGAAAGCATCAAGTAAGTGATTATCATCTGCATCCATCTAACGGTTATGGCTATGATGATGAAGGGCGTGACAATCTAGAACGTGTTTATGCAGAGGTTTTTGGAGCGGAGGCTGCCATTGTGCGTCCACAAATCATTTCTGGTACACATGCAATCACACTTAGCTTATTCGGAGTACTACGTCCTGGTGATGAATTACTTTATATTTCGGGGCAGCCGTATGATACATTGCAATCAATAGTCGATGGTGGCGATAAGGATACTGGTTCGTTAAAAGATTATAAAATCGGTTATAGCCATGTGGATTTATTGAATAATCAAGACATCGATTGGGAAGGTGTTGCAGCTGCAATTACAGCAAACACAAAAATGATTGCTATCCAACGTTCGAAGGGCTATGCAACACGCCCATCCTTTACTATTTCGCAAATTGCAGAAATGTGTGCAAAGATCCGTGAATTAGCACCGAACGCAGTTATTTTCGTTGATAATTGCTACGGAGAATTTGTTGAGGCACAGGAACCGACAGAGGTTGGGGCGGATTTAATAGCAGGCTCGCTCATTAAAAATCCTGGTGGAGGCTTAGCGAAAATTGGTGGTTATATTGCAGGTCGTGCAGATTTAGTAGAAAAATGTGCTTATCGTATGACATCGCCAGGTATTGGTGCTGAAGCAGGGGCAACATTAAATACGCTCGGTGATTTCTATCAAGGATTTTTCCTTGCACCACATGTTGTATCCCAAGCATTAAAAGGTGCCATTTTCACAGCTGCTATGCTGGGGGAAATAGGCATGAATACATCGCCAAGGTATGATGCGAATCGTACGGACTTAATTCAATCGGTATCTTTCCAAACGGCGGAACAAATGATTGCTTTTTGCCGTGAAATTCAAGCAAACTCACCAATTAATGCGCATTATGCACCAGAGCCAGCGTATATGCCTGGCTATGAGGATGATGTGATCATGGCAGCTGGAACTTTTATTCAAGGTTCAAGCATTGAGCTCACAGCAGACGGTCCTATTCGTCCGCCATTTACCGCCTTTATACAAGGTGGGTTAACATACGAGCACGTAAAATTTGCTATTTGTAGTGCTGTTCAAAAAATCCAAAAATAAATAAAGTAAAACTATTCAAAACTTCCATTTTGAATAGTTTTTTTTACTAATGGATGAAAAAACCTCTGTCGCCCCGAAGCCCGCAGTAAGCTTTGCTCTATGCGAAAGCGAAGCGACAGCAACAGCAACAACAAATGTTTTCTGTAGCGAAAGCAAAGTGGCAGCTACAAAGCGCCAAGCTGGAACGAAAATCAACCCCGCTGAAGATATGAAGTATAGTTTTTTACAATTTTTCATCATTTCAAAAAAATTATTTTAATCCATGTTAGGAAAGCTGACATGAGTGGTTGACACTATAAATTTTTCGTTATATGATTAGCGAGTATTGGAGGGGAACTTAAATGAGTCGTGAAATTAGACGAACTATGCCGTTATTATCTATGAATATCGTAATGCAATTGACAGAGCTTTCGGCACGTCAGATTCGTTATTATGAAGAACACCATTTAATTGAGCCGCACCGAACAGAAGGCAACCGTCGAATGTTTTCATTAAATGACGTCGATACACTGCTGGAAATCAAAGATTATTTAGATCAGGGCATGAACATGGCGAAAATTAAAAAACTGTTCGCTAAAAAGAATGAACCTGTTTCAACAGATGAACGTGATTTAAGTGACTCAGAATTACGTAACATCATGCGTGAAGAAGTGCGTCAAGCACAGCGCATGCAAAAATCATCCATCCGTCGCGGGGATTTATCTCGATTCTATTAATAAAAGGGTGCATCTCCAAAAGTTGTGGATAATTTTTGTTAATAATGTCTTGTTGATTGGAGTGGAGACTGGGCGACTCCTTGGGGATTAGCAATAGAGGAACGAAGGCTAAAACCATCACATCCTGTGTTAACGCCTTCGTGACCAACATCGTGTTGGCCCGAGACCCTGCAGCAAAGCGAAGCGGCTCATCGGACACCCCCAGGAAAGCGCCCAGTCGGAACGGAAATCAACCACATGCTTTGGTGATGATCCAATAAAAGGCAACATCATTCATGTCTTTATTAATAGGGTAGAGTAATGATAAAAAGCTAGACAATTTATAGGAGTGTGGAAAACTGTGGGTAAATACACTAAAGAGGACATTAAACGTCTAATCGAAGAAAAAAATGTAAGCTTTATTCGTCTACAATTTACAGATATTCTTGGCACAATCAAAAACGTTGAGATTCCTGTAAGTCAATTAGACAAAGCACTAGAAAACAAAATGATGTTTGATGGCTCATCCATTGAAGGCTTCGTGCGTATCGAAGAATCAGATATGTATTTATATCCTGATCTAGATTCTTTCGTAGTGTTCCCTTGGACTTCTGAAAAAGGGAAAGTAGCACGTTTCATCTGTGATGTATACACTGCTAAAGGCGAGCCATTTGCTGGTGACCCACGAAATAACTTAAAACGTATCCTTAAAAAAATGGAAGATATGGGATTCTCAAGCTTCAACTTAGGACCTGAACCAGAATTCTTCTTATTTAAATTAGATGCAAAAGGTGAACCAACATTAGAAGTGAACGACCACGGTGGTTACTTCGACTTAGCACCAACTGATCTTGGTGAAAACTGCCGTCGTGATATCGTACTAGAGCTAGAAGAAATGGGCTTCGAAATTGAAGCATCTCACCATGAGGTAGCTCCTGGACAACACGAAATCGACTTCAAATATGCAGACGCAATCACAGCTTGTGACAATATTCAAACGTTCAAATTAGTTGTTAAAACAATTGCACGTAAACACGGTCTACATGCTACATTCATGCCGAAGCCATTATTCGGTGAAGCGGGTTCTGGTATGCACTTTAATGTTTCATTATTTAAAGGTAAAGAGAATGCATTCTTCGATGAATCTACTGAACTAGGTCTTTCTGAAACAGCAATGCAATTCATGGCAGGTGTCCTTTCTCACGTTCAAGGCTTCACAGCTGTGACAAATCCAACAGTTAACTCTTATAAACGTCTTGTACCTGGTTACGAAGCGCCATGTTATGTAGCATGGTCAGCTCAAAACCGTTCACCACTGATCCGTATCCCATCAGCACGTGGTCTTTCGACTCGTGTAGAAGTACGTTCTGTGGACCCATCTGCTAATCCGTATTTAGCGATGGCTGTTATTTTAGAAGCTGGTCTTGAAGGGATCCGTCGAAACTTAACACCACCAGCTGCTATTAATCGAAACATCTACGTGATGTCTGATGAAGAGCGTAAAGCGAATGGTATCGCAAACTTACCACCAGCGCTTGATGATGCTTTAGCATTACTTGCTAAGGATGAAGTAGCTAAAGCAGCTTTAGGTGAGCATATTTATGCGAACTTTAAAGAAGCAAAAGAAATCGAGTTTGACATGTATCGTACAACAGTACACCAATGGGAACGCGATCAATATTTGAAAATGTACTAATTAAAAGCGTTGGAGCTGTGAGGCTCCAACGTTTTTTTGTGCACCCAGCCTGGACGTACATCATTTTATGCGGTATCTTCAGATCAAAGTCAGCTAAATTTTTAAGTTCAAAAGAAGGTCTTCGAAATAATAAAAAGAACGCAAATCAATACATAAAAGCTAAGTTAATCATAAATATTTATGTTTTTCTTATATGCCCTATACACACTTGACTTCGTACATTACTCTCTTTAAAGAGGTGAATTAAATGACGGTAGTATCATCATTTGGATTAATAAGTATATCAATTTTTTATCTTTATCAAATTATCTTTTTTATCTTTTTCAGAAAAAAAGAACCTAAAGAAGCTTCTTTAAAGCATTATAAATTTACCTGTGTGATTAATTTCTTGATTTTTTTCGCGACTCTTCCAGTAGCGTTTATACTCTGTGCTATGTCATCGGGTAGCGGAGAATACGGGATGATTTCATCTCTTTTTCCGTTTTTAATCATCAGTGGTTTACCATTACTATTCTTCATTTGGTCACTGATAGATTTACTGATTTTACAAAAAGAAGAAATCAATAGATACATAGACTGATGAAAAATGCATTCAACAACCATTTTAGCGATAGGGAAGTCCGTTATTTAATTCGCTTGTTACATCAGTATTCTTTATGAAATGTGCAACATGATAACGAATTATTTTTAAGCTGAACTAATTTCTGCATTAGTTTAGCTTTTATTTGTGATTAGTACTCTCGAACCTTTTTCCCCACTTTTTTAATCGTTCCACTTCAATTTAATTGGCCATTTCAAAATCAATTTCACTAAAAGAGGAATTCAACAATTCATGCTCTTCC
>Ga0209025_1004983_pt1 | contig 11108 bp, 8 predicted proteins | sample AraplaMF_Col_mLB_FD_184256 | JGI IMG/M metagenome (GOLD analysis project Ga0209025, IMG submission 184256) | Arabidopsis root microbial communities from the University of North Carolina, USA - plate scrape MF_Col_mLB (SPAdes) (version 2) | ecosystem: Host-associated > Plants > Roots > Endosphere ... | reverse complement strand
ATAATATACAAAATTAGCCACAAAATAGCACTATATTACACAATCAAAGAGGGCATACATATGATTTGGAATTGGTTACGTAAAAAGAAAAAATCAAATTCAACAGAAACAAAAGAAGCAGATAATACTCCGAAACAGCAATCTAGTAATCAAGAGGATGAAGACAAAGAACAGACTAGAAGTATGAAACATAATACAGGTAAAAATAGTGAACAAAAAAAATCTGAGCAAGATGATTCTTCCCAAGAGAAACAGCAAAACTCTAAGCAAGGTAATTCTTCTCAAGAGAAACAACAAAACTCTAAGAAAGGTGATTCTTCTCAGGAGAAACAACAAGATTCTAAACAAGACGATTCTTCTCAGGAAAAACAGCAAGATTCTAAACAGGACGATTCTTCTCAAACGAAACAGCAAGATTCTAAACAGGACGATTCTTCTCAAACAAAACAGCAAGATTCTAAACAGGATGATTCTTCTCAAACGAAACAGCAAGATTCTAAACAGGATGATTCTTCTCAAACGAAACAGCAAAAATCTAAACAGGACGATTCTTCTCAAACGAAACAGCAAGATTCTAAACAGGACGATTCTTCTCAAACGAAACAGCAAGATTCTAAACAGGACGATTCTTCTCAAACGAAACAGCAAGATTCTAAACAGGACGATTCTTCTCAAACGAAACAGCAAGATTCTAAACAGGATGATTCTTCTCAAACGAAACAGCAAGATTCTAAACAGGATGATTCTTCTCAAACGAAACAGCAAGATTCTAAACAGGATGATTCTTCTCAAACGAAACAGCAAAAATCTGGAAGTAATAGTATTTATGATTTTTCGAAGCCAGAAAAAGACCGTATTCATTCTCTACAAGATTTAATAGAGAAGCTTAAAAAGTCTAGTGATTTTATTAATTATCATACATCTGATGATGAAACGATGCCTTATTGGATTTCTTACTATCGTCCTTCACTTGATGGAGAGAAATTACAGAAATATTTAATGCCTACTCTGTTAGAACAACCTTGTGCTTCATTAGAAGAACTAAAAGAACATATTCCGATGAGTGGTATTACGATTACAAACGATTTACAAAAAATTGAGGATATGGTTTTGAAGGGACATGCGATTATTCAATTGAACCAAAAAGATCAAAAGTGCATGCTTGCAAACATTGCAATTGATAATTATCGTGCACCAACTCCGCCTTTAAATGAATCGACTGTTATCGGTCCTCAAGAAGGTTTCGTAGAGGATATTGATACAAATATTAATTTAGTTCGAAAACGTCTTCCAGTTTTAGATTTACAAACAAAAGAGATGATCATCGGTGAATTTTCAAAAACAAAAGTTATCATTATGTATTTAGACAACCTCGCTGAAAAAGATAATGTAGATTTTCTAGAGGAATCATTACGGTCTCTTGAATATGATCAAATTAACGATAGTGCATATATACAAGAATTAATGGGCGAAAAGTCCATTTTCCCGCTCTATATAAATACTGAGCGTACTGACAGAGTTACAAAGGCACTTATTGATGGCAAAATCGCTATTTTTGTTGATGGTTCACCAAGTGTCCTCTTAACTCCTGTATCATATTTCGATTTTTTCATTTCACCAGAAGACTATAACGTTTCTTGGTTATACGCTACATTCTCAAGAATTTTACGGCTAATCGCTGTTTTATTTTCAATTTGCGCGACACCATTATATGTTGCGACTTTAAACTATCACTATGAATTAGTTCCTAGTGATTTATTGGAAACGTTAATTTTATCAAGGGCGCAAGTGCCATTTCCACCTTTAATTGAAGCACTCTTCTTGGAACTTGCCATTGATTTATTAAGAGAAGCTGGTGCGAGATTACCAATGAAGGTTGGTCAAACACTCGGTATTGTAGGCGGTATCGTAATCGGACAAGCATCTGTACAAGCTGGTTTAACGAGTAATATTTTATTAATTATCGTTGCCTTATCAGCGTTAGCTTCCTTTATTACGCCCATTTATAAAATGGGTAATGCCGTTCGTTTACTTCGTTTCCCATTTCTCGCATTTGCAGAAATAGGCGGGCTCTTCGGTATATCTCTTGGATTTATCTTTTTATTTACCCATTTGTTTAGACTTACTTCTTTACGTAAGCCGTACGCTCTCTTTTATCCAACGAGACAACAATCCTTTAAAGATTCTTGGATTCGTTTTCCATTAACAATGATTGATACTCGAGATGTTCAAGCAAGACCGCAACACGTAAAGAAAGCTACTAATGGAATTTCTACGAAACATACGTCAGATTTTGATGATTAAGAAATGAGGTGCATCGATGAGTAAAATTAAAGCAGAACACCAAATATCACCCGTCTTCGTTTTCTTTTTAATTCACGGTGCACAATTTGGTGCTGGTGTTCTCGGATTCGCTCGAATCATTGCAAAGGCGGCTGGATACGACGGCTGGATGGGAGTTTTAATCACAGGAATCTGTATCCATATTCTTATATGGATGATGTATTTTTTATTAAAAGAAACAAACGGGAATTTAATTGATTTACATCGGCAAACATTTGGAAAATGGCTAGGAAACGGCATTAATATCATCTTTTCGGCTTATTTTTTAATCGTCAGTATTTCCGTCATTCGAACATATGTTGAGATTATTCAAGTATGGATGTTCCCTACCGCTTCCACTTGGATGTTAACACTATTTTTATGCTTAGTTAGCTATTACATTATCTCTTCTGGATTTCGTGTAATTACCGGCATTTGTGTCATCTCAGTTGGTGGTACATTGGGATATTTATTTCTTAGCCTATTCGTTTTGAAATACTCTCACTGGCCTAATTTACTCCCTATATTCACACATTCTTTTTCAGATATTTTAAAAGCCGCTCAACTGTCAATCTACAGTATGACCGGTTTTGAGGTTTACCTCATGGTTTATCCATTTGTGAAAAACCCTAAACAATCTCATAAATTCGCTCAATATGGGGCACTATTTTCAAATCTTCTATATTTATTTAGTACCCTTTTAGCCTTTTCCTTTTTTAGTGAAAAACAATTATTAAAAACGATATGGTCTCAACTTTCTATGACCCAAGTCATTCAATTACCATTCATAGAAAGGCTAGAATATATTGCAATTTCAGCTTATGCACTCGTTATTGTCACAAGTTTTATCCTTCCTTTATGGGCGGCAACGAGAGGAACTCACGAAATATTTCGCGTAAAACAAAGAGGAATTCTAATCGCTTTTATCCTTATTACCCTCATTGTTTCACAACTTTTAACAAACAGACAGGATATTAATAATTTTATTAGCAACGCATCAAAAGTTAGTTTTTGGCTCATTTATGTATACATTCCTATCCTATTTATTATTGTGTGGGTGAAAAGAAAATGGAAAAAATCAAAAGCAAATTAATACTTCTTTCTTGTATGACAATCTTCAGTCTAACTGGATGTTTACAAAAAAATATTATCGATGATGTACAACTTATTCAAGGAACCGTATTTGATTTAGCAAAAGATAATAAAGTAAAAGTGACTTTCGTTTGTCCCATTCAACAAAAAGGAAATAAAGTTCAAGTTTTTGAAGGCAGCGCAAATGCCGTAAAACAAGTAAAAGCAGACACATCTTTGGAGTCTTCTCAACCATTCGCTAGCGGACAAATGCGTGTTGCTCTCTATACTATCAGACTTGCCAAAAAAGGAATGTCTACTTCATTTGACACATTAATTCGAGATGTGAATATAGGGAACGCTTTATATGTTGCTTTATTAGAGGGGAATGGTACTGATCTTTTAAAAGGAAAATATACGACTGCATCCAACGTTGCAATTTATATGAAGAAATTGCTAGAACATAACATGGAAACAGGTCCTTTACCACAGGATAACCTGCATATAGGAGCATTCCGTTATTATCGAGAAGGACAAGACTACTATATTCCGATTTTAAAGAAACATGAGGATAAAATAAAAATTACTGGAATTGGTCTTTTTAAAAAGGATAAATATATCGGTAAAATTACAGAAAAAGATATGTTCATATTTAAAGGACTATTAGAGAAACACAGATTAGATTCACATGAATTTAAAACGGATTCCGCATACGTAATGATTAATAATATTCGTTCCGTTCCAACTTACGATATAAAAATAAAAAATGGAAAACCTTCTTTTTCCATTCACGTTAAGCTTGATGCCCGTATCCAAGAACTATCGAAACCAATTAACTTAGAAAATGTTAAGAACACAAAAAAAATTGAAAAAGCCATCCAAAAACAATTAGATATACAAGCTGCCAAATTAATTAAACAGTTCAAATCTTTAGGCGTCGATCCTCTCGGACTAGGAGCTAAATATAAGCAACATTATCGTCCATTTAAATTAGAAGAGTGGAAAAAAATGTACAAAGATGTCCCTGTTAACGTAAAATATACCGTAAATATTACAAATTCTGGTGTAATTGAATAAGTTAACGATTGAACTCCCCTCTCTGGCATGGTACAACGGAGAGGGAAGTTTTTATTTTTAAATAGAGAAAAGGGATATTTACGGGGGAGCTTATGTCTAAAAAATTAGTAAAACCTATTTTAAATGGTATTTTATTTCTCGGCGTCTTTTTATTTGCTCATACATACTTAAAAAATGTTTCTTTCACACGTTATTTACTTGTCGTTATACCAATGCTACTCATCGGAATGTTTGGTATTGATCTTATTTTATCTATTTTAATTAAGAAAGAAGAATGACGAGCAAACATCTTATTTCTCATAAGATGTTTTTTTATTAAATAACCACCTTATGTTACAATAAACTTCGGCATAGCGTAAGAAAGGATGAAACAACATGACAAACGAAAAAGGTTTAGATAAAGGATACGAACTTGTTGCAAAAATGCATGAAGAGTTCGGACATCCTGTGACAAATACTCCAACAAAACTAACAGAAGAGCGTGCAAAAATTCGTGCTAGCTTTATGCAAGAAGAGCTAGCAGAATTTCTAGAAGCAACAACTGTTGAAGATCAATATGATGCACTTATTGACCTTATTTACTTTGCATTCGGAACGTTTGCAGAAATGGGCGTACGTCCAGATAAAGGATTCGAAATTGTAAACAATGCTAACATGGCAAAACTATTCCCTGATGGAAAGCCTCGATTCCGCGAGGGCGACGGCAAAATTATGAAACCTGAAGGATGGCAAGCACCGGAACCACAACTTCGTGCTGAAATCGAACGCCAACGTCAAGAGGCAGAAAAAAACTGCTAGGATCTCCTAGCAGTTTTTTATTATGTCTTTTTTCCTTTGGCCTATTAATGACCCACGTGTCCCGCGTGTCCTGCTGCTCCTGCAGTACCAGCCGCTGCTCCTGCTGCCGTCCCTGCTCCAATTCCACCTGCCCAAGGCTGTTGTTGTTGTTGCTGATACTGTTGGTATTGTTGTTGACCTTGATGATGCTGTTGACCTTGATGATGTTGTTGACCTTGATGGTGGTGTTGGCCTTGGTGATGGTGTTGGCCTTGGTGATGGTGTTGACCTTGGTGATGGTGTTGGCCTTGGTGATGGTGTTGGCCTTGGTGATGGTGTTGGCCTTGGTGATGATGTTGGCCTTGGTGATGGTGTTGACCTTGGTGTGTTTGGAAAAGAACAGCTTGCGGATGAATTTGGTGGTGGCCTTGGTGATGTACTTGTTGCTGATGGTGGCCGTGTTGTTGATGATGACCGTGGTGCTGATGGTGACCGTGGTGCTGATGATGGCCGTGGTGCTGATGATGACCTTGGTGTGTTTGATAAAGGACAGCCTGTGGATGAATTTGATGATGACCATGATGATGTACTTGTTGTTGATGATGGCCATGATGCTGATGATGGCCGTGTTGTTGATGATGACCATGATGGCCGTGATGCTCATGATGTACATGCTGACCGTGATGGCCGTGATGCTCATGATGCACATGATGACCATGAACACCTTGAGGGAATCCGCCGACCCCACCTGCTACAACACCAACGCCAGGTACAGGAAATCCTGTTTGTACACCGCCAACGAAAGATGGGAATGTAGTTGGCATACCTATAGGAACTCCTCCTTGTGCACCTCCTACTAGTGCCGGAAATCCTGTTTGCGCTCCAGCTACTGATGTTGGAAATCCTGTTTGTACACCCGCCACTGACGTCGGAAATCCTCCAGCTGCTCCTCCCATCCAACTTGGGATTCCGCCATATCCGTGTTGACCATCTCCTCCCATGAACATCATTTGTCCATAACTATCCGATTCACCTCCGAAGAAGCCATGTGGTGCATTATTATCCATCCCTTTCATTCCTTTCACCTCTTCTTCTCAATTTAACCTACCTTTTTTATCATATTTCCTATAGAAGAATAGGTGTTTGTCTGTATTGGAATTCCGCTCCTTTTTCTTTGTTCATGATAAAATTAATTAACTGAATATTTTTTCTAGGGGGATTTCTATTGAAAAATGTAACAAAGGCTTATATTGATGATTTAGATTCAATCGTACATTTAGATATTGATGTGCTCGGAGATGATAGTAGACGAGATTATATTAAGCACACTATTGATGAGGGCAGGTGCATCATTGTAAAAGAAGACAATTCTATCTCTGGTTTTCTAACGTACGATACAAATTTCTTTGGTTGTACTTTCCTCTCATTAATCATCGTTTCGCCAGCAAAAAGAAGGCAAGGCTATGCAAGCTCATTAATCTCATATATGTTAACTCATTCTCCTACTCAAAAAATCTTTTCTTCAACGAATGAATCGAATGAAAGTATGCAAACCGTTTTTAATGCGAATGGATTTGTACGTAGTGGAATAGTTGAAAATTTAGATGAAGGTGATCCTGAGATTATTTTCTACACAAAAAAGCTCAGAGTATAAATACTCTGAGCTTTTATTTAGAATGAATTAGTTTGCAACAACGTTAACAAGTTTTCCAGGAACAACAATTACTTTACGAACTGTTTTTCCTTCAATTTGTTCTTTGATTTCCTCAAGTGCAAGTTGTTCCATTTCTTCTTTTGATGCGTCTTTACTCATTGTTAGTTTTGCGCGAACTTTGCCCATAATTTGAACAACGATTTCAACTTCATCTTCTACAAGTTTAGACTCATCAAATGTTGGCCAGCTTGCATATGTGATTGTTTCACTGTATCCAAGTTTGCTCCATAGCTCTTCCCCGATGTGAGGTGCAACTGGTGCAATCATTTTTACGAAACCTTCTACATATTCTTTCGGAAGTGTTTCAGCTTTGTATGCATCGTTGATGAATACCATCATTTGAGAAATCGCTGTGTTGAAGCGAAGCTCTGCATAGTCTTCTGTTACTTTCTTCACTGTTTGGTGGTAAGCTTTTTCAAGATTTTTGTTTGGTGCATCAGTAATTTTCTCACTTAATTCACCGTTCTCTTGAATGAATAGGCGCCATACGCGATCTAGGAAGCGACGAGCTCCGTCAAGACCATTTTCAGACCAAGCAATTGAAGCATCTAATGGTCCCATGAACATTTCGTATAGACGAAGTGTATCTGCACCATGGCTTGCTACGATATCATCCGGGTTTACAACGTTACCTTTTGATTTACTCATTTTCTCGTTGTTTTCACCTAAGATCATACCTTGGTTGAATAATTGTTGGAACGGTTCTTTCGTTGGAACTACACCGATATCATATAATACTTTATGCCAGAAACGAGCATATAGTAAGTGAAGAACAGCATGCTCTGCTCCTCCGATATAAATATCAACTGGAAGCCATTGTTTTACTTTTTCAGGGTCTACAAGTGCTTCGCTGTTGTTTGGATCGATGTAGCGTAGGTAGTACCAGCAGCTACCAGCCCATTGTGGCATTGTGTTCGTTTCACGACGACCTTTTTTACCAGTTTCAGGATCAACAACATTTACCCACTCTTCAATGTTAGCTAGTGGTGATTCACCTGTACCTGAAGGACGGATGTTTTCTGTCTTCGGAAGAACTAATGGTAATTCTTCTTCTTTCACAGCTGTCATTGTGCCATCTTCCCAATGGATTACTGGAATCGGCTCACCCCAGTAACGTTGACGGCTAAATAACCAGTCACGTAGACGGTACGTTACTTTTTGATTTCCTGCGCTTGTTACCTCAAGCCACTCGATCATTTTTGCGATTGCTTCTTCTTTATTTAAACCATCAAGGAATGCTGAGTTTACGTGTGCACCATCACCTGTGTACACTTCTTTCGTAATATCTCCGCCTTTTACAACTTCCTTCATTGGAAGATTGAATACTGATGCGAATTCATAGTCACGCTCATCGTGAGCTGGAACTGCCATTACAGCACCTGTTCCGTAAGTTGCAAGAACATAATCAGCGATCCAGATTGGTAATTTCTCACCGTTTACTGGGTTAACTGCGTAAGCACCAGTGAATACACCAGTTTTCTCTTTCGCAAGTTCTGTACGCTCTAAATCACTCTTCATTTTAACAGAGTTAATGTAAGCTTCTACCGCTTCTTTTTGTTCCGCTGTTGTAATTTCTGCAACAAGCGCATGTTCCGGAGCAAGTACACAGTATGTTGCACCAAATAATGTATCAGGACGCGTTGTGAAAACTGTGAATTTCTCGTCTGTACCGTCGATGTTGAAGTGTACTTCTGCACCTTCAGAACGACCAATCCAGTTACGTTGCATGTCTTTTAAGCTTTCTGGCCAATCAAGCTCATCTAGATCTTCTAATAGACGATCTCCATAAGCTGTAATTTTTAACATCCACTGTCTCATCGGACGACGCTCAACTGGATGTCCACCGCGCTCACTCTTACCGTCAATGATTTCTTCGTTTGCAAGTACCGTACCAAGTGCTGGGCACCAGTTTACAGGTACTTCATCAACGTAAGCTAAACCTTTTTCAAATAGTTTTAGGAAGATCCATTGTGTCCACTTGTAGTAGTTTGGATCTGTTGTATTTACTTCACGATCCCAATCGTAAGAGAAGCCTAATGCTTTAATTTGATTACGGAACGTATTAATATTAAGTTCTGTAAATTCAGCCGGGCTGTTCCCAGTATCAAGTGCATATTGCTCTGCTGGAAGACCGAATGCATCCCATCCCATTGGATGAAGAACATTATATCCTTGCATACGCTTCATACGAGATAAAATATCTGTCGCTGTATAACCTTCTGGATGACCTACGTGTAAGCCTGCACCTGATGGATATGGGAACATATCTAGTGCATAAAATTTTGGTTTTTCTGTCTCATCTGGCGTACGGAATGTTTTATTCTCTTCCCAATGCCCTTGCCACTTCTTCTCAATTTCTTGATGATTAAAGCTCATGAGATACCCTCCTTGAAATTCTATTTATTTTCACCGCCCAAAATACAAAAAACCTCTCATCCCTAGAAAGGGACGAGAGGTTATAGATTCCCGCGGTACCACCCTAAATTAATGTAAAATATACATTCGCTTAGATCCGTAACGTGGATTAACGGCAATTGCTACTATTAGTTTCACAACTGCAACTCAAAGGCGAGTTCATAACGAAACGTGGATTGACTTGCACCGACCGTCAACTCTCTAAACCAGCTTCTATTACTACTACTCCTTCTCACTGTTATTACAAATATAAGTTAATGTGAACTACCCACTACTTCGTATCTCTAAAGAGCTTACTTGAAGCTAAGGCTTCTCGGTTAATCGTTACTCTTAATAACTAACGAATTCGTCTTAGGACAGCCGAGCTATCTCCCTTGTTCCAAAGGTTGTTTTATTTAAATATATTCTAAAACATGTTACATGTTCCGTCAAACTAAACTGCAATTTTTTCTTCAACTGTTTCTTCTACTTTTACTCGTTTATCATAAATACTCGTTGCTATAATCGCTACTACAAGCATTACCATGATCGCTATAAACAATACTTCCATATTGTATATATCAACAATCGCTCCGCCAACGACCGGTCCGAACATTTTCCCTACAGTCGCTGCGCTATTTACAACACCTTGATAAAAGCCTAATTTATCTTTCGGCGCAAGTATATTTGCAATGGTTGGAACAGCTGGCCATACGAATAACTCACCAATTGTTAATGTCACCATCGCAACGAGGAACATCGTAAACTGCTGCGCTTGACTTAACACAATGAATGACGCCGCAAAAATGATAATTCCAATCATAATTTGTTGTTTTAAAGAACGCTTCATCCAGCGAATTAGCATACTAACAAGCGGCTGGGCACAAACAATCATCGCCCCGTTTATCGTCCATAATAAGCTGTAGTGACGAAGACTAATATTTAACTCTTGCATATACGTTGCAATTGCCCCTTGCCACTGTACATATGTAACCCAGCATAAAGCATATGCTACACATACGATAAGAAGTGCTTTGAATCCAGGTGTAAGTGACCACCCTTTTTTCGTTTCGATTTCTTTTTGTACTCCTTGCTCTTTTTTGTCTTCCATACCTCGGAATCCAATAAAAGCAATTAGGAAGAAAACAAAGTATAAAATAAAGTTCGCTAAGAAAATATAATCAAAACGATAAGACGCAACTAAACCACCGCATGCTGTTCCGATCGCAATCCCAACGTTTTGTCCAACATACATCGCATTAAATGCTCGTCTTCCGCCCTCTGGCCAAACCGTACCAACCATCGCATACATCGATGGAAAGACCATTCCAGAACCAAAGCCAATTAATGCTAGCCACACAACATATAACGGCCAACCATGGAAAAACACAAGACCTAAAATCGATACGAGTGTAATGACAATCCCTACTAAAATTGATTTATAACCGCCCCATTTATCAAATAAAACACCGCCGAGCAAGTTCCCGATTACACCAGTAAGCGAGTTGATCATTAATACCATTCCAGCCACTGATAAAGATTTTCCTAGGTGATCATGCAAATAAATTGTATTAAAAGGCCATAAAAAAGAAGCACCCGTGACATTAATAATCATCCCAGCTACTAATAGCCATACTTTCCTTGGCATAGTCTCCCCTCCTATTCTATTTTTTTCGTTCATCTATAACAGTAAAATTGTAGTCGTTTTTAAATAGGAAGGCAACTGATTAATAGTTGATGAAATTCAGATAAT
>Ga0209025_1004981_pt1 | contig 11111 bp, 6 predicted proteins | sample AraplaMF_Col_mLB_FD_184256 | JGI IMG/M metagenome (GOLD analysis project Ga0209025, IMG submission 184256) | Arabidopsis root microbial communities from the University of North Carolina, USA - plate scrape MF_Col_mLB (SPAdes) (version 2) | ecosystem: Host-associated > Plants > Roots > Endosphere ... | reverse complement strand
GAACGCGTAATCAGATTCACAATCGCTTCTTGAACCATGTTCGTGTCCTGATATTCATCGAGCAGGATCTCAACGTATTGTTCTTCATACTGTCTAGCTGCTTCTGAAGGAATCGTATGCGCTGGTGTCGAGTCTGGATGGCGCAATATTCGAAGGCAGTAATGCTCCAAGTCCGAAAAATCCAGCCATCCCTTCTTGCGCTTCGCTTCCTCAAAGCGTTCACCGAATTCAATGACAACATCAGCCAGCGTATGCATGATTGGGGCTATCACGCTCAGTTCCTGTAGAAATTGCTCTGGTGTTCTGCGGAACAATTCGTCCCGCAGCTGCTGCAGCCTCGCTTTTGCTTGGTCGCGAAGACGCTTCACCTGCTCCTGCAGTGATTTATCGTACTTATCTCCCCGGCAAGCAGCCAAACGGCCGAACGCCAATAAGTCAAATGAGGAGAAAAGCCTCTCCCATGGTTCATGTTCAGCGGCCTCAGCCAATGCAGCAGCACCTGACAATTCCTGAATTAGTGCCTCCCGATAGGGCTCAGGGCCTCCAGGAGCGTCCAATAATCGATACGCCTGCCGCAGCAGTTCTACAATTCCATACAAGGTCAGGCGTGCATCCTGCATAACACTTGCCGTCCAAGGTGACTTGCCCAGTTCTTCCACCGATTGCACCTCGAACGAAGCGGACATCTCCTTCATCCATTCATCCGGCCATGGATGACTGCGCGAGAAGTCGAACAACTGCTGCACTAAGCGGAATGCGGCTTCATCGCTGCGTTCCCCGCTGAACCAATCAACCATTCGCTTGAATTCCGAGTGACCGTCCGCATAGCGCTGTTCAAACAATTCCTCCAATACGTCCTGCCGCAGCAGCTCTGTCTCCGTGTCATTTGCTATGCGAAAGGCCGGATCGAGCTGCACCGATTGGAAATGGCGCTGAATAACCTCCAGACAGAAGGAATGCAGTGTCGTGATAGAAGCGCGATTCAATAGCGCCAGTTGACGGCGCAGATGCTCAGAATCAGGCTTCGCCTCCAATTCCCGCTCCAAGGCAAGCCGAATACGCTCTCTCATCTCGGATGCAGCCGCCTTTGTAAAGGTGGCAACAAGCAGCTGGTCGACATGGACGGGTTGTTCTTCATCACTAATCGTCCGAATAATACGCTCCACGAGAACCGCTGTCTTCCCTGATCCAGCAGCAGCTGCGACAAGCACATTTTGTCCCCCGTCAACGACAGCACGCCATTGTTCATCTGTCCAGGTGCTTCCTTCCGGCTTATCTGGCAGCACCCTTACTGTAGGCGATGCCTCTACAGCATCCGAACGAGACTGTGTCCAATTCAGCAGATCGAACTCCAGCTCCTGCTGCCGCTTGCCGCCGAGCGCTTCGTCCCCATTATGATTCTCGTTCTGATTCATTGTCCGCTGCTCCTCCTTCCATCTTCATCCACACTTCGTCCTTCGTCATCCGCGGCAATACATGATAGTCGTTGCCTTCGGTCAACTCATCGAATTGACAGACTGGCTTATAACTGCAAAAATCACATGCCTTCTTCGTCCCAAGGCGATAAGGGTCTATCCGAACATCACCATCTGTAATCCGGGTTCCGATATCTTGGATCACATGGCGAGCCGTTCCCCGCAGCATATCCCATTGCTCCGTAGTCGCAACAGATGCATTGCTGTAGAACGACCCATCCGCCTTCACCGCAACCGGGAGAATGTCTGAATACCCTTTTTCAAGCGGCTCATCCATCAAGGACACAACTTCGCGATCCGCCAGGACGAGTCCACGCATTTTATATTTCTTCATCATTTGCTCATAAGCTTGCTCCACACTCATTCCATTCGCCGCCTGCAACAAAGGATTGTGAACATGGAAATAGAGTGTGCCAGCAGGCAATGCCGACGAGCCGAGCCACAGTTCCGCATACGTAATCAATACATCCAAATAAGTGAGCATTTGCAGCGACAGACCGTAATACACTTCCTGCAGCTTCAAATCTGTCGAACTCGATTTATAGTCAATGACGCGAAGCAGCACGCCGTGGTCACTGTCCGCCTTGTCCACCCGGTCAATCCTTCCGATGATCTCCATCGTACATCCATTGCTTAGAGTAAATCGAAGCGGCGGCAGCGGCTTGTCCGGACCAAAATCCATTTCCAGTCCAATTGGCTCAAACTGACCTCTGCGAGCATGCTCTCCAAGCACGGAAGCAGCACGGCCAACGATTCGCTTCAGCTTGAGCGAGATATGCTCATAACGCTTCGAGCTAAGAAGAATCTCCCCTTGCAATTTTGGGGCAAGCATATCCACGATACGATCTGCTTCTGCTCGACATTCATCCGCCGACAGCGCTGCCCAAGTTCGATTCGAGCTCTGCAAATCTATGGCAAAGCGGCTGAGCGCTGCATGGAACAACTGCCCGATGTCTGGAGCCTCCAATCTATATACCCGACGTTCCTTCAGCTTCAAGCCATGGGAGGCGAAGTGCGAGAACGGACAGGCTACGAAGCGCTCCATGCGAGACACACTGGTTCGCAAGGCAGTACCGTACAAGTGACGGCTTGTGGTCGGAGTAAGTGTCTCTGCTTGATTCCGATACAATAGCGAGCCCATCAGCACCTTCAGCCGATCATGCCATGCTGGCTGCGCGGCGAACCAGCGGTATACATCCCACCATATATTCGCCATTGGTCTTCCTTGGCGCCACTGTCGCAGCTGAACAATCAGGTGTTTCAGCGCAGATTCCGGATAGACAGCGAATTCCGATTGCTCCTCCTCAATCATGAATTCATTCGGCTCAGCCATGACGAGCCGCTCTTGTACACGTGGGAACATGCCGCGTACATGCCGAACCACCTCGGACGGCAGCAATGTCTTCCCTTCTTCATCAGCGAGTGCGTAGCTAATCCACAGACTGTCGCTAGGCGTCGCGAAGGACTGATAAATTAAGAACCGCTCGTCCAGAAGCTTGCGGCGGACGCCAGGCGCGAGCTCCATGCCTATCTGCTGCAGAGTGTCCCGTTCATGCTCCGTAAGCACGCCATCCTCAATCGGACGAGCTGGTATAACGCCATCGTTCACGCCAAGCATATATAAGTGCTTAATTTGGCCGGGTCTTGTCCGATCCATCGAAGCAATGAGCACTTGATCCAGCGCTGGCGGAACAAGCGCCATCTTGATGCTCTCAAATCCGGTATCCAGCATGCCGCCGAACAATTCAATGCTCATCTTCTCTTCGCCGACCATCTCTACCATTTGATCCAGTATATCTAAGAGAGCCCCCCATATTTGCCGATGTTCCCGTGATAGTTGAACCTCTCCGTCAAGCAAAGCATCTTGGCTCATGCGCTCCAGCTTATGAGGCACACCAAGCGCCATCCAGAACGCATACATAGCCTCGCACATGCCGCGAACGTTCGAGCTCGCCTTCATTGCGCGTGCAAGCTCAGCAATCGGATCGGCAATGATGCTGCGGCATTGCTCCACCCACTCTGGAGCATGTCTTGGCCGTTCAACAGCCTCAGCTTCTTCAGCTGTGCCCTCCGCTGCTCCATCTGCATGATCAGGATCAAGCGACATTTCCGGCATTGCAGGCCATGGACGCTTGCTTGTCCACCTGCCCCCTTCGATGCCGCATGCAAGCACATAGTTCTCCAACTTGTCAAAGTGCTCTCTTGTAATCGAACCATCTTCGGACAGCAAAAAATCGGTTTTGACAAACCGAAATACTGCGTCGTATTTCCAATTGCCTATTATGATATCAAGCACCGCTCGCGTCATCTCAACAAATGGATGATGCAGGACTGATTTCTTCTGATCCGTAAAATAGGGAATCCCCGCCTCGGTGAATACCGTATCAATCAGCTCACCATAATGTGCAATGTTCCGCACCATTACCGCCATGTCCCGCCAGCGTACCTGCTCATTGCGCACACGCCGCAGCATTTCCCCAGCAACCGCTTCAACCTCGGCGCGGCGATGTACTGCCGCCTGCACCGTAACCTCTCGATTCGTATCGTGATCGGACGCATGGCTATCCTTGCTCTTCACATTAACTTCCGGCTCACGATAGGGCACTTTGCGTTCAAAATGCCGCTCTAGATGAGCAAGCTTCGGGGAAGTTGCATAACGCGGAAGTGGTTCTTCGTTCGAGTCAAGATGCGTTATACTCCCGATGTCCACGCCAAGCGTATCGGCCATCTCTAACAGCTTCAGCATGGTAGTAGCCGTCGGATGGAACAAATTCAGCTCATGCGGAACTTCGCCAAGCGCGTACGCCTTATCCAAACACAGCGTCACACTTACATTCGGCGCATGGAGAATGAGCGAAGCGAGAACCGCATATTCTTGTGGGGTAAATCCGTGAAACCCGTCAATCCAAATATCAGCGCTCTTCACGTACTCCGATGCTGCAACACCCTCGGACAACCGAGCAAGCACGTCTTCCCCATCCAAGTAACGACCAGCCAATTCCGATTCAAACTCATGCAGGATGCTGGAAATGTCGCGAAGCTTCGCGGATAACAGCGGTTGTCCTGTCATGTGAGCGTCCAAAAAAGCAAGATGCTCCTCAACTTCACTGGACTCTACTCGATACCGCTTCATCTCATCAAAGAGATCGTTAAGCTTCTCGATAAATCCGAATTGTTCTGCTGCACCCGCAAATAAAGGCAAATCTGACTTGCGGCGCTGCAAAATCTTGTAGAGCAGCATCTTCTTGCCCTCTTCATTGATCGCTGTTAGTGCAGTGCCGCCAGCCTCTTGCATGACGCGATACGCAAGTCGCCGGAAGCTTAGTACTTGCGCTCTCAATATGCCAGCGATTCCATCCTCACGAATGAGAGCATGCTCTGCCTGAAAGGTTGCCTGTTCGGGGACTATCCATATAATCGGTGCCCCGTCCGCTTGGCTGCGAAGCTCATCTCGTACGCTTCTTAACACATGCTCCGTCTTGCCACTGCCGGAACGACCGATGACAAAATGCAACGGCAAAGTGATCCCTCCATTTCCCTAAATGCGATTCATGGCATCTACTTGCCACGATATGATACACTATGATCAAACCAATAATTGGTATATAATTTCGGTTACACCCGATTCTAGCATTAGGTTTCATTATATCATATTTCAAACTAGCGATAGAACACATGTTTGGAAACGATGCCGATATTCGCCATCTGCTTCTTGTGAGTTGCAGTGCATCATGTAACTTCGTAATCGAAGGCGAGGCTCATGTTCAACCTACCCTCTATTCGAATAAGGAGGCTGATTGTCATGATACATATTGTCAATGGAAATTGTACTGCCATACAGCTAACCAAAGTCGCCGAACAGCTGTGGAATGAGCAGGTATGGGTATATTCAGAGCTGCTGACCGAAGGCCCCGTATACGCTAGGCTTGAGCAGTATCTGGCTTATCGAGCGCTGCAATTGGAGCGAATGTGCGGGCTGCCTTCCACTGTTTTTTTGCAAAGAGGAAATGAACAGGAACGCACGTGGAAATCAGATATTTTGCCTGCTCAAGAGATTGCATTATGGTTCGAACACGATCTGTTCGACATTACCATGCTGCTCCGCTTAGTAGATCGCCTGACACAAGAGAATGCGCATGCCAAGCTATATTGGATCGACATCGCCTCCATTGCTGAACATGATCGCTATCTCGGATTTGGGGCGCTGACGGGAGAGCAGTTGGCCCCTTATCGAGATGCCGCCATACGGTTATCCGCTGAGCACATCGAATGGATGCGTTCTGCTTGGATTGCGTATACAAGTCCAAACCCACTGAAAATTGCACAATGGGCTCAGGAATCAAGCAGTATCCCTGCTCCATTTTGCGCTATTACGGAAGCGCTTCAATTCCACCTCTCCCGTTACCCCTCAACACAGGATGGAATCGGGATTGTAGAGCGATCCACGCTAGGCGCAGTTCAAGATGGAGCTGTTACATTTCAGAAGTGCTTCGAGATTGTTCGCAATCAACTGCCGCAATATGGACTTGGGGATATGCAATTCTGGGGGTACCTGCGCCGAATGACCTGCGGAGACGCTCCTCTGCTCGGGCTATCTCCCTCCTCATCCTCCTTGCCGGAACCTTTCAAGTCTCCATTAGCCGATGCTGGTCACCTCCTCTTAACCAAAAGCGGCCAGCAGGTACTGGATGGCACTCTCAACTGGGCTCAGTCTGGTGGATATGGACGCTGGCTTGGCGGCGCATTTATTACCCGTTCGACAACTGGAATAAGAGCATAGAGTGAGGAAACCGAAGAAATTCAAATATATGCTAACTGCTGACTTTATCCCATATATACAGCAAGCGCCATTCATTGCAGACGATCCCAAACCTGTCTGCAATGAATGGCGCTTTTCTTGTTTATTCTTCCTTATCCTATCGATACTTTAGGAAGATTACTTCGAGCGAACCTCGAAGATGGCGAACTTCAAATAATGGCCTTCATCCACTCCCGCAATTTGCGGGTGATCCTTGCCGGCAGGACGCCATTCGACAAGGCGCAGCACCTTGCCTGCATCCTGGGCTGCATCCAATATCGACTGCATGAACATGTCCGGACGCATATGATAGGAGCAGCTTGCTGTCACAAGATAGCCACCTTCATTGACCAGCTTCATACCATGCAAATTGATGTCCTTGTAGCCCCGATACGCGCCTTCGACAGCACCTCGCGTCTTCGCGAAGGCCGGAGGATCCAACACGACGACATCCCACGTACGTCCGCCTCCAGCAGTCATCGGTTTCGAAGTATCCACCTTCTTCGCACTAGATTCTCCGCTTGCCCGCTGCGTGCGCTCCTCCAAGCCATGAACCTGCTCACGCAAATAAGCGAAGGCATCCGCAACGACAAACTCGACACGGTCTGTAAAGCCGTTTAGTTCGACATTGCGCTTTGCACTCTCGATCGCATGCTCGGAAATATCGAGACAAGTGACCTTCTTGGCTCCATATTTACAAGCATTCAACGTGAAACTTCCTGTGTGAGAGAAGCATTCCAACACCGTCGCACCATCCCACCATGGGAATGTAATCGGCTTTCCCTTCGCATTGAGTGGCAAGCTCTGCACGGTTCCATCCTCGGCCTCTACTTCGCCCATGTGGATGCCGCTGCGAGCTCCCCAGCCTGTCATAAGCGGCGCAATGGAAGCGCGGTTCTCACGCTGGTCGAAGAAGTAGCCTGTCTTCTGTCCTTCTACGATATCAACTTCTATGATAAGCCCGTTCTCCTCTACTTGGACATGGCGCGGACAATCTCCATACAGCACGCCTGTCTTCAGTTCAAGACCCTCACGCTCACGAATTGGCACATCGCTGCGCTCATAGATGCCGCGCGGCTGCATGACATCGACTAGGGCTGCCACCAACGCTTCCCGATGGACATCCATGCCCAGCGTCACAATCTGCACAACGAGAACATCGCCAAAGCGATCCACGATAAGTCCTGGCAGAAAGTCTGCTTCGCCGTATACGAGGCGATAAGCCTTGGCTCCAGGCAGGAAGCGCTGACGATGTGCAACACAACGTTCGATTCGCTCTTTGAAGAAGGCCTCATCCATTGCTTCAATCGGCTCATAGGATACGATGCGCACCGTAATTTGCGAGGCAGGATTATAATAGCCTGTTGCAATGTATTTCCCCTGAGCGTTCTGGACATCGACAAGCATCCCCGGCTGAGGATTTCCTTCGACTGTTTCAATCTCTGATTGATATACCCAAGGATGGGAGCGTTCAATTCTCTTTTTCCGCGAACGGATTAATTTCACATAAGGCCTATTCAATTACAGTTCTCCTCTCAGCTCCAATGGCATGTCATGGTTGTCCACTCGCAAGCATAGAATGGAATAGCTTATTGCGGCGAATTATGGATGACAAAGGAGCCCTTCATGTTTAAAGAAATTTGGTTCCCGCTCCTTAGCGGATTGGCACTGTTTCTATTCGGAATGAAAACGATGGAGCTTGCCCTGCATGCTTGGGCTGGCCCCTACCTGCAGCGGTTTCTACACCGTTCTACCCGCACCCCTATACATGGAATGCTGTTCAGCACAGGCATGACAGCCGTACTGCAGAGCAGCACGGCCATCACGGTCATTACGATAGGTCTGGTCAATGCCGGTATTATGAACTTCTCCCGCACGCTCGGCATCATTCTAGGCACCAATATCGGCACTTGTCTGACAACCGAGTTGATTAGTCTAAATATAAGCCAATTCGCCAAGCCCCTCCTCTTCCTGTCCTTAGCCGGATGGTTCATTGGGGCATTGGCCGACGAATATCAGCCTAAGCTGCTGCATCGCATCGCCTCTTGGTGGCCGCCGCTCCAATTCGGCTCCCTTGCCGCGTCAGGCTTCGCCTTCATTATGCTCGGCATTGAATGGATGAAGCAGATTAGTGAGCCGCTGCAGCAGCGCGGACTATTCACTTGGTTCTTGGAACGATCAAGCGACAGTCTGCTCTGGGCGCTGGCAGCGGGCGTCGTCATAACAGCACTCGTGCACAGCAGTGCAGCTATTATTGCAATGGCCATGGGATTATCAGCTACCGGGGCATTACCCGTTGAAGTTGGCATTGCGATCGCAATTGGATCTAATGTTGGCACCTGCTTCACAGCCGTAATTGCTTCACTTGGCGGGACAAGAAGCGGACAGTTCGTCGCCTGGACCCATGTCGTGCTGAACATTGGCGGCGCTGTCCTATTCTATCCTTTTATCAGCCAAATCGGACAGCTTAGCGCCGTATTTGGCTCCGACGCCGCCGGTCAGATTGCACACGCCCAGACCATTTTTAATATTGCAAGTTCCCTCCTGGCCCTGCCTTTGTGTTACCTGCCGGTTTGGAACCGGATCCGTTAACAATTGCAATACCGAAACTCGTGCCGATGCGCGTTGCTCCCGCTTGAATCATTGCGAGCGCTGCGGCGGTATCCCGAATGCCGCCGGAAGCCTTAACGCCCATATGCACAGGTACATGTGCCCGCAACAGACGAATATCTTCCAGCGTTGCCCCGCCCTTGCCGAAGCCGGTCGACGTTTTGACAAAGTGGGCACCTGCCGCTTCCGATGCTTTGCATGCCGCAATCTTGTGCTCTGTATGGAGAATGCCTGTCTCCAAGGTGACCTTGACGATCGCGCTTCCCTCAACCATCCGGACAACCTGGGCGATATCCTGTTCAACAGCCTTCAGATCTCCGCTTAACAGGCTTCCAATCTGCAGCACCATATCGATCTCAGAAGCCCCGTCCTCTACCGCCCGGGCCGCTTCAAATCCCTTGGCTTGACTGGCACTAGCCCCCAATGGAAACCCGCATACCGCCGTCACATTCACGCCGGTTCCATTCAGTAGATTGCGACAAGCGGATACCCAAGATCCGTTCACGCACACACTGTAGAAGTGATATCGGCTCGCCTCCGCGCACAGCTTCTCAATATCGCGCGCTGTCGCCTCCGGCTTTAACAGGGTATGATCGATATATGGTGCCAATTGAAGCTGATCCGTCATGCAAACTCTCTCCTTCCTGCAATGTGCAGAGAATTAAAGATTTACGGATATGGACAATTCTTCAAATGCCTTTTGCAGGATGTGGTCGTTGTTATCATATCCGAACTCACGCTGCTTCTCCCACGCTTCTTGTGGACTGTACCACTCTACGCTGCGAATTTCCTCAATTTGCGCATGAAGCTTGCCTTCCTCTGCCTCAACGAGGAAATAATGCACCTCTTTATCAATTGTACCCGCTTGTGGTTGTACATATTGATAATAAATGGTATCGAGTTTGGTATCGATTCGTCCATGAATCCCGGTCTCTTCCCATATTTCACGCAACGCCGTCTGTTCAATCGTCTCTCCGGCCTCCATCTTGCCCTTGGCCAGCGAGATCTTGCCATACCGATCTTGGATCAGTTGGATCTCAATTCCTTCCCCTCTTCTGCGGTAAACGACTCCTCCTGCGGATACTTCCTTCATCTTGCGCACCTCCATCTATGTTCGTTACTCCTATGTATATATCCTAACCGAAAAGAAAGAGGATTTCATCCATTCAGCCATTGCTGAGCGGAGAATCCTCCTCGATTCTTTATTCAGTAGTTTCGGTTGTTTCGTTCTCTAGCTTATTGCATTTTTCTCTATTTCCAATAGCCTATCCTGGTTAGACAAGGCGATTAGGAAGCAACATTTGGCTCCTGGCCAATAACGCGTGTAAGAATACCTTGATTCTCATTCACGCCCGCTTCTGTAATTTTCACACGGCATAATTGGCCAATCAAGGACTCATCTCCTTCGAAGATTACTTGAAGGTAATTGTCCGAGTAGCCCATCAGCATGCCAGCACCTTCATCGCCCTTCGTGTTCCGTTCTGGAATCACATCGACAACTTCTCCAACGAACTTCTGTGCATATTCCAGCTGCATTTGTTCAGACAGATCAATCAGCTCATGAACGCGAGCATGCTTCACTTCTTCATCCACTTGATCCTCCATGCGCGCAGCCGGAGTACCTGTACGCTTCGAATACGGGAATACATGCATTTCAGAGAAGCCCACTTGCTTCATAAATTCATAGCCTTGACGGAAATGCTCATCCGTCTCACCTGGGAAGCCTACAATGACGTCTGTCGTAATCGCCACATTCGGCATTGCCTCGCGAATACGAGCAATCTTCTCCGCGAATTCTTGCGTCGTATATTTGCGGCGCATCCGCTTCAATACTTCGTCATTGCCCGCTTGAAGCGGAATATGCAGATGACGGCACATTTTCGAGGACTTGTTCAGTACTTCGATCATGCGATCATCAATTTGGCTGGCTTCAATGGAACTGATACGAATACGCTCAAGCCCCTCTACCTTGTCCAAATCCCACAGCAGATCGGTCAAGTCATAGTTCTCCATATCGTCGCCGTATCCACCGGTATGAATCCCTGTGAGCACAATCTCCTTGTAGCCTGCCGCTACGAGCTGGCGAGCCTGATTCAACACACTCTCCGCTTCACGGCTGCGGGATAGACCACGCGACCAAGGAATAATACAGAATGTACAGAAGTTGTTGCAGCCTTCTTGAATCTTCAAGAACGCACGCGTCCGCTCTGCGAAATCAGGCACGTCCA
>Ga0209025_1004979_pt1 | contig 11114 bp, 10 predicted proteins | sample AraplaMF_Col_mLB_FD_184256 | JGI IMG/M metagenome (GOLD analysis project Ga0209025, IMG submission 184256) | Arabidopsis root microbial communities from the University of North Carolina, USA - plate scrape MF_Col_mLB (SPAdes) (version 2) | ecosystem: Host-associated > Plants > Roots > Endosphere... | reverse complement strand
TTTTCTTGCCACGTGTTCATATTGGTACTTCGAACGTAATCATGCACCATTTTCAGCCTTCCCAAGTTTTGCAGGTAATTGAACAAGAAAAAATCACAAAATTCTTTGCAGCCCCTACCATGTGGAATATGCTTCTTCAGGAGGAAGTGGAAAAGTACGACATCTCTAGCTTGAATCTTGGATTGTATGGGGCAGCACCTATGGCTCCTGTACTTGTCAAAGCTTGTCAAGCGAAACTTAATGTGAATCTAGTTCAAGCTTACGGAATGACTGAAATGGGTCCTGCCATAACGATCTTAGCTGAAGAAGATCAAATTCGAAAGGCTGGATCGGCTGGGCAGGCTATTTTGAATCATGAAATTCGAATTGTGAGACCGAAAGAGGACGGTCCTTCTGATCCGGAAGATATTCTACCTCCATACGAACCTGGTGAGATTATTGTCCAAGGTCCAAGTATGATGGCCGGATATTTCAATCAAGAAGAGGCAACAGGAAAAGCTATGTATAGAGGGTGGTACCATTCTGGTGATATAGGTTATCTTGATGAAGAAGGTTTTCTATTTGTAAAGGACCGAGTGGATGACATGATTATTAGCGGAGGTGAAAATGTATATCCACGTGAAGTGGAAGATGTGTTATATGAACATCCTGGTATCCTTGATGTTGCAGTCATCGGTCAGCCTGATGACAGATGGGGAGAGTTGGTCATGGCTTTTGTAGTGGCTAAAGACCCTAATCTATCAAGTGAAGAACTGGACCTTTTCTGTAAAAATAGTGACAAACTAGCAAACTATAAGCGCCCAAGAAACTATATTTTCTCTGATAGCATGCCTAGAAATGCTAGTGGGAAAACTCAGAAATTTATCCTTCGGCAAATGCTTGAAGAAGAAATTGCCAAGAACAAATCATCTTCAACTAATTTATAAGTTGCATGCAACTAACGAGCGTGTTAGTTGAATAGTAGGAGTAGCATCTAGCTACTCTTTTTATATGAGGTTGGCAGTTTAGCTCAGTAAGAAATGTTAATATAATTCTAAGTAAGTATAATTGAAGGAGTCATTTGTATAAGGTGCAAGGAGGAACTCTTGAATGAAATGGAGATTTTTTAAAAAGAAACAAACTTTTTATCCTGCGGACAGATACTCCAAGGAATATATAGAAGATATGTTAAATGTTACTGATAGTTATGAATTATCAAGAATACCTTCTATTTTTACATTTTTATTAACTAGCAATGATGATCTAAAAATTAGAACAGCAAAAGTTCTTTATCAATATGTCATTTCATTAAACATTCTTGAATTATCAAAGCTTGATAACTTGTTTAGAGAAAGAACTTCACTAGATTGGTCATATGATTGGAGAAATGAATCCCCAGAGAATTTATTATTACCAGACATGACTGAAGAGGATAAATTAATAATACTAGGAATATGTAGCTTTCATCCAAATGGATATTTTAGAGAAAAAGCGATAAATTTATTACATTTGAATAGTTCAGGTAAAGAATTGCCTTATTTACTTATTAGGTGTAACGACTGGGTAACAGAGGTAAATGAAACAGCTAAGGAATATGTCCTGATTCGATTAACAAATAAGTATGTAAATCACATCGTAAGCAATCTTCCACTAATATTTAAGCTAAAGAACACAAAGAGACATGATATTAGTATCTTTGAAAAGGTAGTCCAGATATTATCCCAAAAAGAATCGTTACCTTTTTTGGAAGAAGGAACAAAATCAGATTTTAGTAAGATTAGATATTTCTGCTATCAAATGATTATATATTCTAATTTAGTTACTAAAGAAATACTTTTAAATTATTTTAAACAAGAAAAAGAGCCTCACCCACGTCTTTTACTCTTTAATGAAATAATTGGTGATATTTGTGTTAATGAGTTTAATGAATATTATCCTGATTTAAAGAAGGACAAATTTCCAATGATTCGTGCAAAGGTATTAGAGAAATATTATTCCTTCTTCCCGGGTGAGAGCGTTTTTGAACTCGAAAGTGCACTATTAGATAAAAGTGGTACCATTCGATCTATAGCAAGATTCCTACTAAAAAAACAAAACATAACTGATTTCACTTCTTTTTACATTCGAATGATAAATTCAAATCAATTCCTTCGTGGAGCATTAATGGGGTTAGGTGAAGTAGGGAAGAAAGAGCATGTAGATTTGATAGTTCCGTTTTTAGGTAATAGTAGTGTTTCAATAGTTAAGGCTGCTATCTATGCAATATTATTGTTAGATGGAGAAAATCAGAAGGTAGAATTTATCAGATTGCTTGAACATAAACATGAAGGAGTATCTAATGCTGCTAGGAAGTCATTAAAGAAAATTTTTTATAATGATATGGAAGAACAATTATTTAAATTGTATAAAGAGACTAAATATGAACATACAAAATATAATATTGCTCTTTTATTATGTTCACTATCTAAATGGGATGCTATTAATTTTATTATAGAGTTTTATGTAAATACGGCAGATACTGTAATCTCAAATTTAGGGAAAATAAATTTTGTTAAGTGGATAGAAAATTTTAACCGTACTTTTGATTCACCGACTAAGAATCAAATTGAATCTATTAAGAACACATTAGCAAAGTATGGCAATAAATTAGAAAAAAGAGAATTAAAAGCCATTGAATTCTATATAAAAGGCTTTCTATAATTTTGAAAAAGTTACATAATCGTTCCATGTATTCATGGAATCAGAAATTAATAATTGTTTGTAGGACGTTACACTTTTACTAACTGGCGCTTTAGTTGAACAACATGATCGACGATTTCGTCGGTTTTTTTTATTAAACAAACTGACAGTTTAGTGAAAGAAGGTGATTTACTCATAGATAGCGAAAAATGTTGAAAGGAATTTATGACACTTTAGAAGAAAGGGAGGGAATAAATTGAGTTATGAAATTATAACGTTTTCGGCCTATCGGACAGTGGGATTAAAATGGGAGGGAACATTCTCTGAAATTATTCCGGTTAGAGAATAAGGTGAATCCTAATGTTCAATTAGGTCTATCATACCATGTATTTGAGAATGGTTTCGTACATTACTCGGTGTATGAGGTGAGTGAGGAGCAGGAAGTTCCTGATGGGATGATTGAATTATGGAATCCTGAATGGACGTATGTGAAGACGACACATAACAAAGGAGAAGATGTACAAAAAACTTATACGGATTTACATCAATGGTTATTTGATAGTGAGTATACCGCATATAGAGAAGCTGGTGTAGATTACTATGATTCTTATATGCCGATAAAACATGAACATTATCCAGTTGATCGTGTTCCGAATGATTCGAATTTTGATATTTATATACCAATCGTAAAAAAATAATGTTTTCTTATTAAACAAACTGGCGCTTTAGTTGAACAAGATCACGAGTCGCATATGCGGCTTTTTTTATTGAAGTAACTGGCAGTATAGTTTAAGTGTATTTATTCACAATGTTAAAGAGAAAGTCGATCTTCCAATTAGGAAACATCGACTTTTTTCAGTATTACAGAACAATTTTAACTGTATAATTGTGAAATCGTTACTTTATTAATAATTAATGCGCAATACGGTTTTTATCTTTTGCCAAAGGGCAAGACTTATTCGACATTTCATCATTTTGCCAATTGGCAGGATTGGTATCATCCGGAATTTCTAAATTTAAAATGTCACGATAGTGTTTTTCTTTATTAGTAATGTATTCTGCCATTAATTTTACTTCTTCTAATTGTTTAAGAACCGCCTCTTTTTGCTTCCGAATCATTTCATAACGTTCCTCTATGGTTGAATCTCCTGCTAAACTTAGCTCTACATATTTTTTGATGTCTTCCACAGACATACCACATTTTTTTAATCTTTTTGCACCTGTAAGCCAGTTTATAGCGTCATCATTAAATAAACGATTATTATTTTTATCACGCTGTAAATTTGGAACTAATCCCTTATCAGTATAGAAGCGAACGGTGTGTTCAGTTAGATCAAGTAGTTTAGCAACATCTTTCACAGTGTACATGTTAGCCCTCCCTTCACTTTGTATAAATAAATTATTGACTTCGTGTTACTCGAAGGTGATATATTCAATATTATTTTAAATCCTAAAAAGGTAAATCACTTAAAGAGTAAATGATAAAATTAATTTAATATTATTGCCATCGTGTAACTCGAAGATGATATATTCAATAATACTTTTAACTCCTAAGATTGTAAATCCCTTAGTGAGTAAATGAAAAAATTAATTTAACATTATTGACTTCGTTTAACTCGAAGGTTGTATCATTTTAATAGTTCAAAGTGCTGTAACTTATCAAATAAAGTGAAGGGAGGTATGATCGATTTTACAATATCGAATATAAGTGGTTTATAAAAAATCATGCTATTGACTTCATGTTACTCGAAGGTGATGTCCTTGACTTAATGCTAACAATAAAAAACATAAAGGAGAAAAAATATGTCAACAGTTTCAGCAAACGCCAAGGTTTTTGATAAACCTATGTCGTTAAAATCTATTGTTCCACCATTGATTGCAATTATTATAGGAATGTTTATGGTCATTCTAGACTCCACTGCTCTGAATGTAATGATTCCTCGCTTGATCAAGGATTTCGAAAGTTCGTATTCTGCCGTGCAATGGGCGGTTACGGGTTATGTTCTAGCACAATCGGCCGTCATTCCGCTCGCCGGTTGGTTGTCTGACCGTTATGGTGCTAAAAGGATATTCCTTATATCTATTGCATTATTTTCAGCAGGATCTTTGTTATGCTATGTAGCTCAAAGTATCGAGCAGTTGGTGCTCTTCCGAATCATCCAAGGCTTGGGTGGGGGGCTAGTTGTCCCAGTTGGCTTTGCCTTCACTTACCGTTTAAGTCCTCCTGGACAAGTAGGTAGAGTAATGGCATTTATGAGTGCCCCTATGATGCTCGCACCTGCAATCGGACCTGTGCTGTCCGGATGGATGATCGATCATTTGTCTTGGCATTGGATTTTTCTCATTAATGTCCCAATCGGAATCATAGGCGTACTGATTGGAATTCGCAATTTACCGAACATTGAAAGACAGACCGTCCCTACTCTGGATGCAACTGGTATAGTGCTCGCCCCGATTGCTTTCGTCAGCTTATCATATGCAATAAGTGAGATTGGGAACGGATGGGATTCTGGTAAAACCATAGGTGGTCTTATAGTCGGCGGTATTGCTTTATTATTGTTTATATTTGCACAGCTGAGGCATTCTAATCCATTGTTAGAACTTCGAGTTTTCGCTTCCGGCAGTTTTACAAAAGGAATCATCGTATTGTGGACAGCACAGTTCGCGGTGTTTGGTTCGTTATTTCTCATCCCACAGTTGCTACAAAATATGCGTGGCTACAGCGCGTTTGAAACCGGACTGATCATGTTGCCTTATGCTGTAGCTGTCGCATCTGTTGTGCAGATAACCGGTAGGCTATTCGATAAAATCGGAATTCGTTGGATCGCCGTCACGGGACTAAGCATCGCAGCTTTCGCTGAGTTCATGATTTCGAGAATAACGCCTGATACAGGATTAGCTAACATCGTTTTCTCGATTATTCTGCTTGGTATTGGCTTGGGGTGTTGCATGATGCCTTTGAATACGAATCTGATGAAAGTGGCTCCACAGCATTTGGTTGGTCGCGTCACTGCATTAAGTAATGCACTACAGCAAGTGGTTGTTTCTTTTGCTGTGGCTGGTTTGTCAACTGCTTTGACAAGCAGGTTTAACGATTTTAAAGGTTCAGGCTCAAATGCAATAATTTGGTCACAGGCATTCCATTATACGTTTTTAATCGTTATGATCATTGCAATTATTGGCGCATTAATTAGTTTCTTCCTTTATAAGAAGAAAACGGGAAACAATTAATCACTAGGGACAAACACGCTTTAATCTTGATTGAAATGATATCGAGTTTAATTTCATAAAAAATTTAATTTAGTTTATTCAAACGCCTTGACTTCGTGTTACACGAAGGTTGTATTATTTCTATTATTCAAGGACAAAAATAAGTCCCTACAATGAGATAAAGATCCGTTTCAAAGGAAAATAATGCTATAAAAAGGGAGGATATTAAATGCATAAGGTTACTTTAAATAATGGTGTTGAAATGCCTATACTTGGCTTTGGTGTTTGGCAGATTCCAGATGCTAATGAATGTGAACAGGCAGTTTACGATGCCTTAATGGCTGGCTATCGTCTAATTGATACTGCTGCCGCTTATGAAAATGAAGAAGCTGTCGGCAGAGCAATAAAACGGAGTGGCGTGCGAAGAGAGGAAATCTTTGTAACAACAAAACTTTGGATTCAGAATGCCGGTTATGAAAGTACCAAGAAGGCATTCACAAAATCACTGGAAAGACTGAAATTGGATTATTTAGATTTGTATTTAATACATCAGCCATTTGGTGATATTTATGGTTCTTGGCGTGCGATGGAGGAATTACACGAGCAAGAAAAAATAAGGGCAATCGGAGTAAGTAATTTCGAACCTGATCGTCTCGTAGATTTGATACTCCATAACGAAATAACTCCTGCTGTAAATCAGGTAGAAACACATCCTTTCTTCCAACAGCTAGAGTCTGCGAAAGTTATGAAGGAGTACAATGTTCAACACGAGGCATGGGGACCTTTGGCACAAGGCAAAAATAACATTTTTCAGAATGAGGTTTTAGTTTCTATTGCTGAAAAACATGATAAATCCGTTGCTCAGGTGATTTTACGGTGGTTCACACAAAGAGGAATCGTTACAATTCCAAAGTCTACTCACAAAGAGAGAATTATTGAAAACTTCAATATCTTTAACTTTGAGTTAAACCAAGAGGATATGAACGCAATTGCAATGATAGACAAGAACAAGAGCTTAATTCCTTCAAAAAGAGATCCTGAAATGGTGAAAAGATTCGCGAACTGGAAATTTGATATTTAAATAACGAAAACATAGAGGTTCAAGGTATCAAAATAAATTAAAAGGAATGATGAGATAATGAAAATTGCAGTTATTGGAGCACATGGGAAAGCAGGAAATTTAATTGCACAAAATGCAATTAAGCGAGGACATGAGGTTACAGCGATTGTTCGGAAAAAGCATAATGACAACTTTGAAACTACAATCGAAAAAGATTTAATAGATTTGAACAAAGTAGATTTACTAGGTTTTGATGCCGTTGTCAATGCAGTTAGTGCATGGACAGAAGATACCTTTTATATTCATACAGACGGAATTTCTCACTTGGCTCAGCTATTAAAGGGAACCGATACCAAATTATTGATGGTTGGTGGAGCAGGAACTTTATATATCAACAAGGAACACTCTTTACAACTCATAGATCGACCGGATTTTCCTGAAGAGTTAAAACCTTTGGGAGAAACATTACGTGCTAATCTCGAAAGGTTACGTTCATTCTCAAATCTTAGATGGACGTATGTTTCGCCTGCATTCGAGCTTGATTTTGAAGGACCAGCGACTAGTAATTATTTCATTGGTGGTGAAGAGTTTTTTACTAACGATGAAGGTAAAAGTTATATTAGTTATTCAGATTTTGCAGAAGCCTTTGTAGACATTATTGAAAATGACTATGTACGTCAACGTGTTAGTGTGATTGGAGTATAAAAGGATTTGCTCCATGGAATTTTATATAACAAAAAACTTAATGGTTCAGGTAACTTATTTGTTCCGCTCTATGTCTTGAACCAAAGGCGAAAGGAATGGGTAAAAACCATATGAAAGCAATGATATTAAGAGAAACGGATGGACCAAATCAACTAAAGCTGGAAGATATAGAAACACCTAAACCTGGTTCGAAAGAGGTCGTAGTCCGATTACATGCGGCTGCTCTAAATCGCAGGGATTTGATGATCGTACAAGGGCAGTATCCGGGTATGCAGTTGCCTTCTATTCCCGGATCCGACGGTGCAGGGGTAATTGTTGCAGTTGGGGATGAGGTCAACAACGTCTTAACCGGCGCTGAAGTAATCATCAATCCCGGTTTAAATTGGGGCAATGATATGAATAAAAAAAGAGCTGACTTCACAATTCTCGGTAATCCTACTGACGGTACCTTTGCCCAATATGTGAAGGTGCCAGCAGAAAATGTCTATTCAAAACCTTCTCATTTATCTTGGGAAGAAGCAGCAGCGCTCGGGCTTGCTGGTTTGACCGCCTACCGTGCTCTGGTAACAAAGGGTGGAGTGAAGAAAGGTGAAACTGTTTTGATCCCCGGCGTTGGCGGAGGAGTAGCCACTTATCTCGTTCAGTTTGCAGCCGCACTTGGTGCTAAAGTTTACGTGACATCCAGCAAAGAAGAAAAAATTGAGAAAGCAAAAAGCTTCGGTGCAACCGGAGGTGTCAACTACACATCTGATGAGTGGTCGAAGGAATTGGAGAAATTAACAGGCGGTATTGAACTATCCGTTGACAGTATTGGCGGAGAAGTGTTCAAAACATTGGTGTCACTTGGCAAGATTGGAAGCCGAATCGTCAGTTTTGGGGCGACAAGAGGTCCGGTTCCCAATCTCCTCCTGCCAAGTATGACTGTAAAAGAAATGTCAGTAATAGGTTCAACTATGGGAAGCCCACAAGATTTTGCCGATATGGTAAAGTTCGTAGAGGAACACAAGATTCACCCTATTTTGGACAAAACTTTTTCGTTGGAGGAAGCAACCGAGGCACTATTGAGAATGGAAAAGGGAGAAAACTTAGGGAAAATCGTTTTGTCCATTCCACAAGATTAATGGAACTTTTTAATTAAAAAAACGGAAAGCCAATTAAATATGTAAAAAGGAGAAAGAAAATTATGCCTGTGATAACAATTGAAGCAGTTAAATTAACTAAAGAACAAAAAAGAAATTTAGTAAAAGAACTGACTACAACAGCTGCAAAAATCATTAATGTACCTGAACAAATAGTCACTGTTTACTTAAAGGAAAATGAATTAGACAATATTGGTGTTGGAGGGCAGCTTTTATCGGTTAAATAAGATCGGATTAAGCAAAAAGCTCTTGATTTGGGGATGAACACCTTACCCTATATAGATTTAATGCTGATGATTAAAAAAATTAAATTGACAAACAAATGATTATTTGAGGAGAGATAATAAAATGAAAACTCTTGTTCTTGTATTTCACCCTAACTTAAATGATTCTCGTGCGAATAAACGCTTGGCAGAAGAAATGGAGAAGCAAGCTAACGTTACCGTTCGCCGTGTTTATGAGGCTTATCCTGATGAGATGATCGATGTCGCTGCAGAGCAAAGGCTATTAGAGGAGCATGATCGCATCGTTTTACAATTTCCATTTTACTGGTATAGCACGCCTTCATTGTTGAAAAAATGGGAGGATGCAGTCCTTGCTTACGGATGGGCATTTGGAACCAATGGGGATAAGCTGCACGGAAAAGAGCTGCTGATTGCTGTTACTACTGGCGGCCCTCAAGAAAGCTATACACCAGACGGGAATAATAAATATACCGTCACAGAGTTACTGCGACCGCTTCAAGCAACCAGTAACTTGATTGGCACACGCTATATGACACCTTATATATTGTACGGAGCAATGCAACAGACCGACAAGGATTTTGAGCAAAGTGCGAAGGATTATGTGGAATATGCTTTAAATCCAAATCTTAAGATTCCTGCTTTAAGATAACATTAACCTTTGGGTTAGTAGAGCAAGTTAATAAAAATTGGATTCTGGTTAGCGATTAGATTGCAAAAGAATCTAGTTTCAGTTTTTGAAATAAACAATAACGAGAGGGGGCTTTCCTGAAAGGAGAGTTCCCTTTCTTTTTTTAGTTTCATGGCATCATTCATGTAGTAAAAGTGTACTAAACATCTTAGACATATCTATTATGTGTGGTCCATTTAATTTCACATTTTTCAATTACTTAACTTAAATATAATCATGGCTTTATAAACTACTAAATGATCGACTTTTTAGTCGATTTTTTTATTGAACTAAATTGGAACTTAGATGAAGAAGAGCCGATTTAAATAGTAATATGCGATATTATAGATATATATAATTGCAGGAAACGAAAGGAAAGAACATATTTCTAGAACAAATAATGCTTAAGGGGAACAAAATTAATGGAAAACAATTTCAAAAAACTTAATACAATTGCGCTAATAGTAATTTGGACTATATATTGTATTTCTATAACGTTACCTGCATTAACAACAGCTAGTGGGGATACATTCCAGGGAAGTATTGTATTTTTTATAGGTTGGTTAGGAGTATTTGCAGGGATGAATTCTAATGTTAGTTGGTATGCAAACCTGTTTTTTATTTACATTTCGGTTCAAACATTGAGAGGAAAAAAAACTAGTATTAGTCATTTATTTATGTTATTTCTAGCTATTAAAGCATTTTTTCCAATGGAACTAATGCTTGATGAGGGAGGAACTACATCCATTGTTACGGAACATAACCTTGGCTTTTATTTGTGGTTCTCGGCAATAGTGTTATTATCTACTTTGGTATTTATTAATTGGAGATTTATTAGAAATAGAAATAATTGAATTCAATTTTTATTTTGGTAGTTTTTATGAAAAAATCTTATCGACATTCTCTTCCACAAAAGATATGTGTTTTCTTATTGAACTAACTGGCGCGTTAATTGAAAATCAAGAAGGCTGCTTTGGCAGTCTTTTTATTATGTTAATTGGCAGTTTAGTTTAAGTGTAATACTTCACAAATAGGTGCATATTTAATACTGCAAAACTTAATGCATTCGTATTTTTTTAAGAATAAATAAAATTTTAAGGAAGGGAAGTAATTTGTAAGAGTATTTTAGGTCCAATTTAAAAGAATTTACAATTAATAGCATACAAATAACCCAACTCGATTGAAGATTAATTGTACAGATTGTTGACAATATACCCTTAAGGGTATAAAATCTTGGATATAAGATATTTATTATTCTCATTTAATGAGGTATAATAATCACTCTTATCACGATATTAACAATAACTATTTGCAAATATAAAAAAGCTAGAAAATGTAGAAAGGTGAATAAAGATGAATTATGACGATCAAGTTAAAAATAGAATTAAACGCATTGAAGGTCAGCTTCGAGGAATATTAAAAATGATGGA
>Ga0209025_1004978_pt1 | contig 11114 bp, 8 predicted proteins | sample AraplaMF_Col_mLB_FD_184256 | JGI IMG/M metagenome (GOLD analysis project Ga0209025, IMG submission 184256) | Arabidopsis root microbial communities from the University of North Carolina, USA - plate scrape MF_Col_mLB (SPAdes) (version 2) | ecosystem: Host-associated > Plants > Roots > Endosphere ... | reverse complement strand
GGAGGGCCTGCTGCTGTTCGTGCTGTTGTGGCTGTACGCCCGCAAGCCGCGCAAGACGGGCCAGGTCTCGGGTGCCTTCCTGCTGGGCTATGGCGTGTTCCGCTTTATCGCCGAGTTTTTCCGCGAGCCCGACGAATTCCTCGGCATCCTTGCTTTGGGGATGAGCATGGGCCAATGGCTGTGCGTTCCCATGATTGTTGGTGGCGCCTGGTTATGGATATGGGCGACAAAACGCGCTGGGACAGCCTGAAAACCCAGCCACCGCCGCAGGCCTGCCGGAGATGGCGGGCCCGTAGGTCCGCAACGCAGCCAGCACCTCATAGGGTTTTTCCCCGTCGTTTTCAAGCACAGGCCCTTGATTGATGAGGAGTTATTTTTCATAATTACAGATAATTATTCGAAATTACTGCAGATCTAGGCCATTAATGCTTAGCTCCGGCAGTAGTTCTTCTGCAGGGGATTCGCCGCGCCGGCGGATCAGGTCAGCCAAGGGGTCATGCCATGCGTCTTGTCCAGAGTTCACTGCACCAGGAAGTCGCCGATACCCTGCGCGAGCAGATTTTCGCGGGCCAGTTGCCGCCTGGGAGCTTCCTGGACGAGGTCGCGCTGTGCGAACGCCTGGAAATCTCGCGCACGCCGCTGCGCGAGGCGCTCAAGGTGCTGACGTCGGAGGGGCTGCTGCGCCATGAGCCGCGGCGCGGCTGCTTTGTCAACGAAGTGACCGAGCAGGACCTTGATGACATCTTTCCAGTGATTGCGTTGCTGGAGGGGCGCTGCGCCTACGAAGCCGCGCGCAACGCCACTGACGCCGACCTTGCGGCGCTGACCACCTTGCATGAGCGGCTCAACAGCCACGCGGCGGCCGGCCGCATCAATGACTATTACGCTACCAACTTCGCGATCCACGAGGCCATCATCCTGCTGGCCAACAACCGCTGGCTGGCCCAGGCCATTGCCGACCTGCGCAAGATCCTCAAGCTCGCGCGGCTGCAGCAGTTGCATGCGCCGGGCCGGCTGGCGCAAAGCCTGTCGGAACATATGACGGTGTTCGCAGCACTCAAAAGCCGGGACAGCGAGGGTGCTGAAGCCGCCATGCGCACGCACCTGACGCGCCAGCGCGAAGCGTTGCGCGAGCTGGCCCGCAGCCAACGCTCCAGGGTGGCATCATGAGCGCCGCTGAATGGCTCACCCGCAACGTTTCGCGTTTCACGGCGAGCGACAAGGGCGGGGCACCCTCGGAATCCGTCCAGCCCACCGGTAAAAAAATGGCAGTGGGTGCGGGCATGCCTGCGCGCAGCACGCACGAGCGGCTGCAGGCCACGCTGAGCCAGAAGGATGAGGCGCTGTCGCCGCGCGTGTTGCGCCGCACCTTGCAGGAGCTGCAGGCCATCATCGACCCGCGCGTGAGCGAGGTTGAGGGCGGCCGCCGCGCCATGGCCATCGCGGCGTGGTATCAGGGTGCCACGCCGGCGCGACGGCGTGACCTGTGGATGCTCATGAGCGAGCAGTTTGTCGCCAATCCGCAAAAGGTGAAAGCGGCGCAGGCGCAGTTCGCCGCCGCGGTGGGGACGCCTGAAGAGGCGGTGGCCGAGGTACGTTACCGGCGCGCCACGGTATCGCCGCGCCGGCGCTTGCTGCAACGCTTCAGCGTCTACCCGGGCGGCATCCAGTTCCTGGTCGACATGCGCGCCGAGATGCAGGCCAGCCTCAAGGCCGACAAGCGCCTGCTCGCGCTGGACGTGGAAATGGAGTACATGTTCTCCACCTGGTTCGATGTGGGCTTTCTCGACCTGCGCCGCATCACCTGGGATTCGCCGGCGTCGTTGATCGAAAAGCTCATCAAGTACGAGGCGGTGCACGACATCAAGGGCTGGGCCGACGTGAAGAACCGGCTCGACAGCGACAGGCGTTGCTACGGTTTTTTCCACCCGCGCCTGCCCGATGTGCCCTTGATCTTCGTGGAAGTGGCCATGGTCGAGCGCATCGCGGGCGACATCATGCCGCTGCTCGACGAATTGGCCGCGCCCTCGGATCTGAGCCGTGCCACCACCGCCATTTTCTATTCGATCAGCAACACCCAGGTCGGCTTGCGCGGTGTGAGCTTTGGCGATTCATTGATCAAGCGTGTGGTCGAGACGCTGAAAGAGGAGTTCCCCAAGCTCAAGACTTTTGCCACGCTCTCGCCAATTCCCGGCTTTCGCAGCTGGTTGGGCAAGAACGCCGCAGCCATGCTGGAAAAGCTGGGCGAAAAAGAGCTCACGGCGCTTGGCCGGGCCGTGGGTTTTGAGCCGCCCGGCCCGGGGCATCTGCTGACGGCCGCAGAGAACCCGCTCGCGCTCGGAGAAAAATCACCAGTGCGCAAAATGCTGCTCCAGTGCGCGGCCCAGTATCTGGGCAAGACCCTGGAAGAGGGCAAGCCATTGGACCCGGTGGCGCGTTTTCACCTGGGCAATGGCGCACGCATCGAGCGCATCAACTGGGCTGGCGACCCGACGCCCAAAGGACTCAAGCAGTCTTATGGCCTGATGGTGAATTACCTCTACGACCTCAAGCGCCTGGACAGGCATCGCGCACAGCTGGCCCAGGGGGAAATACCCGTGTCGGGCGACATCGAAGATTTGTACATTTGAATGTGTACTTAGGAACGGATAGCGGATGAGTTTGGTTAGCAGCAGGCCGGGTTCATCCCGTTAGATCGCGTGAGAACTTCCGGTTTGCTTTTTTCTGATTTCAACAACGACAGGAGACATCAATGACTTTCAGTTTTCAAGCCCGGGCTTCCCGGCGCGACATCTTGCGCGCCGCGGCCGCCGGCGCCGCGACGCTGTCTTTCGGCAGCCAGGCCCAGTCGGGCTGGCCGACCAAACCGGTGACCATGATCGTGCCGTTTCCGGCCGGCGGCGGCACTGACGCCTTCGCCCGTCCCCTGTCAGCCCAGTTCGCCAAGCTGACCGGCAAGCAGCTCATCATCGACAACCGCGGCGGTGCCGGCGGCACCCTGGGCGCCAGCATCGCCGCGCGGGCGCAGCCCGACGGCTATACGCTGTTCATGGGGGCGGTGCACCACACCATCGCGCCGTCCATGTACCCCAAGCTGGACTATGACATCGAAAAAGATTTTGTGCCGCTGGCCCTGATGGCCAATGTGCCGCAGGTGCTGGTGGTCAACCCCCGCAATCTGCCGTTCCCCGATTTCAAAGCCTACCTTGAGGCCGTGCGCAAATCGCCGGGCAAGTACAACTACGGCTCGGCTGGTGCGGGTACCTCGCACCATCTGGCGGGGGAGCTGTTCAAGCAGCAGACCAAGACCTTCATTACCCACATTCCTTATCGCGGCGCGGGCCCGGCCCTGCAGGATCTGATCTCGGGCAATGTCGACATGATGTTTGACGGCCTGGGTTCCTCGGCCAATCACATCAAGGGCGGCCGCATCAAGGCGCTGATGGTGTCGGGCACCAAGCGCAACCCGGCCTTTCCGGACGTGCCTTGCGCCGGCGAGCTGGGCCTGCCCGACTACACCGTGACCACCTGGTACGGCATGTGGGCGCCCAAGGGCACGCCGGCTGACGTGCAGGCGCGCATTGTTGAAGACCTGCGCAAGGCCGCGACCACCGACGAACTCAAGGCCATCTGGGCCAACAACGGCGCGGATTTTGGCAACCTCACGCCCCAGCAGTTCGGCGCTTTCGTGAGCAGCGAGGTCAAGCGCTGGTCGGCCGTGGTGAAAGCCTCCGGCGCCAAACTCGAATGACCGCTTGATGAGCGGAGCCGTTTTACTGGAGGTGAAGGGCTCCCTGGCCTTTGTGACCCTGTCCCACCCGGGCAAGCTCAATGCCATGAGCCGCGCCATGTGGCGCGAGTTGCGCGCTGTATTCGAACGCCTCCAGCAGGCCGCCGATGTACGCTGCGTGATGGTGCGGGGTGAGGTCGGGCACTTTTGCGCGGGGGGTGACATCTCCGAGTACGCCGGCTTCCGGTTTGAAGAGGCCGCTCTGCGTGATTTTCATGAACGTGATGTATGGGGCGGCTTGCAGGCCATGCTGGATTGCGACATTCCCATGGTCGCGATGATTGAGGGTAACTGCATGGGCGCCGGTATGGAGATTGCCAGCTGTTGCGACATCCGCATCGCAAGTGACACCGCGAAATTCGGCGCGCCCATCGCCAAGCTCGGCTTTCCGATGGCGCCGCGCGAAGCCGCGCTGGTGGTGCGTGCGGCGGGCGAGCTGACCGCGCGCGAGATGCTGCTGTCGGCCGCCGTGCTGGACGCAGCAGAGATGAAGCGGCGCGGTTTTCTCAACCAGGTGCTGCCCGACAGCGAAGCGGGCGCCGCGGCCCTGGCCTGCGTGGAGCGCAGCGCCACCCTGGCGCCCGGTGCGGCCAGGTTGAACAAGCAGGCTTTGCGCGCGCTGGCGGAGGCCGGCAGCGCGCAAGCCGTGATTGATTTGGCCGCGAGTGCTTACCATTACGCCGCGTCGCCCGAGCATCGGGAGGGCGTTACCGCTTTTACCGAAAAACGCCAGCCCCGGTTTGACGGCCGGGTTGCCGACCCTATCCCCACTGACAGCCTGAACCATGAAAAACCATAACCTCTTCGCGGCGCTGCGAGCCGCATTTCCTTCCTCGCTGGACGACGTTGCCGTCGAAACCGACAACGGCCTGCACTATTCGTGGCGTGACCTTGAGCGCGGCACCGCGATGATGGCCAACCTGCTGGCTTCGCTGGACCTGCCGGAGGGCGCCAGGGTGGCGGTGCAGGTCGAAAAGTCGGTCGAGGCCATGATGCTTTACCTGGCGACCTTGCGTGCTGGTTATGTGTTCCTGCCGCTCAACACCGCCTACCAAAGCGCCGAGATTGAGTACTTCATCGGCAATGCCGAGCCCTCGGTGGTGGTGTGCAGCAGCAAGAACTTTGGCTGGGTCACCAAGATAGCCTTCAAGGCCGGCACGCAAAACGTCTTCACGCTCGACGACGACCGCACGGGCTCGCTATTGGAGCGCGCCGCGCATTGCAGCGACCAGCACGAACCCGTGGCTCGGCAGGCCGACGACCTGGCCGCCATCCTCTACACCAGCGGCACCACCGGCCGCAGCAAAGGCGCCATGCTGACGCACGGCAACATGTTGAGCAACGCGCTGGTGCTGAAGGAGTATTGGGGTTGGAAGCAGGGTGACGTGCTGATCCATGCCCTGCCGATTTTTCATGTGCATGGCCTGTTCGTCGCCATCCACGGTGCGCTGATCAACGGCAGCAAAATGATCTGGCTCTCCAAGTTCGACCCCAAGCTGGTGGTGCGCAAGCTGCCCGAGGCCACGGTGTTCATGGGCGTGCCCACGCTGTATGTTCGCCTGCTGGCCGAACCAGGGCTGACCCGTGAGGCCTGCCGCAATATGCGCCTTTTCGTCGCGGGGTCGGCGCCATTGCTGATCGAGACCTTCAACGAATGGAAGGAGCGTACCGGCCATACCATCCTGGAGCGCTACGGCATGTCCGAGACCGTGATGCTGACATCCAACCCTTACCAGGGGGCAGAGCGGCGCGGCGGTACTGTGGGCTTCGCGTTGCCCGGCGTGAGCCTGCGGGTGCAAGGCGATGACGGCCAGCCCTTGCCCGCCGGCGAGATAGGCGGCATCCAGGTCAAGGGGCCGAATGTGTTCAAGGGCTACTGGCGCATGCCCGAAAAGACGAAGGAAGAGTTCACGGCGGACGGGTATTTCAAGACCGGCGACGTCGGCAAGATCGACGAGCGCGGCTACATCGTCATCGTGGGCCGCAGCAAGGACCTGATTATCAGCGGCGGCTACAACGTCTACCCGGCAGAGATCGAGGGCTACATCAACGACATGCCCGGTGTGGCTGAAAGCGCCCTGGTCGGCGTGCCGCACCCGGATTTTGGAGAGGTGGGCGTGGCCGTTGTGATTGCCAAGCCTGGCGCCGCGCTGGAGGGCGGGCAGATCGTGGGCGAGCTCAAATCGAAGCTAGCCAACTTCAAGATTCCCAAGCAATGTTTTGTGGTCAGCGAACTGCCGCGCAATACCATGGGCAAGGTGCAGAAGAATTTGCTGCGCGAGCAGTACAAGGGCCTGTTTGCCTGAACCCCGTTTGCCTGAAGGCCCTGTTGAGGATGCATCAAGGCGCGAAGTCGTCCACCTGGATCACCTTGTCGGCGGCGCGCAGGTAGGCCAGCGCCAGCTCAGGGCGGCTTGAAGCCTGCGCAGCACGTTCCATCGATGGGCTGCGGCGCACGGCCTTGTTGAGCACCACGGTTTCTTCCCCGAGCTGGGCTGCCAGATCCAGTGCATCCATAAGGTCGCGCAAACCCCCACTGCTCGGCCTGGCGAGGTCGGGGCTGAGGCCTTGCATGAGCGCGCTGTTGGTGCGCAGCAGCTTGGCCAGTTCCAGCAATTGCACATCCCGAAGCGGCGCCAGCCGCGTGCTGCGGTTGAGCACCAGCGCGCCCACCACACGGCGCAGCGGGGAGGGGAAGTTGGCATACAGCGCTTCGAGCGCATTGCTCGCTTCGTCGAGCTGCATGCGGATCGCCGCCCTTGCCACCGGCAGCATGTCGCCTTTCTTTTCAACGGCATAGCGCCAGGTGCAGGCGCTGGCCATGTAAAGGTGGGCCAGCACATCGCCCAGCCGGGCCGATAACAATTCCATGCGTTTGAGCTTGCCGCCCAGCAGGCCCATGGCCAGGTCGCAGGTGAGTGCGTACTGGCTGCTCAGGCGGGCGATCAGCCGGGCTTCCTTCTCCAGTCCCGCAGGCGGCGTGCCCAGCAGCGGCGCGCCGGCAATGCTTTGCCAGAAGTTGCGCAGCACAAGCCCACCATGGCCTAGCAGTGCATCCCCCAGCGCCTGGGCATCGTTGTCGCGTACCGCCTGCATTTCCTTCATCACATACGGGTGGCAGCGTACCGCGCCCTGGCCGAAGATGATCAGCGAACGCGTCAGGATGTTGGCACCCTCCACCGTGATGGCGATGGGTGCGCCGCGATAGGCCACGGACAGCAGGTTGGACGGGCCCTGGATGATGCCCTTGCCGCCCAGGATATCCATGCCGTGGTTGACGGCACGCCGGCCGGCTTCGGTCAAGTGCACTTTCAGGATGGCGCTGGCCACGCTGGGCTGCTCGCCGCGGTCGAGCACGGCGGCGGTGTAGCGGCGCGCGGCGTCTGTCGCGTAAAGCTCGCAGGCCATTTCGGCGATCACGCCGGCAATCGCGTCAAAGCGGCCTATGGGGAGGCCGAACTGCTCGCGCACTTGGCCGTAGCCGTTGGCCACAAAGAGCGAGGTCTGCTGCATGGCCGAGCCCAGCGCGGGCAGCGAAATCGCGCGGCCCGCCGCCAGGCATTCCATCAGCATGCGCCAGCCCTGGCCGACCCGGGCTTCGCCGCCGATGATCCAGTCCATCGGGATGAAAACGTCGCGGCCCGTTATGGGGCCGTTCATGAAGGCAGCGTCCATGGGCCAGTGCCGACGGCCGATTTTCATGCCGGGCTGGGGCACCGGGATCAGTGCGCAGGTGATGCCCAGGTTGCGCTGGCTCTCTGGCAGGCTTTCGTCAATCGCGTTGAAGGCCAGGCCCACGACGGTGGCCACTGGCGCCAGCGTGATGTAGCGCTTGGAGAAGTTCACGCTGAAGCCGCGCACCAACCGTCCTTCAAACTCGCGCTCGACGAGCACCCCTCTGTCGGGGATGGACGCCGCATCGGAACCCGCATAGGGCGAGGTTAACCCGAAGCAGGGCAGGTCGCGGCCGTCGGCCAGACGCGGCAGGTAATGCTGCTTCTGCTCCGGTGTGCCGTAGCGCAGCAGCAGTTCGGCCGGCCCCAGAGAGTTGGGCACCATGACGGTGACGGCCGCGGAGATATTCAGTGTGGCGATGCGCGTGACCACGGTGGCATGGGCATAGTGGCTGAAGCCGAGGCCGCCATGCGCCTCGGGAATGATCATGCCGAAGAAGCGGTGTTCGCGCAGGTAGGCCCAGACCTTCGCGGGCAGGTCACCGGCCTTGTCGATGGCGAAATCGTCCAGCATGGAACAGAGGGCAGTGACTTCCTTGTCCAGAAAGGCCTGCTCTGCGGCGCTGAGCATGTTGGGCCCGGCGGCCAGCAGGGCGTCAAAATCAGGCCGGCCTGAAAACAGCCGGCCTTCGAAGCCGACGGTACCCGCCTCAAGCGCGGCGCGCTCCGTATCGCCCATCACGGGCAGGGCCCTGGCAAAGGGTTTCATGGCGGCCTGGCCCAGCCAGCGGGCAAATCCCATGGAGTGTCTTTCGAAAGGGGAGTGGAAAGCTTGCCCAAAGCGTACGCGGGGAAGGGGAGGGTGAGCCCTGCGCCTTCACCTTGTCTTGCTGTAGGCGGATTGGCCTGGCGGTCGATGTCGGGGTTTGATGCAAAGGCGGCATAAGAAAGGTTCCCCTGCCTTCGGCCCTCTTATACAATTGCTCCGGTCTGATTTTTGCTAGTGTTTCCTGGTTTTTACTTCCAAGTTTTTTATAAGAGGAGTTGAGGACATTATGAAAAAGCATCTTGGTTATTGGGCGCTTTCGGCCGTTCTGGTGGCGGCACTGACTGCTTGCGGTAAAAAAGAAGAAGCGCCTGCTGCCGCCGCACCGGCCGCCGCTGCCGCGAGCGCACCGGCGCCTATGGCCTCCGAAGAAAAGGTGCTCAATGTCTACAACTGGCCTGACTATGTCGCCAAGGATATGGTGGCCAACTTCGAGAAGGAAACCGGCATCAAGGTCAACTACCAGACCTTTGAAAACAACGAAGCCCTGCACGCCAAGCTGGTGGCCGGCAACACCGGCTATGACATCGTCGTGCCGGGCGCTGTGTTCGCCAAGCCACAGATCGACGGTGGACTGCTCGCCAAGCTCGACAAGACCAAAATCGCCAACTACGGCAACCTGGATCCGGCCATCATGGAAAAGCTGGGCACCATCGACCCCGGCAACGCCTACCTGGTGCCCTGGGCCTGGAGCTTCACCACGGTCGGCATCAACAAGGCCAAGGTGACCAAGGCGCTGGGTTCCACCCCCATGCCTGAAAACGCCTGGGACCTGGTGTTCAACCCGGTCTATACCGCCAAGCTCAAGTCTTGCGGCATCGCCTACCTGGACTCCCCCACCGAAGTGCTGCCACCCGCCATGCACTATCTGGGCAAGAACGCATACTCCAACGACCCGGCCGACCACAAGGCGGCAGGCGAGATGCTGGCCAAGGTGCGCCCGCATATCCGCATGTTCTCCAGCACCATGATTGACGACCTTGCCGGCGGCAAGGCCTGCGTAGCCCTGGCCTGGGCCGGCGATATCAACATCGCCCGCGGCCGCGCGCTGGAAAACAAGAGCGGCAATGAAGTCGAGGCCTTGCTGCCCAGCACAGGCGGCCTGATCTTCTTTGACACGCTGGCCATTCCCAAGGATGCCAAGCATCCCAATAACGCGCTGGCGTTCATCAACTACTCGCTGCGCCCCGAAGTGTCAGCTTCCCTGACCAACGAGCTGGGCTACGCCACGGCCAACAAGGCCAGCCTGGCCAATGTCAAGCCCGAAATCGCCAAGGACAAGGCCGTGTTCCCGGATGCTGACAACCTGAAGAAAATGGTCTCGCCGGCCAGCTTTAGCAATGAAGCCCGCGAGTCCATGAGCAATGTGTTCACCGCCTTCAAAAAAGGCAAGTGACGTTTTACTGATCTCTGGCAAGCGCTGATTTCAGTGTGAACCCGGCTGTGCATGCAAGATGTTGTGTGCGCAGCCTTTTTATTTTGGTGAGCCCTGTTCATGAATCTACCCCTATCGCCCGGCGATGGTTATTTGCGGACTGACCAGCTGGTCAAGCGCTTTGATGGCGTGACAGCCGTCGACGACGTTTCGCTGTCCATCCATAAGGGGGAAATCTTCGCGCTGCTGGGCAGCTCCGGCTGCGGCAAATCGACCCTGCTGCGCATGCTGGCGGGTTTTGAGAAGCCGACCTCCGGTGCGGTTTTCCTGGACGGTGTGGACATCGCGTCTTTCCCGCCCTACGAGCGGCCCATCAACATGATGTTCCAGTCGTATGCGCTGTTTCCGCACCTGACGGTCTGGGACAACATCGCCTTCGGCCTGAAGCGCGAAGGCATGCCCAAGGGCGAGATGGCGGCCCGTGTGGAGGAAATGCTCAAGCTGGTTCAGCTTGAAACCTTTGCCAAGCGCAAGCCGCACCAGCTTTCGGGCGGCCAACAGCAACGTGTGGCCCTGGCACGAAGCCTGGCGAAAAGGCCGCAACTGCTGCTGCTGGATGAACCGCTCGGTGCGCTGGACAAAAAACTGCGGGAACGCACGCAGTTCGAGCTCGTCAACATTCTTGAGTCTGTCGGCGTGACCTGCGTCATGGTGACGCACGATCAGGAGGAGGCCATGGCCATGGCTTCCCGCATCGCGGTCATGAGCCACGGCCGGGTGCTGCAGGTCGGCACGCCCAAAGAGGTTTACGAGCACCCCAACTGCCGTTTTGTCGCTGATTTCATCGGCAACGTGAACATGATGGAAGGGGAGCTTACGCTTGATGAGGCCGACCGCTGCGAGGTCACGACCGAGCACGGCGTGGTGCACATCGGCCACGGTGTCAGCGAGGCCCAGGGCATGCAAGTCGCCATTGCGGTGCGGCCCGAAAAAATCCGGATATCCCGGGACAAACCTCAGGTGCTCAACAACCTGTTTCGCGGCACGGTGCGGGAGATCGCGTACTTCGGCAGCTACAACACCTACATCGTCGAAATGGACAGCGTGTCGGGTGCGGGTCGTACGGTCAAGATTACCGAAACGAATACCACCGGTGATGAAAGTGTGAGGATCACCTGGGACGACAAGGTGTTCTTTTGGTGGGACGACGACGTTCCCGTGGTGCTTACCCAATAGGAGCGGGCCAGCATGCGTTTTGCTCCATGGTCCAAGTTTCGCCCCGGGCGCCACGTTGTAATTGGCGTGCCTTACCTGTGGTTGTTACTGTTTTTTGTCTTTCCCTTCTTGATCCTGCTGCGCATCAGCGTAACCGACATGGGCAATGGGGTCGATCCCTTTGCGCCGCTGATTGAGGTATCCCAGGGCTCGTGGCACGTCCTTTTGCGATAT
>Ga0209025_1004975_pt1 | contig 11121 bp, 8 predicted proteins | sample AraplaMF_Col_mLB_FD_184256 | JGI IMG/M metagenome (GOLD analysis project Ga0209025, IMG submission 184256) | Arabidopsis root microbial communities from the University of North Carolina, USA - plate scrape MF_Col_mLB (SPAdes) (version 2) | ecosystem: Host-associated > Plants > Roots > Endosphere ... | reverse complement strand
TTGTAATAATTAATAACTTATGTCCTTATTCTAGCATAACTTAAAAGTTATGAAAACGCTAACATATCATTTTTTTAAAGTTTATATATTTAGAATAGTGTAAATATATGGAACATTGATTCTATTAGCATCTTCGTTACATCTCACTATCTATCACTCTATTTTTATTATACTCCTGAAAAATAAGCCTCAATCATTTATTATTCGACAATAATGTAACAATGTAAAAAACAACAATGATGCCGTATACATATACAGTTATTAATTTGCACAATACTTTAGGGATATATTCTTTTCATAAAAAAACAGCTGCTAGCATTTAGCCAGCAGCTGGGTAACTTATAAATAACTTAGAAAATAAATCATCTGTTGTTTCCGTAATTTTATCAAACAGATCACTTTCTTCCGCTTCTTGCTCTTTTAACATCTTAATTGTTTCACGTGCATCTTCAGGGTAATCGGTAATGATACCATCTACGTTTAATTTATAATATCCCTTTAAACTTTCCATATCATTTACTGTCCATACGTAAATTGGCTTATTTAACTTCCTTGCTTCTTTTACTAACTTCTTGTTTAACATATATTCTTCTGCTACGTAAAAATCAGCTTTCACATTTTTTAAATTAGCTCTACTTGCATACAGTATATATCCGACTTTTATATCTGAATTTGCACGCTTAAACTCTTTAATAAGCGGGTAATGTAACGTTTGAATGACACATTGTTTCTCAAATTCATTATCTTTAATCGCTTTTAATACTTTGTTTACGAAATCTTTTTCGCCACCGTGAAGCTTCACTTCAATATTAAGCTTGATTTTCCCCTTTGCCAGCTTAATGATTTCATCAAGTGTACTTATTTGTCCTGAAAACCCATCTTGACTAAGGGTAAGCTGTCTTAACTCGTCCATCGTTAAATCTGACACATGAACATTGGCATTAGCAAGACGTTTTAGCTTCAAATCATGTATAACTGCTAGTTCACCATCTTTCGTTTGCAGTACATCAATTTCAGCATAATCTGCTTTCGCATCAATAGCTCCCTGCACAGCTTCTTTCGTATTCTCTACACCTTTTGAAATATAACCACGATGAGCCATAATAATCGGTTCTTTATATGTGTTTGTAATAAAGGTCACAATAAAGGCAACTACCATTCCCGCCGTAATAATTCCTACAATATATACACCAATAAATTTCCAACGATGTTTTTGGAAGAAGCATTTATCTGCTTTTGTTTTCGAATAATCTAATCCTTCTTCTAATAAAACATCTTCGACCGGAACCTTTTGTAAATACAATCTTGTTAACGCCATAATATAGAACGGCGTCATAATAAAGCTAAATAGATACAATGTACTTGTTAAGAAGACTGAAATAGTTGACTCTGCTAGTAGTGCAAATGTCCCTTCGGGGTTTGTAAATTCATATACTCCCCACAGACAAAGCAAATAAATTCCTACACATAAAAGAAAGACGATTCCTACAGATATGAAAAAACCTACTAAAAAGAACAATACTTTAAAGAAGCTTTCTTTTACTAAGTTTGCGCTTTTGCGTGCTGCCGTGCGGAACGGCTTCTCCTCTAAAACGATAATAGGTAAAACAAAAATCCAACGAAGATTTAAATAGGCAACTACAGCAAAGAAAGTATAATACCCAACTTGCCCCATCGTTGTCTTAAATAGTTCACCTGTAATAAAATTAGGAATTTGGATCTCTGGAATCAATGCAGATTTATATCCCATACTTAATAGTGGTAATAGTACAACTGCATACAAAACAAATCCAGGTAAGCAATATGTAAACAGGGAAGGTAAATACGTTACTGTTTTATACAGAATTGGACGTAATCTCACCTTTTGCCTTTTATGAGCGAAGTACGAAATGATAATAAGTACTGCAAACTCTGTAAAGATAAGAAACAATGCCAATATAGATAAAACTACAATCGCCAAAATCCCGTATGGCGTTTTCAAAAATGCTAATAACTCATCATTTGTTGCATTTGCATATCCACCAAAGTACAACAACTTATTGAAAATAATACCGAAAAGTGGGATAAACACAATCGCTGCTAACAATTTATAAGCAAGTTGGAATGTTAACACATTCCAAAAAGCAAATCTAACAGTTTGAAAGGAATGTCTCATTACTCCTGGTATAGATAGTCTTTTACGGTGTTGCATATATTCCTCCACATTCTAAAACGATATTTGAGATGGATTCCACATTTCCATTTCTAATCCATCCCTTTAATAATAATATATTCCGCTTAACATGAACACTCTTATACATATAACGAAAAAAGTGATGGCTACTTCCCATCACTTTTTCATTTCACTCTATTTTTTCTCTAATCCTTGTCCAAATGCTTTCAAGAAGCTAAAACCGAATGTAATGGCTCTATTTATATCTGGATCTTTTAACACTTTAAAGAAATCCATCACTTTTGTTTTTTTACCACTCTTTAATTCATCTGTTGCAAATTGCAATCCAGTGACTAAACTCGATGTGATTTGCTTCGTTACTTCTGGGTCAACTGAGGATAGCGCTTCCCCCGCTCCCATCATGTTGTTGAGTGCATTTTTAACTGGTTCACGATTTAATTGCTCCACAGCAATTTTTGAAACATCTTCCTTCGCAGCAAGTAAACTAATCGCCGCATCTAATATACCCGCCTTCTGCAACTGTGCTAAAAGCTGCATCGTTTCTTCTACTGCTTCGCGATTATTAGATAGCTCATTTAGAAGTTCATCTGCTACTTGCTGCTTCTGCTCTTCCTCTGTTACAACTTTCTTTTTTATTAACGTAATTTCTTTCGCCACTATCTCCGCCCCCTAGTCCACAAGTGATACGTATTGTTTTCTTTGCCATTTTTGCTCAATTTCAACACCATTTTGCGGATTACGCTTTTTATCTCGCGGGTTTGAAGATGGTAACGGACGATTTCCTTTTTCACGTAATACACGCATTTTCACCATCGTTTGTTTATATGCCGGTGTACACGTATACAGATCTGTTGCCGTCCCAGTTAAAATATTAATCGCTTCTTCATTTATCGTTGCATGCATCGGTAAATATAGTTCTTTCCCCGTTACACGATCAGTAATAAGCGCTTGTACTTTAATTTTTCCAAATGGTGATGCTAATTCTACAAGCCCACCATCTTTCACATTGCGCTCTAAGGCAAGCTCAGGTGAAATTTCAACGAATACTTCAGATACTTTAGATAAAATACCAGCTGATTTATTCGTCATATTCCCTTCATGGAAATGTTCTAGCATACGTCCATTATTTAAAAGTAAATCATACTCATCTGGCGCTACAACCGGTGGCACCCATTCATCTAATGATAAACGAGCAAGCTTATCTGGGAAGTTAAATCCGTCTACATATAATAACGGTGTATCACTACCATCATGACTACCCCAACATAAACTATTCCACCCTTCTAGACGGTCGTACGTTGCTTGAGAGTATAACGGTGCAAGTGACGCGATTTCGTCCATAATTTCACTTGGACTTTCATAATTCCAATCCCCGCCTAGTGCACGAGCAACTTTTTGTAAAATCCACCAGTCTGGTTTTGAATCACCTAGTGGTTTCAATACTTCATATAATCTTTGAATACGGCGCTCTGTATTCGTAAACGTTCCTTCTTTTTCTAAGCTTGGTGCTGCTGGTAAAATAACATCAGCAAAACGTGCTGTTTTTGATAGGAACATATCTTGCACAACGAGGAAGTCTAAATTCGATAAAATATGTTGCACATGGTTCACATTAGAATCGACTAAAGCCATTTCTTCACCCATGACATACATACCACGTAGTTTTCCTTCTTCCGCCGCAAGTAACATTGCAATATTATTTAATCCTGGTGCTTTCGGAATTGTTGTGCCGTATGCTTTTTCAAACTTCGCACGAAGCGCATCATCTGATACTGCTTGATAACCAGGCAGCCAGTTTGGTAATGTTGCCATATCACAAGCACCTTGTACGTTATTATGCCCTCGTAATGGATATGCACCTGCACCAGGACGACGATAGTTACCCGTAACAAGCAGTAAATTTGAAATTGCTGCAGACGTTGTACTTCCTCCTGTATTTTGCGTTACACCCATTCCCCAAAGTATACAAGTGCCATCTGCTTCATATACCATACGAGCCATGTCTTTCAGATTTTCTTTTGAAATCCCCGTAATTTCTTCTGTATAATCAAGCGTATATTTTTCTAACATGTTGCTATATTCAACAAAGTTCTTCACATTTTCAGCTAAAAACTTTTTATCGTGCCAATCTTGATCAATAATATATTTCGTAATACCAGCAAGCCATACGTAATCCGTACCTTGACGCGGATGAATAAATAAATCCGCACGCTCTGCCATTTCATGTTTACGTAGGTCTGCTACAATTAGTTTTTGTTCGTGTAATTTATGCGCACGTTTTACACGCGTCGCAAGTACAGGGTGTCCTTCTGTTGGATTCGCACCAACTATAATAACAAGGCCTGCTTCAGCTATATCTTTCACTGTTCCAGCATCCCCGCCCATACCAACAGTTTTAAATAAACCGTCTGTCGCCGGAGATTGGCAATAACGGGAGCAGTTGTCCACATTATTCGTTCCATATATTTGACGAGCTAGTTTTTGCATAAGATAGTTTTCTTCATTTGTTACTTTCGAAGAAGAAATAAATCCAAATGCATCGCTGCCGTATTCAGATTTAATATGCTGCATGTTAGAAGCAACAACTTCTAATGCTTCTTCCCATGAAGCTTCAACAAACATATCTCCTTGGCGAATTAATGGCTTCGTAATGCGATCTTCACTATTTACAAAGTCCCATCCGAATTTACCTTTTACACATGTGGAAATACCATTAACCGGTGCATCTGAAACAGGTTGCACTTTTAATATATAGCGATCTTTCGTCCATACTTCAAAGGAACAACCGACACCACAAAATGTACAAACGGTTTTTGTTTTATTCACTTTCGTCTTACGCATCGCAGCCTCTACTTCTGAAACCGCTAAAATACTACTATATCCAGGCTCTACATCCTTTACAAAATCAATCATCGGATCTAACACATCTGGTTTTAATCCTGTCATGAACCCAGCTTCGCCTAACATTGATTTTTCCATTAACGCATTACACGGACATACTGTTACACACTGCCCGCAACTTACACAAGATGAGTCATTTATACTTACACCATGATCCCATATAACACGTGGACGATCTAAGTTCCAGTCTATCGATATAGTTTCATTAACCTGTAAGTTTTGACATACTTCTACACACTGTCCACAAGCAATACATTGATTTGGATCATATCGATAAAATGGATGTGACATATCCACTTCACAAGCACTTACTTTCGGCTCATACGGATATTTCTGTTCTTCAATTCCCATCATATGTACTGTGTTATGGACTTTACAGTTACCATTATTGTTATCACAAACAGTACAATACAATAAATGATTCTCTAATATTCGATCCATTGCCTCAGTTTGTGCCTCTTTTGCACGCTGAGACTGTCTTTCAATATGCATGCCGTTCTCGAGTTTCGTTGAACAAGCACGCATTAACTTTCCATTCACTTCTACAATACACGTATCACAAGTTTGAATTGGATCTACTTCTGGTACGTGACAAATTTGAGGATGTTCCAAATTACTCTCGTTAAATAATTGTAGTATCGTCTTGTCACCCGATGCGGCAAATTCTTTACCATCCACGGTTACACGGACTGTCTGTTCTGCCATAGTTTCCCCTCTCCTTACAACCAACTGTACAAAATACGATTATGAATCCGTTTTCAAAATCGCATTACTGTACATATTTTTGAAACGCTCTGCCCAAATACTTTTCTTATGAAGTCGATTCTAGATGTTATAAGGTATAACTACGAAAGCTTGAAAATATTACTATTCTACAGTTCTATTATATCGTACATATACAATAATAACCAAAATAATCTGTGATCTTCTTGCTAATAGGTGTTTTTATTTTCCCCATTGTTTTATGATAAATATGGGAGAGAAATACATTTAAAAGGGGAATTTAATATGGGGCCTACGCAAGAGACTTATACAGTTGTACGCTATCAATCTGGTACATTTTCAAAACAACTTGATGAGATTGTTACAGAATCTCCTATTACTATTAAATTAAATGGTGCAGAGTATGTAACAGTCGTATGCACACCAAATTACATCGAAGATATGGTAATTGGTTTTTTAATTTCTGAAGGAATTATTTCTTCCTATAAAGATATTGAAGAAATATGGGTTCAAAAAGATAACGGAATTGTCCATGTAACCTCATCAAAAGTAAACCCACTCTATCAAAATTTATATAATAAACGATACATCACTTCTTGCTGCGGAAAAGGTAGACAAGGTTTTATTTTCGTAAACGATGCGGCAAAAGCAAAAGATTTACATGATATACATGTGAAAATTACTCCTGAAGAATGCTTTCACTTAATGAATACGTTACAACAATCTTCCACTACCTTTCGCCAAACCGGCGGTGTTCACAATACCGCACTATGCGATCGAAACAATATCCTCCTATCAAGAATGGATATTGGAAGACATAATGCATTAGATAAAATATATGGCCACTGTTTGCGCAACGATATATCCGTTAAAGGAAAAATCATTGCATTTAGCGGGCGTATTTCATCCGAAATTTTACTCAAAGTTTCAAAAATCGGATGTGAAATTGTTCTATCTAAATCCGCTCCAACAAAACTAGCATTGCAACTCGCTCACGATTTAGGCATTACAGTCGTAGGATTTATTAGAAATGACTCTTGTAATATTTACACGCATCCACATCGAATTGATGGTTATCAATCGAATAACTAAAATAACTCCTCAATCGAGGAGTTATTTTAGTTATGAAAATGTAATATATTAAACACTTGAATAGTTAATAAAGTTAATATATAATTTCATTACATATTAAAAAACAAAACATTGTAGCATATATCTTTTCATTCTTTTACAAATTAAAAGAGACTGCTCACAAAACACATACACAATCTTATAAAAGGTTCACTTTATTTGAAATCAACCAAGGAGGTTACAACTATGGAAATTCGCTTATTAACGACAGAGGACGCAGAAATATATTTAAAAGTTTGTATGGAAGGTTTAACGAAGAACCCGGAAGCTTTTAGCTCTTCTTATGAAGATGTTCTTAAACATGAGGATCCTGTAGCTGCTATGGCAAAACGATTAAGCAATCCGGATAAGTATACTCTAGGGGTCTTCAAAGATAACGATTTAATTGGTATCGCTACTTTAGAAACAAAGCCTTTCATTAAACAAGAACATAAAGCAAAAATTGGCTCCGTTTTTGTTTCCCCAAAAGCGCGTGGCCTTGGAGCAGGACGAGCTCTAATTAAAGCAATTATTGAAAATGCCGATAAATTACATGTAGAACAACTTATGCTCGATGTTGTAGTTGGTAACGATGCAGCAAAAAAATTATATGAGTCATTAGGTTTCCAAACTTACGGCGTACAAGAGCGTTCATTAAAACATAACGGTCAATATTGGGACGAAGAACACATGGTTCTGTTCTTAAATGATTAATACTTCAATATAAAATGAAACTTTACTCACTAGGAGAGTTTTCCAAAAGCATCTTTTTATTAAGAAAGATGCTTTTTTCATTACAACAATGTAATCTTCATGTCACCTTTATCGATCGTACCAAACCTTTCCATTCATTATACTAAAAATATAAAGTGAAACTTTACTCAGTGGGGAGCTACATCCCACGCTAATCGCATGTACTTGATATGTAGAGGAGAATGTGACATGAAACAAAACAAACGAGCTATGCTTTTAATATTTACTACAGCAATTGTAACTTCTGGATTAGCAATTTTACCTTGGTTTATTATATAAAAATATTCCCCCTAACAACGAAAAAAGCTTATTGCTTCTTAAGAAGCAATAAGCTTTTTTTATATTATAAAATCCCCAAAATTTTATTTACACAACTTATAATAATAACCATAGATACGGCAACGCACATGACAACCGTATTACGATCTTGCTTTTCTTTTTTTGAAATTTCTTCTTTTGGATTCATGTGTATGATCTCCTTTTAAAAAAAGTGTGAGATAGGAAATTTTTCTTATCCGATGCGAGGTGAATACGAAAACCCTCTCTATCTCACATACACAATAGAATGGAATTGTCATTTTATAAATAAAATGACATGACGTTATGTCGCAACATAGGGTATTTTGTGTCGCTACGTTTTCTATTATAAAAAATAGTTGTGCAAAACTAGTGCATTTTTTATGTCAATTACTCTGAGCGAGAAATAACTCTTCCACTCAATCACATAAAAAGAGTTTTTTATTATTTTCATGTAAACTATACAAATAGAATGAACAGTTTGGGGTGCACAAGATTATGGTAAAAATTTTATTAGTAGACGATGAAGAACGTATGTTACGATTATTAGATCTGTTCTTAAGTCCTCGTGGCTATTTTTGTATGAAAGCTACCTCTGGCCTTGAAGCACTAAAGTTAATAGAACAAAAAGACTTCGATATTATTTTGTTAGATGTAATGATGCCGAATATGGATGGATGGGATACTTGTTATCAAATCCGTCAAATTTCCAACGTTCCAATCATTATGCTAACAGCTCGTAATCAAAACTACGATATGGTTAAGGGTCTTACTATGGGCGCAGATGACTATATTACAAAACCATTTGATGAGCATGTATTAGTTGCACGAATTGAGGCTATATTACGCCGTACAAAGAAGGATGGATTCGTTAGCTTCAATGGTATTGAGTGGGATAAAACGAAACATACCGTCACAGTATATGATGAAAAAATCTCACTAACTCCTATCGAGTTTTCGTTGCTTGGACTATTTTTACAAAATACAAACCGTGCTTATAGCCGAGATGATTTAATTGAAAAAATTTGGGGTTATGAAACAGACATTGAATATAGAACAATCGATTCACATATTCGCAATATCCGTGATAAACTACGCAAAAAAGGATTTCCAGTTGAAAATTACTTAGAAACTGTCTATAAAGTCGGATATAAATGGAAAAGTGAATAATTATTTCGGTCAGTGAGCAATAGTATATCACTGACCCTTTATATGAAATAAGGTATGGTGAGAAAATGAGTAAACTTTCACTTAAAATTGGGACATACTTTTTAATATTAGCTTTATGTATCGAAACAATTGCTTTCGTATCTTTTTACAAAAGCATTTCAACAATGCGGATTGAGGAAGAAACACTTGCTCTTTTAGAAAAAGGTAATCGCTATAGTAACAAAATTACAAGACGTTCCAAGTGGAGTACACATGCTCAAGAAAAGACAAACATCGAACGTGCTGAATACAATAAAAATCCTAACCGTCCTATATACCCAGAGTTCGATATCGCGGATGAGGCTGAACACTTAGTTGAATCAGAATCAATTGCTAACTCTGATATAGCTATCATTATAACGGACAATAATGGAAAAATCATTTCCACTTCAGAACCTGTAACAAAAACTATGCAAAAACAACTTACTTGTAAAACAGAACAAATCCCCCAAAATGGATTAATCGTCGAGAAGAACTGGAAAAAATCAAAATTCATCACAACGGTAAGCCCAATTAATACAAGAGAGTTTCAAGGAAAATTATATATGTTATTAAAAACATCTTTCTTAGAAAATATGTTACTTAAACTCATGAACCAATTTCTTATCATTAGTGTTTTGACAGTTATTTTAACAACTATTTCTGTCTTTGTTTTTTCTCGTGTTATTACAGAACCGCTTATAAAAATGAAGAGGGCAACAGAAAAAATGTCAAAATTAAATAAACCAATTCAATTAGGTATTAAACGGAATGATGAACTTGGAAGCTTAGCAAAAACGATTGAAGATTTGTCCAGTGAACTGACTTATATGAAAAAAGAAAGAAACGAGTTTCTCGCTAGTGTTGCTCATGAATTATTAACCCCATTAACCTATATGAAAGGTTATGCGAAAGTGGCAAAGAGAGACTCTTTAACGAAAGAAGAGCGTGAAGAATACTTGCAAATCATTGAGGATGAAACAGATAGTGTAACCGATCTCGTTCAAGATTTATTTATGCTTGTACAATTAGAACAACACCAGTTTGTTATAAAAAAACAAAAAGTGCTTCTTAGATCTTTTTTAGAGCGAATGGTTGAAAAAACAAAAACAACATTAACGAATAAGCAAATGCAACTCCATGTATATTGTAAAGATGATTTAGAAGTTTGCATAGACGAAAGACGTATGGAACAAGTTATGTTAAATTTATTACACAATGCTTATCAACATTCGCTAGAAAACACCACTATTACAATACGCGTACTCACAGAAACAAATTCTTTTACAATAAGTGTACAAGATGAAGGTGAAGGTATTCCTGAAGAAGATATCCCGCATATTTTCGATCGTTTTTATCGTGTTGATAAATCCAGAACGAGAGCTACTGGAGGAAAAGGTATCGGGCTAGCTGTTGCGAAAGAAATTGTGGAATTGCATAACGGTTCCATTCTAGTAACAAGTAAATTAGGCGTAGGAACAAACTTTATAATCGAGCTACCTTTTGAATAATATGTGTGTGAAAACACCAGTAGTAGTAAACACTACTGGTGTTATTTTGTTCATAAAATCAGCTCATATAAGCTAAGCTTTTGAAATTATTCTTATTTCAATATAAAATAAAGGTACATTTGCAAAGATTTGGAGGGTGATATAATTGGATATCCATGTATTAACAAAAGACGAAGCGGAAATTTACTTAGAACTTCGTGTAGAAGGATTAAAGCAAAACCCTGAAGCTTTCAGCTCTTCTTATGAAGATATTATTAATAAAGAGTGCGCGATTGAATATAAAGCACAAAAATTAGCACAAGATGAAAACTATACGCTAGGTGCATTTAAAGATGGACAATTAATCGGGGTTGCAACACTGGAAACGAAACCATATGTAAAACAAGAACATAAAGCTAAAATCGGTTCTGTATATGTATCTCCAAAAGCACGCGGACTTGGAGCAGGAAAAGCACTTATTAAAGA
>Ga0209025_1004974_pt1 | contig 11122 bp, 9 predicted proteins | sample AraplaMF_Col_mLB_FD_184256 | JGI IMG/M metagenome (GOLD analysis project Ga0209025, IMG submission 184256) | Arabidopsis root microbial communities from the University of North Carolina, USA - plate scrape MF_Col_mLB (SPAdes) (version 2) | ecosystem: Host-associated > Plants > Roots > Endosphere ... | reverse complement strand
GAGGCCATTAACAACGGCCGCTGGTTTTCATCCCTGTCCCCATCCCTGAGGCACGACATATTCCGATGCGCCTACGTCAAACGCTACAAAGACGGCGAACTCATCAGCGCTCGCGGCGATGTGCCGGAGGAATGGATCTCCTGCGCCAAAGGCGCCATCCGCGTGAGTTCGACCTCCATCTCGGGCAAGCAAGTCACGCTGACCTATGTGGAACCCGGGCTTTGGGTCGGCGATGTGGCGATCTTCGACGGCGAGCGGCGCACCCACGACTCCTATGCCCATGGCGAAACCACGCTGCTGTGCGTCTCACGTGCCGACCTGCGCAAAATCCTGAGCCAGCACGTCGAGCTCTACGAAGCCCTGCTGCGCCTGCACGCACGGCGGATACGGCAGCTCTTTGGCCTGGTGGAAGACCTGAACACCCTGCCCCTGCGCGCGCGTCTGGCCAAGCAGCTTCTGCACCTGGTGCGCAGCTACGGCGTACCCAGCCTGGCGGACAGCAACGAGGTGCGCATCGGCCTGCAACTGGCGCAGGAGGAACTGGCCCAGTTGCTGGGCGCCTCTCGCCAGCGCGTGAACCAGGAACTCAAGGCCATGGAACGCGAAGAAGCCATACGCATAGAACCGGGCGGCTTGGTCGTACGCAACCGCCAGGCGCTAATGCGGATTTCCGAAGCCGAGATCGAAAAATAGACCAACGGGGACGAGGCCTTCAAGCATGAGCAACTTCGACCACTTTGTCGGCACCCGGGCCGTATCCGGCGCTCACGCGTTTGACCTCGACGCGCTCACCGCTTACCTGGGCAAGCACCTGACCGGCTTCAAGGGCCCGCTGACTGCGGAAATCTTCAAGGGTGGCCAGTCCAACCCGACCTACAAGCTGCTCACGCCCACGGCCTCTTATGTGATGCGCGCCAAGCCTGGCCCCGTGGCGAAGTTGCTGCCTTCGGCCCATGCGGTGGAGCGCGAGTTCAAGGTCATGCAAGGCCTGCAGGGCACCGATGTGCCGGTGCCGAAGATGTATTGCCTCTGCGAAGACGAGTCCGTGATAGGCCGCGCCTTTTATGTGATGGAGTTTGTCGAAGGCCGCGTGCTCTGGGACCAGTCCCTGCCCGGCATGAGCAAAGCGCAGCGCGGCGAGATTTACGACGAAATGAACCGCGTGGTCTCCGCACTGCACAAGGTGAAGTTCGCCGAACGCGGCCTGGCCGACTACGGCAAACCCGGCAACTACTTTGAACGCCAGATAGGCCGCTGGAGCAAACAGTACGCCGCCTCCATCACCCAGCCCATCACCGAGATGGACAGCCTGATGCAATGGCTGCCCGCCAACATCCCGGCCAGCGCGCGCGACGAAAGCCTGGTCTCCATCGTGCATGGCGACTTCCGGCTCGACAACCTGCTGTTCCACGCCACCGAGCCGCGCGTACTGGCCGTGCTGGACTGGGAGCTGTCCACGCTGGGCCACCCGCTGGCCGACTTCAGCTATCACTGCATGGCCTGGCACATCCCGCCCGGGGCTTTTCGCGGCATAGGCGGGCTGGACGTCGAAAGCCTGGGCATACCGACGGAATCCGAGTACATACGCCGCTATTGCGAGCGCACCGGGCTTGCCACACCCGAAGCGCTCGAGGCCGACTGGAACTTCTACATGGCCTACAACCTGTTTCGCATCGCGGCCATCCTGCAGGGCATTGCCAAGCGAGTCGAGGCCGGCACCGCCTCCAGCGCCCAGGCTGTCAGTTCGGCCGCCGGCGCGCCGCTGCTGGCCAAGATGGCCTGGGGCTTTGCCCTCAAAAGCCAGGGCTGACGCCCACACCGGCTATTCACCTCACAACAACACCCTACACACCTTCCGGAGATTTCATGGACTTCAACTACACCCCCAAAGTACAGGAACTGCGGGCGCGCCTGCTCAAGTTCATGGACGAGCACGTCTACCCGAACGAGGCGCGTTTTTACCGCGAAATCGCCGAAAACCGTGCCAAGGGCAATGCCTGGGTGCCGACCAAACTCGTTGAGGAACTCAAACCCAAGGCCCGCGCCGCCGGCCTCTGGAACCTGTTTTTGCCGCACTCACCCCGTGCACCTGAAGGCCTGTCCAATCTTGAATACGCGCCGCTGTGCGAAATCATGGGCCGCGTGCCCTTTGCGGCCGAAGTGTTCAATTGCTCGGCGCCCGACACCGGCAACATGGAAACCATCGCGCGCTACGGCTCCGAAGCCAACAAGGATCAGTGGCTGGACCCACTGCTCAAAGGCGAAATCCGCTCGGCCTTCCTGATGACCGAGCCTGAGGTCGCCTCCTCCGACGCAACCAACATCCAGTGCCGTATTGAACGCGACGGCGACCACTATGTGCTCAACGGCCTGAAGTGGTGGTCCTCCGGCGCGGGTGACCCGCGTTGCGCCGTCTATATCGTGATGGGTAAGACCAACCCCGACGCAGGCCGCCACGAGCAGCAATCGATGATCCTGGTGCCCGCCAACGCGCCCGGCATCACCGTGATCCGCCCGCTGTCAGTATTCGGCTATGACGACGCGCCGCACGGCCACATGGAAGTGCGCCTGACCAACGTGCGCGTACCCGCCGGCAACCTACTGCTGGGCGAAGGCCGCGGGTTTGAGATCGCCCAGGGCCGCCTCGGCCCCGGACGCATACACCACTGCATGCGCAGCATAGGCATCGCCGAGCGCGCGCTGGAGCTGATGTGCAAGCGCCTGAACAGCCGCGTCGCCTTCGGCAAGCCGATTGCCAGCCAGTCGGTCTGGCACGAACGCATCGCCGAAGCCCGTTGCATGATTGAGCAGGCCCGCCTGCTGACGCTCAAGGCCGCCTACATGATGGACACCGTGGGCAATAAGGTCGCCAAGGCCGAGATCGCGATGATCAAAGTGGTGGCGCCCAATATGGCATGCCAGATCATCGACTGGGCCATACAAGCTCACGGCGGCGGCGGCGTGTCGGACGACTTCCCGCTGGCTTACGCCTACGCCAGCCAGCGCACCCTGCGCCTGGCCGACGGACCGGACGAGGTGCACCGCGCATCGCTGGCCAAGCTGGAACTGGCCAAGCATTTGCTCATGCCCGGTGAAGTCGAAATGCCGATTACGCGGGGCAGCTGAGGCCCACTCGGCTCAAAGCGTAATGTCGTTGGAAAGGCCGGCGATCGCGGATTCGCAGGCAGTGGTAAAGATCAAGGCGGCATGCTCCAGCGTGGGCATGTCGGCCGGCGTGTATTGCATGCGTAAATAGGTCTTTCCGCGCAGCACCATCAGGATAAAGGGCACCTGCGCATCGGGCCCCGGTTCGGGCCAGGCCATCAGCAGCTCGACCAGGTTCGGGTCAAGCCAGGCCAGCGCGTGGGAGCGATGGTCGGCCATCACCGCGTAACGTTGCCAGAAAGGCTTGGGAAGGCTTTCCCACCCCACTTCCGGGTACATGGCCAGCCAGCGCACTTCTTCCGGCATGCTGGGGTCAGCTGTGGTTTGCAGCGTATCGGTATAGGCCTGGTAGGCCTTTTTCTCCAGCCCGTCCTTTAAAGCTCGGTTCATCACCAGAACCGTGAGGTCTTCGTTGACCTTGACCTCGCCCCGGGCACGCAGCTCCTCACCGTGAATGTAATCGCGCGATGGCTTGCCGCGCTCCATCTTCCAGGGCTTGCCGCCCACATTGCCCTTGAGCGCAAAACCCTTGCCCTGCCCCATGCCGGTGAAGGAAAAGCCGCGGGTCCCGGCCCATTCGGACACGGCTTCATCGGACGCACCGGCATCGCCGGCATCCGCCTTACCCGCAACAAAGACTTTCTTCAGCCGCTCGAACATGGTTTTCGCTTTTCTCTTAAAGTGCAGCAAACATCATAGTAGTCAAGGATGCCCCGATGATCAATGTTTACTCCTGGCCCACGCCCAATGGCCATAAAGTCCACATCATGCTGGAAGAATGCGGCCTGAGCCTGGGCCGCGACTGGCAGGCCATTCCCGTCAATATCGGTACCGGCGACCAGTTCAAGCCCGAATTCCTGGCCATCAGCCCCAACAACAAGATTCCGGCCCTGGTCGACCCGGTCGGCCCCGACGGCGATCCCATTTCAGTGTTCGAATCCGGCGCCATCCTGCTTTACCTCGCCGCCAAGACCGGCAAGTTGCTGCCAAAAACCGACCGCCTCAAGTTCCAGGTGCTGCAGTGGCTGATGTTTCAGATGGGAGGCGTGGGCCCCATGATTGGGCAGACCCACCATTTCCGCCAGTACGCGCCTGAAAAAATCGACTACGCGATCAAGCGCTACACCAATGAAACAAAGCGCCTTTACGGCGTGATGGACAAGCAACTGTCCACCCACGCCTTCATCGCCTGCGATGAATACACCATTGCCGACATCGCCATCTTCCCGTGGCTGCGCAACTGGGAGAACCACGGCATAGACTGGGCCGACTACCCTCACCTTAAAAAATGGTTCGGCCTGATCAGCGAGCGACCCGCCGTGCAACGCGGCGTCAAGGTGCTGGCCGAACTGCGCAGGCCCATCACCGACGACAGGGCGCGCGAAGTGCTGTTCGGCAAAACGCAGTACGAAAAGCGCTAAGCTGGGGCCCGCCGGCCGGGCCGGCGGCCGGCGATTGAAGGTATGATTCGCGACGAGCTGGAAACGGCGGCCGCCCCTGCGCGGCCGTGCCCCGGCTTGCACACACAGACTGCCCGTAGCTCAGTTGGATAGAGCATCAGCCTTCTAAGCTGAGGGTCGGGGGTTCGATCCCCTCCGGGCAGGCCAGACATGGCGCCAGCCGCGCCCCTCACCCGGTACCTGGGAACTTCGCTAACCCCACCAGTCAAGGCCGGAGGTATATATTCGGGGTTGCGGCCGCGAGCCCGAAGGCCGTCAATACCAAGGAGGCGAGCAAACATGCCCAGACCAACCATGCTGCTGGTGGAGGATAACCCCGCTCACGTCGAGTTGACGGTGGTGACGCTGCAGGAAAACGGCGCCGACCATGAAATCATCGTCGCCCGCGACGGCAAGGAAGCCCTGGACTACCTTTTCTGCGAAGGTGCCTACAGCGGCCGTCCGTCCGACCAGCCGCCCGAGTTGGTCATGCTGGACCTGAATTTACCCGGGCTCAGCGGCGCGCAAGTCATGCAGCGCATGCGCGGCGACCCTCGCACCTTCTTTGTACCCGTCGTCATCCTGACCTCCGAGCCCAAATACTCCCCGATCGTGAAGGAAATCCAGGGCGGCCTCGCCAGCTATGTGCGCAAGCCGCTGCATTTCCGGGATTTTCAGGAAAAACTGGAACAGGTGCGTGAATACTGGCGCACGTCCAACTTCGGGCCGCTTAAATCCTGAGGACTGGGCCCCCGGGGCCCAGAACCCCGACGTTTGAGGTGAGCCAGGCGGACATGAAAAAGCCCACTGGCGTGGGCTTTTTACGGGGAAATGATGGTCGGAGTACAAGGATTCGAACCTTGGACCCCCTGGTCCCAAACCAGGTGCGCTACCAGACTGCGCCACACTCCGACTAGTCAAATATTATAGCCCGAACCCGCTACACTTTCCCGCGGCCGCCCTCATTTTTTCCATTCACTGGATCGCACCATGAAACTTCGCCGTGTTGCCCAGCCTGGTCCGCACCGGCCCGACACAAAAGCGTGCCACGGCAAGCCTGGTGCCGCATGAGGATGGAGGCAGTCATCCGGGCCGTATCCGGGGTGGACAAAGGCCTGACCCGCATGACCACGGTGTTCGCTCTGCTGGTGCTGCCGCTGGCGGCGCTGCTGCTGGCCCAATGGCCTCTGCGCGAACTCGTGCAAGCCTATTCGCGCCAGGCCAATGACGCCGCGCAGGTGCTGTTCGCGCTGTATGTGGCGGTGGCCGTGACCGCGGCCTCGAGAAGCCACGCCCACCTGGCCTCCCTGCAGCCGCATCCGAGCGGCGTATCCCGGCCGCGCTGGCATGCCTGGGCATTGCTGGCCTGCGTCACGCCCTGGGCGCTGTTCATGCTCTGGGCCGGCTGGCCGCTGGTCGCGGCCTCGGTGGCTTCTTTTGAGCGGTTTGGCGAAACGCTCACGCCGGGTTATTTTGTGATCAAGCTCGCCATGGCGCTGATGCTCCTGCTGGTATTGGCCGAAGGCCTGCTCGAACTGCTGCCACACGGCCGCGCGCCGGGCTCGCCATGAACCTCACCGGCCCCCTCGCGGGCGTGTGGATGCTGCTGGCGCTGGGCGCACTGATTCTCGCCACGGGCCTGCCAGTCTGGGCCTTGCTGATAGGCGTGTCCAGCCTGTTCGCGGCGCTGGGCCTGGCCACAGGGGCTTTCGACCTCCAGATTCTGCAAGCCTTGCCCGTGCGCACGCTGGGCCTGCTGGAAAATGATTTGCTGCAGGCCATGCCGCTGTACGTTTTTATGGGCGTGCTGCTGCAACGCCTTACGGTGGCCGATGCCCTGTTTTCCGCGCTGTTACGGCTGTTCCGCCCGCTGGCCGGCGCGCATGCCCTCTCGGCCCTGGGCGTGGGCGCCCTCATCGCCCCCATGAACGGCTCGGTCGCCTCCAGTTCGGCCCTGCTCTCGCGCCTGGTAGCCCCGCGCATGGCGCACCTGGACACCGCCCGGGCCGTTTCCATCATCAGCGTGGCCGCCACCATAGGCGTGGTGGTTCCGCCCTCTCTGGTATTGCTGCTGCTGGGTGACGCCATGATGCTGGCGCACCTGGAAGCCAGCCGGCTGCCTGGTTATCTGCAGGCCGGCCAGCGCATCATCAACACCCAGGACGTGATGCACGCCGCGCTGCTGCCCGCCCTGTGCGTGCTGGCGCTCTGGGCCCTGGTGGCCTGGCGCCAGGCACGCAAGCTCAGGGAAACGCCGCCGCAAGCCCCCGCCAGCCGGTCGCAGACGGCCATCGCCCTGGCCGCAGGCGGCACCATCCTTGTGCTGCTGGCCGGTGTCTTTACCGGAAAGCTTTATGCGGTGGAGGCGGCGGCCACCGGCGCGATGCTGCTGGTCGCCACGGCCCTCATCGGCCGTTCGCTGCCGGCCTCCGGCTGGCGGCTGGTGCTGGCCGACACGCTCAAACTCAGCGGCGCGCTGTTCGCGCTGCTGGTGGGCGCGACCACCTTCAGCCTGGTGTTTCGCATATTCGGCACCGACCGCTGGCTTAACGGCCTGCTGCTGGGCTCCACACTGCCGCCGGGCCTGACGGCGGCGCTGGTGCTGTTGCTGGTGGCCCTGTGCGCCTGGGTGCTGGATGCCTTCGAGATGATTTTTGTCATCGTGCCCATCGTCGCGCCCGCGCTCATCGCGCGCCTGGGCGACGCCCAGCAGGCGGCGGTGCTGCTGCTCCTGGTGCTGCAGTTGAGTTTCCTGATTCCGCCCATGGGTTATGCGGTGCTGATGGCCCGCTCCCGCTCGGGCCTGCCGGCTATTTCAAGCCGGCGGCTGCTGGGTGCGCTGTGGCCCATGCTGCTGGTGCAGGTCGCGCTCACGGCGGCGGTGTTCGCGTTTCCGGCCACCGTGCACTGGCTGGATGCGCCCGCCCCCGCGGCCTCCGCGCAGGCGCCCATGGCCGACGATGAAATTACGCGCCAGATGCGGGAGATGTCAGGCGCCGACCCCCTGGAGCCAGGCGCGGCCACCGCCCCGGCCGCGCCCTGAGTCGTTTCAAAATAGGGTCCTCTGAATAGCCTTCGCCCAAAAAGGAGACCGCAATGGCCGTGAAGATCGTCAGGCTGGGTGCAGCCCGCAGCACCAACGAGGGATTGCGCATAGGCACGGTGCGCAGGCCGCCGCGCGGCGTGCCCAAGACCGAGTTCGCCTCGCAGGATTGGTACGACGTCTGGTACCCCAACCTCGCGCCCAGCGTGGAGACCATGAAGCTGGGCCAGAGCGTGGAATCCGACAAGGACTGGGCCGCCTTCAGCAAAAAATACCGGGCCGAGATGAACGAGCCCGATGCCAGCCGCAACCTGGACCTGCTGGCGGCGCTGTCGCACCAGGCCAACTTCGCGGTGGGCTGCTACTGCGAGAACGAGGCGCGCTGCCACCGCTCGCTGCTACGGGATCTGCTCAAGGAGCGCGGTGCGCTCCTTGCCTAGCCTGTTTCAGAAGTCTGTCAGAGCTTGACGTATTCGTACTCGAGCGGGTTGGCATTGATGCCGCGGTCCGGTGGTGCAATCCACGCAGCCATCTTGCCGGGCTCCGTGACACGGTTCATCAGGCTTTTGACAAACGCCGTGTCGGCCGCCGTGGGCAACCACTGGTCTTTCCTGGCCTCAAAATCGGCTGCGCTAATCGGGTTTCCCTGCGGGTCGGTGAAATTGCCGGCCCAGGCGCCGACCTCGCGGCGAAAGCGCGTCGAAGGCAGGGTCAGCTCAAAGTCCACGCCGGCGCGCTTGATGCCCATGTTCCAGCGCGTCACGCCGACATTGCAATCCTTGACGTATTCAAGGCGCGTGATTTCATTCATGCCGTTGCGAGTCGAGATGGTCTCATTCTTGAAGCCACCCTGCCCGTCGGGCACCACGATGCTCATCTCGGTTTCCAGCTCCAGGTGGTCGGCGAACTTGGCTTCGTCGGGCCGGCCCTTGATGCCGTTGCTGAAGTAGTTGGCGGCGTTCGACGAGGCTTCCGAGCCGAACAGGTCCAGCGAGGAGGTGAACCAGAAATTCATGAACTTCTGGATGGTGGGCAGGTCGATCACGCCGGCCTTGCGCAGCGTGGCGACGTCGTCGGTGTCCAGCTCCTTCATCACTTCCAGCGTGCGCTTGATGACGCGACCCACGCCGGTTTCGCCGACAAACATGTGGTGGGCCTCTTCGGTGAGCATGAAACGCGTGGTGCGCGCCAGCGGGTCGAAGGCGGACTCCGCGAATGACTTGAGCTGGAACTTGCCGTCGCGGTCGGTGAAGTAGGTGAACATGAAAAAGCTCAGCCAGTTGTCCATGGGCTCGTTGAAGGTGCCCAGGATGCGCGGCTTGTCGGCGTCGCCGCTGTGGCGCATCAACAGCTCTTCGGCTTCCTCGCGGCCGTCACGGCCGAAGTGCGCATGCAGCAGGTACACCATGGCCCAGAGGTGCCGGCCCTCTTCCACATTGACCTGGAACAGGTTGCGCAGGTCATAGAGCGAAGGCGCGGTATGGCCCAGCAGGCGCTGTTGCTCGACCGAAGCCGGCTCGGTGTCGCCCTGGGTCACGATGAGACGGCGGAAGGTGGAGCGGTACTCACCGGGCACGTCCTGCCAGACGTCCTCGCCCATGTGGTCGCCAAAGCCGATCTTGCGGCCCTCTTCCTTGTCGGCCAGGAAGATGCCCCAACGGTAGTCGGGCATGGGCGTGTAGCCGTAGCTGGCCCAGCCCGAAGCGTCCACACCGACGGCGGTGCGCAAATAGACTTCCTTGGCCTTGAAGTCGCTGGGGCCCATCTCGTCCCACCAGTTCAGGAAGGCCGGCTGCCAATGCTCGAGCGCGCGCTGGAGCTGGCGGTTTTCGCCCAGGTGGACGTTGTTGGGAATCAGGGCTTGGAGGTCTATGGTGCTCATGATGTTTCCTTAAATCCGTTTCCAGTCGAACTTGGCTTTTTTGCCGGTTCCAAACAATTTCAACGCACCGTCTTCTCCCACCGCATTCGGGCGAATGAATATCCAGTTCTGCCAGGCCGAGAGACGGCCAAACACGCGCGTCTCCATGGTCTCCTTGCCCGGGAAGCGCAGCGAGGCCTCCATGCCGGTCATGGCGTCGGGCGAGAGCGAGGCGCGCTCTTCCAGCATGATGCGAATTTCGTCTTCCCAGTCGATGTCATCGGGCGTCAGGGTCACCAGGCCCAGGGCCAGCGCCTGGTCGGCGCGCAGCGGGCTGTCGCCGAGTTTTTGCAGCTGGGAAATCGTGGCCTCATCTTCGCAAAAGCGGGTTTGCAAACGCGTCAGGCCGTTGACAGCCGGGAACCAGCCGAAGTTGGCCGGGCTCAGTTGCAAGGCCGGGGCGCTGTCGGGTGCGTCGGGCAAATCGAGCATGTAAATGCGGTCGCAGGCCAGGGCCAGTTCATAGAAGGTGCCGGCAAAACACGAACCAGCATCCACCAACGCGATCAGCGAACGGCTGGTGACGTCCAGCCGCGCCAGCGTGCGGCGCAGCGCGCCCGTGGTTTCTTTCACCAGCCAGTGGTCTTTCAGTTTGGCCAGCACTTCGTCCATGCGCATCACCTGGCCGGCGTCGCCGGTGGTCTTGATAACCCAGGTGCCAACTTCGAGCTCATTGGTGCGCAGGTTCAGGATGGCGTCGTCGAGTTCGCGCTGCAGCTTGAGCGGGTACCAGCTGGCGCCGGCCGCTTCAATCGCTTCGGGTGTGGACTCAATGGCTGCCGCCGGAGCCTTGACGGTGATGGTGGCGATGCGCTTTTCGCGGTCCACCTGCGCGTCGACCACGCTGTAGTGGTAACCGCTGTCGTCGATCAGCGCCTTGAGCGGCGTCAGTTCTATGCCCTTGGCGCCGGCCCGTGTGGACTGCGCGCGCAGCGCCTGGATTTCGGCGGCCAGCAGCTCGCCGAACTGCTGCGGCTTGGCATGGGCGTCGATCAGCTTCCAGTCCTTGGCGCGGTCGGCGCGCACGCCCTCGGAGGTCGTGCAGAAGATGTCGGCCAGGTCGCGGCGCACCTTGCGCTTGTCGGTCACGCGGGTCAGGCCGCCGGTGCCGGGCAGCACGCCCAGCAAGGGCACTTCCGGCAGGCTCACAGTGGAGGAACGGTCGTCCACCATGATGATGCGGTCGCAGGCCAGGGCCAGCTCGTAACCGCCGCCGGCGCAGGCGCCGGTCACCGCGGCAACCGCCTTCAGGCCGTCATGGCGCGAGGAGTCTTCCAGGCCGTTGCGGGTTTCGTTGGTGAACTTGCAGAAGTTGACCTTCCAGCCGTGTGTCGAGAGGCCCAGCATGTAGATATTGGCGCCCGAGCACCAGATCTTCTCCTTGCCCGACTCGAACACCAGCACCTTGACGGCCGGGTGCTCGAAGCGCACGCGGTTGATGGCATCGTGCAGCTCGATGTCCACGCCCAGGTCGTAGCTGTTGAGCTTGAGCTTGTAGCCGGGCTTGATGCCGCCGTCTTCATTGATGTCGAGCTTCAGGCGCGCAACGTCGCC
>Ga0209025_1004973_pt1 | contig 11123 bp, 13 predicted proteins | sample AraplaMF_Col_mLB_FD_184256 | JGI IMG/M metagenome (GOLD analysis project Ga0209025, IMG submission 184256) | Arabidopsis root microbial communities from the University of North Carolina, USA - plate scrape MF_Col_mLB (SPAdes) (version 2) | ecosystem: Host-associated > Plants > Roots > Endosphere... | reverse complement strand
ATCGAAGTATTCATTCTTACACTCAGGACGTTGCGATCCCAATGTTAAAGATTGGGAAAAGTACTTTAGTTGAACAAGTTGGTTCGGCAGTTATAAAACAAGGGAAGATGGTTGAACAGATTAATTCAGACGAAACCCTTTTATTCAATGCCTTCAACGATGAAAGCACTAATGGGAAAATTGAAGTCACTCACGATGGATCCGTCTTGATCCTCGGAAATAAAATGAAACACAAAAGTAAATTCATAAATGAAAGGGCTTATTTGAAAAGTAAGTTGAAGCTAAAAGTTAGTATTCTCGAAACAACAGGAAACGCAACTTTAGAGTCAATCAAAAGTGATATGGAAAAGCTACTAACAAATCGATTTAATAAAATGTTTACTAAATTACAAAACAGTGAAGCTGATATATTAGGACTAGGTCAATTTTATAGAATAAAGATTCCAAGAAAAGAATTAAAGAATTGGCGGTCTGAATACTACTCTAAATTATCTATGGATTTCCAAGTTCAAGTAGACATTCAAAACGGAGGAAATTTAATTACACGTTAAAATTGATTAAAATCACATTAATCAGTATCTCTTTTCAAATCAAATAAAGTCAAAAAAACTAATTCAAGCAAAGCACAACCGTCGTTCGATTTTCAAATTGTCTGCATATTTCAAATTGAACCTCCCAAAAAAAACTCAGCCATTATTCCACTGTAAATTACACGAGAATAACGGCTGTTTAGTCTTTTTATTGGGTGTCCAATTGTTGACATCTTTACGCCCAAAAAGCAAACTTCATTCAAATGATTGAAAAATATTAAGTAAGATTGTAGTTGAAATGATCATACAATGTGGGATGATCGAAATGAGTAATTGCTGTTTTTGACTTTTTGCTTTAAACATGTAACTGACAATATCCTCAAATAATCTAAATACCACTAAAAGAATAAAACATAAGAGCATTGCTACGACTAAATTAGGTTTTAGCATTTTTGTCATGATTCCTGATGTAAAAATGACTGAAACAACTAGTAAAATAAAATATAAATCACCTTTGTCCCTATTTTTATTGATCCACCTAAAAAATACTCTTGTAGTATCCATAATTTCTCCTCACACGATATAGATTCATGTTCAATACAATCTACTTATTACAAAAAAGACTGCAAGTAACAGCCCTTTTTGCACTAAATATAGGTGAGAATATATTATTTATTCAAGTCCAGTAGATGCTTCTTTTACCATCTCAGCTACTGATTCCAGTCCACCACCAGAAAGATACCAATAACCTGGATCAAGATAAATAATTTTCCCATTTTTAAAAGCATCTGTCTTTTTAACTAAGTCATTTTCGATTACTTTTTTTGCATTGCTACCTTCTCCAATTGCTGCATCACGGTCAATTACATATAAAATGCCAGGATTTTTTTCTGTAATGAATTCCATTGAAATTACTTGTCCGTGTATCGGATCCGCATCGGTATTTTCAGCAGCAGCTTTAATACCAAATACATCATGTACGATTCCAAATCTTGAGCTTGGTCCAAATGTAGTTACTTTTCCACCCTCAGCTAAGGTAATTAATGCTTTTACATCGCTTGAATCAGCTTTCTCTTTTAATTCTGCGATTGCATTGTCAATTGTATCTAGTTCTTCTTTTGCTTGATCCTCTTTATTAAAAATTTCTCCTAAAGTCATTACATTCTGTCTAAATGACTCCATATAATTCTTTTGATCTACTCCCATAAAAATAGTTGGTGCGATTTCTTGGAATTTATCATATGAATCCTGTTGTCTCCCTGAAATGATAATTAAATCAGGTTTAATTTCATTGATTGCTTCAAAGTCGGGTTCTTTTAAACCACCAACATTAGCATATTTAGAATCTGAATATTGTTTTAAATATTTTGGTGTGTTTTGTTGTGGAACACCAGCTACTGATTCAGAAAGACCAAGCTTATCCAATGTATCTAAAGATCCAAAATCAAACACAACTACTTTTTTGGGATTTTTTGCTACTTTCGATTCTCCTAATTGATGCTTAATCGTTAGCACCGAATCTTTCTTTGCAGAGCTTGAAGTTTTTTCATTATTTGCTCCACATGCAGCGATGATCATCGTTAATAATGAAACAAATAAAAATACAGATAATTTTTTATACATCCTTACACCTCATTATAGTATATTTTTAATTAAAAATGAATATCATTCTCAATTAAAAGTTTCAGATAGGTGCCTTTTTGCACACTATCACTTCCTATTTATTTTTGTTACACATAATACACACATATTTTATGATCATTTATATCTTGAATCGATATATCCATTTCATAAAGATTCGCTAAAACCTTTGAATCCATGATCTGATTTGTTGCGCCATAATGGGCAAGATTACCATCTTTTAATGCAATAATATAATCCGAATAACAGGATGCGAAATTAATATCATGGATGACAATGACGACTGTCTTTCCAAGTTCGTCAGTTAATCTTCTCAGCACCTTCATGATTTGAACGGCGTGCTTCATATCTAAATTATTTAACGGCTCATCCAGTAGTATATAGTCTGTATCTTGCGCTATTGTCATCGCAATATAAGCTCTTTGCTGTTGTCCCCCACTTAATTGATCTAAAAATAGTTCTTGAATTGGTTCCAGATCCATATAGTGAATTGCTTCACCTACAAACCGCCAATCTTCTTTCGTTAACTTCCCTTTCGAGTACGGGAATCTGCCAAAAGATACTAGCTCTCTAACGGTTAATCGAACATTAATATGATTGGATTGTTTTAAAATGGACAACATTTTAGCTAATTCACTTGTTTGCGTTTTACTAATTTCTTTACCATCAATTAATATTTCTCCTGCATCTTTTAAACTTAATCGGCTAATCATCGAAAGGACCGTACTCTTTCCAGCTCCATTAGGTCCAATTAAAGATGTAATTTTTCCTTTTTCGATATCGAACGAGACGTTATTCACTACTAATCTATCTCCATATTTCTTTGAAACACTTTTCACTGATATCATGCTTTTCTCTCCCTTATTAGTAGATAAATAAAATACACTCCACCAATAAAGTTGATAATGACGCTAATGGTGGTTGAAAATGTAAATACTCTTTCAACAATTAATAGTCCACCGACTAACGCAATAATACTGATCAGGATTGAAGATACTATTATGTAAGAATGTCGATATGTTTTGATAAATTGATAGGACACATTCGAAACAAGTAAACCTAAAAACATAATCGGACCAACTAAAGATGTTGAAATCGATACTAGAATTGCAACAATAATTAGTAATCTTTTAACTACATGATCAAAATCTACACCAAGATTAATTGCTGTATCTCTGCCAAGCGAAATGACATTAAGATATTTGACAAATCTCATAAAATATAAAAATACAAGAATTAATAAAATGATCGAAACGATTAATAAATCAGTATTGATATTATTAAAGCTCGCAAACATTCTATCTTGAATCACCAAGAAGTCATTCGGATCGATAATTATCTGCATAAATGAAGAAAAGCTTTGAAAGAAAATACCCATGACCATTCCGACAAGTAGTAAAAAGTAAATATTTCGACCTTCTTTTTGAAATAGGAATTTGTATAAAAGGCCTGCAAACCCAATCATGATTGTGGTACAAATTAAAAAGTTAATATTCTTATCCATCACTGTAGAACTTGTTGCTCCAAATGCAAATATAAGAAATGTTTGAATGAGCATATAAAGAGAATCTAAACCAATAATACTTGGCGTTAGTATGCGATTATTTGTAATTGTTTGAAAAACAACTGTCGAAACAGAAATTGCTGCACCTGTTAAAACAATCGCCAGTATTTTAATCGCACGGTTTGGTACTACATATTCCCAATAATTTCCGATACTCGTAAATAGAAAGATACTCACAATTATTAACGATATAGCTGTTAAAATTAATAGTTTTAGTTTATGCTGCATAGGCTCTTCCCCTTATTAGCAAGTAAAGGAAAATTGCACTACCAATTGCCCCTACGGTTAATCCAATCGGTATTTCATATGGAGCAATAATAACTCTTCCTAAAATGTCACAAGACAACAAAAATACAGCACCAAGTAACGCAGTTGGAAATAAATTTTTCTTTAAATGATCGCCATTATAGATTGAAACAATATTTGGTACTATCAATCCTAAAAACGGAATCGTACCAACTGTTAATAAAACAGAAGTAGTAGACAGTGCCACAATCGTTAATCCTATATTGACAATTACTTTATACTTTAGACCGAGATTTGTGGCAAAATCTTCACCCATTCCTGCTAAAGTAAATTTGTTTGCAAAAAGATAAGCAATGATAACAAGTGGAATACTAATGTATATCATTTCATATCTACCTGACATAATCATTGAAAAATCTCCTTGCACCCATGCTGAAATACTTTGAATCAGATCATGCTTATAAGCAAAAAAAGTAGTAATTGAACTGACAATGCTACCAAACATTAAACCTACTAAAGGAATAAAAATAGCATCCTTAAATTTAATAGCATCTAATATTTTCATAAATAAAAATGTACCAATTAAAGCAAAAATTGAAGCCACTATTATTTTTTCTAACATCGTCGCGGATGAAAAAATCATTAATGATACTAAAATTCCTAGCTTCGCGCAATCCATCGTCCCCGCTGTAGTAGGTGATACAAATTTATTTTGAGTAAGTTGCTGCATAATCAAACCACAAACACTCATACTAACGCCAGCAATGATGATTGTAATCAATCGAGGAAAGCGACTGATCCATAAAATATCATTTTGATCCTCTGTTAAGTGAAAGAGGTCAAATGGATGAATATCCTTTACTCCTATAAATAATGAAGTGATGGATAATAGCACGAAAATAAACATAAAAAGAACTACTTTTTTCATTGGTAAAACCCACACTTCCATTTCTAGAATAAACGGTAAAATATGTATTTGATAACGAAATTCATTATCAATAAAATACAAAAAAAATAATGTACTTATAATTATTTAGTTATTTTTAACTGCCTTCTTCACTGCCTTGACCTCATATAGGCCAGCTTCTGAACTAACATAAAATTCAGGCTTTGGCTTACCCGCATTCGCTTTGTGACCTGCCATATGTACTTCACTTTTCTCCCAATTTTTCCAATCCTCTTCTGATTCCCAACGAATCATAATGATGACTTCCTCATTACCACTACGAACCTTTTTCACCATGATCGCCAAATCAACAAATCCAGCCTGCTCTTCAATTACACCAGCCTTACTAAAACGCTCTACGACTTTATCTGAATTACCTTCAGAAACAATCGTCTTTCTCATTTGCACAAACACTTGATCACCTCCAATTCAAATTTGTTTAATCCGTTTACGTTTTACATTATAATGATAATGATTATCAACGTCAATACTGAAATATTAAAAATATATTATAGATATATCACAAAATAATAAAAATCATCTCAATTTTATTAGTAATTTTTAATGAAAAAGGAAAAAAATATGATTCTATCAATAAATAGAGTCATATTTTTTTTCCTTACTTGATATTGCTTAATTAGCAAACTTAAAGTCCGTTTTTTATCTCTTTTGTTTCTGTGAATTTGTTCTGTATAGTCTTCGTTTTGACGTATTATTCAAGTGGATATTCTAGCGTTCTCTTCATAACATGACAAGCCAGAAGTGTAAGAATATAAGCTTATGATGTATATGTTTGGTATTCCATTAAGGTTTTCACAAACTCTTATCATAAATATATTATAATTGGAATAATTTGTATGTAATTTTCAAATTTGCTTTGTATCAACTTGGTTCAAGTATTGGAGGAGAAATAGATGGAACACGTATTAAAAGAATTAATTAAGAAGTGTGATACGTTAATTAAACAAGAGGATTTCGATAGCCTAATGAACTATTATGCTGACGATGCAATCCTTGTTGTAAAACCAGATATGATCGCACGAGGAAAAGAAGAAATCAAAAAAGCATTCATTGCCATTGCAAAATATTTTAATAATACGCTTGTACCTACTGAGGGTGAAATGATTATTTTAGAAGCCGGAGATACTGCATTAGTACTTTCCCAAACGTTCCTTGACGCAGACAAAAATGAATTGGCGTTATCGATGGAGAGAAATGCAACATATGTTTTCAAGAAAAACTCAAAAGGTGAATGGCTTTGTTCAATCGACAACTCTTATGGTACAGACTTATTGAAGGAAAAGTAAACTAATATGATAAGTTCTTACTCTATTAATAGGGTTAGTAGAATAAGAACTTTTTTACATTTTGATAGACCTAACAAAGGAAATGGAATATTTAGGCATTCCCATAATATTTGGCCTTATAGATAAACCCCTTTTTTCGAACAATATAGTTTGTAAAATAAGAGTCTGTTGAACCACCTTTAGGCGCTTTTGTTAAAGAGTAACATTTCGCTTGTTCTTTCTTTAAAAATTCCTTGTCCACTCTATTATGTTCTTCATCCTCAACGATTTCAGTTTGAATAGCTAAAATAGGATGACCATTAAAAAATACATGTGTTCTTAATGCTAACTTAGGAGAAGAATGTAAAACAATAAATAGAATGATAGGAATTATAATAACAGGGCTAAACATCAAAAATATTTCAGACCACTTTGTTTGTATCATGTGAACACCTCTTTATTACTAAAATTTTCCATTTAATTGTAATTCTATAAGGCATACAAAAATCCTCTTATCTTGTATCTCATTACATTTCTGCAAAAAAAAGAGCTGCAATCTTTGCAACTCTCTTAATTAAATCATCCCACTATTCCTCAATTATTATCTGTTTACCATTTTCATCAAAATATTGATAGTCAAACTCATAGCTGTTATCGTTTGATTTTGGTAAATGATCTATTTCTAATAAAGTAGCAGAAGGTTTTCCTACTTTCATTTCTTCCTCAACTTGTTTTATTCCATTTACTGATAATGTCAATTTAGCAATTTGATTAAAATGATTCGTAATGACTAGTATTCTTTCTAAAGAAACATCCACAGTAAAAGTCGAGAGTGATTCATTAGATCTAAATTCTTCTTGTGTGACTTCATAGTTTCCAAATTCATTCTTAATAAAATGAATATATGCCGGATTGTTATTATACAGATAAGCAACAAATCGATCTTGCTTGGAATCAATCAATTTTATGATTTCAATTGAATCCTTCTTATTGTACCAATCAACAGATTGGATCACCTTCTCTATATTTTCCCTATTATTTCCATTTACGATAAAGCTAGATTTTAAGAATAGGAACCATATATAAAATAGTAATATTAAACTGAATAGCATCTTATTTATTTTCAACTTAGGCATGTTACTTCTCCTTTAAATTGTTAACGATCAGTGTGTATTCATGTTTTTTAAAGAAGAAACCTTTAAATCCATCCTAACTTTCACATTTCTCCAAAGGGAGTCGTGCACCTTGGTAAATTTATCATATCATAGACTCTAAAACTAAAATGGCATAATAACCAATAAAAGAATAAAAAAATATTGTGGATGGTAAATTTATACGAATAATCGTGGACAAGCATACAATCAATCCAAACTCCCCCTAATAAAATATAGTAGTTTATATAAGGGATGTGAATAGTTTGCCACCTAAACCGAAAAAACCAAATGATCCAAATGAAGAGAATATTCATATTGCTTCAGCCTTTAGAGCTGTCAATAATGCAAATCAAACTGTACCTGAAAACACTTTTGTAAAAGTAAACTATCAAATGGAACAGTTTGATTTAGTAAATGAGTATAATCCAGGTAATTCAACATTTAGACCAAATAAGAATGGCGTATATTTAGTTTCTGCAACGATTTCATTTGCTCCTAATAATAATAATATTAATTATAGGGTAAGGATTGAAATTCGCGTGAATGGAAGACCCGCAATTGCTATTGACAACGATTTCTTTGGTCCAATAAACTTTGGAAATGCTGTAAATGTCTCAACGATTCTGCAACTTAAAGCTAAGGATCAGGTTGAGGTTTTTGCCCAAAGTAGTACTGCTGGTTTTATTGTCATAGATACAGCTGGTCAAGCTAGTACTCACTTTGAAGCTGCGAGATTTCCATCTCCAACAAAATAAAGAGTAAATCTTAAAAAGGACGATTCGCATAGCAAACTATGTTAATCGTCCTTTCACATTATTCCTTAATGAATCTTCATAACTAGCATACAATAACAAAAGGAGGTATTACGCTATGATTTGGAGCATCATTTTTTTTATTGGAATATTTGTCAGCATCTTCATAATTGGTATGATTGGCAGGCCTTCTCGTGAACTTTCAGATCAGCAATTACAGGAATTAGAGCGTATTAAATCTAACGGGTTACCACCTGGTGATGGATCATCATAAGCAATTCTATAAACAATAAAAAAGTCTTCAAAATTGAAGACTTTTTCTTTTATTGGGCTGATTCTGTTATTTTTCCAACTGTATCTTCAGTAATCCCTAAGTGAGTTTTAAATTTTGTAGTTATTTCATCGACACTTGCTTGATCCGCTACATAGTACCAGATGCCATTAATTAATTCATTTTTACCAGTATAGCTTAACGGTTCAATATGTGCAGTGATATCGTCTGGCAGGCTGCGATATAGTTTGATTGCGTCACCTATGCCAATATTTGTACGAATGTTTTTGCTGAATTCCTTTGCATATGTATCCGTTTTTAAAATAGATTTTGGAGATTTTAGTTCATTTAAAATGGCAGCCAACACTTGTCTTTGACGCTCTTGTCGTCCGAAGTCATTATTTACGTCACGTTTTCTCATTCGAGAATATGCTAGTGCTTCTTGACCATTTAAATGCTGCATTCCCTTTGTAAAATAAACCTTTTCTCTAGGTACCGAATCCGTATGCTCCCAAAAATCAAATGGTACATCAACTGTTACCCCACCAACTTCATCTACTATGTTTTTAAACCCATCGAAATTGACAGTCACATAATAGTCAATTGGCACATGCAAGAAATTTTCAATCGTTTGTACCGTTGTTTGTATGCCACCTCTTGCATATGCACCATTAATTTTAGACGTAACATTAAAGTTCACAATATCAACATATGTATCCCTTGGCACGCTTAATGTTTTCAGTGTTTGATCTTTTGGATTATAAGTCGCTAATATGATGGCATCCGTTCTTCCATTAACTCCCTTAGTGACATAATCCTCCAGTCCTAAAAATAATATTGAAATTGGTTCTTCTTGAACATCAACCTCTACTTTTTCTGGTCTAATAATTGACTTAATTTCTTCGCCTTGCGTTATTTTATTTAGTTCTCTATACGTAACATACCCCTTGTATCCAACGACTGCTAAGAGAATCAAACAAATTGATAGAATAATATATAACACTTTTCTATATTTTTTCTTCTTTTTTATGCTCTTTCTCGATATTTCCATCTCACTCTGTTCTCCCTTAAAGTTCTTACTTTCGTATTAAATACTACATATAACTAGAAAATCCTTTAATTTGAAAATATGTATCCTGACATAAGAACTATTTAGAATTGAATTAATATGGACTTTCCTCCTTATATATCGACGGACTGAGCAAGATTCTTGAATCTCTTCATTGAAGAATTGTGAAAGGTAGTGTGTGAAGAAGATCTGTTACCATAGAAAAAGATTGAATATATAAAAGAAAAACCCCATTTATAAAAGAGGTTTTTCTTTCTTTTTCTTACTAAAATGGATAGTAAACCTTATTTTCCCATCAGTAAGAGTGACTTCATGTCTGAATTGATGACGATTAAGGATTGATTTAACAATCGCTAAGCCTAAACCTGTACCTGACATATTTTTATTCCTAGAAGCTTCCAATACGTAAAATGGTTCCCATACATTTTGAAGTTGTTCTGGATTATTGAATTTCGTATTATTTTCTATATAAAATAAATATTCTTCTTCACTTTCTTTGAAGGAAATGAAAATCTCATTATTCTCAGTATATTTAATTGCATTACTTAAAAGATTATCGATGACTCTCTCCATTTGACCAAGATCAGCTTCAACAAAAACATGTTGTAATTCATTTTGATCTACATGAATTGTAATACCCGAACGATTTAATTCAATCTCATAATTTTGTATACATTGATGAACTAAATGGATGTAATCTACTTTCTGAATTTGTAATGTTTCTCGTTCAATTCGCGATAACAATAATAGTTCATCAATTAAATGATTGATATGATCTGTTTGCTTTAAAATGGTTTCAACAAAACTACCATCGTCAATACCATCTTGAATCCCAACAGAATATGCTTTTATTAATGCCAATGGTGTTTTTAATTCGTGGGTTATATCCGAAATAAACCGTTTTAGATTTGTATTTCTTTCATTCAAATCCTCTTGTGCTATTCTTAATTTTTCACTCATCTCATTAATACTCTCTGCAAGTTCTTCTATTTCATCATTTGTTTTTATATCTACTTTTCTAAAGTCTAACCTGGCAATTTCCTTCGATATATCTTTTAATTCCTTTAATGGGTCCGTAATTTTTTTAGACCAAATCCAAACCATACTAATCAGAATCAAGATGAGCAAGATCATAATGGAAATGGTGAACTGGTTTACAATCTGAACTGCTTCACTCAAATACACAATTGAAACGCCAATTAAAATAAATTTTTGATCTTTCTGAATAAAATCAACTAAAAAACTAGATTTTAGCTTACCTTGATCATATATTTTACTAACCTTTTTACCTTCTTTTACTTGTTGAATTGTATCTTCTGTTACCCAAAATTTGTTTAAAGTTACTTTCTTTTGATTTAAGCTGTCTCGTAATGCTCCATTAAATTCATCATTATTTGATGTTATTGGTTGTATTGCAATGGTCACATTATATTTCTTTTCGTACTCAGTTACCGATTGATGTAAATCTATCATAGACATCTCATTTAATTCATCTGATATTTCATGGAGACGATTTTTCATTTGATAAAGATAATACTTAGGAAGTAAAAATGAATTAAGTACAAAATACAATACAAACACAAGCAATATACAACTTGTCATGATAATTGATATTTTTCTTCCTAACCGATTCATTTATTTTTTACGAAGCTATATCCTAAACC
>Ga0209025_1004970_pt1 | contig 11124 bp, 6 predicted proteins | sample AraplaMF_Col_mLB_FD_184256 | JGI IMG/M metagenome (GOLD analysis project Ga0209025, IMG submission 184256) | Arabidopsis root microbial communities from the University of North Carolina, USA - plate scrape MF_Col_mLB (SPAdes) (version 2) | ecosystem: Host-associated > Plants > Roots > Endosphere ... | reverse complement strand
CCGCCGCGCCGCCGAAGCGGGTCTGGCCAATGCGCAGATCGAATGCGCGCGCATGCTGCTGTACGGCGTGGGCTGCGAGGCCGATGCCCAGATGGCCAGCGCCTGGCTGCTGCGCGCCGAGCATGCGGGCAGCCCGATCGCGAGTTACTTCCTCGCGCTGGTGGCGCTGGGCGGCTTTGCCCTGCCGCGCGACGGGCGCATCAACGAGCGATTGTTGCGGGCGGTCCGCGCCAACTATCCGCCGGCATTGCGCGCCGCGGCCATCCACTTTGGCCGCAAGCCCGGCGATGCCGACCAGACCCGCTGCATCCAGATGCTGGAACTGGCCGCCGGCCATGGCGATGCGGTCGCTGCGCGCCTGCTCGCCGAACGCCTGGCGCGCGGCGAAGGCTGCGCGCGGCAGCCCTTTGCGGCGCGCGACATCTGGGCGCAGTTGTCGGCGATAGGCATCGGCGCGATGCCCGCGGTCACGGTGCCCGAGTACCGCGCCGAAGGCACTACGCCCGGCTCCCTGGCTTTGGAAGAAGTGATGTCCCCGGTCGTGTTGAAGCGGCAATCGCTGCGACCACGGGTGATGACCCTCGACGGCCTGCTCAGCGCCGACGAATGCCGGTTGCTGGTGGCCACGGCCGAAGCGCGCTTGCAGCGCTCGCAGACGGTCGATCCCGAAACCGGGCTTCCTGCTCCCGTGCAGATCCGCACCAGCAGCGATGCCGCCCTCGATCCGATCCTGGAAGACGTGGCGCTGCGCTGCGTGCAACTGCGCATGGCCAGTGCCGCCGGCGTGCCGCTGTCGCACGCCGAACACCTGACCGTGCTGCGCTACGAGCCGGGCCAGGAATACCGCCCGCACCGCGACTACCGTCCGCCCGGATCGATCGAACGCGACTGCCCGCAGGCCGGCAATCGCCTGCGCACCATCTGCGTCTATCTCAATGAGGTCGAGGCCGGCGGCGAAACGCACTTCCCGGTGTCGGGACTCAGGGTCGCCCCGCGCCCCGGCCGCGCGGTGGTCTTCGACAACCTCAATCCCGACGGCTCGCCGGACGTCGATTCGCTGCATGCCGGCCTGCCGGTCGAGCGCGGCGTGAAGTGGCTGGCCACCCTGTGGCTGCGGCAGGCGCCTTACCGCAATTTCTGAACAGGCGTCACCGGGGACAACCCGGGCAAAGCCCCGATTTGCCGGTCATGGCGCGTACGTATGCGTATCCGTCGATTGGATTAGACTGTCGCGCCTGTGGCGAGGGGTTGCCCCCTGCCATGGAGGCGAATCCTTTTCGATTCAACTACTTACACATCACAGTTGGCGTATAGCGCGACGCGCGAATCCTGACGCCAGCAGCGGAGCACCCGATGATTTTCGAAACTCTGGACACTTTCGGCCACGAGCAGGTCGTGTTTTGCCACAACAAGGACGCGGGCCTGAAGGCCATCATCGCGATCCACAACACCGTGCTCGGTCCGGCCCTGGGTGGCACCCGCATGTGGCCGTACAAGACCGAGCAGGACGCGCTCAATGACGTGCTGCGCCTGTCGCGCGGCATGACCTACAAGAATGCGGTCGCCGGCCTCAACATCGGCGGCGGCAAGGCCGTGATCATCGGCGACCCGGCTGCCGACAAGTCCGAAGCGCTGTTCCGCGCGTTCGGCCAGTTCGTTGAAGCGCTGGGCGGCCGTTACATCACCGCCGAGGACGTCGGCATCGACGTCAACGATATGGAATACGTCTACCGCGAGACCGAGTACGTCACCGGCGTGCACCAGGTCCACGGCGGTTCGGGCGACCCGTCGCCGTTCACCGCCTACGGCACCCTGCAGGGCCTGATGGCGACGCTCAACAAGCGTTACGGCGATGAGGAAGTGGGCAAGTACTCCTACGCCGTGCAGGGCCTGGGCCACGTCGGCATGGAGTTCGTGAAGCTGCTCAAGGAGCGCGGCGCGAAGATCTTCGTCACCGACATCAACAAGGGCCTGGTCGACAAGGCCGTGTCCGAGTACGGCGCCGAAGCCGTGGGCCTGGACGAGATCTACGACGTGCCGGCCGACGTGTACTCGCCGTGCGCCCTGGGTGGCACCGTCAACGAGAACACCCTGCCGCGCCTGAAGATGAAGGTCATCTGCGGCGCCGCCAACAACCAGCTGGCCAACAACGCCATCGGCGACGAAGTGTCCAAGCGCGGCATCCTGTACGCACCGGACTACGCGGTGAATGCTGGCGGCGTGATGAACGTGGCGCTGGAGCTCGACGGCTACAACCGCGAGCGCGCCATGCGCATGATGCGCACCATCTACCACAACCTCGCGCGCATCTTCGAGATCGCCGAGCGTGATGCGATCCCGACCTACCGCGCCGCCGACCGCCTGGCCGAAGAGCGCATCAGCGCGATCGGCAAACTGAAGCTGCCGCTGGGCCGCAGCGCCCCGCGCTTCCAGGGCCGTATCCGCGGCGGGCATTGATCGCCCTGCCGTAGCAGCACCCCCGAAAACGCCCGGCCCTGCCGGGCGTTTTTATTGCACCGCACGACAACGAAATCGCCGCGCGCGACTAGAATCGGCGAATCCGATCACATTTTCCCTTGAAGGCCCCGCATGCGCAGTTTTTCACTTGGTGACGATATCGATGCACTGCGCGACGCGGTCCGCCGCTTCGCCGACTCCGAGATCGCACCGCGGGCCGCGAGCATCGACGAAGAGAACTGGTTCCCGCAGGACCTGTGGCCCAAGCTCGGTGAACTGGGCCTGCTCGGCATCACCGTCCCGGGTCAGTACGGCGGCAGCGACATGGGCTACCTCGCCCACCTGGTGGCGATGGAGGAAATCTCCCGCGCTTCCGGTTCGGTCGGCCTGAGCTATGGCGCGCACTCCAACCTGTGCGTGAGCAACCTCTACGCCAACGGCAACGAGGAGCAGCGCAACAAGTACCTGCCCAAGCTGTGCAGCGGCGAGTGGAAGGGCGCGCTGGCGATGAGCGAACCCGGCGCCGGCTCCGACGTGGTCGGTTCGATGATCTGCCGCGCCGAGCGCAAGGGCGACGTCTGGGTCGCCAACGGCAACAAGATGTGGATCACCAACGGCCCGGAAGCCGACGTGCTGATCGTCTACATGCGCACCGCCGGCAAGGAAGCGGGCAGCCAGTGCATGACCGCCTTCATCGTCGAGAAGGGCATGAAGGGTTTCTCGACCGCGCAGAAGCTCGACAAGCTCGGCATGCGCGGCTCCAACACCTGCGAGCTGGTGTTCGAGGATTGCGAGATCCCGGCAGAGAACGTGCTGGGTGAAGTGCACAAGGGCGTCAAGGTGCTCATGCGCGGCCTCAACACCGAGCGCCTGGTGCTCACCGGCGGCCCGATCGGCCTGATGCAGGCCTCCCTCGACATCGCCCTGCCCTACGTGCGCGAGCGCAAGCAGTTCAGCGCCGCAATCGGCACGTTCGGCCTGATGCAGGGCAAGATCGCCGACATGTACACGTCGCTGCAGTCGAGCCGCGCCTTCGCCTACCAGGTGGCGCGCGATTTCGACAGCGGCCACAGCAGCCGCGTCGATGCAGCCTCATGCCTGCTGCATGCCTCCGAAGCCGCCGTGCAGGTGGCGCTGGAAGGCATCCAGGCCCTGGGCGGCAACGGCTACATCAACGAGTTCGCCACCGGGCGGATCCTGCGCGATGCCAAGCTCTATGCGATCGGCGCCGGCACCAATGAGATCCGCCGGATGCTGATCGGGCGCGAGCTGTTCAACGACAAGGGCTGAAACGAGCCCTCCCCTTCAAGGGGAGGGTTGGGTGGGGATGGGTGCCCGAGCTACGACACCCTCCGCTGCTACCAGCCCATCGACCACGTTGCCATCGTCCGCGTCCAGGTCTGGCCGTCGATATGCTGCGCGTCGACATCGAAGGCGATGCGACCGGCGCGGCGCAACTTCGCGCCAAGGCTGAAACCCAGCACGCCGACATCACTGTCGAGCGCGCTGCCCGCGATCGGCGACCAGACATCCAGCGCGGTGAAGCGCGCATCGATGTCGCCACCGGACTGCGACAGCAGGTGCTGCCATTCGGCACGGCCCTGCAGGCTCCACAGCGCCGAGCCCACCGACCAGTCGTACGCAAATCGCGCACCGAGCAGGCCCTGGCTCAGGGTCATCGTCGATGCCGTGGTGGTCAGTCCGAACCCGGCCGCGCCCAGCTCACTGAAGCCGTCGCGATCGAGCTGCAACGACTGCACGCCGGCATACGGCGTGATGCGGCCGCGACCGATGGCCATCGGCAGCCCCGCCTGGAGGCCGACGCTAGCGTAGCGATGCGCGTAGTCGGCATCGACGCGGAACGCATCGGCACCCAGCAGGATGTCGCGTTGCGTCCAGCGCTGCATGCGACCCAGCGCCGCACTGCCCAGCAGGTAGCCAAGGCCGAGGTCGTACGCGGCGTACAGCTGCCCCTCGGCCTGGCGGTTGTGCTCGCGGTCGGAGCGCAGGTCGTGGTGGGAGTAACCCTCGGTTTCCGACAACGCCATGCCAACGGTCAGGCGATCACCGAAACGGCGGTCCTGCCCCAGCAACCAGCCATCGGCATCGATGTCGAATCGGGACATCGCCCGCTGCGACGTCATCTCGTCGGTCCACGTGCCGGCCACTGGCGCGGCCTGCAAGGCATCCACGCGCGATTCCAGCGCGCGGCGATTGCCTTCGATCGCCATCAGCGCGAACGCGGTATCGGCCCCGTGCAGTTCGCCAGACAGGCTCGACAGCGTGCGCTCGGCCGCGGCCGCGCTGGCGCTTCGCTGGATGGTGCCGGCCGCGCCGAGGAACTCGCCGTCGATCGCAGCACCGGTGCCGCTGGCCTGGCCCTGGTCGATCTGGTCGAACGCACCCTCGACCCGCTCGGCGCCGGACACCGACGCCGGACTCAGGCCCATGCTCTGTGCGGTGGCGGTGACATCCAGCCGGGTGATGTCGAGCATCACCAGCAGCGGCTCGTAGCGCAGCGTCGCCTGCAGGAACACCCCCGGCGCCGCGGTCAATGCATCGAACCTGCCGGTGTATCCGGCCATCGCGAACAGCACGCGTTCCTGCGCCTGCCAGGTGTAGCCCGACTTCACGCCGAGCACGTGCACGTCGCCACCGTCGATGGTCGTGGCGCCGATGATCGTCACCGGCGAACCGACGCGATACGCGAACTCGGCGCCGGCGGTCTGGTGATAGGTGCCCTGCACGGTGATGCTGTCGCCATCGAATACCAGGCGCCCCTGGTTCTCGAAGGAACCGCTGCTGGCGCCGATGCGCGCTTCGCCTTGCGCACCGATGGTGGTCAGGCCGGACAGCTGGTTGCTGATCAACACGCCGCCGTTGACCACCGTGCCGCCGCCATTGAACCCGCTCTGGGACAACCGCAGCGTGCCGTTGCCTTCCTTGATCAGCCGTCCCGGACCGGTCAACTGGTTGCCGAAGACGACGGTCCGGTTGTCGAAGCGGACCGTGAAGTCGCCGAAGTCCAGCCGCTGCGGCCCGCGGACCGCACTGGCGATGTTGAGCATGCCGTTGCCGAAGACCGGATCGATGCCAGTGGCGCCGAGGTCCGTCCCCGTACCCAGCAACGTCTGCCGCACGTTGTCGTTGCTGAAGAACGGAAACGCCTGCCACACCAGTGCGGCGGCGCCGGAAATCTGCGGCGCGGCCAGCGAGGTGCCGCGGTAGCGCCAGTAGCTGGGCGACGTCGGTGAATCGTCCTTGCCGGTGACCACCACCTCACCCAGCGCGCCGAGGCAATAGCGCATCGCCTGGCCGCAGGCGTTGGCATAGCTCGCAAGCGCGTTGCTGCCATCCAGCGCGGTCGCCGCGATCCAGCCGCGTTCCAGGTCCGCCGCGGGCAGACTGCCGCCGAGCCCCGGCTGGCTGGGCAGCGCTGCCATGCTCGACGGGTTGGGCTTGGACTCGTTGCCGGTGGCGAACACCACCAGTCCGTCGTTGGCGATGATGAAGGGACGGTACTCGTCGGCGATGGCTGCAGTCGCCGACGGGTTGGTCCAGTACAGGCCGCCCCAGGAGTTGTTCATGATACGCACGCCGCGGTTGATCAGGTCCTGGTGGATGCCCTTGAGCCCGAGCGCGCCGTTGACTTCGTTGCCCGAACCCGAGCCGTCGTCCTTGGGTTCCTCGTCGCTGATGATGCGCGCCGAGACGATCTGCGCGCCGGGTGCGATGCCGCCGGGCCAAGCACCGAATGGCGTGCCGGCCATGATCTGCGACACCGCGGTGCCATGGCCGACGACGTCGTCGATGGCCAGGTTGTTGGGGGGCGACGAGATGTAGGTGAGGTTGTCCACCACGCGCGGAGACAACGCCGGGTGGTTCTTCATCACGCCGCTGTCGACCACGCCGATGCGCACGCCCGCGCCGGTGATGCCGGCCTGGTGCGCGACGGCGGCACCGGTCGACGTCAGGTGATCACCGAAGCGTGGATCCGGCGTGGTCACCACCGGCGGCGTCGGCGGCGGAGGCGCCGGCGGGTTGACCGTCGCGGGAGGTGGATCGGCGCGGACGTTGCCGCCACCACCGCCACCCCCACAGGCCGCCAATCCACACACCGCCGACAGCAGCAGAGCGCTGCGCAGCGCGGTCACCAATCCTCGTTCGCGAAATTGCATGTCGTCCTCGACTACGGCGCGTTCGCTCCCCAGCGAATCCTGCGCGCGTCCTGTGTTTGTTTTAATCCAACCCGCCGCCCACCACAATCGGAACAGGTCGCGCCTGAACAGGCGGGCCGTCCTGGTGGTTTGCGGCGGTGCAGCATACAGCCGCATAATCCGGGGGTTCCGGCCTCGCGCTGGCCTGATTTTGTCCTGGAGTTGTCCATGAGTGACGTCGTCATCGTCGGTGCCAAGCGCACCGCCATCGGTTCCTTCCTCGGTCAGTTCACCGGCGTGCCGACGCCCGTGCTGGGCACGGCCGCCATCACCGGCGCGCTCGAGCACGCCAACGTCGCTGCCGACCAGGTCGACGAAGTGATCATGGGCTGCGTGCTGCCGGCCGGCCTGGGCCAGGCACCGGCGCGCCAGGCCGCGCTCGCTGCCGGCCTGCCGACCTCGGCCGGTGCCACCACGATCAACAAGGTCTGCGGCTCGGGCATGAAGGCGATCATGCTGGCCACCGACCTGATCAAGGCCGGCTCGGCCAATGTCGTCGTCGCCGGCGGCATGGAGTCGATGACCAACGCCCCGCACCTGCTCAACAACTCGCGCACCGGCATCCGCTACGGCAGCGCCGAGTTCCTCGACCACATGGCGTTCGACGGCCTCACCAGCCCGTACGACGGCAAGGCCATGGGCGTGTTCGGTGACATGGCGTGCGAGAAGTACGGCTTCGACCGCGAAGCGCTCGATGCCTTCTCGACCGAAAGCGCGCGCCGCGCGCAGGCCGCCGTCAGTGGCGGTGCGTTCAAGGACGAAATCGTTCCGGTCACGGTCAAGGGCCGCAAGGGCGATGTCGTCATCGATGGCGACGAAGAGCCGGGCAAGATCGACCTGGCCAAGATCCCGACCCTGCGCGCCGCGTTCGGCAAGGAAGGCGTGCTGACGGCCGCATCGTCGTCGAAGATTTCCGACGGCGCCGCCGCTACCGTGCTGATGAGCGCCGACGAAGCCGCCAAGCGCGGGCTCAAGCCGCTGGCCCGGATCGTCGCCCACGCCGGCCATGCCCAGGCACCGGAATGGTTCACCACCGCTCCGGTGAAAGCGATTTCAAACGTGCTCGAAAAGGCCGGCTGGCAGGTCGGTGATGTCGACCTGTTCGAGGTCAACGAGGCCTTTGCCTGCGTCGCCATGGCGCCGATGAAGGACCTGGGAATCCCCCACGAAAAGCTGAACGTCAACGGTGGTGCGGTCGCCCTCGGCCACCCGATCGGAGCCAGCGGCGCCCGCCTGGTCGTGACCCTGGTGCATGCCCTGCGTTCACGCGGCGTCAAGCGCGGCGTCGCTTCCCTGTGCATTGGCGGTGGCGAAGCCACGGCGATTGCTGTAGAAGTGCTATAAGACGTTAAAAACGTATTACTTAAAAAAAACCGGACAAGCCGCTTGACACGCGTCACCGGCTTGTCATCATGTTATAGACGCGCAACTGCGCGTTGCCTAACTAAACGACGAGGATATAAACCATGACTTTCAACAAGGCGCTGCTCGCCCTGGCTATGGGCCTGGCCCTGGCTGCTTGCTCGAACCAGAAGCAGGCTGACGAAGCCGCTACGGACGCCGCCGCTGCTTCGACCGAAGCCGCTGCTGCTGCCGACACCGCTGCTGCCACCGGCGACGCCGCTGCTGCTGACGCTGCCCAGGCTGCTGCCGACACCGCTGCTCAGGCTGCTGACGCTGCCGCTGCTTCGGCTGACGCCACCGCCGCTGCCACCGCTCCGGCCGCTGCTGACGCAGCTGCTGACGCCGCTGGCCAGGCTGCTGACGCCGCCACCCAGGCTGCCGACGCTGCCACCCAGGCTGCTGACGCTGCCAAGGAAGAAGTGAAGAAGTAATCACTTCGGGCAGGCAACTGCCCGGGTGTTGCTCTCACAGGAAAGGCCGCCGGGATTCCCGGCGGCTTTTTCCGTAGAGGGGCCACGAAGCGACTGGGCCCCTGGCAACATGATCCACATCACGCGGTTCGCAGTAAGCTCCACCCCGGTCATTGGATGATCGGACTGGCCCGGCCGGATCGCAGTGAGCGCCGGCGTTGCCTGATCTTGTTGATGGTGATTTTTTTACCTGGCACTTCTCGGACAACCCAACGGAGAGACTCATGAACACCAAGCTCTATGTAGCCCTGGCCGCCGCCGTGCTTGCGCTGTCGGCCTGCCAGAAGACCGAAACCACGCAGACCGAAGCCGCCGAAGCCGCCAATGCCGCTTCGAACGCCGCTGACGCTGCCGCCACCGCCGCCAACGAAAGCGCCGAAGCCGCTGCCGCCGCCACTGACGCCGCTGCCGCCCAGGCCGGTGCCGCCGTGGACCAGGCTGCCGACAAGACCGCCGCCGCTGCATCCGACGCCGCTGCCGGCGCCGCCGCTGCCACCGCCGATGCCGCCCAGGCCACGGCCGACGCTGCGGAGAAGGTTGCCGACAAGGCCGACAAGGCCGCGGAAGACGTGAAGAAGTAAGCGCAGTACATTTGCTGCATCGATTTCGAAAGGCCCGCGCAAGCGGGCCTTTCTTTTTCCTGGCGTGCGCGGGATGACGGTCTGGCGCCTTTGTGGTCTCATGCCGAATCTTCCGCACCCCTTGCATCGATGCCCGCCCTGACTTCCAACATCGATCCGCGTTCCCAGGATTTCCAGGACAACGTCGCCTACCACCGCGCCCTGGTCGATGAACTCGATGCACGCCTCGCCCGTGCCGCCGAGGGCGGTGGCGACAAGGCGCGGGCCCGCCATACCGAACGCGGCAAGCTGCTCGCGCGCGATCGCATCACCGCCCTGCTCGACCCGGGTTCGCCGTTCCTGGAAATCGCGCCGCTCGCGGCCGAAGGCATGTACGACGACGCCGCGCCGGCCGCCGGCATGGTCTGCGGCATCGGCCGGGTGATGGGACAGGAAGTGGTGATCGTCGCCAACGACGCCACCGTCAAGGGCGGCACCTACTTCCCGATGACGGTGAAGAAGCACCTGCGCGCACAGGAAATCGCGCGCGAGAACCACCTGCCCTGCGTCTACCTGGTCGACTCCGGCGGCGCGTTCCTGCCGCTGCAGGACGAGGTATTCCCGGACAAGGAACACTTCGGCCGCATCTTCTACAACCAGGCACGACTGAGCGCGGAGAACATCCCGCAGGTCGCCGTGGTCATGGGCTCGTGCACTGCCGGCGGCGCCTATGTGCCGGCGATGTGCGACGAGTCGATCATCGTGCGCGAACAGGGCACGATCTTCCTCGGCGGCCCGCCGCTGGTGAAGGCCGCCACGGGCGAGGTGGTCGATGCCGAAACGCTCGGCGGTGCCGACGTGCACACCAGCGTCTCCGGCGTGGCCGACCATTTCGCCGAAGACGACCGCCACGCGCTGCGGATCGCGCGCGACATCGTCGCCACGTTCAACCGCCGCAAGACGCTTCCGGTCGCGGTGCAGGCGGCGCGCGAGCCGCTGTATCCGTCCAGCGAGCTGTACGGCATCGTGCCCAAGGACACGCGTCGTCCGTTCGACATCCGCGAGGTCATCGCCCGAGTGGTCGACGGCAGCGACTTCCAGGAGTTCAAGGCGCGCTACGGCAAGACCCTGGTCACAGGCTTCGCGCACCTGCACGGTTACCCGGTCGGCATCGTCGCCAACAACGGCATCCTGTTCGCGGAGAGCGCGCTCAAGGGCGCGCACTTCATCGAGCTGTGCAATCAGCGCGGCATCCCGCTGGTGTTCCTGCAGAACATCACCGGCTTCATGGTCGGCCGTAAGTACGAGAACGCCGGCATCGCCAAGGACGGCGCGAAGATGGTGACGGCGGTGGCGTGCTCGCACGTGCCCAAGTTCACCGTCGTCATCGGCGGCAGCTTCGGCGCGGGCAACTACGCCATGTGCGGCCGCTCATACGGCGCACGCTTCCTGTGGATGTGGCCGAACGCGCGCATCTCGGTGATGGGCGGCGAGCAGGCCGCGAGCGTGCTGGCGACGGTCAAGCGCGACGGCATCGAAGCCGCCGGCAAAGTCTGGACCGCCGAAGAGGAAGAGGCGTTCAAGTCGCCGATCCGCGACCAGTACGAAAGCCAGGGCAACCCCTACTACGCCACCGCCCGACTCTGGGACGACGGCATCATCGATCCGGCAGATACTCGCCGCGTGCTCGGCCTGGGTCTGTCGGCCAGCCTCAATGCGCCGATCGAGGACCGCACGCGATTTGGCGTGTTCCGCATGTAATACAGGCGGATGTCCTGATTATTCGCGCGATGTCGGCATAGGCCAATTCAGGCAGGTGATCGTCAGATAAACGGTTGGGTCAGCGTGATGATTGGGTGAGGCGCGTCACACCGATGATGGCGTACGGCCAGTAGCCTCGACTGGTTGCACTCCATCACTGCGCAGTGTTCTGCCCAACATCAGGAAGTCCCCATGGCGATCTTCAATTCCCCCCCGTCGTCCACCCCCAAGAACGTGCCGCCGAACCAGCCGCTG
>Ga0209025_1004967_pt1 | contig 11126 bp, 12 predicted proteins | sample AraplaMF_Col_mLB_FD_184256 | JGI IMG/M metagenome (GOLD analysis project Ga0209025, IMG submission 184256) | Arabidopsis root microbial communities from the University of North Carolina, USA - plate scrape MF_Col_mLB (SPAdes) (version 2) | ecosystem: Host-associated > Plants > Roots > Endosphere... | reverse complement strand
ACCCCCCTATATCCCCCCGCCGCCCGTCGATTTGACGATTGGCCGGAGGATTTCGGCGAGGAGCTGTGGGCGATCTACCCCCGGAAGACCGAGAAGAAGGCCGGCATGGACGCCCTGGCTCGGCTGCATCGGCTGGACCGGCTTTCGTGGGCTGAGCTGATCCGTGGCGTCCATGCGCTCGACGATTGCGACCCGCAGTTCGTCCCGGCCTTGGCCAGATGGCTCAAGGGCGAGCGGTGGAAGGACGAGCGGCCCGCGCCGGGCAGGGCGCCGCCCCATCGCCAAGCCCGCAGGAACACCGCCTTGGACGGCCTAGACGAACTCGAACGCAGGTTCACCAATGTCCAGCACCAGCCCAACCTTCGCATCGCCGGCTGACGCTCTCCGCGCCCTGTTCCGCGCCTGGCCCGCTGACCGTGGCGAGGGAACGGGCTTCGCCGAGGCGTATATTATCGCGATCGACGGCTATTCGCTTCGTGCCATCGAGGGCGCCGTCAAGCGCATCATCCGGGGCGAGGCCGACGACATCGACAAGCGCTTCCTGCCGACGCCTGCGCAGCTCGGCAACCTCGTTGCTCACATGGAAAAGCTCTACGCGCCGGTCACCCCTCGCCAAGCCCTTCCTGCCCCCGGCAGCGAGACGATCACCGAGGAAGAGTGGCAGCGCCGTGAGAAGCTGGCCCAGGACGCCCGCGACCGCTTCGGCATCAAGTCCACCAAGGGCGAGACGGTGGTCGATCGCGAAGCCATCCCGGCCGCCAAGCTTGCCGAACTGGATCGTGCTGTCGCCGTCCAGGCTCAGCGCATCAGGACGGAAGGCCTCCCCAAGCTCTCAGACGAAGCCATGGCGATTTTCCGAGAAACAGCAGAGCGAGCAGTCCCTAGTCCTGGTGAGCAGTACGAGGAGTGGGATCGTAATCGGAATACAGGAGAAGCCGCATGAACTCGACGATGGTGTTTCACAGCCGATCCGAGGCAGAGCACGAGGCCATGCGGAATGCACTGGTTGGCGCCGCGACGGCGTTTGAGATGCTCCGGCCAGAGAACCACGACAAGACCTCGAACGCCGAGTTGGCCGCGCTGATCGCTGTGGCTGACATAGCTGTCCATCAGGTGCTGGAAGTCGTCGGTTCTGGCCAGAACCGCGCGGATGCGCACTAAAAACCCCACCACCAGAGAGAAGCGAGAGAGGGATAGACCATGACCCTCAAGGACCAATCCCCATGACAGACGAGACAGGGTGGAGGCCGATCGAGACGGCGCCGAAGGATGGCAGCCAATTCCTAGCCTTTGCCCGGAGTGAGCTCGGCATGGAATTTATGGCAGTAGCCCAATGGGCTGAACCGGATGGCATGGGCTCAATTGCCGGCTGGTTTTGGACGTACGCAATCCGGCCCACCCACTGGATGCCCCTTCCTCCCCCGCCACCCAAGGAACCAGCATGATGGCCCGCGCCGGTCGGAAGAAGACGCCCTCGCTGGTCAGCCTCGCAGGCCGCATCAAGCCGCCGACCATCGCTGCGATGCCGCACGACATCGAAGAGCGGCACCACGCTGACGGCACGACCTCGCAGATCGACCGCGGCCCCGTCATCCCCTTGGCGGCCTACCAGCAGGCCGGCGTCAGCACCGTCTGCAATCTCAAGACCCGCAAGCTCGGCATCGTCCAGTCGGATCTCGTCAACCGCGAAGGAATGGTCAGGGTGACACAAGCCCCGCTGCAATGGCTCGCCTCCCGGCAGATGCTCGACCCCGCCGACCGCGAGCGGAACGGCCTGCTGCGCGAGGCAGGAGAGCGCTACTATCGGCACTGGTTCGATGGCGGACTCAAGGGCATCGGCGCGCAGAACCTTGACCGCGTGTTCGGCGGCGAGATGGAAGCGGCCTACCTCACCCCCGCGACCGAGTACGCTGCTCAGCACCGACAGGCGTACCGACAGGCTCGCGAGCGCATGGGCTCCTGGCTCGCCAAGGTCACGGACGCTGTCGTATGCGAGGAGCTGCGGCTGCCCGATGCCGGCTCGTTTGTCGGCGATTATGCAAGCTCAGAGACGCGCTCGGCGATCGCCTTGACCATGCTCAAGGCCGGGCTCACCACTCTCGTCGAGCATTTCGGCATCGAGCCATTGCGCCAACGCAAGATCAGGCAGTGGCGCGCTTGACAGCCCCCGGGTCTATATGGCAGGAGAAATATCCAATGCCATTCTGCGCTCTAAAGCGAGCGCCGAGAGATCGGGTTCGGACCATCTCCTCCCGCCGGAAGGCGCCGCAGGGCTCGCGACCTGGGCAACAAGCCGGGCAAAAGTGATTTGGTGACAGCCGGAGAGACGGCAACAGATTCCAGAGTTCGACGAGCAGGCGCTTAGGCGCGGTCCCCTGATCGGAGTCGGATACGTCCCGCGAGGGCAACGTTAAAAAGCCGGCCTCGTCGATTCAGTTCATGCGGCGGCGTGCGCAATGCGCAATGACCCGTACACTTTCAGGGGCCGGTCCTAATAGAATTACCGGGGCCCGCCGCATGATGTCGGTCGGCAGAGGTCGTGGCTTCGAGCGCCACTCTACGGCATGCCGTTTCATCACAGAGCGGACTCCGCGGATAGCTCAGCTGGTAGAGCGCTGCCGACCGACAGTCTTTCCCCCTCTGGATACGTTCCAGAGCACACCCCGGTCCATGCGGCCGGGGTTTTCGTTTGAGGTGAGTGATGGGCGCACTGTCCAACGCCCGGCATGAGCGGTTCGCCCAGGAACTTGCCAAGGGCAAGAGCGCGACAGAGGCATATGCAGAGGCTGGGTACGAAGAAAGCCGCTCAGCGGCCTCCAGGCTGTCAGCAAATGTGAACATACAGGCCAGGGTCGCAGAATTGCAGGAGCGCGCGGCAGTCCGCACCGAAATCACCATGGAGCGACTGACGGACATGCTGCTCGCCGATCGCGAGTTAGCACGCCAGAACGCGCAGGCCGGCGCTGCAGTCTCAGCGACCGAGAAGCTTGGCAAGCTGCATGGCTTCTTCGTCGAGCGCACCGAGAACCTGAACTACAATCATGATGTCAGCGACCGCCCAGCTTCAGAGGAAGAATGGGCCGCCGAACACACAGCCCATTAGAAAGATCGTCTGGCGCCCTCAGGCAGGGCCTCAGGCGGCATTCGTCCAGTGCCCGGTCTTCGAGGTCTGCTACGGCGGCGCCCGCGGTGGCGGCAAGACGGACGCGTCGCTCGGCGAGTGGGCGGTTCACGCCAAGCGCTACGGCGCTGATGCCAAGGGGCTGTTCGTTCGCCGGACGCTGATCGCGCTGGGGCCGACGATCGAGCGGGCGAAGCGAATCTACAAGCCGCTCGGGGCGGTCTGGCAAGAGCAGAAAAGCCGGTTCGTCTGGCCCAACGGCGCGATCCTGTATTTCCGCTATCTGGAGCGGGACGCTGACGCCGACAACTACCAGGGCCACGACTACACGCGGGTCTACGTCGAGGAGCTGACGCAGTTTCCTGATCCTGGGCCGCTCGACAAGCTCAAGGCCACACTGCGCTCGGCGGCTGGCGTGCCGACTGGGTTCCGGGCAACCTGCAATCCCGGCGGCCCTGGGCATACCTGGGTGAAGGATCGCTATATCGATGCGGGCGCCTATCGCATCGTCAAAGAGACGTTCACCAACCCGTTCAACGGGCAGGAGATAGAAAGCAGCCGCGTCTTCATTCCGGCCAAGCTCTCGGACAATCCGGAGCTGCTGAACAACGACCCCCGCTATGTGGCGAACCTGTTCAAGGCGGGCTCGGCGGCCCTGGTCAAGGCTTGGCTCGAAGGCGATTGGGATGTGGTCGAAGGCGCGTTCTTCGACTGCTGGCAGAGTGCCAAGCACGTCGTCGCACCGTTCGCCATCCCTGGCCATTGGGTGAAGTTCAGGAGCTTCGACTGGGGCTCGGCAGCGCCGTTCTCATGCGGATGGTGGGCTGTCGCGGCGGATGACCACGGCGGTATCCCGCGGGGCTCGCTCGTTCGCTACCGCGAATGGTATGGCGCATCGAGGCCTGGCAAGGGCCTGAAACTGACGACCGAGGAAGTGGCGCAGGGCATCCTGCAGCGCGACCAGGGCGAGACGTTCGAGTACTCGGTCGCCGACCCAGCAATCTTCGCAGAAGACGGCGGGCCAAGCCGCGCCGAGGTCTTCGCCAATCACCAGGTCTATTTCCGCCGAGCGGACAACAAGCGCGTGACCGGCAACGGAGCAATGGGCGGCTGGGACGAGATGCGCCAGCGGCTCAAGGGGCATGGCAAGGCGCCGGACAACGTCCCGATGCTGTTCGTCTTCGACACCTGCAAGGACTTCATCCGCACTGTGCCGAGCCTGCCGCATGACCCGACGCGGCCGGAAGACATCGACACAAGCGCCGAGGACCACGTCGCTGACGAGGCGCGCTACGCCTGCATGAGCCGGCCGTGGGTGCCAGATCCCGAGCAGAGCGGGCGCTCTGGCCCGCGCGACTGGTTTGAAGACGACGACGACGAGGACCGCCTGTCATGGAAAACGGCTTGATCTGACATGGCGCTCTCACCCGTTGGCGTCGCTCCTCCTGCCTATGCGCTGCAAAGCCCGAGGCCGGACCTGAAGGCGGCTGCCGGCACCTACGCATTGGCGGCCGGCGCGCCATCGGTCATCACTGCCGAGCCGGTCTACGAGCCGGATTGGCGCAAAGAGCACTCGCGACTGATCGAGGCGTTCGAGGAAAGCGAAGACGCCTCGCATAAGAACCGTGAGCTCTCCGAGCGAGACGTGGATTACTACCACAACAAGCAGTGGGACGAGCGCGACGCCCGGAAGGTTCGTGACCGCGGCCAGCCGGTCATGATGAAGAACAAGATCCGGCGGAAGATCAAATATCTGCAGGGCTTGGAGCAGCAGCAGCGCACGCGCCCGACCGCTCGCCCTCGCACTCCGCAGCACGAGCAGGACGCATACACCGCGACCGCTGTCCTGCGCTTTGTCGGCGACGAGAACCGCTACAACCAGACGCGATCCAAGGTCTTTTGGGACGTCGCTGTCGCTGGCTGGGGCGGCACGGAAACGCTGGTCGAGTTCCGCCACGGGATGAAGAACCCGATGGTCATCACCCGGCGCTGCCAGTGGGACCGCATGTGGTGGGACCCCTACAGCCAAGAGGACGATTTCACGGATGCGCGCCGCCGTGGTCTCGTCGTCTGGATGGATCGCGACCAAGCGATCGCCAAATACGGGGCGGGTGCCGAGAAGGTTTTCGACGAGACCATTCAGACGGCGCAGGTCGGTGGCACCTACGACGACAAGCCGAAGTATCAGACCTGGGTGAGCTACGAGAAAAGCCGGTGGCGCGTACGCGTCGTGCAGGCCTATTTCGTGTCGGGCCCGGACGGCACGGTGTTCTTCGCCGAATTCACGAAGGGCGGGTTTCTCAACTACGGCCCGTCGCCGTGGCTCGATGAGAACGGCAAGCCGGAAGATCCGTACTCCTGGGGCTCGGCCAACGTCGATCGCGACAATCAGCGCTACGGCGAAGTCCGGTCGATGATCGACCTGCAGGACGCGATCAACAAGCGAGAGAGCAAGCTGCTGCACCTCGTCAGTGTCCGCCAGACGTTCGGTCAGATCGGCGCGACCGGCAAGATGTCCGTTGCCGACATGAAGAAGGAGCTGTCCAAGCCGGACGGGCACATCCCGCTCCAAGCGAACATCGAGTTCGGCAAGCAGTTCGGCATTATCCCGACCGGCGACATGGCCGATGCACAGTTCATGCTGCTGCAGGCCGACAATGCCGAGATGGACCTGGAAGGCCCCAATGCGGCCATGCTCGGCAAGGGCAAGCAGGATCAGTCGGGCCGGGCGCTCCTGGCGCAGCAACAGGGCGGGGCGATCGAGCAGAGCGGTTTGATGGACACGCTGCGCGACATCGACCATCGCACCTACCGCAAGCAGTGGAACCGCATCCGCCAGTTCTGGACCGCAGAACAGTGGGTTTCCGTCACAGACGATATGCGCAACCTGAAATGGGTTGGCGTCAACGAGCCCGAGAAGGCACCCGTGATCGATCCGGCGACGGGTGCTCCCGTGATGGATCCTCGGACCGGTCAGCCTGTCATGCAGCCCGTGATCGACCCGATGACCGGCGAGCCAAAGATCGCCAACCCGCTCTCGGCTCTGGATGTGGACATCACGATCGATGACGCTCCCTCTGTCGGCACGATGCAGGACGAGGAATTCGCGCGCATGGTCGAGCTGGCGCAGATTGTGCCGGCGCTCCAAGGCCTTCCGGCCGCGGATTGGATCAAGATGTCCAACCTGCGCAACAAGGGCGAACTGGCTCAGGTCATCGCCGAGCGCGAACAGCAAGCTTCGCAGCAGCCGAACCCTGAGCAACAGAAGGTCGAAGCCCAGCTCCAGCTGGAAGACCGGAAGCTGCAAATGCAGGCGCAGGCCAGGCAAGCCGAGACGGCAGCCGATATCGAGGCGACGCGCCTCAAGGCTGAGCAGGAAATGGCTCTGGCGCGCGAGAAGGCCGATCTCGAAATGATGATCAAGAACAGGGCCGCTGCCGTCGACCTTGAGATCATGCAGACGAGGGCTCGTGCCGACATCGCCATCAAGGCTGAGACGGCTCGCGCCAGTGCAGCAGCGCGCTCCGAGAGCCGCCCGCAGTAAGAATCCCGCCGCCTGGGTCAAGGGCGATCGGTCGCGCCGACCGTAACTGCGCAACGCCGCCGCCGGGCTGACGGGCGATCGTACCCTCAACGCACCGAGGAACACATGAAGTCGTTGGACGAGATCATGTCCCGCGAGGGCGAAGCTACGCCCGCGTCGGACCAGCACGAGCCCCAAAACATCGAACAGCCCGCAGCCCCGGACGCAGAGGCCTCCCAGCCTCAAGATCAGGGCGAGCAGGTCAATGGCGACCCGCAAGAGGGCGATCAGTCGGGAATGGTCCCGGTTGGCGCACTCCACGCGGAACGGGCGAAAAGCCGCAAGTACACCGACGAACTGGCGGAGACCCGCCGCTCTGTCGATGAACTGCGCAACCTCGTGCAGGCGCTCCAGCGTCAGCCGCAGCCTCAGGCTCCTCAGCAGCCGCAGCCTCCGCAAGAGGCTCCGAATCTGTGGGATGACCCTGACAAGTACGTCGAGCACCGTCTGCAGGAGGCCCTGGCGCCTGTGCAGCAGGCAATGCTCGCGAACGCGCGGATGGCAGCAGAGGCCTACCACAAGCCTGAGACGGTCAAGGAAGCCGAAGCGGCATTCAATGCCGCGGCAGCATCCGGCCAGATGGATCCTGAGCTTCACCGCCGGATCAACTCCAGCCCGAACCCGTTTCACGCTGCCGTCCAGTGGCATCAGCAGATTCAGCGCCAGCAGGCTTTCTCTCGCTTTGGAGACGACCCTGAAGCGGCCATCGAGGCCGAGGTTCAGCGTCGCCTTGCAGCCAGAGGCACCCAGCCCGCGCAGCCTTCGCCGCAACAGCCCGGTTCCCCAATGCCCAGTTCGTTCGCTGCCAGCCCGAGCGCTGGCGGGCGTGCAGCTCCGCAATGGGGCGGGCCAAAGCCCCTCTCCGAAATCATGGGCGGTCGCTGACCCTCTCTGCAGGGCGGGCCGCATAGGAGCCGACAATGGCTGAGACCCGCGTCAACTCGGCGCTGTCCCCCACGATCTGGGACGACACCTTCTCCGTCGAGCACTATCAGACCAATCCGTTCGCCGCTTATTCCGGCACGGGGTCCAACAATCCCATCGTCATGAAGGAGGACTTCGCCTCCAAGCGTGGCAATGGCATCACCTTCGAGTTCATCACGAACCTGAAGCGCGGCACCATCTTCGACCGCCAGCCACTGCGCGGCCACGAGGATGTCCTGGGCGAGTACGGTGATCGCATCTTCTGGCGCATGCGCAAGAAGGGCATCTCCATGCACGAGCTGGACGAGGATCTGGCCGCCATCGACCTGCGCAAGGCCGCCAAGGGCAACCTGCGCACCTGGGCCGACGAAGACGTGAAGTGGGAAACCATCGATCGTCTCGGCGATGTCGGCGCCCGCTGCGATGTTCCGTTCGCCACCTCCTCGGCGGCCGAGCGCAACACCTGGGTGACCAACAACTCCGATCGCGTGCTGTTCGGCGCTGCGCGCTCGAACTACTCGACCACCTTCGCCACCGCGGCCGGCAACGTCGACACCACCAACGACAAGCTGACCCGCCGTTCGCTCTCCACACTGAAGCGGATGGCCATCAACGCCTCGCCGCGGATCACCCCGATCAGCGTCGAGAGCCGTTCGAACCGTCGCTACTTCGTGGCCTTCGCCCACCCCTTCGTCTTCCGTGACTTCGTGACGGATGCCGAGGACGTGCAGGCCAAGGTGAGCGTGATCGAGCGCAACGAGGGCCTGTTCCTCGGCGGCGACCGTGAGTGGGATGGCGTCATCCTGCACGAGGTCGACGATATGCCGATCTACACCGGCATCGGCAACGGCGGCAGCGACGTTTCCCCGGTCTATCTCATGGGCCAGGAAGCCATCGGCTGGGCGATCAAGTCGCGCTACCGCTCGCGTGAGCAGAAGGACGATTACGACCAAGTCACCGGCCTCGGCATGATCGGCAAGTGGGGCATGAAAAAGCTCTGCTACAACGGTCAGGATTTCGCCGGCACCGACACCACGGTCTACGGCAAGCAGCGCGGTGTCGTCACCGGCTTCTTCTCCGCGTCGGGCGACTGATGAACCAGGGGAGCCTAGCGGCTCCCCTTCTCATTTCCTCATCATCTCAAAGGAGCCCGACCAATGGGCGATTACTGGACCAATGCAGTCCGGCATCCCGAGGACGTGGGCGTCGGTCATATCCGTCGTACCGTGGATCTCGCGATCCTGACGAACCCTGCCTATGCGACCAACGGTGTCCCGATCGGCGCGCTGGAGGCCGGTGCTGTCCCGCTGCACTGCCATGTGACGGTACAGACGGCGTTCAACGCCGCGACCACCAACACCCTGGACGTCGGCACGACCGTCGATCCGGATGGCTATGCCGCTCCGGCCGGCACCCTTGTGGGCGCGACCGGCTTCAAGGGCAACCTGACGGGCGCCCTGACCGGCATTCCCCTCGATGCCAACACCATCGTCTACGCCAAGTACGGCCAGTCCGGCACGGCGGCGACGACTGGCAAGGCGATCGTGACGCTGTTCTTCGTGAACAAGCGCGATCACGAGGGCATCCCGTTCCCGAACAACTGATCTGATGGGGGCGCTTCGGCGCCTCCGTCTTCTCATTCAGGAGGACCGACCGATGGTCAAAGTCACCTACAAGCCGACTGACCCGACCGACACCGTGACCGAGGTTTTCGGGCAGGTGTTCGAGGCCGGCGACAGCGTGGACATCAAGGACGAGAAGCAGCTTGAGAAGCTGAAGGGCAATCCCGAGTTCTCCATCTCCGGCGCCAAGGATGGCGACGAGGGGCAGGGCAAGGAGCGCGCCAAGCAGGCTGAGAAGCTGTCGAAGATCGTCGACGGGCGCAGCAAGGAAGCCCGTGAGGCTCGTGCCAAGGCCGAGGCGGCCGATCAGGACGCCGCCGCCAAGGAGCGCGCTGCGGCCCAGGCCAAGGGCATCGCGGAGGCCCGCGCCGACAAGTCCGAAGAGGGCTGACACCAATGGCCACGCAGGCGCAACTGGTCAGGTATGTCCTGTGGCGCCTGCGTGCCCGTGCATCGGGGCAGCAGCCCCTGACAGAGGATTCCGAAGTCGTCGAGGAGATCCTGGCTTGGAAACTCGGCGAGCTTGCGGAGCGCCGGATCATCTACATCCCCGACAGCGACGACATCCCAGACGCTGCGGTCGAATGGGTCGGCCGGCTGGTCGAGCAGACTGTCGCCAGCGGGTTCGGGCAGCCGGAAGACGGTGCTGCCATCCAGTATGCCGAGGCGATGCTGCGTGACCTGCAGCCGGCCGAGGCGACGGAAACCACCAGGTTCGAGGACTTCTGATGCCTGGTCAGCCGTTCCCCATCCCGACGAGCTCCACTCCTGGCGCTCGTGACGGCGAAGGCGAGGGGCGACTGAACAACTGCTACACCGTGACTGAGGGTGGCCGCAGCTACGTGCGGCGCACGGCAGGGCTGGCGTCCCTTGTCGCAACCGGCAAAACGGGCATTCGCGGCCTGCTGGACGTCAACGACGTCCTCTATGTCGTTTACACAAGCTCTGTCGTCACAGTTGCGGGCAATACCGTCACGACGCTATCCGGGTCGATCCCCGGCAGCGATGGCGTCATCCTCGCCCGCAACAACAAGGTCACTGGCGGGGTTTCGACGCCTGACGTGGTGGCGGTGCGTGAGAGCGGCGGCGCGTATATCCTCACGAGTTCCGCGGTTAGCGCCTATCCCGATGCGGATCTGCCTGCGACGGTCAACAGTGTGACCTTCCTGGAAGGCTTCTTTCTGTTCTCGGTGCCGGATGGTCGAGGCTTCGCGTCCGAACTGAACTCGACCGACATCAATGCGCTGAGCTTCGCCACCGCCGAGGCCCGTTCGGATGGCCTGCGCCGCATGATCGTGCGCGGCAACCTCGCCTATGCGATGGGCGGGACCACGATCGAGCCTTGGAAGAACATCGGAGCGAGCCCGTTTCCCCTGCAGCGCTCGCCAACTGTCCTCCAGGTCGGGCTGCTGACGACAATGGCCGTTGCCGGCTTCGAGGACAGTTGGAACGCCCCGACCTATTTTGCGTCGGCTGACGGTCGCGTCATGGCTTTGTCGGGCTATGAGGCGGCGCCAGTATCGACGCCAGATGTGGAGCGTTTTCTATCGTCTTCGACGGCATCCACCGTCGAACTGACGGCGTTCGTGTGGAAGGGCCGATCGTTCATTGCCGTGACAAGCGATGTCGGGACCTGGGTTCTCGATGTCGAGGCGCGCCGCTGGCACGAAAGGGCGAGCACGGGCGCGGACCGGTGGCGGGCGAAGTTCTCGACCTATTCCGGCGATCGGTGGGTGTTCGGTGATGCGCTGAGCGGCGCTTTGCTGGTGATGTCGGACACTCTGACCGAGAACGGGGCGGCGATCGGCGGTTTCATCCAGACCGGTCCGCTCAAGGATTTCCCCTCGCGCGTCGCGGCCAAGCTCAGCGCCGACTT
>Ga0209025_1004958_pt1 | contig 11147 bp, 11 predicted proteins | sample AraplaMF_Col_mLB_FD_184256 | JGI IMG/M metagenome (GOLD analysis project Ga0209025, IMG submission 184256) | Arabidopsis root microbial communities from the University of North Carolina, USA - plate scrape MF_Col_mLB (SPAdes) (version 2) | ecosystem: Host-associated > Plants > Roots > Endosphere... | reverse complement strand
GAACTAAAAGAAGAAGACCAAGTTCAATTAATTCGTGATTATATTAAAGAGGTAGGAGAAGCGCGATGAGCAATGAGATTGTAGCTAAACGTTATGCCGTCGCTCTTTTTCAAATCGCAAAAGAAAAACACGTACTAGAAATGTTTGAAGAAGAACTGCGCCTTGTGCAAAGTGCTTTTGTAAGTAGTAAAGAACTACATACATTTTTAGGTCAACCAAGCATTTCAGCTGAAAAGAAAAAACAATTTCTTTCTAACGTGTTTTCTACTGTTTCTCAGCCGATTTTAAGCACGTTATATATTTTAATCGATAATCATCGCGAAACATTATTACCTGAAATTGTAGATGTGTATGTTGCCCTTGCTAATGAAGAGCGTAACGTAGCGGATGCAACTGTTTACTCTATTCGTCCTTTATCAGAAGATGAGAAGATTAGCATTGCAGAAGCATTTGCAAAGAAAACAGGAAAAGATGCAATTCGCGTTCAAAATGTTGTAGATGAAGATTTACTAGGCGGTATTAAAGTACGCATTGGAAACCGCATTTACGACGGCAGTTTACAAGGAAAGTTAGCACGTATTCAGCGTGAACTTATGAAGAATAGATAGGGGTGAAGCGCATGAGCATCAGAGCTGAAGAAATTAGCGCACTGATTAAGCAACAAATTGAAAACTATCAGTCTGAGATCGAAGTTAGCGATGTTGGTACAGTTATTCAAGTTGGTGACGGTATTGCACGTGCTCATGGTCTTGATAACGTTATGGCTGGTGAGCTTGTTGAGTTCGCTAACGGCGTTATGGGACTAGCACAAAACTTAGAGGAAAATAACGTAGGTATCATTATTTTAGGACCTTATACTGAAATTCGTGAAGGTGACGAAGTACGTCGTACAGGTCGCATCATGCAAGTACCAGTAGGGGAAGAGTTAATCGGTCGTGTTGTAAACCCACTAGGTCAACCAGTAGACGGTTTAGGTCCAATTAACACAACAAAAACTCGTCCAATCGAAAGCCCAGCACCAGGCGTAATGGATCGTAAGTCAGTTCATGAGCCACTTCAAACTGGTATTAAGGCGATTGACGCTCTTGTACCAATTGGCCGCGGACAACGTGAGTTAATCATCGGTGACCGCCAAACTGGTAAAACAGCTGTAGCACTTGATACAATCTTGAACCAAAAAGATCAAGATATGGTTTGTATCTATGTAGCAATCGGACAAAAAGAATCTACAGTTCGTAACGTAGTTGAAACATTACGTAAGCACGGTGCATTAGAGTACACAATCGTTGTAACTGCATCTGCATCTCAACCTGCTCCATTATTATACTTAGCTGCATATGCTGGTGTAACAATGGGTGAGGAATTCATGTACAACGGCAAACACGTATTAGTTGTATATGATGACTTATCAAAACAAGCGGCTGCATACCGTGAATTATCATTACTATTACGTCGTCCTCCAGGTCGTGAAGCGTATCCAGGGGATGTATTCTACTTACACTCCCGCTTACTAGAGCGTGCGGCGAAATTAAGTGATGCAAAAGGCGCTGGTTCTTTAACAGCATTACCTTTCATCGAAACACAAGCAGGGGACGTATCAGCTTACATCCCAACAAACGTAATCTCTATTACAGATGGACAGATCTTCTTACAATCTGATCTATTCTTCTCTGGTGTACGTCCAGCGATCGACGCAGGTACTTCTGTATCTCGTGTTGGTGGTGCGGCTCAGATCAAAGCGATGAGCAAAGTATCTGGTACACTTCGTCTTGACCTTGCATCTTATCGTGAATTAGAAGCGTTCGCTGCGTTCGGTTCTGACCTTGATAAAGCAACACAAGCGAAATTAAACCGTGGTGCACGTACAGTAGAAGTATTAAAACAAGGCTTACATAAGCCATTAAAAGTAGAGAAGCAAGTTATGATTCTTTACGCATTAACACGCGGATTCTTAGATGATATCCCAGTAGTAGATATCACTCGTTTCGAAGACGAGTTGCATGCTTGGTTAGATACAAATGCTGCTGAATTATTAACTGAAATTCGTACAACAACAAAACTTCCTGAAGACGAAAAAATGGCAACTGCTATTAACGGCTTCAAAAAAGTTTTCGTAGCATCTGAGTAATAATAAAAGGCGGAAGCGGCTCGTTAAGCCGCTCCACTTCTATATAAACAGGGCTCTTACATAGAGTGCTAACGGATATGAAGAGGAAAAGAGTAGGTGCACCTATTCTTTTCCTTCAATCATGAACAAGTATAACGATTAGGAAGACCGACAAAATGGAAGTCTTTCTGATCATGCCAACTTCCGGAAAAAAGGTGGTGAAAACCTGTGGCATCTTTACGCGATATAAAAGCGAAAATTAACTCGACAAAGAAAACGAGTCAAATTACGAAAGCGATGGAGATGGTATCTGCATCGAAGTTAAACCGTGCAGAACAAAATGCTAAATCTTTCGTTCCGTATATGGATAAGATTCAAGAAGTAGTAGCGAGCATAGCGCAAGGTAGCGGGGTAAATCATCCAATGCTAACAGCGCGTCCTGTAAAGCGAACAGGATACATCGTTATTACATCGGATCGCGGACTAGCAGGTGGATATAACAGTAACGTTTTACGTGCAGTAAGTAACGTAGTGAAAGAGCGTCACAACATGGATGCAAGTCAGTACGCAATTATTGTACTTGGACGTCTAGGACGTGATTACTTAAAACGTCGTGGCTTTAATATCATTGATGAAGTACTTGGATTATCGGATCAACCAGTATTCGCTGATATTAAAGACATTGCTTCAAGAGCAATTTCTATGTTTACAGATGGTGCTTATGATGAATTGTATATTTACTACAATCATTATGTAAGTAAGATCTCACAAGAAGTAACGGAGAAGAAAATTTTACCGCTTACGGATGTGGCATCTGACAAAGCAACAACTTCATATGAATTTGAACCATCTGAAGAAGATATTTTAAAAGTATTATTGCCACAATACGCAGAAAGCTTAGTTTACGGCGCATTGCTAGATGGTAAAGCAAGTGAACACGCAGCGCGTATGACAGCAATGAAAAGTGCTACAGACAACGCAATGGAAGTTATCGATACACTTACACTTTCTTTCAACCGCGCTCGTCAAGCAGCGATTACGCAAGAAATTACGGAAATCGTTGGCGGTGCAGCTGCGTTAGAGTAGAGAGAAAAAGCGGAAGCGATAATCTCAAAAGCGAAATGAAATATAAAAAACGAAAACCGACTGTTCGTAGAAAAGCCGGTTAATTAAAAGAAAGCTAGGAGGGAACCCGATGAATAAAGGGCGCGTTACGCAAATCATGGGTCCGGTTGTAGACGTTAAGTTTGACGGCGGAAAGCTACCTGAAATCTACAATGCCCTTAGAATCAAAGAAGAAGCAATGGACTTAACTTTAGAAGTTGCGCTTCATCTTGGTGATAATACAGTTCGTACAGTAGCAATGTCTTCTACTGATGGACTTGTTCGTGGTACAGAAGTAGAAGACACTGGTAAACCAATTTCTGTTCCAGTTGGTGATGCAACACTTGGTCGTGTATTTAACGTATTAGGTGATGCAATTGACTTAGGTGAAGAAGTAGCAGCGGATGTACGCCGTGATCCAATTCACCGCCAAGCACCTGCATTCGAAGAGTTATCTACAAAAGTAGAAATTCTTGAAACTGGTATTAAAGTAGTAGACTTATTAGCTCCTTATATTAAAGGTGGTAAAATCGGTCTATTCGGTGGTGCCGGTGTAGGTAAAACGGTATTAATCCAAGAATTAATTAACAACATCGCACAAGAGCACGGTGGTATCTCTGTATTCGCTGGTGTAGGTGAGCGTACTCGTGAAGGTAACGACTTATACCACGAAATGAGTGATTCTGGCGTAATCAAGAAAACAGCGATGGTATTCGGACAAATGAACGAGCCACCTGGAGCGCGTCAACGTGTTGCGTTAACAGGTTTAACAATGGCTGAACATTTCCGTGATGAGCAAGGACAAGACGTACTTCTGTTCATCGATAATATCTTCCGTTTCACGCAAGCTGGTTCTGAAGTATCTGCCCTACTTGGTCGTATGCCATCTGCGGTAGGTTACCAACCAACACTTGCAACAGAAATGGGTCAATTACAAGAGCGTATTACATCAACAAATAAAGGGTCTATCACGTCTATCCAAGCGGTATATGTACCAGCCGATGACTACACTGACCCAGCGCCAGCAACAACGTTCGCTCACTTAGATGCAACAACAAACTTAGAGCGTCGTTTAACACAAATGGGTATTTACCCAGCGGTAGATCCATTGGCATCTACATCTCGTGCACTATCTCCAGAAATCGTAGGAGAAGAGCATTATGCAATTGCTCGTCAAATTCAGCAAACACTGCAACGTTACAAAGAGCTTCAAGATATCATCGCTATCTTAGGTATGGATGAGTTATCTGAAGAAGATAAATTAGTTGTACATCGCGCTCGTCGCGTTCAGTTCTTCTTATCACAGAACTTCCACGTAGCAGAACAGTTTACAGGTCAAAAAGGATCTTACGTACCTGTAAAAGAAACAGTTCGTGGATTCAAAGAAATTCTAGAAGGAAAACATGATGACCTTCCAGAAGACGCATTCCGTCTGGTTGGTGGTATTGAAGAAGTTGTTGAAAACGCGAAGAAAATGATGGCATAAGGCCTTAGGAGGGACGAATTATGAAGACATTTCCAGTCAGTATTGTAACTCCTGATGGACCGGTTTACGAAAACGAAGTTGAAATGGTAAGTGTAAGAGCAGAGAGCGGGGAAATGGGGATCTTAGCAGGTCACATTCCAACTGTTGCACCACTTAAAATTAGTGCAATTCGCTTGAAAAATGGTGGGCATACAGATTACGTAGCAGTTAGCGGTGGCTTTATTGAAGTTCGCCCTGATAAAGTAACAGTATTAGCACCATCTGCTGAAACAGCAAATCATATCGACATTCATCGCGCAAACGAAGCGAAGCGCCGCGCTGAGCAACGTATGCAAGATAAACAAGCACATGTTGACTTCAAACGTGCAGAAATGGCACTTAAACGTGCGATTAACCGTTTAGACGTTTCCAATATGAAGTAAAGACAAGGCCGCAAAGGGATGAACCTTTGTGGCTTTTTCTCGTTTATATATAAACGAGAAAAACCAACATAAAAACCACTATTTTTAGATGTGCGAGAGCGCCTGGCCATGCTTGGAGCGGTCAGGTCCTTTTTCTGCCACAGGCAATATGAAAACAAAGGGAAGTAGCATATCACTTTTTGTTTTACATACCAGCAACTTAGATGTTAAAAAATCAAAGTGGATATATATAATAAAAAAGCCCGATTCTTCCTTAGTACAGGGAGATCAGACTTTTTTACTATAATATCAATGTTTTGATGATAATGTAGAATGCGTCACTTTATTATTTTGCTAACACATCATGGTACTCTTCATTACGTTCAATTTGGCTTTTCGCAAAAGGACATAGTGGGATAATAACTTTCCCTTCTTCCCTAGCGAACTCGACGATTCTTTTCACTAATGCTTCTCCGACTCTTTGACCTCTCAGGTTGTCTGAAACAAATGTATGGTCTACAATAATTTTTTCTTCTCCAGTTGGAACATAAGTTATTTCTGCCTCTTTGTTATTTGGTTCTCCTACATAAAAACTATTGGTATCTTTTTTTATTTCAAGCATTTTATATGCCCTCCTTTTAATGCTGTACCTTTCTTTGTTTTAAAACTATACGCGTGGCAGGAAAAGGCCCTAACCGCTCCTATATATAGCCAGGCTCTCCCAGGCCATTTTAAAAATGCTTTTCTGCCTTTTTTCATAGAGTGACTGAGTAGTTACAGTGATTTTATGTAATGCACGTATGTGGAACCGTTTCTTTTCATATTCTTATTTACTACTATCTTTTTTTACATATTTCAATGCACCGCTTGGACATTGATCAATAACCTTTGCAATTTCGTCAGCCTCTGCGCCATTAGCGTTAACCCACGGCTTCTTATTTATATCAAAAACCTCTGGTAATCCTTTTACGCATTTTGCGGCATGGGCGTAGATTTCAGCGTTGAAAAAGACAGCAATATCTTTTCCTGCATAACGTTTACTTTTGAATTTTTCGAAGTAAATCTAAAAGCTGCTTTTTTTCCTCGTGATTCAAATTGGAAAATTGTGAAGCTTGAAAGTGTTCTTGGTCTGGAACCACTTCATGAAATAACTTTTTGCCTTCCTCTGTCAATGAAAGGTATTTTGTTTTCCACTCTTGCTCTCGTTTAACCAATCCCAATACTTCCATTTTGCTTAACAATTGCGTGATATTTCCCTTTGTAACAAAAAGCTTATTTGCTAATTCCTGTTGAGACAATTTTTCATGGGAACCGACCTGAACTAAGACGTCAAATTGGGCTACCGATAGATTCCATTTTTTTAAGTATTGATTCGATTCGCGAATGCTCTGGTTATATACTCGTGAGAGACGGAACCATAACATTAAACCGAGACGTTCCTCTTGTTTAGATAATAAAGAGTTGTTTGCCTTTTTTTCCATTAGGTCACCTGATTTTTCTTTTTTACATTCAATTTATAACTAAACTGATAAAATGTCAATATTATACTTGTTTACCATCACACTTTGTGTGAAAAGGAGTGTTAAAAATGGAAGAGAAAAAAGTAACGTGGTTGGAACTTTTTTATGACTTACTATTAGTAGCAGCGGTCTCAACTGCTACTAAGGTTTTAATTCACGTTGAAAATGGATATATTTAACCAGAATATTTTTAAAAATTTATTCTTATATTTATCCCGATATGTTGGGCTTGGACAAGATATTTTGCATCAACGTATGTTTATGATCTTTCAAATGTTGTTCGTCCTGATTATGATATCCAGTTTATCGGTTGATTTTGATTAATACTATTTTTCTTTTCTTATTGGTTATATTGGACTAAGAGCACTTACAGCGATTCAATATCTTGTTGTTCGGAAGTTAGAAAAAGGGAATAGAAAGAAAGCTACTCATTTAACAACTACGTAAATATAAGCTGTGAGGATGTAACGAAAAACCTTGATTTCCACTGTAGCATAGAAAAACAACTAACCGAAAGCCATATTAAACAAATTGGCTAAAGAAAAATACAAAACTTTTACTACTATTTCTTTAGCTTTCTCCATACTTTAGTACAACAACGACTTATTTATATTAAAAGAAGGATAGTGTTTAACCTAAATTTAGGGATATAATAAAATAAATGGTATATCAATAAAATAATACCATTTAGGGGGAGGTTATATATGATTAGTCAATTAAAAAGAGAAGCACTTGATGCATTAAGAGGAAGATGGGGATTTGCGGCATGGGCGACTTTATTAATCGGAATTCTTATTTTTGCTGTGAACTTAGCAATTACAGGTATTTTCTCAATCTTTTGGGGATGGGAAGAGGCAAAGGATTCTATTACAGTAAGTGTTGTGGCGATGCTTATTATCGGTCCGTTAACGTTTGGTGCTTATTATCTTGTTTTAAACGCAGTTCGTGGGAAAGAGGTTCGTATCGGTTATTTATTTAAATGGTTCGGTGATGGCGATACGTTTATGAAATCATTTTTAACATACTTATTAATGTATGTGTACCTTGTTTTATGGATGTTCCTTCTTATTATTCCAGGAATTATTAAATCATTTTCTTATTCCATGACGTATTTCATTTTAAATGATCACCCAGAGTATACAGCGAATCAAGCAATTACTGAAAGTCGCCGTATGATGGACGGACATAAAATGGACTACTTCTTATTATGCTTAAGTTTTCTAGGTTGGTTTTTATTAAGTGTCGTTACTTTAGGAATTGGTTTCTTATGGTCAACTCCATATTTTTACACGACATCTGCAGCGTTTTATGAGGAGATTTCAAAGAGATATTATAAAAAAGAAGAGACTACTATTTAAAAAGCAACTAGCATGAAATGAATTATTCATGCTAGTTTCACTTTGTTGAAAAAGTCGTTTGTCAATAAATAAACGACTTTTTCTATAAACTTTACTTCTCTATATTTGGGCTTTTTATGGTTAAAAATTACTTATTTCTGAATAAAACACCATGTTTTAACCCGAAAAATCAGTTGAACTTACAACAAGATTGTTAAAGATTCACTTGACGGATTTGTTTTTCAACAGTATGAAAGCTATCAAAATCGATAGCTTTCTTTCCATCATTACAAAATAGTAATAGCTTGTTTTCCCATTTGCTCCCATGCTTTTTCAAATTGAGAGCGCGAAATACTTTTACGCGGTTTACTTGCTAGCGGATCATTTACATATACAAAGTTTTGATCATAACCAGTAATAACTACACTATGTTCAAAATATGTAATCTTTAATTCTCCAGCATTTGTATTCCAACTTTCAAAGCTATCCGCAGCTAGCGGCTGAAAAGTTGTATTAGCAATAATCCATACTGGCGAACCAGCGCTAAGTACTTTATATATATCTTTGATTTCTCTCCCTGATAAATCAATCGTTTTATCAGGAACATATTTTTGTGCTAATTTATAAATTGGTTGATGGTATACACCGTAGCCTCGTTCAGACTTTGTGTAAATATTTCCAACAAATCCTTCGTGTGGATTTCCCTTCACACCGTTTGATTCAAATGGGACACGAGTAATTTCACTCGCAAGCGTCATTTTGTCCACTTTAATTCCTTTATATTGCAACAACATTGCTAAACTAGTCACTTCACAGCCGCGCTCTAATTCAGGAAGCTGTTTAATAAATGGAACATTTTCAATCATCGCTTGCTCTTTCATTTTGAATGAAAAGTCTACACGTAGTTCTTGCGTTTTTTGAAAGATTTTATTTTTTCCTGTTTCAATTACGCCCATAACTTCTTTATTGCATGCCACGCAAACAATAACGCAAATACTTAAAATACATATGTATTTGATGCTTCTAAACATATCTCTAACTCCATTACATAATTATTTTCCTACATTTTGAAAAGGATACTCTCTTCATTGTACCTTTGTTTGTACTAGTTTACTAGAACGATTCTATAGATTGTTATTCCAACATTCAGATCTAAAAATTCTTACTTTTTTAAAAAGAAAGAAAAATAAATATACAATTTTAGAATATTTTGTTAAAATAAAAACATGTTTAACTTGGTTAAGTTTATTTGATGAGGAAAAATTGAATTGGCGGTTCACTGATGCTTTCTAAACATTATAAAAATATGAGGTGAGGGGTATATGATACAAGAAGAGAAGCAGCAAAATGAGCTAAAACGTACGATGCAAAGCAGACACCTCTTCATGATTGCTCTTGGGGGAGTTATCGGAACTGGATTATTTATGGGATCTGGACAAACTGTTCACAATGCTGGACCAGGAGGAGCCATTCTTGCCTATTTAGTTGGCGGATTTGTTATGTATTTAACGATGCTTTGTCTCGGGGAGCTGACGGTAGCAATGCCTGAATCAGGTTCTTTTCAAAGTTATGCTAGCAAATATATTTCACCTGGTTTTGGATTTGTGGTGGGTTGGATGTATTGGCTAAACTGGGCTGTAACCGTCGGAGTTGAATTAACGACTGTCAGCATTTTAATGAAGCGCTGGTTTCCAGATGTTTCATCTTGGATATGGTGTGTTTTATTTGCTGCCATACTCTTTATTGTAAACGCTTCCTCCGCGCGTGCATATGCGGAAGCTGAATTTTGGTTTGCAAGTGTTAAAGTAATAACAATTATTCTTTTTATTTTACTCGGCGGCGCTGTTATGTTTGGTGTATTAGACTTTAGTGGTAAGCCGGCACCAATGTTCCATAACTTCACAGAAAATGGCGGGTTATTTCCAAACGGGTTGCTAGCTGTTCTTCTTACAATGATTACCGTTAACTATGCGTTCCAAGGAACAGAATTAATTGGTATTGCTTCGGGTGAAAGTAAGCAGCCGGAAATAACAATACCGCGTGCTATAAAAAGTACAATTTGGCGAACACTTTTCTTTTTTGTTCTTGCCATTTCAGTGGTTGTAGGGCTACTACCGTGGAAAGAAGCGAATCTTGTGGAAAGCCCATTCGTACTCGTTTTTGACACAGTTGGAATCCCGTATGCAGCAGACATTATGAACTTTGTTATTATTACAGCTGTATTATCCGTAGCAAACTCTGGTTTGTATGCAAACTCCCGTATGCTGTGGGCGATGGCAAAACAAGGGATGGGAAGTCAGCGCTTTACAAAATTAACGAAAAAAGGGGTACCGATCAATGCCTTAATTTTCAGCTTAATCTTTGCTGGCCTTTCTCTTTTAACAAGTGTATTTGCCGCTGATACCGTCTTTTTAGTATTAACATCTATTGCGGCTATGGCAGCTGTCGTTGTTTGGATGTCGATTGCTGCATCTCAATTTTTCTTTAGAAGAGAATTTATTAAGAACGGCGGGGATATACGAGATTTAAAATATCGTGCACCGCTTTATCCACTTGTTCCTATTGCAGCGTTCTCTTTAAACTTTATTACATTTATAAGCTTAGCATTTATTCCAGAGCAACGAATTGCTTTATATTGCGGCATACCATTCATGATTATTTGTTACATTTTTTATAAATTAAAATATAAAAAAGTTGTCACATTTGACAAGCAAAAAAACGTCTCTTGAAAATAAACTAAATATACGAAATATTCAGCTATCTTATCATGAGATAGCTTTTTTCTATTTATTGGATATCCTGGTATAACTTTATTTATCTTAAAATTCCAAAAAACAAAATATGCTTCTAAAAATGGTTTACAATATATTCAAGTTACAAATGGTTTTGAGTGTGAAAACCGTGTATTTGTGTCTATTTTTTAACAATATCTCAAAAACTATTGCTATCTATAAATTAATAGGTTTATATTGTTTTATTGGCATAGTTTCAATCCAAGGAGAAAGGAGATTTTCAATCGTGCAACTGAAAAAAAAATTTTGGAAGTTGGCTTCTCTTCTTCCACTATCATTACTCTTGTTCCTCGGTGGATGCGAAAAAATCGCTGTATTAAATCCACAAGGGCCTGTTGCAAAATCGCAGTATGACTTAATTATTTGGTCGCTCATTCTGATGTCCGTAATAATTGTAGTT
>Ga0209025_1004955_pt1 | contig 11159 bp, 10 predicted proteins | sample AraplaMF_Col_mLB_FD_184256 | JGI IMG/M metagenome (GOLD analysis project Ga0209025, IMG submission 184256) | Arabidopsis root microbial communities from the University of North Carolina, USA - plate scrape MF_Col_mLB (SPAdes) (version 2) | ecosystem: Host-associated > Plants > Roots > Endosphere... | reverse complement strand
GACGCAGGCTGGGCGGATTACCGGGGCGCGGATCCGAAATATGCCGTTTATCTATGGACGATGTCCATGGCGGATGAAGATCTGGAGCGCGTTGAACGGATTCCGAAGGATCATAATTGGGATGAGATCATCATTCCACAATTGTCCGGTACCGATAAAAAGACGCGCAGAAATACGAAACATTACATTGGCAACACGCAACCTTGGTTCCAATTTATTCGAGGCCAATATCCGAATTATCCTGAGCAGATTTTAAAGGCCAATACCAAGCTTGTTGAACAGCAGCTGACCAAGATGCGCACGGAGGCGGGGGATCCTTCCAGCTGGTCCGATCATTTCAGTGAGGATGATTTCTCTAGTATCCACATTTGGCAAGAAATGTGCCCCGTGTATATGGAGAGCCTTGTTCAACTGACGCTAGGCGGGCCAATGCATATTTCGCACGGTGGACTGCAGCATGCACGGGTTCGATACTTCGACCCGAGTGCGAAGAGACCCGGTCTGCCAGAGTCTGTTGCAGCGCTTGTCAAAGCGTTGACTGCGACCTCGGTAACAGTGGAGTTAGTAAATATCAGTTTATTTGATCATCATTCGGTTGTCATTCAAGCAGGTACGTTTGGAGAGCACGTGTTTAAAGAAGCCTTCATATGCAATGAGGAGGGTGAGGTAACAGAAGCCATTCCCGTCCACAATAAGTGGCTAAACGTAGCTTTAGCTGGAGGGACGACTGTGACTTTGCGGATTAGGATGGATCGATATGTGAACGCTCCTTCTTATGATATGCCATGGGCAGACCCAGAGAAACAAGATTTGCTAGTTGGTAGAACGCTATAGTCACAACAAAGGAGTGAAGCAGCGGATGGACGCTCATGCCTCATATTTGAATAAACTCGCAACAGCGGACCCTATTTCCGATCTAATAAATATGTTTACATCTCGTAAAACACAGGTTTCAATAAAGCACACCAAGGTAGGAAGAGAGCATTATCTGGATTTTGCCGAAGGTCGGGTACGCGCTTTTTTACCCTATATGAATGAGCAAGGGGCCATTCTCGATCCGACAGACGGTAAGGAACATGAATATGCAACGGCATCCTTTGTCAAGGCAGGCGCAGTACTTCTTCAATCAGGACGATGCCGGGATATGCAAGAAATCATTCTGAAGGCGATGGATTGGGCCAGTTATTGTCTGGGCGCAAATCAGGTGCCGGACGATCATGCTGACTTCACATCTCATATGCTGGTACTGGGGTATGAGCAGTTGTCCAGCTATGCTGATCCTGACAGAGTAGATTGCTGGCGCTCGAATTTGCAGCGAGTTGAACCGGAGCTTACCTATTCGCAAACCGAGCGGAATTTCCCGGATATTCGGCAAATTCGCAATTGGGCAACGTATGCGATGCACGGAGAAATGATGAGGTTTCGCGCTGGGCTGACAGATTCCACTGCTTTTATCGATAAGTACCTGTCATATCAGCTGACTCGGTTTACGCCGGAGGGGCTCTATCGAGACCCGAATTTGCCAGCCGCCTACGATTTGGCCGCAAGAGACCAGTTAAGCGGTGTGCTGGAAGCGGGCTACGAGGGAGCAGCCGCTGAACTTCTCAAGGTTCTTCTCCACCGGGGCGCCACAACCATGCTGTTCACCCAATCGACAACCGGCGCCACAAGCTGCGGCGGTCGCAGTAATCAGCTGCTGTGGAATGAGCTCTCCTTCGTGCATATTTGTGAGAGAGAAGCTGCATATTACCTGCGGCATGGGGAATTGTTGTGGGCAGGAACGTTCAAACGTGCCGCGCATCTAGCCTATCAATCGATTCTTCGGTGGGTGGAGGATCCGACTGAATTTCGATTATTCAAAAATCGCTTTCCGATCGCGGAGCGTGTGGGTTACGAGTTTTATGCCTACCATTCGACGTACAGCTTGTATGCCGCACAGATCGCCGTTTCATGTTATTTGGATGCAGATGATTCGATTGAAGAAACAGCTGCCCCCGCTGATGTTGGGGGATTTGTGCTGCATTTGCCTTCATTCCACCGCATTTATGCAACAACTAGTTTGATGCAGGGCGGATATCATATGACAATCGATACCGCCGCCCAGATGGGTCAGGACGCAACCGGATTTGTTCGACTGCACCGGGCAGGGATCCAAGAAGAAACGGCATTGTCGACCGGAATCGCTGGTCTGGAGGGAGAGATTCCTTGGATATTTTATCGCCCGAAGCAGACGATTCCCGCACCGCTCTTGCCGGCAGCCATTGGTCCAATATGGCGGGATGAACATGGAACTTGGCATAGGCTGGCAAATTACGGTCGAAGACAGCATGAAGTTTTTCATGCATTGGATCCGGAGGGACAACCGCTAAATGCCGAACAGCTGTCGTGGTTAAGTGAATTATTGGTATCGGAGCCTGAAGGTCAAGAGAACAATCTATGTTTTGCCTTAACCTATGATGCAAATCCGCAACCGAAGGCTTACCTTCTGGACCCGAAAACGCCCGGCGCCAACGTGAATGAAGTATACCGCCGGGCAGTAAGCGACGTTTTGCCGAGACCGGGGAATGGCAGTGCGGAGCGTATTGAGGAACATTACCGAATAGGCGTGGATGGAGTAACGGTTACCTGGAAGTTTGATGCGGCTGAAGGAGCAGAGTTGACTGCAGTTGGCGTGACGGTTCCGCTGCTGATGACGAATGGGACGGATCAATCGTCGATCTCCTGTGAGGGGATTAAAGTTACGGTGAAATACGGTCATGCTACATATTCCATGTGGGCGGATGAAGCGGAGACAAATATTGAACTAGAATTGCTGCCGGGAAGAATGCCGAACCGGAATGGTCATTACCAGCTGGCACAATGGACGCGGAAGGATAAACAGGAAGTCAGACTGCACTTTTCACTGACGAATGAACAATAAGGCTTCGGACTAGAAGGGGGTAGAGATGATGAATATTGAGCCGCAAACTGAGTCGTCTAGTCTTCTTTGGTTAGATCAGACTTGGAGCAAGATTCAGAGAAAGGTCGAGAACATGTGCGAGTCGATCGGTGCTGACTTCCCATACGCCTCGTATCAAGGCAAATATAATCGGGAGGAGGCGGATTGGTGGACCAATGGTTTCTGGCCCGGACTTCTATGGCTGGTTTATCGTGAGACCAAGAATGATCGTATAAGAGAAATTGCCGCGCTTACGGAAGCGAAAATGGATCTGGTTCTGCATGACTTTTACCCGCTCCATCACGATGTAGGCTTTATGTGGAGCCCGTCTTCTGTTGCGCAGTATAAACTCCTTGGCAGCGATGATTCCAGGCGGAGGGCTTTGACTGCAGCTAGTCACTTGGCAGGACGGTTCAACCCGATAGGCCAGTTCATTCGGGCTTGGAATCAGCCGGAGCGCGTCGGTTGGGCGATTATCGATTGCATGATGAATTTGCCTTTATTGTACTGGGCCAGTGAGGAAACAAATGATCCGCGTTTTCGCCATATCGCCAAACTGCACGCAGATACCACGCTGCGCGAATTTCTCCGTGCTGACGGGTCGGCTCACCATATCGTCTGCTTTGATCCAGAGACGGGAGAACGCCAGGAAGCCCTTGGCGGACAGGGCTATTCACCGGATTCCGCCTGGTCACGGGGTACTGCGTGGGCCATTTATGGCATGGCTTTGAGCGCTCGTTATACCGGTGATGTCCGTTATATCGATGCGGCAAAGCGTTCGACCCATTTTTTTCTCGCGAATCTTCCAGAGGATGGGCTGCCGCCATGGGATTTCCGTGCGCCCTGGGAAGAAGGAATGGCCATGGATTCCACGGCCTCAGCTTGTGCGGCAAGCGGCATGCTGGAGCTAAGTTTGCTAGTGCCGCCAAGTGAAGCTCCCTTGTACCGAAATGCGGCTGAGAAGCTGCTTCAGAAGCTGGACGACAAATGTTCGACCTGGAATGACCCTCATGAAGAAGCGATTCTTCGGTTCGGTACAGCCAATAGTCCCCGCGAAACGCATGTTAACGTGCCCATTATTTATGGTGATTATTTTTTTGTGGAAGCCATTAGCAAGCTGCGCGGGATGAAAGACACGTTCTGGTAAGAGGGGATGTTTCCAATGAGACGTTTAATGTATTACTCCCAGCTTCGGCGGGACTCCGAAAGCGAGTTCCGCCGCACGGTAAATGCAGAAATTGAGTCTCTTCGAAGCGATTGGGCTGATCAGGGACTTTCAGATGTATCTATCTTTGTATCACAATTATATGTGTTTATTTATGCGGAAACCGCTCATTCTTCGGCCCAAATAGAGTGGCGCTGGCCTCTTCATTACAGCCGATTGTTGGAGTCGTGGCCAGTGGATCCGCTAAGCTCGTTTCAGCTTGAGAACATGTCCAGGTTGGCGGTACCATTAATTGATATCTTTCATGATGGAATTCCTGAGCGTTATGACTCGTGGAGAGAACATCGTCAAGTTGATGAGCGAATCGGCTCGATCGCTTGTTTACGACCGGAAATGACAGCAAGTTATATCTATTACCACTTTCAAAAGCAAGAAGAAGCGGCATCCAGCTTCAACGAGACCTATATTATCGGATTGTTCGGTACGCTGATCTTCTCGTATCATGAATTGCCAAGCTTTATTAGCGAACACAAACGTCAGGGATCTCTTAATTCGCGGCAAACACCGGCAAATTGGCATGAGGTGATGCAACAACATTTTAGACCTTGGAAAGATGAAGTGGGCAGAGATTTACTATGGATGCGGATGGAGAGAATTAATGGAAGCATATGAAAGGTATGGCTTACTATTGAGCACTGGGGTCTGACGACAAGAACATATAGACATTGAAAGCCGCATAAATTGCGGCTTTTTTGTTTTACGATTAGATCATAAACATTGGATGAAAGTCATTACGCTCAGATAAAATTTATCGAAAAGTTGCACAAGCGCCACAAGAGGAAAAGGTTGAGTCAAATTGTTCGTAGATTCCCTCGATTTTGTAGGGGAAAGCGATCAGCTCAAAATGCAGCCCGCCCTCTAAGAGAGAACGGACTGCATCTCAAATCGTACAGCATTTTTTAATGGTCACTTTTTTATTCAGAGGTGTCAGATTTCATGGCTTCTAGCACTTGTGAACGGAATTCTTTTTCCTGGTTAATTACCGATTCTAAAAGCGGGAGCAACGATTCTCTTTGCTCGTGAAGCTGTTTCCCGCTATTCAGGAGATACATATACATAAGCATCAAAGCGGAATAATTATCGACGTAGGTTATGGCTTTTCCACCGGTTCCACCGCCCCCGCCCGTTGCAGATGCGTTAATAGAATTAAACTTCTCTTCCAGGGGACTGAGAGATTCTTTAATGTCGCTCATATATCATCATTCCTTTCTTAGTCATCTGCGGCATTTGCACCAACATTTCCACCATTGCCCCCATTAGCATTAGTTGATGCTATGCTGATCGCAGTTCCGCCATTTCCGCCATTTGCACCGGTAATTGTAGCTGTAATAGTAGTTCCTGACAATAAACTACCAGATATAGTAAAAAATGCAGCTCCTCCGGCTCCACCTGCCCCGCTGCTACTACCTGCGCCTGCCGATCCAGCAATCCCACCATGCCCACCGTTACCGCCTGTGAAAGTTCCTCCTTCGCTACTCATGCAGTTTCGCCTCCTTTTTTATTAATATTGATTATGCTTTTACCATCGATAGTAATGCTTGTCTCATTTTCAGTATTCGTGATAACAATATTACCAACAGTTAAGGTGCCGGTTAATTTATCGAAAACCGCATCTAACGCTTTAGTGTTGATCTCGGCTAGATTGAGGTTGTCGGACCCATCCAAAGTAGAATCTTGTTCTGCGTCACGACCATCCGTACCGTTTTCTCCTGTTACAATTATTATATTTTTCTTTTTATTTACATCACTCATTTACATCACCTCCACTCTCTGACTCTATATGTATATTCCTACTAACCAAAATTCGTAAAGGCCATTATATTAGTATATTTGTTGATTTTGTTTAAAAAAAAGATAGCTTGATAGACGCCTATTTTCCTTTCCGGCGAGAGTTTTTGGGCTGGTATGATGGTTATATATCATGAGTTCCAACTATAATTTATTCTAAAATTTTCCTTAATTATTAATAATTCACTCAACTTTTCTCTTCTTTTATGAGTTTATAAAGTATAGAACGATCGAAGGGAGGGTTGATTGGAAGATAGGTTTTCTTAGCCGGGCGTGATCAAAATACACTTTTTATCATGAAAGGATGTTCACCAATGAAAAATAAAAACGTGCAAAAAGCAGATTTTGTTGTTCTCGGTGGAGGTTTAGGGGGTTGTATGGCAGCCCTGGCAGCAGCGAAATCAGGATTAAGTGTCATCATGACGGAGGAAACAGATTGGATTGGCGGTCAGCTAACCAGTCAAGCGATTCCTCCGGATGAGCATCGTTGGATTGAGAAATTTGGCTGTACACGGACCTATCAAGAATTCCGAAACCGGGTAAGGGCTTATTATAAAATGAATTATCCACTGACGGACGAAGCATTCCAGAACGAAGTGTTAAATCCAGGGAATGGATGGGTTAGCCGACTCTGCCATGAACCTAAGGTAGCACTGCGTGTCATTGAGGATATGCTTGCACCTTATACGAGCAGCGGCCGCATTACGATTTTATTTCAATATCGCGTCGTCGATGCTGTAACAGATGGCGATCTCGTAACATGTGTAAAGGTTCGGCAACAACATAGCTGTGAGGAAGCTACGCTCCAAGGCATATTTTTTGCGGATGCTACCGAATGCGGAGATTTGCTGCCTTTGGCTGGTATTGAGCATGTGATGGGAGCCGAATCGAAAGAACAGACAGGAGAGCCGCATGCTGCAGAAGTAGCGGATCCATTAGATATGCAGTCGATTACACACGTATTTGCCGTGGATTACGTGGAAGGCGGCAACTTTACGATAGACAAGCCTAAACAATATGATTATTGGCGTCAATATGTACCGCAGAACTATGAGCATTTGCCACTGCTCGGCTGGCTCGTACCCGAGATCAGCAAGAACGGGACCATCAAAGAGTACGCACTTTTTAAAGGCAAACTAGGTCAGTGGTGGGAGTCCTTATTCAATTATCGCCGTATAATCGATAAATCCCTATTTAAGAATCAATTATTTCCAAGTGACATTTCCTTGATAAATTGGCCGCAAAACGACTATCATCTGGGCGCCATTTACGGTGTGTCCGAGCATGAACGCAGCAAACATTTGGAAGGGGCGCGTCAATTAAGCTTATCTTTATTGTACTGGCTGCAGACCGAGGCGCCACGCTTAGATGGAGGAAAGGGATATCCCGGGCTTCGTTTGCGTAAGGACGTGCTCGGAACGGAGGATGGATTCGCCAAACATCCATACATTCGCGAATCGAGACGTATCAAGGCTTTATATACGATAACGGAGCATGATGTGAGCAAGGAAATTCGTGGACAGCAAGGCATTCGCAAGTATGACGATAGTGTAGGCGTTGGACACTATTATCTGGATTTGCATATGACAACAGCATCCCATCGCAGTCTATATATCCCTTCTTATCCTTATGAAATTCCGATGGGTGCACTGCTGCCGATTCGTGTGAAAAATGTGCTGGCCGCTTGCAAAAATATTGGAACGACTCAAATTGCTAACGGTTGTTATCGACTTCATCCGACGGAATGGAATATTGGCGAAAGCGTCGGTTATATCGTTTCTTATGCATTCCAAAATCAAATTCAACCCCATGATATAAGAAAAGACTCCAAGCACATGCAAGCATTTCAAAGGATGCTCCAGGAACAGGGCATACAAATCCATTGGCCCGATGATATAGAACTGCCTTAATGATAGATTCACGCCGAAATTCACGGTAGGGAAGCTGCTTTCGTTCGTACCAATTTTTGGATTGAGGTGATGGACAATGAAATGGGTTAAGCGAAGGGTTAAGGCTTTGTTCGTACTTCTTATTATGCTGACTGCGGCCGGCTGTACAAAGGCACCATGCGCGGGGATAATCGAGTGGATTGATTTTCTGAAGATCAATAACATTAAGTATTATCACAACGACGATGGAACTAAGGAAGTAACAATTGAGCAACGCGGTGACAAGTTAGGTGAAGTCTCCTATATGTTGAATGGAAACGCATGTACGGACCATGTGGAAAAGAACGGGGATGCGGCATTCCTTCCGATCGGTACTGGTATTTATGCCATGAAGGGTTATAAGTCGGGGTTCCGTGTCATAGCCGACAACAAGATTTATCAAGTAAATGATAATCCGAATGCAGCAACATTGGGTGATTTATTGGATATCAACGGAAGAGTGGAGAAAGTGAGTCTAGAAAGCGCCGAGGATGGCAGTCCAATCGGTGATTTCAGCGCGAAAGCGGCATCAGAATTTATCCAAGAGTTGCTGCCTTTGTCTCATATCGGTTTCGATGCGATCTATAAGAAAATAAAGCATGAATCCGGCATTTTCCTACGCGTGCACCTTCAGGATGGAACATCCTTCCGGATGGTCTATTATCCGAAAGCGAACGCCTTTACAGAAGGTGCATTCGGAACAGAAAGATTGAAAGCGTTAATCATGACTCAAAGACAGCAAATTAAAGCAGCGGCAGGATTGTAAATGCGCTTTTCTCTCGGGAGATGGGTTAGCATTGCAAATTAGAGTTTGAAGTCGCGGAAATCGCGGCTTTTTTGTTTTAAGATATAAGTTCTTGTCCCTAACTGAGGAGAAGACATTGAATTCATAACCGATTAGATAATTATCTAAAGTAAGTGTTCCGAGAAAAATTGCCGTTAGCCCCCATGATCACGCCATCATCGATTGATTTGTCTGTAAAACTGCAGTTTCAAGCGGTATTAGAGATTTTCCCCGATGGCAAAGTAATTATTCATTCCACTTCACAATCACCATCATATTAAAGTAATTCGATGTTTTTTATTTTTTTCTTTTAAGTGAGTTGTAAGTGCTTAAGAAAGGAATACTTACAATACATTCACAATGGAGGAATACACATCATCATGAGATATTTAATCGCTATTCTAGGAATACTAGTCGTGTTCGGCCTGACGTATGCGGTAAGCAGCCATCGCCGGAATATCCGTTACAGGCCGCTTTTCTTTATGTTCGTCCTGCAGGCGCTGCTTGCATTTGCCTTACTGCATACCGTCGTTGGCGAGCTCCTCATCGGAGGCTTTGCTTCGATATTCGAGAAGCTGCTATCCTATGCGGGAGAAGGCGTTAACTTTGTGTTCGGGGGTCTTGTCAATCAAGGTCAAATGACCTTCTTTCTGTCGGTTCTGCTCCCGATCATTTTTATATCCGCTCTCATCGGGATTCTGCAGTATACGATGATCTTGCCTTTCATTATTAAATATATCGGTCTGGTGCTCAGCAAAATCAACGGAATGGGCAAGCTGGAGTCCTATAACGCGGTCGCATCCGCAATTCTGGGGCAATCGGAAGTATTCATTTCCGTCAAAAAGCAAATAGGCTTACTGCCGAAGCATCGTCTTTATACGCTCTGTGCTTCCGCCATGTCCACGGTTTCAATGTCGATTGTCGGCGCATACATGCAAATGATTAATCCGAAGTTTGTTGTTACCGCACTTGTGCTTAACTTATTCGGGGGCTTTATAATCGCTTCGATCATTAACCCGTATACAGTTTCGAGAGAAGAGGATATTCTGGTAGTACAGGATGAAGAGAAGCAGTCGTTCTTTGAAATGCTTGGTGAATACATTATGGATGGGTTCAAGGTAGCCGTTATCGTCGCGGCAATGCTGGTCGGTTTCGTTGCGCTGATCGCGTTGATTAACGGCATCTTTACCGGCATTTTCGGCATATCCTTCCAGGTCTTTCTCGGTTATCTCTGTGCACCATTCGCTTTCGTCATGGGGGTACCATGGAGGGAAGCGGTGGAGGCGGGAAGCATCATGGCGACGAAGATGGTATCCAACGAATTCGTGGCGATGCTAGATCTCGGCAAGCATACCGCGTTGTCCGCACGTACGATTGGCATCGTATCGGTGTTCCTTGTGTCGTTCGCCAACTTCTCGTCCATCGGCATTATTGCCGGCGCTGTGAAGGGACTGCATGAGAAGCAGGGAAATGTGGTGGCCCGTTTCGGTCTCAAACTACTTTACGGGGCAACGATGGTCAGTGTATTGTCCGCTACAGTAGCAGGATTGTTCCTGTAAATGGGAACATGTTTACTCCGTATGCTTTGAGGCTGCCATATGGCAGCCTTTTCTCATCTGCGTGCCCAGAAGAACGTTTCATCTAACCGGTGTAAGTCCGGTCACTGGAGGGTCCAAGCCCCCGTGTAGCTTGGATACTGCATATGGCGAAATCCTTACGTAGAAACGTGTCGACAAAAGTACTGGCCGGAGACCAGGCGTGCGACATACCAGACCGTAACATTGGTGCAGTAGAGAAGAATCCTCCGACGTATGGGGATCGGCATAGCAAGAAAGAGGAAGCAGTGAAGGGGACACTCCCCTTCAATGCTTTTTTTTTTTGAAAACTGTAAGAAGGCACTCTATAAGCCCAAAGGTGAAGCAAGTCACCTGCAGGAAGGGAGTCCGAGGGACTCATAGTACTAAGGCATATAGATAAAGGTTACAAAAGAAGTTATACTTAAACGATGGAATCTTATACCAGTTTCAGTATCTGCCATCATCTTGACATTTAATTACATTATTGCTTAATGGGATTGAAATGAAGAGGAGGGTAATTGATGAAAAGTACAGTAGTAGGAACGATGGCTGCATTATTTGCCGTTTCCATGCTGGTTGGTTGTAATCATGCAAAAAAAACGGAAGCCGCAGAGTTGAAAATAGTGGGGTACTGGAAGCTTGCCGCCGGTTCCCAATCGTCAGCTTGCTTTACCGAGATGAAATTTCTTGAAAATCCAACTTCCGATAGGGACCCTTTATCGGTTCATGAAACGACGGGCAACTTTACCCAAATATGGTTCGGGGAATACGAGAAGAATGGAAACGATATTCGGGTTATTTTGCACGAGCCGAAAGCAGAGCCTTTCATTATGACCGCCGACCACAGCGGAAACGAATTAAAGCTTCGATACGAATGGAAATCGGCAGATTTAGTCTGCTCGTATCAGCCTGATTAACA
>Ga0209025_1004954_pt1 | contig 11161 bp, 11 predicted proteins | sample AraplaMF_Col_mLB_FD_184256 | JGI IMG/M metagenome (GOLD analysis project Ga0209025, IMG submission 184256) | Arabidopsis root microbial communities from the University of North Carolina, USA - plate scrape MF_Col_mLB (SPAdes) (version 2) | ecosystem: Host-associated > Plants > Roots > Endosphere... | reverse complement strand
GTGGATGTACTGGTGCAATCGTAGGTTACCAACCATTCGGTGGCTTTAACATGTCTGGTACAGACTCTAAAGCTGGTGGCCCTGACTACTTAGCACTTCACATGCAAGCAAAAACTACTTCTGAAACCCTATAAGAAGTATAGGAAAGACCTTCTCGCTAGCGAGAAGGTCTTTAATTATTTTATATACAAAAGGATATAAAAAACCCTTTTCTTTTTATGGGAGGGAGAGAGCGTCTGGCCGCGCATAGTAGCGGTCAGTGCCTGTTTCTGCCACGCCAAGCGTTTTCAAATAAAGAAGGGCAACAATCTGCATTGCCATTTTGATCTGCATGGCATCAATTTATATGCTGGAAAAAGAAAAATGAAATGTATGGCTGAGTAGTTACCTTTTTTATGGGAGGGAGAAAGCGTCTGGCCATCATGCATAGTAGCGGTCAATGCCTTTTCCTGCCACATGCTAAGTTTTAAACAAAAGGAGCAGGCCAGTAGCGAGCGCATTGTATTCTGCATAGCAGCGACTTATGTGTTGAAAGATCAGAATCGGTCAGAGAGTGAGTGTAGGTCTTTTTTTGCTCGGCGCGTTAGAATTGACTGTATTCAACTGGAATTCGTATAGGTAAATGAACTGATATCAGCGCTTTTTCAAATATATCGGCGAAAATGCCTCGTTTATCGGCGCTTTTTCGGATATATCAGCGCTTCGACACAAGATAAAGACCGTTCGGCAGTATTCGACATGCGCGCAGAAAGGAACTAACCTCCTAGGTTAGTTCCTATTTTTATTTAGAAGTGGACATTTCTCTTGCATTGTTTTCATAAATAAATCGGGGTCTTTTGGCAGCGATATAAGAGCTATATCATAGTTGCTATAAGTAATTTCTACGCGCTTAAACGTCCAGGCAGGTGCAGAAAGTAAGTTGTAAGTGTATCTGATGCTCGTTATTTCATGGAGCGGAATCATAATTTTAAAGAAACCAAATACAGCAATGAAATGTGTATGTGTAATCTCGTGATAAGAATGAAATAGTACCCATAGAAGCATAAGTATAATGAGCAGCATAATGATTCCACCTATAATGGAGCCTGTATCAGCTTCTTTTGCAAAAAAGAGAATAAAAGGTATGGGACATAATGCAATAATGAGTAGAGACAGCAGTGGATTGCGTTGAATTGAAAATTTCATGAGTTACACATCCTTATTTTGGATTGTTACGCTTAATTTTAAATAAAAACAAACAAAATAACTAGAAAGTTTTACCCGTTCGTCATATTTCTCTGTATAAATTTTATAAGTTTCCTGTATAATACAATTTGAAGGAAAATCTATGATTAGACAAGAAGACACCGCTTTCAGTTTGCTCGCTGAAAGCGGTGTTTTTTTATATATACTTTAAGAAAAATAGAAACAATTTCTTTGATTAAGTCTGAAGGGATTGTTCGCGTTGTAAAAATTCTGCCTCGCTGATTACCTCAGCATATACGCCGTTTAAAGCAGCTAGAATGGTATTGTGAATGTATACAGCCGGAATCGAAACGTTTTTAAAGATTAAATCTTTCGTTGCACACGCATCATGCACCACTGTGCATGTAAAACCAAAATCAAAGGCAGCTCGTACTGTAGCGTCGATGCACATATGGGTCATCATGCCGCATACAACGACGTGTTCAATTTGAAAATTTTGTAATTTTTCTAATAGCGGTGTTTCTCGAAAACTATTAGGAAAATGCTTCAATATGACCGTTTCCTGTTGAAAAGGACGAACTCTTTCATGGATATGTACGCCTTCTGTATTCGGAAGAAGAAACGTTGCATTTTCCTGCATGGAAACATGTTGAATATGAAAAATAGGCTGGTTTGTATCACGGAAATGTTGTAGTATGCGCTGTGCATATTCGCTTGCTTCATCGGCGTTGCGTAGTTCCATCTTTCCATCTGGAAAATAATCATTTTGGATATCTACGAGTAAAAGAGCAGTTTTCATTTCTGTTACAGCCCCCCGTTTTCAATTTTGTATTCGTTTAATTATTCCATTACTTTAGAGAGTTTTCCTTTTATAGGGTGAAGAAATTTACATAAATTTAAAACTGAATTGTTTTCGTTTTTAATTAAACGGTTTAGAAATGGATTTTCCTATTTTGAATAGAATGGGGATTAAACTTATTAATACTCCTGCTACTATAAGTGTGGATAAAAATAACTCTCTAAAAGTTAATTCGTTGTTTTTAAAAAATTGATAAAGAATGAAACTATTAATAGGAATATTCAATAACATGCCAGTTAAAAGGCCTGGTGCATATCTTTTTAACACGATACTTGCGAGTAAATGGGGAAAAATGACGTTGATAATCATTGAACTAATGAAGCCAATAAGAATATATTTAGCCAGACTTGAATTTGGAGAAAATAAATAATAAAAAGTTGAAAGGTAAGCTAAAGAAGTAATAACGATAACTGCAAAATAAAATTCGTTTTTCCCTACAGGTTTGTGGAATTTTGAGGCGTGATTTGACCACTCTGGTAACCATACTGCTTCTTCTAAATTATGTAATGTAATAGCAAATAAAAATAAAATAACCAATTCTCCCAATGGAAAAACCTCCTCTGTCCAATTTGGTTCTATTAAATAATTATTGTGTATTGCGACGTTAATGCAGTATTTTTTCAAAAATCTACCCTACAATGGAAGTCTTAATTTTGCATGAGATTAAAACTAAGAAATTTAAGTGGAGGAGACCAGGATTTTCCCTGGTCTTTTCCTATATCATTATTCAATTGTCACACGTTTTAAAGAAGTTTCCGCAGGTTGCTTCTGTTCCTTTATATAAGAAGTGAGTTCTTCCTGAAATATGTTTAATAACCCTTTTGCTCGCTGCTGAAGCGGGGCAGGTAATTCGTTTATCATATACGACCCAACCTCAATTTTCGTCCGAATCATTTTTCGTAGTAAGTCTTCACGCATGAACGACACCTCCAAATCGAATGTTGAGGACATCACCTTCAAATTTTGCACCTTGAATGGATAAATGCGTTAATGTTTTTGGTAATGTAATGTTTCGCTTTACGGAACCAGCACGGATAATCAATTCGTCACCTTTTTGATTTAAAGAGAGTTCACTTTTATCAGAGAATGGGATGGATAGCACAAAGATATATTCATCGCCGTTTTTTGTGACATACTGCGTTCGGCCGTTAAACTTTACCGCAGTTGGATCAGGATCGTGTTTAAATAAAGCATCACCGACACGTTCTAACATAGATAAGCCAACTACTTCTTGTTCAAACATAGGTGCCTCGTAAATAGGAAGCGGCTGAAAACTATCTTGAATTAATGCTTTATATTTCTTTTGCGCATCTTTCCATGCTTGAAAATATGAATCTGTTACAGTATCAGGAATGATGCGATTAATCATGATGGCATCAACGTTGTAGTCATATAAATTTAAATATGTGAAGCTGCGCTGTGCTTCTTTAATCACCATTTTTTCCGGATTGACAACAACGCGAACGCTTGTTACTTCTCGGTTGGATAAAATATCTCTCATTTCACCGAGTTGTTCGAGCGTATTTGTTAATTCTTCCATAGTATCGTCGGTAGGAAGGGGGAATCCGATAAGTGGCTGTGCAACAGGACGGACAACTTTTAATACTTTACGTTTAATTGGAAATAGTTTTTCCATCCACCAGCCGAGCATATCAGGAAAGCTTAACATTGCTAATGTTTCGCCAGTTGGAGCACAATCAATAATGATGACATCATATGTTTTTTGTTTATAGTAATCTAATACACGCAATAAACTAATTAAATCTTCCATACCTGGGAACATCGTAAGTTCCTCTGTCGTAATATCGTCAGCTGCTTTTGATGTAAATAGCAATGTAATATATTTTTGCAGTTTACCCCAGCCCTTTTCCATTTCATAGATTGTATTAATCTCTTGCGCCCATAGGTTTTCACAAATTTCTTGAGGTTCTGATGAAAGTTTCATACCAAAGGAATCTCCTAAGCTATGTGCAGGATCGGTGCTCATGACTAACGTTTTTAATCCTTGTTTTGCACTTTGCATTGCTGTTGCTGCTGAAATACTTGTTTTTCCTACGCCGCCTTTACCTGTGTACAAAATAATTCTCATCATTCATATCCCCTTTGTTTCGATAGTCGAATATTACGAGAGTCGAAATATATTTTTGAATAAAAACCCGCAGAGGGGTCTATTCAATCGGAATGTTTTTAATCTTAGCTGAAGTAAGCTTTTCTTCTGGTTTTTGTGGTGATGTAGCAATATGATTCATGATCTTTTGGAAGATCTGTAGTAAAAGTGCCTTTTCTTCTTCTGATAGCGCTTCTGTTACAAGGCTAAAGTAATAAGCAGCATTTTGTTTTACTTCTCCTACAAGCTCTAGACCAGCTTCCGTTAAACGAATCAATACAATGCGACGATCACTTTCACTTCGATAGCGCTCAATATATCCTTTTTTTACGAGACGGTTGACTACACCTGTTGTCGTACTCATTGGAATATCGAGAAGCTCCGCAATTTTACTCATTGTAATGTCTGTATTTCGCTCCATCCAAAGCAAGCAAAATACTTCTGTTTTTGAAAGTGATAAATCAAGGCTTACCCATTCTTCAGGATAGAAAAGCTTCTTGGCGTTATCAAGCAGTAAGTCTAAAAAATGTTCGTATTGCAGCAATTATTTCCACTCCCGTATATTTCGAGGTTCGTAATATATTTTTCATTCTATGCTCAATTGTAATAAATGTCAATTGTTTTTAAATTTTCAGACTAAATCTATTTTATTCTTTATAAAGAACTATATATATGCTAGAGTAATACAAAAGATAGGCTATTTTACATATTCCTTCATAATATGGATAATAATGCACTATCTAATAGTGAGTTGAGCAATGATAAGGGGGATAATAATGAGAAGGAGAAATACTCAAGCGTTCACATTTTTAGCATGGACTTCTTTCGTTTGTGCGCTTTCTGGTATGCTAATTGGTATTTATACGTTAGATGAAACACTTAGTGTAAAAGGCTATTATTTAATTGGTACATTATTTTTAACAATGTCTAGTTTTGTGCTGCAAAAAACAATTCGTGATAATGAGGAAGATAATGAACACCTTCCGAAGAAAGAACCAATTGAAAAGTAATAAAATGACAGGGAAGGCGAAAGCCTTTCTTTTTTTGTCCAAAAATGAGTGAAGTACGCTGTGTTGACTTGCTTGAACTACTGAAAATTTGGTATCATCAATAGTATTGTAGATTGTACGATATATTATGGAGGTGGCCTAGCCGTGTCAAGAATTTCCGTTGAGAATGTAAAGCACGTTGCCCATTTAGCGCGTCTTGCAATTACTGATCAAGAAGCAGAAAAATTTCAAAAACAACTCGATGCAATTGTTACATTTGCAGAGCAGTTAAATGAATTAGATACAACAAACGTAAAACCAACAACTCACGTATTAGATATGAAGAATATTATGCGTGAAGACGTACCTGAAAAAGGTTTACCAGTTGAAGAAGTATTAAAAAATGCACCGGATCACAAAGAGAATCAAATCCGTGTTCCAGCAGTTTTAGAATAGAGGAGGGGAATTTCGATGTCATTATTTGATCATTCTGTATCAGAGTTACATAAGAAGTTAAACAGCAAAGAAATTTCCGTTACGGATTTAGTAGAGGAATCTTACAAACGTATTGCGGATGTTGAAGATAACGTAAAAGCTTTTCTTACATTAGATGAAGAAAATGCACGTGCGAAAGCGAAGGAATTAGATGCGAAGTTAGGCGCTGAAGATAACGGTTTACTATTTGGTATGCCAATTGGCGTGAAAGATAACATCGTAACAAAAGGTCTTCGTACAACATGTGCGAGCAAAATATTAGCAAACTTTGACCCAATTTATGATGCAACAGTTGTGCAAAAGCTAAACGCTGCTGACACAATTACAATTGGTAAATTAAACATGGATGAGTTTGCGATGGGTTCTTCTAACGAAAACTCTGGTTTTTATGCAACAAAGAATCCATGGAATTTAGATTATGTTCCAGGTGGATCTAGTGGTGGTTCTGCAGCAGCAGTAGCAGCAGGAGAAGTATTATTCTCTTTAGGTTCTGATACAGGTGGTTCCATCCGTCAACCAGCAGCATATTGCGGTGTTGTTGGTTTAAAACCAACATATGGTCGTGTATCTCGCTATGGTTTAGTTGCGTTTGCATCTTCTCTTGACCAAATCGGACCGATTACGCGTACAGTAGAAGACAATGCATACTTACTACAAGCGATTTCTGGTGTGGACCGTATGGATACAACTTCTGCAAACATTGAAGTTGGAAATTACTTAGCTGGTTTAACTGGTGACGTAAAAGGCTTACGCATCGCTGTGCCAAAAGAATATTTAGGTGAAGGTGTTGGCGAAGAAGCTCGTGAATCTGTACTAGCTGCGTTAAAAGTGTTAGAAGGCATGGGCGCAACTTGGGAAGAAGTATCGCTTCCACACTCTAAATACGCATTAGCAGCATACTACTTAATCTCTTCTTCTGAAGCGTCTGCAAACCTTTCACGCTTTGATGGCGTACGTTACGGCGTTCGTTCTGATAATGTGAATAACTTAATGGACCTTTACAAGAATACGCGTAGCGAAGGCTTCGGTGACGAAGTAAAACGTCGTATTATGCTTGGTACATTTGCACTTAGCTCTGGTTACTATGATGCATATTACAAAAAAGCACAACAAGTACGTACATTAATTAAAAATGATTTTGAAAATGTATTTGCAAACTATGATGTTATTATTGGACCAACAACGCCAACTCCAGCGTTTAAAGTGGGCGAAAAAGTCGATGATCCAATGACAATGTATGCAAATGATATTTTAACAATTCCAGTAAACTTAGCAGGTGTTCCGGCAATTTCTGTTCCGTGTGGATTCGGTGCAAACAACATGCCACTTGGACTACAAATTATCGGTAAACACTTCGATGAAGCAACAATTTATCGCGTTGCACATGCGTTCGAGCAAGCAACAGATTATCATACAAAAAAAGCAAGTCTGTAAGGAGGCGAGCATAGATGAATTTTGAAACAATTATCGGTTTAGAGGTTCACGTTGAGTTAAAAACGAATTCGAAAATTTTCTCTGCGAGTCCAACAGAATTTGGAGCGGATCCAAATACACAAACAAGTGTAATTGACTTAGGATATCCTGGGGTGCTTCCAACTCTAAATAAAGAGGCAGTTAACTTTGCAATGAAAGCTGCAATGGCATTAAACTGTGAAATCGCAACAGAAACAAAATTTGACCGTAAAAACTATTTCTATCCAGATAACCCGAAAGCATACCAAATTTCTCAATATGATAAACCAATTGGGGAAAATGGTTGGATTGAAATTGAAGTAGACGGTAAAAAGAAACGTATCGGTATTACACGTCTTCATTTAGAAGAAGATGCAGGTAAATCAACGCATACAAGCGAAGGCTACTCATTAGTAGACTATAACCGTCAAGGTATGCCGTTAATCGAAATCGTATCTGAGCCAGATATGCGTACGCCAGAAGAAGCATATGCATACTTAGAAAAATTAAAGTCTATCATTCAATATACAGGCGTATCTGATTGTAAGATGGAAGAGGGTTCCCTTCGTTGTGATGCGAACATTTCCCTTCGTCCAGTTGGACAAGAGAAATTCGGTACAAAAGCGGAATTGAAAAACTTAAACTCTTTCACTTACGTACAAAAAGGTCTTGAATTTGAACAAGTGCGTCAAGAAAAAGAGCTATTATCAGGTGGTATCATCCAACAAGAAACACGCCGCTATGATGAAGCGACAAAGAAAACAATCTTAATGCGTGTGAAAGAAGGATCTGACGATTACCGTTACTTCCCAGAGCCAGACTTAGTAGAGCTTTACATCGACGATGAGTGGAAAGAGCGCGTTCGCGCTTCTATTCCTGAGCTTCCAGATGCTCGTAAAGTACGTTATGTAGAAGAGCTTGGCTTACCAGCTTATGATGCACACGTATTAACATTAACGAAAGAGATGTCTGATTTCTTCGAAGCAACAGTTGTAGACGGTGCAGACGCGAAATTAACATCAAACTGGTTAATGGGTGAAGTATTAGCATACTTAAACAAACAACAAAAAGAATTACAAGACGTAGCACTAACACCAGCTGGTTTATCTAAAATGATTCAATTAATTGAAAAAGGTACAATTTCGTCTAAAATTGCGAAAAAAGTATTTAACGAATTAATTGAAAACGGTGGAGACCCAGAAGAAATTGTAAAAGCAAAAGGTCTTGTTCAAATTTCTGACGAAGGAGCACTTCGCAAAATCGTAACAGAAATTCTTGATAATAATGAACAATCTATTGAAGATTTCAAAAACGGTAAAGACCGTGCAATTGGCTTCTTAGTTGGTCAAATTATGAAAGCTACAAAAGGACAAGCAAATCCGCCACTTGTTAATAAAATCTTACTTGAAGAGATTAACAAGCGATAATAAAGAAAAGCGGAGGTGGATGGTTCTAGCCACCAAAGTTAGACAGTAGCAGCAAAGATTAATCAGAAAAAACACCCATAAATGGGTGTTTTTCTGGGTTAATCAAACGTTTGTTTAAATGGTATTTCGTTTAAACAAACGTTTGATTAACTGACAAAGATAAGGGAAATGCTGTCATGTTAAGTTTGGTAAGATAGTTGCAAAAAGCTTCTAATAATGATAAATCTAAATTTAGAGAGAATTTTTTCATCATATGAAATAAATAGCACCTTAATGTGAAAAATGAAGTTATATAGCTTCGTGAGAGTGAAAAATGGAAGGAGGGTATGCATAGGAATGCTAAGTAAATACTTAGCGGCTATTCCTTTCCCTTTTTTGATGAATGAGGGTTTTCCTGTGCTAATATTATATGAAACGAGCAAGAATTATTTATAATCCAACTTCTGGTCGTGAGTTGTTTAAGAAAAACTTACCGGAAGTACTGCAAAAATTAGAACAAGCAGGATATGAAACATCATGTCATGCGACAACAGGTCCTGGAGATGCAACTGTGGCAGCGAGACAAGCGGCAGAGCGTAAGTTTGATGTTGTTATCGCAGCAGGCGGCGACGGTACATTAAATGAAGTTGTAAATGGGTTAGTTGGAAATGACCATCGTCCAAAATTCGGAATTATTCCAGTTGGAACAACAAATGACTTTGCTAGGGCGATTGGTGTACCTCGTACAATTGAAGAAGCCGTTGATATCATTTGTGCTGGTCAAACGGTACCTCTTGATCTTGGAAGAGCAAATGATACATACTTTATTAATATTGCAGGCGGTGGCCGCATAACTGAATTAACATACGAAGTACCAAGTAAATTAAAAACAGTACTTGGACAACTTGCTTATTATTTAAAAGGTATTGAAATGTTACCATCTTTACATCCAACATATGTAGAAATTGAGTATGATGGAAAAATATTACGAGAAGAAATTACAATGTTTTTAATTACAAATACACGATCAGTCGGTGGCTTTGAAAAAGTAGCGCCGTATGCTTCTATTAATGATGGTTTATTTGATTTGTTAATATTAAAAAAAGGATCGATTGCAGACTTAATTAAAGCAGCGACACAAGCGCAGCGCGGCGAGCATATCAATAATCCGAAAGTGCTATATACACAAGCAAATCGAATTAAAGTACATTCAACAGAAAAATTAATGATTAATTTAGATGGTGAATATGGCGGAGATGCACCGATGGAGTTTGAAAATATGTATCACTGTTTGGAATTATTTGTTCCAGAACAGCAGGAAACTACCTTGTAAGAGGTAGTTTTTTTTGTGAAGAATGGGAAACCGCCTTTTTTAGATGGGTGAGAGCGTTTGGCCGCACGTGGAAGCGGTCAGTGCCCTTTTCTACTTAAAACAAAAGGAGGAAACAAATAGCGTCCATGATGTATTTGCATAGTAAGTATATTGAAAAATTAAAAGGACTCGAAAACGCTTTGTAATCGTTTACATATCATGGTACTATTAAATTGTAATAATAATAAATTATTACGATAATTTATTATTATTACAATTTAATACAGGTGGTATTGGAGAATGAAACATTATTACAGCAATACTATCCGTTCGTTACATTTCTTTCGAAGGTAGTGGAAGAAAATTGTAAAGTGGCGAAAAATGTTATAAATATCTGAACCAACTATATACCGTTATTTATAGAAGATTAAAGATGAAAACAATTAATTGTTTGCGAAAACTTGTTCATTATTTTACATAATGAGTAGTTGAAAGACAGGAGGGGTAATTTGTGAACAAGAATAGTATGTTACGTGTGTTAGAGAAAGAATTAGTCGTTGCTTTAGGGTGTACAGAACCAGTGTCGATTGCGTTAGCCGCAGCTACTGCAAGAGATTATATGAAGGGTGACATACAGTCCATCGAAGTATTTGCAAGTACAAATGTTATTAAAAATGCAATGGCGGTTGGTATACCAGGAATGAAGGCTACGGGAATTGACTTTGTTGCTGCTTTAGGTGTGTTAGCCGGAGATAGTAAAAAAGGTTTAGAAGTGTTAGCCGGAGTTTCAGAAGAAGATGAAGAACAAGCAATCTCTTTAGTAGAAGCGGGGCAGGTGTCTGTAGAATTAGCAGATACGTCTAAAAAGCTATACATTGAAGTGAAGCTTACGACTGACGCGGGATATACAAGAGTTATTATTTATGATAATCACACATTTATCGCATTAGTAGAAGCGAATGGAGAGCTTGTTTATAAGAATGGATGTGGAAATACAAACTTTTCCACTTCTGAAGAAGAACGTGATGAACTAACGATTCCGGAAATATATGAATTTGTTACGACTGTAGATGTAATGGAATTGGCACTTGTAAAAAAGAGTATTGAACTGAATCGTAATGTGGCATTAGATGGTCTGTCGAATGAATATGGCTTACAAGTTGGAAAAACATTAAAGGCAAATGTATTAAAAGGAATTCTATCAGATGATTTAACAACTCATGCGATGGCGTTAGCAGCTGCTGGTTCAGATGCGCGTATGGCGGGTTCGACAATGCCAGTAATGGCTAACTCAGGAAGCGGTAATCAAGGGATTGCCGTAACGATGCCTGTAGTAGCTGCAGGTGAGAAATTGAA
>Ga0209025_1004951_pt1 | contig 11172 bp, 10 predicted proteins | sample AraplaMF_Col_mLB_FD_184256 | JGI IMG/M metagenome (GOLD analysis project Ga0209025, IMG submission 184256) | Arabidopsis root microbial communities from the University of North Carolina, USA - plate scrape MF_Col_mLB (SPAdes) (version 2) | ecosystem: Host-associated > Plants > Roots > Endosphere... | reverse complement strand
TCATAAAGGCGTAAACATTTTGACCAATTTCCACATAACGTTTCCCATTCACCAGCAGGATATACTTCCGTACGCAATATATGAAGTGGTATACGTAAATTCAATAACCGACCACTAAGCGTCGTACGAGTAACTCCCGCTGGCATTAAAAACTTTGCTTCAATTACCTTTTTCAGTTCCATCAACGAGTATTCTGGATAACTCATCAATATTTCATTTGAATGAGGCCAGACCTCAGTATCATTTGAATGACGGCGTACCGTGTACTCATGTTGATATAAACCAACAATACGATGCCATATCTCTAAATGGGTAAATAAATCGCTATTTAAATCCCTTACATATAAAAAATGTTCTTGTTTATTTGCTTCTGTAATCTTTGCAAGCAAACGTTTATTAGCAATAACCTTACCTGACCAAATTATTGTAGGTTCTTTCTTTAAATGATTTACCCATTCCCCCATTGGTAATAAATGATTCCAAGCACGAATTTTTATTTTTTCATCAGGTACTACCTGTACAGCAACGCGTTTACAACCTAATGCCATCATAGCCTTCATACGATGGGCACCATAATAAATTAGTTCCTACTTTCATGTCTTTCTATATTTCTGTACAGCTGCGTATAACGATTCTTTCATCAATAAAAATACATCACCATTTATAAGTGATGTATTTTTATTGATGAAAAGAGACTAGTGTGTTGTAATCTAATTTTACTAGTAAATATTGATTTAAAGCTTGCTGCTTTTAATTTTTTGGAAGCACCCTAGTCTATTATCTAATACTAGGGATATTATAATATTTATCATTCCAAAAAATAACAAATATTTAAAGTGAACTTTAACCCCTTTATATTCTTAATTTTTTATTGTTCATTTCAGCTTCTAAGACATCATATAGAGCTAATTTATAATTAATTTTTTCTAAATGCCGATAAATATCAGCTAACTGATGTTCAACGTGTATTTTATGATTAAGCATCATTAGTCTTCTTTCAGAGATCGTGACATCCCCTTCATAATATAGCTCTAAATATTTTTGAATTAATGAAATTGACATTCCTGTCTGACGCATTGCGGTTACAAAGTAGACCCATTCAATATCCTCTTCATTATATGAACGTAGGCCACTTTCAGTTCTTTGTACAGGAGGGATTAAACCTTCACTTTCGTAATATCGTAATGTTGAAGCAGGTAGTCCGGTTTCAATTGAAACTTCTTTAATTCCTTTCATTTTTTAATCTTCCTTTCTTTACCTTTTAAATTTACTATAAGCACGAATTAAGGATAGTACATCCCGAACAGTTAATATTTTAAAATCGATCTTTTTTTATTTTTTTTATTGACTTCAAGTGAACTTTAAAAGGTATGATACTCTAGCAAACAAATTTTAATACATGGAGGACAAAAAATAATGACACAACGTACTTGGTTTATTACAGGAACTTCTTCTGGCTTCGGGCGGTCACTAGCTGAAGCTGTTATCAAATATGGTGATAAAGTAGTTGCTACTGCTCGTAAGGTTAGCGATATTGAGTCACTTAAAGCATTAGCTCCAGATCGCGTGTTAACTCTAACATTGGATGTTCATAATGAATATCATGCCGAAAAAGCTGTGGAAGAAGCAATAAGCGCATTTGGTTCAATTGATGTACTAGTTAATAATGCTGGTTATGGTTTACTTGGTTCTTTCGAAGACGTTACTGACGAACAGATTCGAAATCAATTCGAAACTAATGTATTTGGTTTAATGAATATAACACGCGCTGTACTACCAGTTCTTCGTAAACAAAAATCGGGACATATTATCAATATGTCTTCTGCTGCAGGTGTTACTACATTCCCAGGATTTTCTGTATACTGTGCAAGTAAATTCGCAGTAGAAGGTCTTTCTTTAGGGTTGGCTCAGGAACTGGAACCACTTGGAATTAAAATGACAATATTGGAACCAGGTGCTTTCCGAACAAAATGGGCGAGCGTTACCCTAGAACAAGCACCGACAGATGATATGAATGAATATAAAGAAACAGCAGGTGGAATTCGTTCATGGTTGACAAGTGTAAATGGAAGTCAACCAGGTGACCCAGATCGTGCAGCTAATATCATAATTGGCTTGGTAAATAGCCCAAATCCACCTCTTCAATTAGTTCTTGGTGAACAGGCAGTACAAGATGTGAAAGATCGCTTAGGAACGCATTTAAAAGATATTGAAGACTGGTCTGATGTATCTGTATCAGCTGATTTTGAGAAACCGTATCCGGTTGATCTTCCTATACAGAAATAAAATTACAAAATATAGGATCATTAATTTATAAATAATACAATATAACGCCCCAATTGTTAAACGTAGTCTAGCAATTAGGGGCGTTTTAGTTTAAAATGAATTTTTATTATCTTCAAATCATAGGATACTAAAAATTATCTTAGCTATTCACTCTAATTAAAAAACATATGAATTCCTCTTCGTTTACAGGTTTACTGTAATAATAACCTTGAATTAAATAGCATGAATTACGTTGTAAAACTGCTAATTGTTCCTTCGTTTCTACCCCTTCTGCTATTACTTTCATCTTTAAAGTATGCGCAAGTGAAATAATGGTTTGTATAATTTCCTCTCCATCATTTGAAATTCTGATTCTATTCACAAATTCTCTTGGAATTTTCAAAGTATCAATTGGATACAAAGGTAAATACGCTAATGAAGAATAGCCTGTACCAAAATCATCAATTGATAAATGTATACCATATGATTTTAATGCTTTTAACTTCGATAAAGTTTCTTTTTCATCTACCATTGCTATTCGCTCTGTTAATTCCAAATCAATCGAATTAGCAGGTACTCCTACTTCTTCTATGGTAGATATGATTGTTTGAACAAAGTCCTTCTGTTCAAACTCTATAGCTGATAAATTTATCCCCATTTTTAGATTTGAATAGCCCGCAGAATGCCATTCTTTCAGTTGTCGACACGCTTGCTGTAGTGTCCATTTTCCAATTGAAATAATCTGCGACATTTCTTCCGCAATAGGTATAAACTCAAAAGGTGAAATCACCCCCAGCTCTGGGTGTTTCCAACGTATTAAAGCCTCTGCACCAATAACCTTACCTGCCTTACTTTCAACTTGTGGTTGATACAATAAAAACAATTCATTATTTTCAATTGCATTTGGTAAATCTTGTTCTAATCTTAATCGTCTTTTTATTTTTTGAGATAAAGTCTCGTCATATATACAAATAGCATTGTTACCTTTTTCCTTTGCGCTATACATAGCGATATCAGCGTGTTGTAAAAGTGTAGTAGTATTTATTCCTCCAAATGGATACACTGCTATTCCTATACTAAGAGATAAGTAAAAACTATGCTGATTTACTACAAATGGTTCTTCAGTTATACGAAATAATGTTTGACACAAATCCAACATCTGTTGCTCGGTATGATTATGGACTATAATTGCAAACTCATCCCCTCCTATTCTCGCTAGAGGAGTGGTCGGTAATAGACATGCCCTAAAACGTTTAGAAACCTCTTTTAAAACCCTGTCACCAATTGAATGTCCTAGTGCATCATTAATAGTCTTAAAACGATTTAAATCTATATATAGGAGTCCAAATTGATTTTGTATTTTTTGTGCCTGCTCAATAGATTTTTCTAATTCTTGCTGAAAGAATATTCGATTTCCAATCTCCGTCACTGTATCATGGAATGCTAGATAGTTTATCTCTTCTTGTTGTTCTTTTATTTTTGTAATATCTTTAACCATTACATAACTTCCAAAAGTTTGTCCTTCTATCATAATAGGCACAATAGTCACGTACCAAAAATATATGTTTTTTTCAATATTATTTTTTACTTTTAACTGTAAAGAATTCGAATGCCCTTTTTTTGCTTGCTGTATGGCTGATTTTAATTTCATTTTATCTTTATTTAAAAAAATAGAGAAACAGTCTCTCCCTATTAATTCACTGCTAGTTTTCTCTAGTAACATACTTCCAGATTGGTTTACATTTAATATTATGCCATATAAATCAATAGTCAAAATGGGGTCCGGATGGTACTCATATAAAGACTTAAACTTTTGCTGTTTCGCTACCAATTCATTAGATTTTTTAATTAAATCAGCTGTTCTTTGAGATATTTTTTGTTCTAATTGATTATTAAATACTTTTAACTTTTCTGTTAAATCTCTGTTTTGTATTCGCACGATAATTTGTCGAATAAGTACAAATGTAAATGTAATACAATTCCCTAAAATAAGGATAGATGAAGAAGTTTGCTCTTTAATAGTAAAACCAATTAAGAGTGCGACTATAAGATAGGGCAATACTGCAAGGAGTTTTTCTCCAAACATAGGTTTTACAATGTGGTAATTTCTTCTAGACGGTGCATCTTTTGTGATATTAGCAGCAATAGCAATTAATAAAAGGAGTGATCGATGCAAACACTTTAACAAAATTATAGAGCGATAGGATAAAACATCTTGTAAATAAAAGTATAAATAATCTGTAATAGACAATCCAATTAATACTATGATAAAAATATATAATTTCCTCTTTGCATCGAAAACAGTTGGTCGAAATATAAGACTGATTCCTAGTAAAAAAAAATAGCAAATCTATAATAGGAAAAATAAACGTAAGAAACACATCTCTAGTTGAAAAGAATAAAATATTAACAGTGGGCTTATTAAATATGTACCATTCTAATGTGAAAATAGCAGTAACAATAATACACATATCACAAATCAAATACAGTTTCTCCCACTTATTACAATCCTTTATAATTTTATAACAAAATGCAAAAACAAAGAAAAATAAAAATAGAAACAAGAATACATTAGAAATTTTAAAATTTTGCAAAGCTAATTGTACATTAATCGGGTGAAAAATAACTACGAGATTACTTATTAAGAAGCAACCGATAGCAATGGTAATGTATATCCAGAAAACTTCAGGGTTAATTTGTTTTGATAATATAGAGTAAAGCAGTGATATAAATACAATACTTTCAATAATTAAAAACGAAACTCTTGTATTAAAGTCTGATACAAAATATTGATTTGGAAAAAGAAATAAAAATGTAAAGCAAAATATTATATAGACTACAAATGTTATTGATAATACATAAAATTGTATATTTAAATGTTTATGCAATGCATTCACCTGCTTGTTTTTAATTAATACATCCACGTATTTCTGAGAATCACATTTAGTTAAATATAGCTTTAAATGTAATTAATAGTATTATTTTTTACATATTTTTCTCTAAATGAAATATCTTTATTTAGTATCTGTAGGTTTGTATCATTTCTATACTGAGGATTTATGTCCTTTGCACCATTTTTATAATTCTTGATTTGTTAGATGTGAATTTTATATCGCGTATTAAAAGTAAGGTATACACTAAATATTTATATAACTTTCTTATTATATAAAAGAATACAGTCTAACTACTAAGATCATTTATATCCCATTAAAAATTGAGATTGGACACTCCTATATTTGTAAAGAAAGAGTGTTCTATTGAGGAAAGAGATAAATAATAAAAAATGAGGCCATGAATAGTTAATCTCACAGCCTCATCAAGGGTTCTATGATGCATATGCAATTGATAATTTATATGCTAATAACTAGGCTATTTTAATTTTGATCAAAATTAAAATAGCGGCCCGTATTAAATTATTTATTATATAATAATTGCAGTATAAATATAAATCGCATCTCCAATTTTGTATTCCTTTTGTATTAATTTATGTTATGAAAAAATATTGATGCTGTAATTAGTTCTTTTTTCAATTGATGCATCTGTTCCCTTATTATTTATTCAATAAAAAGCTGTACAATATTTTTTTGTTCCCATTCTTGTTTCTTGATATTTTAAGTTGCATCGATTATCTTAATTACTATTTATATTTAACAATGATTTTTCATTTAGAAGGAGATATAAGATTTATTTTTGTAAAGAAAGCCCTTTAACTATTTTATCTATAATCCTCTTTTCATTTTGAAAAGCCATACCAACTATATTTAACTCGTTGCTGTTACATGCTTTTACAGCTTCTCTGCTTGCCTCATCGGTTGAAGATAAAAATAAATCTTCTGTAAAAATTGAGAATAGTGCACCCTTTCTCAAAGCTTTTTCATGTACTTTTTTTATTTTTTCTGAATTGGCACTATAAATTACAATAGGCTGTGTAATCATAGGTAAATAGGTATTTCCAGATTTATCTTCGTATTTCTCACCAATAATCTCTTCTGTACTACCTGCAATTCCACTTACTGTAAATGCAGTTACATTTAGCTTTTTCCAAACAGGTAAGTCTTCTCGCAAAACTACTGCTATTTTTATATCGCTATTCATGATTTTCTCCTCCAGGTTGTTTTGAATTTGGTTCTAAAGCACTTAGGAAAACACCTAAAATAACAATCAATCCTCCAATAAGATGATATATTCCAATAACTTCATTCAGAAATAGTATGGAGAAAAGAACTCCGAATACAGGTACAAGATTTAATAGCGCAACAGCTGAACCAGAGGATATATTCCGTAAACCGTAATTATATAGTAGAAACGCAATAACAGAGCAAAATATTCCAAGGTATAAGACTATTATTACAGACTCAATTGTTGGTATTTTCCAACTAGATCTTTCAATTATAGACAAAGGAATAAAGGCTAATGACCCCGCTAATGTTTGATAAAAGGAGACGGTAATTAAAGAATATTTTGCTACAGATTTACTAGTTGTAAAGGTGTAAAACGTAAAAGCTACACCTGCTAAAATTAAAATGACGCTGCCAAAAAGTTGTTGACTCCCCCCTTGATTAGGCGAATGATATGTTATTTGGTAGACTCCTATAACAGCTAGTGCAATCCCAAGTCCCTTTATCCAAGTAATTCTCTTACGAGTTAACAAAAAATCAAACAACACTGTTATTGCGGGATAAGAAGCTACAATTAATGCGGCATTAGAGGCTGTTGTTAATTTAACTCCTATATTTTCCATCGAATAAAATATAGTAATTCCTAACAAACCACTTAAAGAAATATACCCTAGGTCTTTACGAGAAGGTTTCTTCAAATCCTGTTTTGCAAATTTCATAATTATACCTAGAATGATTGTTGCAATTAAAAAACGTATTGCTCCTAATGTAAGGGGCGTAAAGGAATCATAGGCTATTTTTGTAGCAACAAAAGATGTACTCCATAAGAATACTGCTGTAACTGTAGCAAGTATTGATAAAGAATTTGCCCTTTTAATTTTTTTTGTACCAGATCTTTGAATTCTCCCTAGATTATCCGTTTCCATATTCTCCCCCCTTTTTTATTTTTGGTTCCTGTTATAGTAGCTCTAAAAGTAACGTAGCTACAAATGTAACTACTAGATATTTATTATAACTCTCCTTTTTCCTGTGTCAAGTGTGTTACTATATTTGAAGAACTATTTGCAGTTATTCCAAATTGTTTTTCAAAAGGAGAATCAATAATGAAATCAGAGACTATAAAGATCCTACAAAATTTAAACTTTACTGAATATGAAGCAAAAGCATATGTAGCATTACTAGAAAAATCTCCGCTTACTGGCTATGCAATCTCATTAAATTCTGGAGTACCCCGTTCTAAAATTTATGAAGTATTAAGTGGATTAGTTGAGCGTGGCGAAGTCATGGCAAGCCATGATAATCCTGTGTTATACACTGCTTTATCTCCTAGTGAATTAATCAATTTAAGAAAGCGCAGAACGGAAGCATCTTTAAAAATGGCTGAAGTTACATTAGAACAATACTCTAAAGCTTCTCTTAACAAAGACAACATATGGAATATTACTGGAAGCGAAGCTATATTAAATAGAGCTAGAGAAGCTATTAAGAATGCTAAAGAGCGTATAATGTTAGAAATTTGGAAAGAAGATGCTGAAGAACTTCACGAAGAACTAGAAGAAGCTTCAAAAAAAGGTATTGAAATATTGATGGTATCTTATGGAGATATTTATTTAGATTTCGTTCAAAATTTCCCACATGAAGCAAGTGGCGAAATTACAGAGGAGTTTGGGGGTAGATGGCTCGTTGTAAGTATTGATGATCGAGAGGTAGTTGCAGGAATAACTTCTCTTGGTGACGAAAGTCTTGCTGCCTGGACAAGACATCCAAGTTTAGTGATGCCAATCACGGGTGTAATTAAGCATGATTTGTATCTGCATGAAATATTAAAAAAACATCGTAGCGCTTTAGAAGAAAGTTTTGGACCTAACCTTATTGAATTGCGCAAACGGTTCAATTTTGGCCCTTCAGGCTTAACGATGGCCGAAAAATTAGGTTTAATTAAATAAGAAAGTTATCCCTTTAAAAATTATCTAACTTCTTTACCTTTAAAGAAAATAGACATGATAGGAAGCATACGAATATCGTTTTACGCTTCCTATCATGTCTATTAGAAGAAAATGCAATTAATATATTAAAGGGTCTTAGTATAAAAAACTAATTTGTCACCATTTCATAGGACCAGTCATTCATTTCACTATATATTTAGCGCAAAACTTTTGCATATAACTAACTTACATAACCCGTTCTCTTACTTTTTTGCTTTAAAGAGAAAACACATTTTTCTAAATTTTCTTTAGTGAAAGAAAGTAGTGCAATTTTCCTCTGTATTTCAGTGAGTTTTTCCTCATAAAATTCTATAATACCAATACTCGGATTTTTATATAAGTCAGGATTAGTTTCTATGCAGCATATCAACCTTTTTATTTCATCTAAATTCAAACCAAACTGTAAATACATTTGAATGACTTTTACCTTCTCAATCGCACTTAGATCAAAATAGCGATATCCATTCATGAGTCTTTTTGAGGTAAGTAAGCCTTTATCTTCATAATGTCTTAATGAGCGTTGACTGACTCCTGTCTCTTTTGATAATTCTCCAATTCGCAATATATCTCATTCCTTTCGTATATATTTTAAACCTTTACACCAGTGTAAAAGTCAAGGGTTTACACTGGTGTGTAATCATTCCTAAATTGCGTATCAACAAAGTCATTACTTATCCCTTACTCCTCTAAAAAAATATAGTTCGAATTTTATTGTATAAAAACTATTAATTAATATTTTATAAGAAAATTTAATACTATACCGCCTTTTTTAGTTCTTTTATGTAAGAAGAACCATCAATATTTTGGCAAAACTCGACGCTAGAAGCACTTATTTCTTCATATGTATGGGCTTATCTTGATAGCGATGTGATGGTACTCCATGTAGGTCGAAATTAGAAGCTTTATTCTTAAAAAATATAAAATTGTTAATGTTCAAATTGAAAAATAATGGTTTGAATAATCATAGGAGTCTATTTTCGGTGTGAAATTACATATAATTAAGAAGTTCTATCTCTTTTAAGAATAAGAAATAACCTGCAATTTTTATATAGATGAATTTTTAGCAGAATTACTTATGCTTTTTTATTACAGCCATTGTACATCTAGAAATACAGATGAGTTTATCATTTTCATCTAGAATTTTAATTTCCCAAACCATAGTTGTTCTGCCTTTATGAATAGGAAAACCTATCGCTTTCACAGTCCCTTCACTCTTTCCTGATATATGATTGGCATTAATCTCCAATCCAACTGCATACTCCTTCTTTATATCCAAAATATTCCAACTACCTACACTTGCCACCGTTTCAGCCAATACTACAGAAGCCCCTCCATGTAGTTGGCCATAAGGTTGACGTGTTGCATCGTGAACTGGCATCTTAGCTATAACTTTTTCATGTGATACTTCTAGAATTTCTATTCCTAATGCATCTAGAATTGTTTTCAATGAAAATCCCCCCTTTATCTTTTATTTAACAGTAACTCTTGATTTATTATTAGTAAAATTGAAATATATGAAGCTATCCATTGTCATTTTTGATACTATAAAGATTATAATAAAAATAAAAGTTGGTGAAATGATGGAAATACGTCATTTTGTTACGTTTAAAAAAATTATTGAAACTGGTAGCTTTACTCAAGCTGCGGAAAACTTAGGCTATACCCAATCTACTGTAACTTCTCATATTCAAGCTCTAGAAGAACGTTTAGGATCCCCTCTTTTTGATCGTATGGGACGAACAATACGTCTTACTGATATTGGAAAGGAGATGTTATACCATACGCAAGAAATCTTAGATGTCTATGAAAAGATTGAGAATATATCCAATTATGGTGAAAGTTTAAAAGGAGAACTAAAAATTGCAGCGCCTGAATCCCTAACAGTATATCGTTTAGAACCTATATTAAGAGAGTATAGAAAAAAGTTCCCAAACGTAACCCTTCGTTTAAGTAATGCAAACTGTGGAGATAACAAAAGAGCAATACTTAGTGGTAGTGCAGATATTGCATTTCTTATGCTTCCTCAATTTAAGGATTCAGATTTAATTATACATGCTCTATCAGACGAACCTATTGTACTTGTTGGAAGCGAAGATTGTCCATTGGACATATTAGAGCAGGGCTATGGAAATCAAAAGGAAATTGAGTGCCTGATTACCACTGAAAAAGAATGTAGTTATAGAAGAATGTTTGAAGAGTATCTAAGAAGGCAAGGTGGTGTACCTTCCAATATAATAGAACTTTGGAGTATTGAAGCAATTAAACGTTGTGTAATGAGTGGTCTCGGAATTTCATATTTACCTTTAATGACAGTAAACGAAGAAATACATGAAGGGAAATTAAAAATTATTCCTTGCGATATAGACTTTCAACAGATTTTTTCCCAAGTTGTTTACCATAAAAACAAATGGGTTTCTCCCGCTTTATCAAATTTTATAGAGATTACTTTGAAACATGCCGAAGATTGGTCGTGTGAAAAAACTATTTTATAATTGTACAAAATACTATAGTATTTTCATGAAATGATAAACTTAAATACTCCCCAAAACAAAATGAACTAAATTTTTCAGAACGATCAACCGTAAATGAAATCATTTTCGTTTTGGGGAATAATCTAAAACCCTCACATTCATTCCTAAAAAATCACACGTGTATATCAGATAAATCTTTTTTTAAGTAATAATGTTTATAATCCCTACCAGCATTATCAATAACACCAAACACATGATAACCATGCTTTTTATAAAAATTTAATGCTTGAAAGCTCAAAGTATCGACTTTTATGAAGTCACAATTCTTTTCCA
>Ga0209025_1004950_pt1 | contig 11174 bp, 14 predicted proteins | sample AraplaMF_Col_mLB_FD_184256 | JGI IMG/M metagenome (GOLD analysis project Ga0209025, IMG submission 184256) | Arabidopsis root microbial communities from the University of North Carolina, USA - plate scrape MF_Col_mLB (SPAdes) (version 2) | ecosystem: Host-associated > Plants > Roots > Endosphere... | reverse complement strand
GTCGGGAATGTGTGAACCCAACGCCGTGAAGCGATTCGCCAGGCACCGCGCGGGCCGTCCCGAGATGACGCGCGTCATCACCGTACCGACGGACGTGGCAAGCGCTTCCCGATACCCGACGTCTGCGAGGCTCTCGTCGCAGCCAACGAACGCCGTACCGAGTTGTGCAGCGATGGCTCCCAGCTTGAGCGCCGCGGCGATACCGGCGCCGTCCATGATGCCGCCGGCAGCAATGATCGGTAAGCACGTCCTCTGTACGAGCAATCGGGTCAGGGCCAGCGTGCCGAGTCCTTCGTCGGGAGCGTCCGGATCGAAGCAGCCACGATGCCCGCCCGCCTCCCATCCCTGGGCGACGATTGCGTCGAGCCCCACCGCCTCAATTGCGCGAGCCTCGGCCAAATTGGTTGCCGTGGCAATCAGGGTGATACCAGCGTCCCGGAGCGCGTGGATGGCTCGAGGCGCGGGCAACCCAAAATGGAAACTCACGACGGGCGGCCGTTCATCGAGCAGCATGGCAAGCATGTCGTCATCGATGACGAAGCTGCGGTAGATCTCGGTCAGGCGCTCGGGCGTCTTCGCGCCAAGTGCAGCAAACTCCGGTTGTAGTCGATGGATCCACTCGCGCTCCGCGTCCGGCCTGGATCGGGCCGGCGCATGGCAGAACAGGTTGACGTTGAATGGGGCCGAGGTCGCCGCACGCACCGCTCCAACCATGGTGCGCGCAGCCTGCGCGTCGAGCGCACCGACGCCGATGGAACCCAGCGCGCCTGAGTTGCTTGTAGCGGCAGCCATCGCAGGCGATGAGACGCCTGCCATCGGTGCCTGCACGACGGGCAGGTCGATGCCAAGCAAGTCGAGTAAGTTGGGGCGCTCCATGGTCGTACCGTCGAGATACCTAGCAGTTCCGGGCATCGTGATGCGCTGCAGTACGCCTTTCACTTGTGAGCTGAAAAGAGATACGAGACATGGCTTTCTCCGGCGGTTGTACTGTCGGTTACCACACGCGGTACCGGCGCATCCGCAGGATGAGGTATGGAGCCGCCCAGGGAAATCAGACGATGGTGTCTAGTCCACCGTCCCGGACGCCTCCCGATACCAACACCAATGGTCAATGGCGTGCCGAATGGGACGAATCCAGACTTGTGCCTGCTTCATCGCGGTGCACGACCCAGGGAGACCGAAGTGGACACACTGCTCGAGAACGTCCTTCACGCTCATGGTGGTATCGACCACTGGCGCAGCCTCAATCGCGTTGATGCCACGGTCGTCAGCGGCGGCGGCTTCTTTGGACTGAAGGGGATCATCCAAGACGCGGATCCGAGGCGAGTAACGTCGTGGCTTCACGAGGAGCGAATGTCATTGCAGCCGTACGGTGCATCCGACCAGCGTTCGGTGTTCACGCCAAGCCGGGTCGCGGTCGAACGGCTGGACGGCAGCGTCCTTGCAGAGCGATTCGCTCCTAAGGACTCCTTCGCCGGACATCAGATGAACACGCCCTGGGACCCATTGCACCGCGCCTACTTCAATGGCGAAGCGCTTTGGACGTACCTCGCGACGCCGTTCGTCCTTGCCATGCAGGGAGTGGCGGTCGAGGAGATCGAACCGTGGCAAGAGGACGAGGAGCGCTGGCGCGTCCTGCGTGCGCGTTTCCCTGGTTCGATGGAAACCCACAGCTCGATTCAGGACTTCTTCTTCGATGATTCGTTGATGCTGCGCCGCCACGACTACCAAGTGAACATCGCTGGCGGCTTTGCCGCCTCGCAACTGACCTCGGAGCACGTACGCACCGACGGAATTGCACTGCCAACACGACGTCGCGCCTTCACCCGCGGCCCAGACGGACGTCCGAACCTCGACATGTTGATGGTCTGGATCGACTTGAGCGATATCAGCTATTCGTAGCGGCCCGGTCAACCGGACGATGCCTCTAAGTTCCGCCCCGCGCGGTACGGGCGTCCTTGAGGGCGAGCGTCCACCAGAGTAGTTCGTCCAGCATCGTCACCGCGTTCTCTGCAATGTAGGGAATGTCGGACAACGGCTTACCTTCGCGGAGGGCATCGAAGAAGTCGCGCCCCTGGATATGAACCCCGCTCCGCGTCGGCGCCATCTGCAGTTCGATGCAGTTCAGCCGTAGTTGCTCAATCGCGCGGGCGCCTCCCACGCTCCCGTAGCCGACGCACGCGAACGGCTTCCGGTTCCACTCGGGGTAGGCATAGTCGAGTGCATTCTTCAGAACGGCCGGGACACCGCGGTTGTACTCAGCCGTGACGAAGATGTAACCATCGAAGCTGGCCACTCTGCCCTGCCAGGTACGTGCAATGTTGTTGCTGGACGGAACCCAAGCATTGGATGCCGGCTCGTCGAAGAATGGCATCGGATACTCGCGCAGGTCGATCAGCTCTACCTCCATGTCGCCACGGGCTATGGCGATGCTCGAAATCCAGGCGGCAGGTATGTCGGCGAACCGCCCTGCGCGGGTCGTGCTCATGATGACGGCAATCTTGGGCAAGGACATGACTCAGATCCTTCGTGGCTGCCAACGGTTGGTGCCGGCGTTCATTCGAGCATGGAGCCGATGCGCGCATCCGTCGATTGGACATAGGTATTCATGGCGGCTGCGTTGTATCCGGTGGCCGGGCGATTCTCACACGCATTGTGGCGCGCACATTGCCTTGCAATCACACGTGCCTGCTCATGAAGCACAGCATCAGCAGGGCGACCTCGTCGACCTTCTCATCGAGCACGAAGTGCCCCGCGTCGAGCAGGTGAATCTCTCCGTCCGGCAGGTCGCGTCGGAACGCCAGCGCACCTGCGGCAATGAACGAGGGATCGTTCTTTCCCCATATCACCATGGCAGGCGGTTGATTTCTGCGTAGCCACGCCTGCCACGTCGGGTAGGAAGCAACGTTTGTCCGGTAATCGTAGAGAAGCCGTCCTTGAATCTCCCGTTGGCCGATCCTCGACAAGTGCGTGAACTCATCGGTCCAGGTGTCCGGGTTGTAACGCTCCGGATGTGTGGCGCCGAGCGTGTGACGCTGCTGCGTGCTGTCACTTGACAGGAACCCATCGACGACCGCCTGATGCTTATCAGGGTCTTTCCAGAACTCGGCGATAGCTGCCCATTTCGCCCCGAGCCCCTCTTCGTAGGCGTTCGCATTCTGGACGATCAGTGTCTGCAGTCGATCTGGTTGCGCGATGATCACGCGAAAGCCCACAGGACCGCCGTAGTCGTGTAGATAGAAACTGCATCGGTCGATGCCGAGATCATCCAGGAAGCAATGGATCGTCTGCGCGAGCCGGTCGAAGGTGTACTGGTACGAAGCCGGCGGCGGAGCATCGCTCTGGCCGAAGCCTGGATAGTCCGGTGCTATTACGTGGAAATAAGGCGCCAGCAGGGGGATCAAGCCATCGAACTGCCTTGATGACGACGGGAATCCGTGCAGGAGCACCAACGTTGGTGCATCAGATGGCCCCGCCTCGCGGTAGAAGAGGTCAACGCCGTCCACGTGAACACGCTTGTACGTCGTGGTTCGGGAACTCGATACGGAAAACACCGACGCGACCTCCCCATCATGGTGGACGCCCGTGTCGGCATGCATCGTCACAGGCGCATGAGCTAATGCGTGCGCGGATCGTCGTGGGGGTCCACATAATCGATACCGAGTGGCCCGGTGCCGGTCACCTGCGTGACATACTCGCCCGATCGTGCTCGGTGGAAGTGAGGGGTTCTGGCGGGCAGTACCACAACGCTACCTGGAGCGTAAGCCACGAGTTTCGACTCGTCGAACTTGGTGCCAAGGCCGATATAGAACACTCCGGAGATGACGGTATAGATCCGGTCTTCCGGATGGGTGTGCGGCATCAACGTCACGCCGGCTGGAACCTTCACCCGTACGAGGTAAGGCCCGGCCTTCGCCGGTTCGCCCACAAGCACCGCGAGGCGAGCCTGGTCGGGAAATGCGGGAAACGGCGCCCACTGGATGTCTTCCTGCAGGATGGATCCGAACGCCTTGGTCGGCAACCCCGCGCCCTGCGCCACGCATGCGGTGCAGGCGATGAGCCCCACGGTGGCGCGGAGGAAAGTCATGGAAGAGATCATCGCAAGGACTCCTGGCTCGGGTGCTGCAGGTCAACCGACGTTGTTCAGCTCAAGCGCGGCATCGACGATGGCGACATCCTGATCGGTCGTGCCGCCACTCACTCCCACGCCGGCGAACACCCTGCCCTCGTGTTTCAACGGGATGCCCCCCGCCATCGCCGTGAACCGGCCACCCGCCATGGCCAGCAGCGCGTACAGGGGTTGGCCCGGCTGCACCAGCGGACCCAGCTCAGCGGTACTCCGGCCGACTACCGCCGAGGTGTATGCCTTGCGCTCCGAGATCTCCATCGAGAAGGCAGGCGCATCATTCATCCGATGCTGCAGCACCAGATTTCCGTGAATGTCCACGATCGAGACAGAGACTGGGACCTGTGCGCTCGCCGCCTCAGCTTCCACGCGGTCGGCCAGCGACTTGGCTGCCATGAGTAGATCCATGAGGTGCGCCCTCCCTGGAGGGGGTCGTGAGATTTCCGGCCGTGGTTGGCCTGGGCGATGCAACTTACTTCATCAACCGCAGCAGCGTTTCCGCGGTAATCGTCGAGGACGACGGATTCTGCCCCGTGATCAGGCGGCCATCCACGACGCAGAACGCGTACCAGTTGTCGGTCTTCTGGTACAAGCCGCCCAGGCGCTTGAGCTCGTCTTCCACGAGGAACGGCACCACGTTGGTGAGCTGCACTTCGGCCTCTTCCGTATTCGTGAATCCGGAGACGCGCTTTCCCTTCACGATCGGCTCTCCCTTGTGCTTGACGTGACGCAGGACGCCGGGCGCATGGCAGACCGCAGCGACCGGCTTGCCGCTGTCGTAGAACGACTCGATGAGCTTGATCGAGTGCGGATCCTCCGCGAGATCCCACATCGGACCGTGCCCGCCCGGGTAGAAGACGGTGTCGAAGTCGTCTGCCGACACCGAGTCCAGGCGCAGCGTGTTCGCCAGCACACTCATTGCATTGCGGTCGGCCTTGAAGCGCGTTTGCGCTTCAGTCTGGTTGTCGGGATCGTCGCTCTTAGGATCGATCGGAGGCTGTCCTCCCTTCGGCGACACTACCGTTACCGACACGCCTGCGTCCGTGAAAACGTAGTAAGGGGATGCGAACTCTTCCAGCCAGAAGCCGGTCTTGTGTCCGGTGTCCCCGAGGGTGTCGTGCGATGTCAGCACCATGAGAATGCGCATGTCTGTCTCTCCGCCGGCCGGCTGGGGGCCGCAGGTGGAATCTCGTTGGGCAGGGGCAAGATGCGGCCGGTCGTGGCGATGCATCTGCGCTGCGTTCTTTGGTCGACGCTGTCGGTGATGGCGGTGCTCTGCGAGGGTCACCCACTGCGTCCATTGCAGTAGCCGCTTCGCGTTCGAGCAGGCACTTGTCATGACTTCGATCGACGAGTGCAGCGTGCGCCGTCGGTGGATCGGCGTCTATCCAGCTTTGGTATCGGTTTCGATCGACCGGATGTCACCGCGCCTTCGCGACGTGCGGTCACGGGCGAAGTTAGGGATCGGACGCCCGCCGCCTGCACGCCTGACGTCGAACTAGGGTCGTGCGGAGTGCCTCAATGGGCTGGGTTCAACCGGTACAGCTCGATCAAACGCGGGCATCGTCGATGGCCGGATGTGATTGCATGCGCGCCGCTCTGGATGACGTTCGAAATAGGCCTGATGTTCCGCTTCGGCCTCCCAGAAGGTGCGCGCAGGCTCGATCGAGGTGACAACCCGGCCGGGCAGCAGTCCGGAAGCATCCAGCTCGCGAATGGTGTCTTCCGCGATGTGCCGCTGCGTCTGGCTTGCATAGAAGATCGCGGACCTGTAGCGCATGCCGATGTCGGCGCCCTGGCGATTGAAGGTGGTCGGATCGTGGATGCGAAAGAAGAACTCCAGGATCTTCCGGTAGGAGAGCAGCTCCGGATCGAAGACGATCTCGATCGCCTCGGCATGCGTGCCGGGATCATGGTAGGTGGGATGAGCGATGTCGCCGCCCGTGTATCCCACGCGCGTCGACACGACCGTGGGTATGCGACGCAGCAGCTCCTGCATTCCCCAGAAACAGCCGCCGGCCAGGATCGCGGCCTCAGTTTTGACGATCATCACCGCGCATCCCCAACCGACGACAGCCGGTTGGGAGATTAGCACTGTCTTGTGCCGATGCGTGCGGCGGCGTCTCCTCCTGGACGCGTCGAGCTTCGCGCCCGCTTCGGACCGTCATTTCTCTTCGGCGCGACGCCTGCGCAGCTCTGGCACCGGCATGCCGTACCAGCCCCAGTTCTCCAGCGGCACCTCCTCGATTACGACGAAGGTCGAATCCAGTGGCTTGTTGAGCACGTCGAGCAGCAGCTGGCTTACACCCCGTATCAACGCAGCCTTCTCTTCGGCCGTCGCGACGTCGCGTCCCGGGCCCGAACCCTCGCGGGTGATCTGTATGTTCACGATTGGCATTGCCTTGCTCCTGTCGAATGGGGCGGGGTCTCCCCCGCCCAGGGCTGGAAGTCAGTGACCGGCGCTCTGGCCGCCGTCGACGTGCAGGATCTCACCGGTGACGAACCCCGCCGACTCAAGGAAGAGCACGGCCTGCGTGACGTCGGAGATCTCGCCCAGCCGGCCGACCGGGTGCAGTGCGGCCAACCAGTCAAGCGTTTCCGGCGCATGCATCGGCGTGCGGATCACGCCAGGCGATACCGCGTTCACGCGGATGCCGCGCTTGGCGTACTCGATGGCCAGCGACTTCGTCGCTGCGTTGAGGCCTCCCTTGGTCAGCGATGCGAGGACCGACGGTACGCCGTCGATCGCATGATCGGTCAGGCTCGTGGTGATGGTGACCACGTGACCCGCGCCCTGCTTCTCCATCTGCTCGACGGCGAGCTGGGTGATGTGGAAGAAGCCCGTCAGGTTGATCGCGACGTTGTTTGCGTAGTCGTCGGCGTCGAACTGGGTGAACGGCTTGGCGGTGAAGATGCCGGCGTTGTTCACCAGCGTGTCAATTCGGCCGAAACGCGCGAGGCCTTCCGCGACGATGCGCTGCGCGACGGCTCGATCGGAAATGTCGCCGGCGACGGTGAGCACGTCCGGATCGGCGGAGGGCTTGATCGAACGGGAGTTGGCGATCACGCGGAAATCGCGATCGCGGAAGGCCTGGACCAGGCCGGAACCGATGCCCTGCGAGGCACCGGTGATGATGACTGTTTTGCGGGAACTGCTCATGGAATTGCTCCGGATCATTGGGGAATCGGTTCAGCCGCTCAGCGCGGCGTGGTTCCGACGAAGCTCAATCTAGGGACGAAACCCGGTTCTGCGAATCCACGCATTCCGGCAGACATTCTTCCGCAGAACGGTGGAATCGCTCTCCTACGATGCCAACATCGAACGGCCGAAATGGGCCCTGAGCCTCGGCAAAGCAAAATCGACGAACGATCGCACCTTCGGCACGGACAGGCGTCCGTATGGCGACACCAGGTTGATGGGAAGCGGCGCCGGTTCAAATCCCGGCAGGATCACGCGCAGTTCATCGCGCTCCACCTGCCCGGTGATGTGGTACGAGAGCAGGCGCGTCACGCCGTTGCCGTCCACGGCAGACCGCACCGCCGCCTGCACGTTGTTCACCACCAAACGCGGCACGAACGCCACCGTGCGCGGCACGGTCGAGCCCTCCGGAGGAGGAAAGCTCCACGAATCTAGGCCCATGTGCTGCATCGTGACGATCGAGTGGCGCGCCAGGTCGCCCGGTTCGTCGATGCGCGGGTGGGTGGCGAGATAGCGCGGCGACGCGACAACGACTCGCCGCGCATCGCCGATGTGCTGCGCCACCAGCGTGGAATCCGACAGGTGCGTGATGCGAAGGGCAACATCGATCCCCTCGTCAACCAGGTTCACGGGGCGCTCGAGCAGGTACATGCGCACGTTCACCGTCGGGAATTCGCTCGTGAACGCGTCGACGATCGGACGAAGGACTTCCACTCCCACGAACACGGTGGAACTTATGGTCAGCGTCCCCCGCGGGACCGAGCGCTCGCCTGCGGCCTGGCGATCGGCCTCGTCCAGATCGGCGAGGATCTTCCGGCACGCGGCCGAATAGCGTTCGCCCGCTTCGCTCAGGCGGATCGAACGCGTCGTCCGGTGCAGCAGCGGCACGCCTACATGCGCTTCCAGGTATGCGACGGCGCGACTCACTGCCGCCGCGGACCGGCCCGTCCTGCGGCTCGCGCCGGCAAGGCTGCCCTCGTCCAGCGCGGCTATGAAGATCTTCATCGCTTCGATGCGGTCCATGGGCGCCTGCTTTGTGTGGGGGACGCCCGGCCTACCTGGGCCCCGGGCGTCGCGCGTTCATCCGCTGGTGCCGTAGCGTGGCGCCGGCGTCGTGCGTGAAAGGCCCGGCAGCAATGCGCGCCGCGTCCTGTCGAACGCATCCCAGTCGTCGATGTCCGGCAAGGACGGGAACGTGGCGAACTCGCCCAGCTTCAGCCCGGCCAGCGCTGCATCCACGGCGTTCTCGGCGCTCATGACGATGTTCGACGGCAAGGCCTCGACGGGCGTGCCGGATAACTCCCAGAAATCCGTGGCGGTGGCGCCTGGCAGGACGACCTGGATGCGGACGCCCTTGTCGCCGAACTCGTGCAGCAGCGACTGCGAGAACGCCAGCACGTACGCCTTGGTGCCCCCGTAGACGCCGCCGCTCAACACTTCCGGCGCCACGGCCAGGATGGAGCCCATATTGACGATGGCGCCCCCTCCCCTGGCGACGAACGCGGTCGCGGCTGCGCGCGCCAGGCGCGTCAGCGCGGTGACGTTGAGGGCGATCATTCGCTCGATGCTGGCGTTATCAAGGTCCTGGAGGTGTGCGGTCGATCCCGCGCCCGCGTTGTTCACCAGCATCGAAATCCTCGCGTCGGTGGTCAGCGCTTCCTCCACCCACTCCAGGTCCTGCGTGTGAGTGAGGTCGGCCGCGATGATCCGGACCGCGCGACCGGTTGTGTCGGAAATTCGCTTCGCAAGTTGCTCGAGCCTGCCTGCACTGCGTGCAACCAGGACGAGGTCGTAGCCTTCGCGGGCCAGCCGGTCGGCGTAGATGGCGCCGATGCCGGAGGACGCACCGGTAATCAGTGCCGTGCCTTTGTCTTGAGTAGTCATGGGGTGGTCTCCTGTGTTCTCATGCGCCCGTCGCGTTCTTGCGCAACAGGCGCTGGATCTGGGCCTCGGTGGTGTCGTAATCGCCCTCGCCTGCATGGCGGTAGACGATCTGTCCCTGCTGGTCGATCAGATAGAGCGCCGGCCAGTAGAGGTTCCCGAACGCGTTCCAGGTGTGGTAGCCGTTGTCCTGCGCGACGGGATACTCGATGCCGAAACGCTTCACGGCCGATTGCAGGTTGTCGAGGACGCGTTCGTGGCCGTACTCGGGCGTGTGCACGCCGACAACCACCAGTCCCTGGTCCTTGTAGCGCTGGTGCCACTGCTTCACATGCGGCATCACGTGAATGCAGTTTATGCAGTCGAAGGTCCAGAACTCGACCAGGACGACCTTGCCGCGCAGCTGCTGCATCGTCAGCGGGTCGCTGTTTAGCCAGTGGGAGATGCCTGTGAATTCCGGCGCGCCGGTGGCGAGTTCCGGCGTTTCGCTCGATGGCTCGCGCGGATCTTCCTGCGCTCCGCTACTGCACGCGACGGCGAGCAGGCAGGCGGCGAGAACACTGATGGTTTGCTTGATCATGATTCAGATTCCGGTGGAGACCGCAGGCAGCCACTGCGTGGCCCATGCGGTGAATGCGATGTCGTAATGAAAGAGCTGCAGGATGGCGACGGCTATCGCGATCACGCCGAAGCCCTTACGAAGCAGGTCGGCGCGATGTGTCAGCGAGGTCAGCCGCGAAGACACCCAGTTGCCGCCGTAGGCGATGGCGAGCATCGGTACGCCCGCGCCAATCGCGTAGAGCCCAAGCAACGCGGTGGATTTGCCCGGTGCCTGAGCACTTGCGGCGAGCGCGAGCACCGATGCGAGCACGGGCCCGGCACAGGGCGTCCACGCGACGCCTAGCGACGCGCCAATCAGCAACGGACCGGTTGGACCGACGCCTTGCAGGCGGCCAGGCGCGCCATTGGAGAACGGCGCGAGCAGGCCCTGCACTCGTGCCGTGAGCCAGTCGAACGGCCGGCTCCAGACACAGACGATGCCTGCGAGCAGCAGGAGCAGGATCGCGCCCGTGCGGATCGCGTCCTGGGCCTGCCCGGACGATCCGGCCAGCGTGCCGAGCGCGATGCCGCCCGCCGCGAACGTCGCCGTGAATCCGATGACGATCAGCAACGGCTGGCTGCGCGATTGCCCGGCGGTCGTCGCGAGCACGATCGGAAGGATCGGCAGGATGCAGGGCGACAGCACCGTGGCCACGCCTGCGGCGGCTGCGAGAAGGTACTCGATCATCCTTCGCCCTCCGGTTCCGATACCACGACGGCCGCCCTTCGACGGGTGCGATGCACGCCGCGGTTGCGGCTGCCCTGGTTGCGTTGCGCGATGGTCATGACACGCTCCTTGGTTGCGGCGACGCCAGGTGGCATCGCTCGATGCCGGAGCCGGCTGCGGCTTCGGCGTGCACGCAGTTCACGCCGAGGGTGTATCCCGACTGTTTCGCGCGTCGGTGGATTCGTATCGCGCATGTACCCGTTCGCACGACGGATACATTTCGATACATGCCACCGCTAAGCAGGCTTGATGCGCGCCGCGTCGATCACCGCCTTGGCGAATTCCTTCGGCGACTCCTGCGGCGGGTTGTGTCCGATGCCACCGGTGAACAGGCGGTGCTCGTACGGACCCGTGAAGCGTTTGGCGTAACTTTCAGGCGCCGGATGCGGCGCACCATTGGCATCGCCCTCGATGGTGATCGTTGGCACGGTGATCGACGGGGCCGCCGCCAGCTTCCGCTCGATGTCGTCGTACTGCGCCTCGCCCTGCGCCAATGCGAGTCGCCATCGGTAGTTGTGGATGACGATCGCGACGTGGTCGGGGTTATCCAGCGACGCAGCGGTGCGCTGGAAGGTCGTATCGTCGAACGCCCACTGCGGCGAGGCGAGCTTCCAGATGAGGCGCGCGAAGTCGCTGCGGTT
>Ga0209025_1004947_pt1 | contig 11183 bp, 8 predicted proteins | sample AraplaMF_Col_mLB_FD_184256 | JGI IMG/M metagenome (GOLD analysis project Ga0209025, IMG submission 184256) | Arabidopsis root microbial communities from the University of North Carolina, USA - plate scrape MF_Col_mLB (SPAdes) (version 2) | ecosystem: Host-associated > Plants > Roots > Endosphere ... | reverse complement strand
ATAAGTATAATAGAAAAGTTAAAGTAGCTTATGGAATGTTTTTAACATTTTTTCTAGCAATATTTACAACTGTAATTGTATTAACTTTATCGGATTTTGAAGTGAATAATTTATACATTATTTATTTCATACTATTACCAACTTTTTTGATGTTGTTTGTCACTTATTTTAATGAAGTTTTAAAAGATGCAGTAGGTATGCGATCGAAGTTAATTAAAATGGAAAAAATGGAGATAGTCAGCCAACTCGCTGCTAGTATATCACACGAGGTAAGAAACCCCTTAACCGTCGTAAAAGGATTTACTCAACTTTTAAAAACACCAAATTTAACTCCAGAATCAAGAGACGAGTATATTGAACATATACTTGAAGAGTTACATCGCGCCCAAGGAATTATTGATGATTATTTAACGTTTGCCAAACCGGCTTCAGAAAAATTAGATCATATTTCAGTAGAACAAGAGTTAAATCGAGTTATTAATATGATCTTACCATTATGTAATATGAATACAATACATATTACAAAAGATTTCTCTACGGCGACTATTGTTGGTAATAAACAGCACTTTCAACAATGCTTTTTAAACTTAATAAAAAATGGTATTGAAGCAATGCCGAATGGTGGTACTTTAAATATCTCCTCATCTATTAGTAATAATAAAGTTATCATACGAATTGAAGATAGCGGAATTGGTATGTCACAAGAGCAAATAAATCGATTTGGCGAACCGTATTTTAGTACAAAAACGAAGGGTACAGGTTTAGGCACAATGGTTGCTGTTAAAATTATTGAAACGATGCAAGGTAATTTGAAAATCCGAAGCGTTATTAATAAAGGTACAACTTTGACAATTACATTGCCGAAATGTAATTTGAATTCATCTGAAAACAAATAAAAAAGGAGCATAGTTGCTCCTTTTTTATTTGTTTCGATACATAAGTATCTTCTATGTTTTTTTAGTTTACAATTGTGGAGACTAATTAGAAATTAGTACCCTCCGCCCCAGCAGCTGCATCCAACGATAATTAATAAAATAAATAACACAACTAATAAAGCGAAACCTCCACCAAAACCACAAGAACCACCGTAACTCATAATTTCTCCTCCTTTTGGTTTGAAAACTAATAGGTAGTTGATCATTTTAACTGGTTCGTATTATACATTATGTAAATATCCCTTTTTTGAGCATGTCTACATAAAAATAAGTAAAAGCACTCATTTAAGAGTGCTTTAAAATGGATACCAAAAGTTTTGAAATACATGTAACTTTAAATATACTGCTACAATCAAAATAAAAACACCTACAAATAAAGCAATGAAATCCCCACTTTTTGCTTTATTTGTATAAAACCACGTACGTTTATCCTTCTTTCCAAATCCTCTTAAATCCATTGCATTTGAAACTGTATCGATTCTCTCTAGTGAATGAATAATTAAAGGCCAGAAAATTAAGACACGGTTTTTCATACGAGTCCATAAACTTGCTTCTCCTTTTTCAAAAGCTACTCCTCTCGCCTCTTGAGCATGTTTAATAACTTTATATTCGGACTGAATATCAGGTATATAACGTAACGCAATTTTTATTGCATAGGTTATCTTATAATGAATTCGAAATTTACTTAAGCTACTCACAAATTCACTTGAATCAGTCGTATAAATAAAAATAAGTGTAAATGGTAATAACGTAAAGTATTTTAATGAAAGTGTAGCCGCATAAAATAATGTTTCATAAGTAATTGTCGCATATCCGATTTGTAAAAACGAAGTATATGATTCAGTTAATTCAGACCCATGGGTTGGTGTAATAAATAAAATCATGACAGAATTTAATAAACTAAATGTAAATATAACACTAAAAACAATTAAAATTTTACGAAATGGAATTTTTGCAATTAGAAGTCCGATACAGCCAATCATAAATACAATAAATAATATACGAAAATCAAAAAACAAAAAAGTAAGCGTCATACAAAAAATAAATAACAATAATTTCACTGCTCCATCCATACGATGAAAGTATGTACTATACATGTTCCTCCCTCCTAGTCACCTCAAAATAAAGTTCTATAAACCTTTCAGGATAGGGAATTCCACTAAAATTAACTAGCTTGAATAAAGAACTTTCCCTTAGGTTCGCTCTTTGTAACGTTTTTGAATGACCTAATACGATAGACGCAGTATTATTTGCAATAATTTCTCCTTCATGTAAAACGATTGCTCTATCTGCGTATTCTAATGCGAGATTCATATCGTGTGTGATAAAAATAAAAGATATTCCCTTTGCAGCTAGTTTTTTAACAAACGACATAAACTGTTTATAATGATAATAATCTTGTCCCGCTGTCGGTTCATCTAAAATGATCAGTTTCGGATTTGTTGTGAGTACAGATGCAATCGTTACTCTCTTTTTTTGTCCATAACTTAATGCCTGAATTGGCCAATTACGAAATGGATACAAACCACAAATTTTTAATGTTTCTTCCGCTCTATGCTTAATTTCTTCCTTTGAAACCTTTTTTAATTTTAATGAAAATGAAACCTCTTCTATCACAGTGGGTTGCGTAATCATATGATTTGGATTTTGCATCACATAAGATATAATCTCTCCACGTTTACGAATAGACCAAGAATTAATATTTACTCCATCAAATAAAATCCTATCATTTTTTGTTTTGTTTATGCCTATAAGACTATGAGCTAGTGTTGATTTTCCAGCTCCATTATGACCTAAAAGTGCTACAATTTCCCCTTCTTTTATTGAGAAATTTACATTTTCTAATACTTTTTGTTTATTAGGATAGGAGAAAGACAAATTTTCTACTTTCAATAATTCTTTGTTTGTAGGAGTGCTTTTACAAAAAACTTGCTTCTCCATCCACTCAGTTATTGCGTTACTTACATTTTCTCTTTGAAGATTTTCAAGTGGATATATTATTGAATTATTACCACCAAAAGGTAATCTCTTTAATCCTTCTATGTACATAGGTTCTCTTAAGCCGATAGATGGTAATATATTTGACGTTAAAATCTCTTCTGGAGTGCCTATCGCAACAATTTCCCCTTCATCCATTAAAATAATTTTATCTAAATCTAGATTTAATATTTCTTCTATTCGATGTTCAATAATTACAATTGTTTTATTATATTGTTTATGTATACCTTTAATAAGTTCTATTGTATGTAAGCTACTTACAGGATCTAGATTCGCTAAAGGTTCATCAAATAATAATATATCGGCATTCGTTGTTAACAACCCTGCTAGAGAAACAGTTTGTTTTTGTCCCCCTGATAATTGATGTGGACTTTGTTTATGAAAAGAATGCATCTTTACCTTTTTTAATGAATCTGAAACAATTTTTTTCATAGTGTTTTGATTTACACATTCATTTTCTAAATAAAAAGCTACATCTTCTTCTACTGTAAGACCAATAAATTGAGCATCTTGATCTTGCAAAATTGTTCCTACCTGTTTACTCTGTTCAAAAATACTCCCTTTCCTCGGGTCTTTTCCAGCAATGTAAACATTTCCAGTACTAATCCCTTCATAAGAAAACGGAATTAGCCCATTGATACAATGAGCTAACGTTGACTTCCCTGAACCACTACGTCCAGCAATTAATACTTTTTCCCCAGGATATATATGAAAAGTAATGTCTTTTACAGTAGACTGCGCCGCATGCTCATATTGAAAGCTAAATTGTTCAAAAGAAATAATTGGTTGCATGTTAACATCCCTACTTTTCAATTTTTAAATGTGTATGTTTCTTATTAGACTTAGCTAGACCTATTGTAATTGGTAACCCAAGTACTAAAAATACAATAACATCCGCAATTGTTGCTCCTAATACTTGTATAACAATTTTGTTAAACGGTTCTCCCATCACAATAATATCGAATGCACCAGCAAATATAATAGCAATGACAATACCAAGTAACCCCGCAATAGCTAAATAAGAAATATTCCCCTTATTATACGTCCCGTTTTTCACACTAAAGCCAACTCTTTTTTGAATGAGTCCCATTGCAAAGCCGATAATGCCTGAACTAATAACCCATCCCCACCAAATACCCCAACCAGCGATTGTATCCGTTACGGTATGACCGATAAGTCCTATTAACAGTCCTGCCACTGGGCCAAATAGCGCTCCAAAAACAGTTAAAATAGCTAATGCAGGTTTAATAAATGTATTTGGTGCAATTGAAAATCCCCAAAGTCCTAATATCCCGTATAATGCTGCTCCAATTCCGATTGCCACTACTAACTTCGTTGATAATTTGTTCATTACAATTCCCCTCTCATATTAGTCAACTTTTATTACTCTATATTTATTTTGAAAATGAATTATGCATCAACACTCCCTTTCTATACAACAAAAAATGACCCCTTATATAAGAGGTCATTTTCTTTCACGTTCAAGAATCCTCTTATCTTCCAAAAAACACATCGTGTCCTCTGCGGAATTAGCACCTTCCTATAAATGTACATAGGGGTTGCTGAGGTTTCATAGGGCCGTTCCCTCCACCTCTCTGGATAAGTATTAATTTGTAATTCGTATTATGGCACTAAGAAGAATAAATATCAACACTTTTCTAATTATTTTTATTTTTTGTTAAATGTTACATTTAAATCATTGTATTCTTATCGGAATTATGAAATAATGAACTCAAAATTGTTTCAGGAGGAATATATGATGAAAGTAATTGGTTTAATTGGTGGACTAAGTTGGGAATCTACATCGTTATACTATAAACATATTAATACACTTACACTCTCTCAATACGATCAAAATGCAAAGCTTGTTTTATATAGCATGGATTTTGGTGAGGTAACTACCTTACTACAAAATCATCAATATGAAGAAGTGAAAAACGAATTGGTCACCGTTGCAAAAAAGGTTGAAAATTCCGGGGCAGAATGTTTATTAATGTGTTCCAATACAGTACATTTATTTGCTGAAGAAGTAGAACAGGCAATATCAATACCGCTCCTTCACATCGGTGATGTAAGTGCAAAGGAAATGGTAGAACAGAATATAAAACGTATCGGACTATTAGGAACGAGACAAACGATGGAACAAGACTTTTATAAATCTCGTCTAGCGAATTATAACATTGAGACAATTATCCCAATTAAAGAAGATAGAGATTTTATACATCATGTTATTTTAAATGAATTAAGTAAAGGAATTATTTCAGAATCATCAAAAGAAAAGCTATTACAAATTGCAAAATCATTAATTCAAAATGGTGCAGAGGGTATATTACTTGGATGTACTGAAATTCCTTTGCTTATTTCTCAAAACGACCTTACTGTACCTGTTTTTGATACTGCTTTAATACATGCAAATACTGCTGTGCAGTTTGCGGGATAATAATATAAAAGCATAAAGGTAGCATCTCTATGCTTTTATATTGTCCAAACTATTTATTTAAAAGAGCTTTAATAACTTCGATTGCTTCTTTTGAACCACCGCATTCTAAAAAACTATCATTCAGTTTTCGTATACCATGTTTATACTTTTCATTTGAAAGAACGTCTATTACCGCTTCATTTAGAGTTTGCACATTAACATGCTCTTTCAATAATCTATGTGCTGCTTCCAGCTCAGTTAATCTTTGTGCTATCATTGGTTGGTCTTTATCATGTGGAATTATGACAAATGGGACATTAAAATAAATAGCATCGTGCACACTATTCATGCCGCCATGTGTAATAAAAACATCTGCTTCACTTAATATTTCTGATTGGGGTACGTATGAAGCAATAATAAAATTGTCTGGCGCTTTCTTAATTTTAGAACGATCATTTCTATCACCAATTGCCATTACAACTATTCCATCAAAATCTGAAAAAGTATCAATGCAAGTATTAAAGAATGGTTCGAGTCCTTCAAGCAGTGTTCCCATTGAAATATAAATAACTTTCTTATCTTTAAGTAATTCTAGTGGAAACTCTACATTTGTTTTACGCTTTGAAATACTTGGCCCAATAAAAATATTATTTTCTCCGAACGCATCGCTATTAGGTTGAAAATAACGACTTGTGTACACGAGCGAAATATCACCCTTATTATGCATAAATTGAAGATTATTTTTGGGCTTTACTCCAAATTCGTGTTCTATTTGATATAATAACTTTTCAGAAAGTTCATCAGGTTGAAATTGTATTTCTGCATTTGGATGAAAAGGTAAAGTCTCTAAAAATTCTGGAGGAATTAAAAATATAGGAGAAGAAACTACGCCTGGAATTTGTAAATACTCCTTTACTAACTCTCCAGCACCAAATATATCATAAATTACGAAATCAAAATTTATTCTTTCACATAATTGTTTTGTAATTTTTAATATATATAAAGAAGTTTGAACATGTACATGAAAGAAAGAATTCAGCCCAGATGAAGTTTCATTATCAATAGAAATCTCCTTTAATAAATCCGGATGGGTATATACAGTCGCTCCCAAATCTTCAATTCTGCCTCTAAAATGTTCTGTTGTAATATAATGTACGTGATCACCCCGTTCAGTAAAGGCTTTGACTAAACTTAATGTAGGGTTTACATGTCCTTCTGCTGGAAAATTAACCACTAAAATATTTAGCACTTATTTCTCACTCCTTACATTTCAATGCTCTTATTAATCATACTGTAAATATTACCGTCAATCTTCACCTAATAGTCCTAATATGCTTGCTACTTAAGATTGATAAATAATTGTCAGTTATTAACATAAAAAAGCATCTACATAAGTAGATGCCTAACAGTGATAAGGAGTGTTCTGTGAGGTTAGAATAAGCTTTTCAGCTTGTCCTATGCTATCAATATATGATTTATTTTATAAAACGTGAATAATTAATAGAATTATTTTACCCATTTTATTCAATTAAATAGATAATATACTATTTCTACTTCACCTATTATACCTCGTTTCTAATTTATTCCTATGAAAAAACGCCCCTAGTTCACATGATTGCTAGAGACGCCTCGTACATTTTAATTCTCTTTAGGATCATCTATTTTTGGCGCTTCTCCACTTAAACGCTTGTTTTTCAATTCAAAATAAGCATCTAAAACTTCTTTTCCAATATCAGAGTTAATACCAGATTTATCATTAATAACCCACGGTACCACTACAGAGAATGCTACTTCAGGATTATCATATGGCGCATATCCTGCTAACGTTAAATTATAACATTTTATTCGCTCACCTTTTTCATTTCTTCCAATATCACTTTCACCACCGTAAACTGTCTGTGCTGTCCCTGTTTTACCTGCTGGTTTATACGGTGCTTTTTGGAACGCCCTTACCCCAGTGCCATCACCTTCTTGAAATACCCTTCTAAATCCTTCTTTTACTTGATTTATATATTCCTCTTTCATATCTATTTTATTTAAAACAATTGGCTCTACTGCATGCACCACTTTACCAATTTCATCTTTTTGCGACGTTTGCTCTCTAACCTCTTGAACAATTTGCGGCTTCATTCGATATCCACCGTTTGCGATTGTTGAAATATACTGTACAAGTTGAAGCGGTGTATACGTGTCATACTGACCAATTGAGTAGTCTAATAAAAAACCTGGTTGGTTATCTTTTTTACCAATTTGTCCAGCTGTTTCATTTGGTAAATCGATGCCTGTTGGAACACCTAATCCAAATTGCCTAAAATAATACCTCATTTTATCAAAGTACTCCTGTTTAATATTTAATGAACTATTTTTCACATAATCTACACCTGCAATTTTTAATGCTGTATGAAACATATAAACGTTTGAAGAGACTTGTAACGCTCTTAAATCATCAATATTTCCAAACTCTTTCCAAGACTTTTTTTCCTTAGTTCCTTTAAACTTCATAGGTGCATCATAAAAATAAGTACCTGGTGTTATAGCTTTCGTTTCAAATCCAGTTAAAACTGTCGCACCTTTCACTGTTGATCCAAGCTCGTATGAACTAGTCATTGTGCCTAATGCATAGTCTTCAACTTCTGTTTTCCCATCTTTTTCTACAAGTCTTTTCCCAGCCATGGATAATACTTGTCCGTTTTTCGGATTCATCATTACAACGAAAGCACGGTCCAACATAGATTCTGAACCTTTATATGCTTTTAATATTTTTTCAATACTATCTTCTACTTTTTTCTGCAGCTCCATATCTATTGTTAAAGCTAAGTTCTTACCGCTTTTCCCCTCAGAAACGGTTTCCGTTCTAATTGTATTACCTTGTTTATCTGCAACGCTTCTTACTTCTTTTTTTGTACCATGAAGTACATCTTCGTATTGCTGCTCGATATAACTTTTTCCAACCCTATCATTTCGGCTATAATCACGTACCAAGTAGTAATCTAATCGTTCACTTGGTAACCCTTCATCGGAATTAGAAACATTTCCAAGAACAGATCGGAATAATCCATCATTTACATACACCCTCTCCCAATCAACCGATACGTCTACACCTGGGAGATTCGCTAAACCTTCACTAATTATAGTAAATTCCTTTTCACTAACATCTTTTTTAATAATTTGAGGAGCCATTTGATAACCAGAAGTCATCTTACTTTTAATAGCTAACACTTTTATATCTTTCTCTGTTAATTCCTGAAGATTTTTATCTGTAACCCGTTTTCTTTTTAACTCTTCTATTTTTTTATCTAGCTTCTTACCGCTTATATCCTTCTCTCTAAATGTATCTATTTCTTTTTTTGACACTAGATTTTCAGCCAGTTTTGGATTTAATTGCATCCAAAAATCTTTCTTATCTGTCTCAGTTAACTTAGCAATATCTTCTTGCGGCATTTCAATTATATCTGCAAGTTGTCTTGCAGTTTTTAATATATCTTCTGATTTTACACCTTTCATCTTTGTGTACGTGATCGTTCGTAAAGATTTATTATCAACAACCGGATTCCCTTCTCGATCAAATATTTTCCCGCGTGGGACGGAAAGACTCACAGTTGCATTTTCTCTCTTTTCTACTTCATTTTTATAAGTCTCTCCATCGAGAATTTGCACTTTCCCTAACTGTATAATCATTGCAGAAAATAATAAAAATACACAAAGAAATAAAATATTTAACCGCGTCGGTATTGCTCTACCACTTTTTTTCTCTTGCTTTTTCACTTTGTTATAATCTCCTCCTTACAGTATTACTAATAATAGAATCTATATATTAAAAGTAATGCACGTTTTCTATACAGTACTTTATACAAATATTAATATATCGATAAAAACTTAATAGAAATTAAAACAAAGGTAAAGAAAAGGTAAAGTTTATTAAATTAAATATAAAAATACCCAATGAAAAAAATTTAGCTTTTTTCATTGGGTATTTAATCATTTATTTAAGAATGAATGCTAGAACGTATCGGTATACATCTATCATCACAATGTGATAAAGATTCTTTACTCTGAACTTTCGGCAAGTAAATCGTTACTGTTGTCCCGACACCAACCTCACTCATAATACTTATATTTCCTTGATGACTCTCGATAATTTTATAACTTAACATTAATCCAATACCGGTACCTTTTTCTTTCGTACTATAAAAAGGCTCACCTAATCTCTTAATTCTTTCTTCAGGTATTCCTATTCCTTCATCAATTACATGAATAATGACACCATCATCGTTTATTTCTTTTATGTGAATTGTAATCTTCCCACCATTTGGCATAGCTTCGATAGAATTTTGCAAAATATTAATAAATACTTGTTTCAATTGATTTTCTGAGCATTCAATACTTATATCGTTGGATTCTGCATATAATTCGACTTGAATATTTGTCATAATTGCTTTTGTATTCATTAACGATACGACATTTTTATAAATTTGATAAATATTTTTTTGTTCTGTATTCATTTCATCTGTTTTAGCAATTGACAAAAATTCTTGGAGAATTGCTTCTATTCTTTCAATTTCCGAAAGCATAAGATCAAAATATTTTTCTTGATCCTCTTTATTAATTTGGAATAACTGTATAAACCCTTTAATGACAGTTAATGGATTCCTCACTTCATGAGCTACACCCGCTGCTAATTGACCGATCGCTGCAAGTGTGTCTGATTTATTTAGTAATTCTTCTGTCTTTTTCCGCTCTGTAATATCACGTACAATGATCATTATTTTATCATGTAATAATGGTAAGCATCTAGCTTCAAAGAAATCAACACTCCCATTAATTGTAAGTGGATACTCAACAATTACATTCGTTCCTTTTTCCTTCACTTGATGAATTGCTTCCTGAAACTGCTGTGCTACTGGAGATGGTAATACTTCGAAAAACTTTTTTCCCATAAAAGCTTCGGCCGGTACGTAAAATTTCGAAGGGGATCCTGCTTTATAATCTATAATTGTGCCATCATCTTCTGTTAAAAAACATATATCTGGTAAAGCCTTAAAAATTAATTCCAATTCAGACGTTTGTTGTTTTAACTGCTCTTCTATCGCTTTTAAATGTGTAATATCTACACCGACAGCCCAGTAGCTATACCCTGTTACAGGAAACTGTTCTGATATATTGGACCACATGATTGTTTTGATTTCACCATTTTTACATGTTAAGTGCATTTCCCAATCCCTGAAATTTTTTCCACAAGTTAAAAATTTCGTTTGTATTTGGTGACGATAATTACGATCTGGGTACAATAATTGAAGGGCATTTGGATTTCCGATTATTTCTTCGGCCGTATAACCTGTTACAATTTCACACTCCCGATTCCACAAAACAAAATCTCCATTATAATCAAGCGCATCAACCATAACAGGCATGTTTTGTAAAATCGTATGTAGTTCCTCCTCTTTTCGAGAAAACAACATTGTATTTTTACTTTGAAATACTTTTGTTGCTCCATCAATAATTAGATTTGAAAGCATTTCAAAGTATTTTTGACAATTGTAAATTTCGCTTTTGTTGGACCATACTACAAAAGATCCTAAATGTTGATTGTATAAAAAAATGGGGATTTCAATTTTGGGAAGTTTACATATTTTCGTCTCATTTATTCCAAAAGAAAATATACATTCTTTTTCAGCATCAAGAAGTTGATGTGATATGTTAGTTAATTTATAAAACTGTTCTGCCATGGTTTCTATTGTACTCACATCAATAAGTTCCATTAGCCGCGCATTCATTCCTTTTTCACCTCAATATGTAAAATTAATACAAATTCAAAATTTATACTTCTCCAT
>Ga0209025_1004943_pt1 | contig 11190 bp, 10 predicted proteins | sample AraplaMF_Col_mLB_FD_184256 | JGI IMG/M metagenome (GOLD analysis project Ga0209025, IMG submission 184256) | Arabidopsis root microbial communities from the University of North Carolina, USA - plate scrape MF_Col_mLB (SPAdes) (version 2) | ecosystem: Host-associated > Plants > Roots > Endosphere... | reverse complement strand
TTCCACCGAATCCTGCAATAGAAAGAAGCCATAAATAAACTGTATCCTCTGCATATATACCAGATAATAAAGAAAGACAACCAAAAATCATACTTGTAATTAATGCATAAATAGGAACACCCTTTTTAGATAACTTCCCAAAAATTGGACTAATCATCCCTTGATTCGACATAGACCAAAGCATACGAGAAGTTGCATATAAGCCCGAATTTGCTACTGATAACACCGCTGTAATAATAACAAAGTTCATAATATCTGCAGCATATGGAATCCCAATTTTATCAAATACAACTACGAATGGACTTTCTACTAATCCCGCTTTTTCCCACGGGAATAACCCAGCGAGTATGAACATAGAAAGTATAAAGAAAACCAATATACGCCAAGCTGTATTTTTAATTGCTTGCGGAATGGCTTTCTCCGGATTTTCACTCTCACCGGCCGCAATCCCAACAATTTCGGTCCCCTGAAAGGAGAAATTAACGGCAATCATTGTAATTAGAACCGCTGTCAGTCCATTCGGGAACAGTCCCCCGTGATCAGTAAAGTTTGAAAGTATCGGTGCTGCTTCATTTCCTTTCATATGTAAAAATCCGAACATCGCTGCCCCGCCTAAAATAATAAATGCAATAATCGTAATGACTTTAATGCCCGCAACCCAAAACTCAACTTCCGCAAAACTCCGTGATGATAATGCATTAATCGAAAAAAGAAGGACTGCAAACACGACGCACCATATCCAAGATGGTACATGAGGAAACCAGCGCTTCATTAAAATGCTTACTGCAATCAACTCAATCCCTATCGTAGCAGCCCAGTTTAACCATGACATCCAACCAACTACATAACCTACCGCAGGCGAAATATTCTTTGCAGCATACATTTGATAAGATCCTGCATTCGGCATAGCAACTGCTAATTCGCCAAGGCAGAGCATCGTTAAATACATAACAAAGCCCCCAACAAGATACGCAACAAGTGCACCGCCTGGTCCGGCTTCATGAATTGTATAGCCAGATCCTAAGAAAAGCCCTGTACCGATAACCCCTCCAAGTGCAATCATAAATATGTGCCGACTTTTTAGCTCTCGCTTTAACTCCTGGTTTTGCTTTTCCATATGAATCCCCCTTGCCCAAAGATGTAAACGCCTTAAAAATAATGTAAAAAAATAAAAGTGCATTCTCATTATTACTATAAATTTGTAACAGGAGGGAGATGTTTCAAAAGAAACTCTCCCAATCCAAGGAAATACCGATAACTCGATAGATAGTTGCTACAAAAAATTTTTTATCATTTACTACAATTGTTTAAAAGACTCTTAGAAAACGGTACATTATCTAGAAAGACTGTATTAATCACTTCCTGTGATCAATAAATCATCTCTAACTGATATTAATAATGTTTCATTCGTGATAGCTTGTCCTTCTTCTACTTCTAGCAATTCCACATAGCCGCTAATTCCCACTTTTACTTCTACTTTCCGCTCATCCATCGTTTCAATTAAAGCTAATTTCTCCCACTCATAAACATAGGAGCTTTCGTTAATAAATAATTTCGCAACTTTGCCATAACAAGGACTGTACACGTTTTCTATCACTGTTTTCATCTTTTAAACCTCTCTCTCTTATGAATTGCGCATGTAACCCCTTTAACCCACCTCCAAATTGCTAGAATTCAACTATTATTTATGCAAGATGTATACCAACCTAATTTTTTTACTTGGATTTAAGAGTTCGTACTGAAAACATCTGCATTTTACACAAACTCTTTCTTCTCTTTGACAAATTTTTAAGGTTAAAAACGCAAATTTTTTTTGCATACTTGCAAAAATTTTATTAAAATTAAGAAAAATCAGTCTTCATAGAGTATAACGAGGAGAAGATGAAACATGCATACAGAAGAAATCAATTTCAAAAAATTAGTTGAAATGAATTCGTTATATGGAACTTTACTGAATGAAATTGATATTGGGATTCACATGATTAACGAAGAAGGCAAAACGATCATCTATAATCGTAAAATGATGGAAATTGAATCGATGGATCATAAAGATGTACTCTATAAAAATCTTTTAGAAGTATTTGCATTTGAAGAAAATCAAAACAGTACTCTTATCGAGGCGTTAACACTTGGAAAAGCAAAGAAAAATATCAAACAAACGTATTTTAATAATAAAGGACAAGAGATTACAACGATTAATGATACCTTTCCGATCGTGAAGAACGGAAAAATCAAGGGCGCTGTTGAAATCGTAAAAGAGTTTCTTCCATTAAAACAAGTGAGTAAAGGAAACGCCATGCGAGTGCATCATACGAAATTTACCTTCGATCATATAATAGGGAATTCTAGCGCTATTCAATCGGTTATTACAGAAGCGAAAAGGGTAACACGGACCTCTTCCTCTGTACTGATCGTCGGAGAAACAGGAACCGGAAAAGAATTATTTGCACAAAGTATTCATCATGAAAGCCAGCGTGCCGGAAAGCCTTTTATCTCGCAAAATTGTGCAGCCATTCCTGAAACTTTAATGGAAAGCTTATTATTTGGTACAAACAAAGGAGCTTTTACAGGAGCAATCGATAAACCTGGTTTATTTGAGGAAGCGCATGGAGGAACTTTATTATTAGATGAAATTAACTCATTAAGTCCAGCACTGCAAGCTAAATTATTGCGTGCCATCCAAGATAAAACAATTCGAAGAATCGGCGGAACACAAGAAAAAGAAGTAGACGTTCGCATCATAGCTACAATTAATGAAGATCCAATTGAAGCTATCACGCACAATCGATTACGAAAAGATTTATATTACAGATTAAGCGTCGTTACTTTATTTCTCCCATCTTTACGGCAGCGTAAAGATGACATTTTACCGCTTCTTCATCGTTTTATTGAAAAATATAATATGCAGTTTGGCTTACAAGTACAAGGTGTGGATGACAACGTAATCAACTTTTTCTATCAACACGATTGGCCCGGAAATATTCGCGAGTTAGAGCACATCATTGAAGGTTCTATGAACTTAATTGAAGATGAGGAAATGATTACAACATCCCATATTCCAACCCGTTTTTATGAGCTAACAAAAAATGAATGCTCTATTCAACCTCCTCTAGCTAGATGGGAAAGCAATCAATCGAAAACTTTAAAGAACACAATGAAAGACATGGAAAAAGAATATATCATTGAAATTCTTAGCGAGCATAATGGAAATATCTCGCAAGCCGCAAAGTACTTAGGATTAAGTAGGCAAAACTTGCAATATCGGTTAAAAAAGTATGGGTTGAACTAGTAGCTTTATATGTATTCTAGAGACCTTTGCTTATATTCGATGTTTATAGATAGGTGGTTTGCAAATGGATAAGCTGGAACAAGTCATAAAAAAATTCAAACTACACGTATTAACAATTGAAGATGTTCCTCAATCTTTTAGTTCAACAGTTTATAAAATCAAGTTAATCAATCAACGTACAGTTTATGTTAAGATTCCTTCTTCTAAAGTAAAACTTGAACGTGAATATACCATACTTGATCGATTACGCCATGAGTTATCCGTACCACAAGTATTAGATTATTGGGGAGGAAATGAGGAATGTAGCGGTGCATTGTTATTATCCGCAATCAACGGTGTACCGGCTACAGAGAAGGTAGATGCCAAATTAGCTTATGATATCGGAGTGCAACACGCTACGTTGCATGCAATTATTCCGAATGAGCAAGACTTCAAAAGTTCCATTCCCAATGTGTATAATCAATGGTCTGCGTTTATTCAGCAATTTTTTTATTCCTTTACAAAATATGCAAAAGAAGTAATCGACCCACATTTATACGAACAAAGCTTGCAATATTTTGAACATCATTTGAAATTACTTCCGTCTCCAGACGGACCTAGTTTTATACATATGGATTTTCGCCCTGGTAATATTTTAGTTTATGAAAATCAAGTAGCGGGTATCATTGACTTTGAAGGTACCCGCATCGGAGCAACCGAAATAGATTTCACAAAAATCAATCGTGATATCTTTATAAAATATCCCGGCACAATGGAAGCTTATCAACAAGGCTACGAGTCCGTTCGCCCTCTTATTAATTTACAGGAAGTTTTACCATTTTATCGCTTTATGGATGCATTTAACTCAATTGGTTGGTGTAAAAAAAGAGGCATTGAAAAACATCAAACCTTTTTACAGGAGAATTTAGCAATTCTAAACACGTTTTTTTCAAACGTGCGATAAATTTGCCCCCAATTCAAAGCTAATGTGTTTTGAAACGGGGGCTTGTTTAAATTAAAAATCAACTTTCTCCAAATACAATCCACTTGCCTCCGCAAGACAATTGATTTGATTTCGTTGTTTTCCCTCTAAAATTTGTGGTATTGCTTCAGCGTCTAACTGGTCTAATCCGACTTCTATTAACGCTCCAACAATTTTTCTCACCATATTGTGAAGAAATCCGTTTCCGCTTACTCTAACTTGAACGAAGCCATCCTGTTCCATTACATCTAATGAATAGATTTCACGAACCATTGATTTTTTCTTCGACTTCGCATTAGAGAAAGCTGTAAAATCATGCGAACCGATAAAATATTGAGCTGCTTTTCTCATGCTTTCAATATTCAACTTTTTTCCAACATGCATGCTATACTTTCGCATAAACGGATTCGTATGTTCTTCATTCCAAATCTTATATAAATACGTTTTCGCTTTCGAATTGTAGCGAGCATGGAAACGCTCCGAAACTAATTCCACATCAGTAATACTAATATCATTTGGTAAGTATTGATTTAAACTTTTTTTCACTTTATGCTCCGTCAAATTCTCATCAATCTTAAAGTTAGCTACTTGATTCAAAGCATGCACACCCGCATCTGTTCTGCTGCAGCCGATAATTTCAATTTCTTTTCCGAACATTTCAGATAATACATTTTCTATTTTTCCTTGAATGGTATTCTCGCTATTACCAAGACGCTGCCAGCCTTTATAGCGGCCGCCGTCATATTGAATTGTTAGTTTGTAGTTGTTCATTATTTTCTGCTACTAAAGTTATTCTGTTTTAGTAGCAGACTCACCGCCTTTCTTTTACCTGTACCTAAATATACACCTTCATATGAAAAAATACCACGCTACAGGGTACCGTGGTAGATTATGAATACAAAATCGGTCTCTTGTATTCGGTATTATAGGAGTAATTACAGGGTCTTGTTGTAGACCGCAAAGTAATTATTCATATCTAAAAATATAGAAGTCAATTCACAGGAAAGGGTTCAACCAATAACCTTGTTTAGACCGGATATCCACCTGTTGGCGGTGGCCAAGCACTAAATAATCTGCGAATCAGTACAATTTCTCCTAAATGGTAGGAGTTGTGAGATGCAATATTGCGTAGCACACCGCCTCGGGTTTCACCAGGCCAGCTCTCCAATGGTTCGTCCAATTGAGCAGTTTGGGCAATCATGCATGCCTGCTCAATCCCCTGAAGAAAATACTGAATCGTCTGTTTCCACTCTTCCTCACTGCCAGGACATTCTCCTTCAGGCCAGCTCTCTCTTACATGAGCAGGCAGTGCAGGTTTTTCCCCCTGAGCAGCTAATAAGAGAAAGTCTTGCCAGTAGGTCATGTGTTTCACTAATTGATAAATAGAATAAGGTAGTTCCTCTCTGCGTTTTCCCGCAAGAGCCACGTCTATATCCGACAAAGCATTCTTGATGGGAAGATGTCCTCGTTCTCCCCTTAACGATTTTACTAATGCCTCGCTAAACGCTTTATTTGATTGCTCCATAATAATCGACTCACATCCTGTTTTATTTTCTAATTTGCTAATTTTATTGTTCTGTTTCTTTTATGAACATTACAAGAAACAAAATATCAAGAATCATCGACTTTTTAACGTACAGGAAATCGGTGATTTTTATTTAAATGGTACCTTAACATACAATTTTCTTGTTTTGTTCGTATCAGAACTATATTTCAAATTATTCTACTGTTTGGAATGGCTTTGTTTGAGTTACTTTCATCATTTTCATACGAGCAAATCGCTCATCTAAATTATTTTCAAGTACCCATTCATGATGTGTTTCCGCAACCATCGGTTTATCATCAACAGAAATACCTTCCCATTCAAAATCTACGGAAACATTTATCGTGTTATCCGCATTTTCTGTAACTGAGAAATTTTTCGGATAATGTCCGCTTTGTTTCACTTGATTTGAAATGGTTGCCAACCATTCGTTAAATCCTTTTAATGTATCGATTTTAGAACCTGTACTTAAATTCAATTCAAATTGTTCCGCTAGTAGTTCTTTGAATTTATCACCGTCCACAGATACCGTTTCCATTAAATATAACCAGTAATGCATAAATGATTTTGCTCTATTGTCTGCATAGGCCGATGTAAATTGCGGATTTTCTACATTACCGATTGGTTTTAAATGAACCTTTGTAAAAAGAGGCAAGTCATTCTCTCTAAGTGTCAAAATTGTTGAATAATGAATTTTGTAGCTGTATCTACTATTATCTGGGCGTATATTTTGATAAAGAATATCTGCTTCTAATGAAAGTTCCTCATCGTTCAACTGTTTGATTGATGTGTTTTCAACATGATGTGCATTTTGCCATCCTTCAAACATTTTTAATTTATCTTCTATACCCATTTTCCCTTTCGTTGTTCCAATTTGCGATGAAATGTCGATTTCTTCCGCTAAAATATCTAACTGATTGTCAATACGTGCTTTGTTAAATGGAGCTTCATATACTTGATACCAACGATGATATTGTGTTAATACTAAATGATTATTTTGAATGTCTTTAAATTTGTTCATGTTTTTTTGCTCCTTTATGATCTAACATTTCAAATTGGGTACACAAAATCATTTTATTATTTATATTTATATATAGATAAAACATATTTATTAATTCGAAGTCATACGTTTCTCTATTTGATTTTTCATATGATTATCAATCTTAATATCGATTACCAATCGTACCGCCAATTGGCGCAATCGTGTTTAAATATGCTAGTTCTTCTTCTGTTAAAGTTACTTCAAGAGCTGCTACATTTTGTTCTAAATACTTCACTCGCTTTGTACCCGGAATTGGCACGATTCCTTCGCCTTGGGCAACAACCCAAGCAAGTGCTAATTGTGCAGGCGTGCATTCTTTCTTTAGCGCAAGCTGCTTAATTCCTTCGACAATTTTCATATTCGAAGCAAACGCTTCTTCTGAAAAACGTGGATTATAATATCTCCAATCATCAGGTGTTAATTGATCACGACTTGTTAAATTTCCTGTTAAAAATCCGCGGCCAAGTGGACTATACGGAACGAATCCAACGCCTAATTCACGGCAAACTGGTAAAATATCTTTCTCTGGATCGCGTGACCAAAGAGAATATTCTGTTTGAACAGCTGAAATTGGATGAATTGCATGAGCTGTTTTTAATTGCTCACCTGTTACTTCAGACAGTCCAATATAACGTACTTTTCCTTCTTGCACTAACTTTGCCATTGCCCCTACAGTTTCTTCAATTGGTGTATTTGGATCAACTCGATGTAAATAATATAAGTCAATGTAGTCTGTTCCTAATCTTCTTAAACTTGCTTCACATGCTTCCTTCACATATTGAGGAGAACCGTTATATCCTAGTGATTTTGTTTCATTTCGCAACGCTCCGAACTTCGTTGCAATTTTCACATCATACCGAACCTTTTGTAACGCTTTCCCTACTAGTTTTTCATTTGTTCCCATTCCCTCTTCATCATATCCATAAATATCCGCTGTATCGAACATTGTAATTCCAAGTTCAAAAGCACGATGAATTGTTTTTGTCGCCTCTATCTCATCTGTTTGACCATAAAATTCAGACATCCCCATACAACCTAATCCGATTTCCGCTACTTCTAAACCTTGTGAACCTAGTTTCTTCTTTTTCATAAGTTCCCCTTCTTTCGAAAAGATAATGTAAAAAGAGAATAACACACAAAAAATAACAAGTAAACTGTTTTTGTGTTTTTAGTTCAATTAGTTTAATTTGTATAAATCCATAAACTAGCCTATAATAAAATGAATGCAAGGAGGGTTGTTATGTTAAATAACAATATCGATAATCAAGCAGAAATGAGAAAAAAGCTCATTTTTAAATTATTACCGATTGTAAAAAAACAAGGTATAAGCCCATTACGAACAGATGATATTGCTCGTTATATGGATATTAGCAAAGCAACTATGTACAAGTATTTCTCATCAAAAGATGAGATTATCCAATACATCGTCAAGATTTATGCCGAATATATTACTAGTATCGATCAAACCATTTTTGAAGAAACAGTCCCGTTCGGAGAGCGTTTTCAAAAAACATTTGAGCAGTCATTACTCATTGCTTTTTATATATCTGATACTTTTATATTAGATTTAAAGCATAGTGCTCCTGTACTATACGAGCAAATCGTACAAGCTCAAAACGAACGAAATAATAAATTAAAAAAATTCTATGAAAAACATATAAAAACAGAAGTGTTCAACACGATAAACCCTGCACTCATCCTTATCCAAGACGATATACTACTGCGGAAGCTCTTTGAACCTACAATCTTAATTCAAAACAATATGACTTTATATCAAGCACTTTTTGATTATTACATTCTTAAAAAGCAACAAGTCATTCATCATAAATATAAGGACGAGATAGATGATTCGAAAATGGAATCCACAATACAGTATATTGTTCAAAAAGTATCGAATTATATATAGACAGGTTACCAACTAACACTTGTTTCACATTTATTTCTTTCAACATTTAAAGACCTTATAGGGGGCACGATATTTCCATCAAGCTAATCCCCCTAAAATGAACAATACGCTATCCTTTCCATAGAATCATAAGAAAGGATAGTGTTTTTGTATGTCAATTTCTATATCTGATGAATTACAATTATTTGCTCAAAAGACTTAAAGCTTTTCATCTCTAAATACTTACAAAACTTAGGAGAGATATAGACCGTTAAAGTTAATCTCCAAAACTTAACCACAATTCCATCGCCGAATCTAGTTCATGATTTAATTCAAATTTCCTACCATATAGCTGATTGAGTTCCTCATACTCGATAGGATCAGCAGCCATAGCTATATCTAGCTGTCTTATTTCCTCTTCAAGCCTTTCAATCTTCACTAGTGCCTTAGTCTTTACTGCTTCCCCCTTTATATCGTCCGCATCATTTCTTTGTTTCTTCACCTTCACGCTCTTTTTAACCGGTTCCTTCACATTCTTCAGGCTTAACTCCTCTTTTACGCTTTTATAATAATCGTAATTTCCAAGATAGCTTTTACAGGAGTGATCCTCAATATCAATTACTCTTTCACCGATTTTATTAATAAAATATCTGTCGTGAGAGATAAAAAATATAGTTCCCTTAAAATCCTCTAAAGCTTCCTCAAGAGTCTCTATCGAATCAATATCCAGATGATTGGTCGGCTCATCCAGTATTAATAAATTTACATCTTGATATAACAACATACCAAGTTTGAGTCTAATTCTTTCCCCACCTGATAAATGCTTTACTTTTTTGAAGACGCTATTTTTATAAAACATAAACTTTGATAAATATTCCCGTGCTTTTCCCTCCAGTATCGAGATATCCTCTCTAAAGCATTCCAGTACCGTAAGTTCTTCACTTTTAAAAGTAATTTTCTGCGGTAAATATGCCGCCATTACATTAGCACCTAATTCCACTACACCTTGATCCGGCTGCTCTTCCCCTAAAAGCATCTTTAAAAACGTGGTTTTCCCGCTGCCATTAGAGCCGATTAGCCCCACTCTTTCCCCGTAATGAACCATTACATCAGCATCCTTAAAAATTACTTTATCTCCATAGCTTTTAGAAAGTCCTACTGCTTTAATGGTTTCATTTCCGGATCTTTGCGCAGCCTTTACATGTAGCTTCATATTTTGTCTCTCAAACACCGGCTTTTCAATCCGCTCCATTTTATCGAGCTTTTTTTGTATACTAGCAGCTCTTCTAAAGAACTTGTTATTATCGGCTCTCATAGCCCAATCTCTCAAATCCGTTACGGTCTTTTCCATGGAATTAATCTTTTTTTGCTGCTCTCTAAAATGCTCATACTGAATGCGTAAATTCTCTTCCTTTTGATTCACATAAGATGAATAGTTCCCCTTGTAGGTGATAGACTCCATATCCTCTATTTCTACAATTTTTGTGACTACATTGTCTAAAAAATATCGATCATGGGATACGATAATGACAACTCCCTTATAGCTCTTCAAATAGCCTTCGAGCCATTCAACGGAATCCATATCTAAATGATTGGTCGGCTCATCAAGCAACAATATGTCTGGATCATGAATCAGCAGTTTCCCAAGTACAACGGTCGTTTTTTCACCGCCGCTCAATAAATCAAAATCCTTGTTTAAAAAGCTCTCATCAAATTTCAGCCCTGTGCAAACCTTGCCTAATTTTTCTTCTATATCATATCCGCCCTTCGCTTCATATAATTGAACTAAATCACTATACTTTTGCAGGGCTTTTTCTAACGCGGCATCTTCTAACGTCTTCATTTTCCCTTCTAATACACGCATTTCTTTCTCTATACAATGAACTTCCTCAAAAGCCATGTTTAAAACATCAATCACCTTTAAACCTTGTGGATACGAAGGCGTTTGCTCGAGATATGCACAAGTTGCCCCTCTCGGAAAGTGAATAAGACCTTCATCATATCCAGAGCTTGAGGTTTGTGGATAACCTGGATAATAATGCATAGGCTCTATCCCCGCAATTAACTTTAGGATCGTGCTCTTTCCGCTGCCATTTGCGCCAACAACCCCAACCTTCTCTCCTGCATAAACCTCAAAACTTATATTTTTAAGAACAAGTGTAGCATCCATATATTTCTTAATACCGTTTAACGTTAATTCAAACATGCAATTCCCTTCTTTCATCCATAATACAAGTTACGCATTTTATGGACAGGACAAAGCAGACCTTCATTACTATTTTATTGTTAAAAATAAAAAGACCATAAGAAGATGATCTCTTCTTACAGTCTAAATAATCTGTGTAATATAATTTATGAAACTGTATACAAGCAGAAAATGTGTACGTCAAAAACACATTGTTATGCCTATACACTTCGCCTACTAAACAGAGGCGAACAATTTCAAAACCACTTTTGAAATATGTTATAA
>Ga0209025_1004935_pt1 | contig 11212 bp, 15 predicted proteins | sample AraplaMF_Col_mLB_FD_184256 | JGI IMG/M metagenome (GOLD analysis project Ga0209025, IMG submission 184256) | Arabidopsis root microbial communities from the University of North Carolina, USA - plate scrape MF_Col_mLB (SPAdes) (version 2) | ecosystem: Host-associated > Plants > Roots > Endosphere... | reverse complement strand
AGTGTCTCGATCGACGTTCACGATGGCTCCAATATCAAATCCTATAGGATATGGGATTGCATATCGGCGAGCATCATGTTAGCGGTTGTTCATGTCAAGAGGCAAAAACATGCAACTAAAAATTCCTACTGCCACATCGGATGCGTTCGACACGAGTGGTTTTATCCCGCGTTCCAACAGTCTCGCTGGTAGCGTTTACGAAGCGATTTTCGCTCAGTTGATGACGTTGAAGATTCCGCCTGGCACACGCATCACCGTGGACAACCTGGTTCGCGAACTCAACGTGTCGCAGACGCCGATCCGCGAAGCGCTCGGACGCCTTGAAGGCGAGGGGCTCGTTATTAAGACCCACCTTATCGGCTTCAGCGCGGCTCCACAGATTACCCGTCGCCGCTTTGACGAGCTCTATCAGCTTCGTCTGCTGCTTGAACCCGACAGCGCCGCCCGAGCGGCGATCGCAATGGATGACGTCAAGCTCTCCGCTTTGCGCGAGGCCGCTGGTTTGATGGGTCGTCGAGAAGGTGGCGATGAACGTTTGCGTTATTCGACTTTCGCTCGACAGGACGCGATGTTCCACGACAAGATTCTGGAGATCGCCGGCAATGAGCTCATTCGCGAGACATTGAATCATCAGCACACGCACTTTCACATATTTAGGCTGATGTTCCATTCACGGGTGACAGAAGAGGCGCTGGACGAGCACGAGGCGCTTCTTGCCGCGCTGGAAGCTGGCGATGGACCGGCTGCGGAGCGTGCAATGCGTGTTCACCTTGAGCATTCCCGTGACCGGCTCCTGCCGGCTTTCGACTGAGGGCGCGAAATGTCCAACGTCGCGAGCATCGGTAGATCGGGTATTGAAGACTTGAGTGCGGGCAGACAACCCGCTCGAGAGCCGGTGCTCCGCGCGGAGGGGCTCTCCAAGCAGTATGGCCCCGTCACGGTCCTGTCTGATATCACACTGGATATCATGCCTGGCGAAATTCACGCCATCATCGGGGAAAACGGTGCTGGCAAATCCACCTTCATGCGATTGTTGTCAGGCTATGCCGAGCCGACAGCAGGCTTGCTGTCGATGGCTGATGTCGTGGTCAAGTTCGGTAAGCCCGAACTGGCCCAGGATGCGGGTATCGTGCTCGTTCATCAGGAGATATTGCTCGCCGAAGCCCTGACTGTCGCGGAAAACGTGTTCCTCGGTCGGGAGCTCATGCGAAACGGTACCGTCGACGACAAAACCATGCGACGTCTTACACGAGAGAAGCTTGCGGAGCTTGGCTGCGTCGTGTCGCCGAACGCGCTCGTTCGCAACATTTCGCTGGCCGACCGCCAGCTCGTGCAGATCGCCCGAGCCCTCCTCGATGACTACAAGCTTGTCATCTTTGACGAGCCCACGGCCGTGCTTACCGGCGATGAAGTCGAGCGGCTCCTCGCGATCATCCTTCGCTTGAAGGCGCAGGGGACCGCGGTCCTCTACATCAGCCACCGGCTCGATGAAGTCCAGCGTCTTGCCGATAAAGTCACGGTGCTGCGTGACGGGAAGATGATCGGAACCTATCCCGGACACACGCTCACTCAGATGGACATGGCGCGGCACATGGTTGGCCGCGACCTTGCCGCGCTCTACCCGCCGAAGCGAGCGGATGTTGCGCACAAGACGACGCTTTCAGTCCGCAATCTCACCGTGCCCGGCTTCGCAAAAGACGTTTCGTTCGACGTACGTCATTCGGAAATCCTCGGCTTCGCCGGGATGATCGGTGCCGGCCGCACGGAACTCTTCGAGGGAATAATGGGGCTTCGTCCTGCGACAGGTACTGTCGAACTGCGGGGCAAGGCGGTCGACATTCATTCGCCTCGGGCTGCCCTCGACGCTGGTATCGGCTATCTGACCGAGGACCGAAAGGGCAAAGGCCTTCTCTTGCAGGAACGGCTTGCTCCAAATCTCACCCTGTCGGCACTCGCACGCTTTCATCCCGGACTGCTCATGCGCCGCAAGCGTGAACAGGCGGCACTAACGGAAGCCGTCGATCAATATGACATCCGGCTCAAAAACATCGGCGTGAACGCAGGTCAACTTTCGGGTGGCAATCAACAGAAGTTGCTGCTCGCCAAGGTACTTCTCACCACGCCATCGGTGGTTGTCATCGACGAGCCGACACGCGGCATCGATATCGCAAACAAGGCGCAGATCTACGCCTTCATCCAGCAACTCGTGTCGGATGGGAAGACTTGCATCGTCATCTCTTCGGAGATGCAGGAGCTGATCGGCATCTGCGACCGAATATTCGTGATGCGTGAGGGGCGTATCGCAGGAGAAGTCTCGGGAGAAGCAATGACGGAGCATAACGTCGCTCTCCTGGCGACGAGCGTCGCCGCCGGGAACACTGAGGGAGGAAGGGAATGACGGTAATTACAGGCCCTACGGCGCTCAAGCCGGAACGTGACTGGAACATTGGCTGGGCGGATGTCGGGCCATTTCTCGCTCTTGCCGCGCTTATGGTGATCGGCTTTGCGATCAACCAGGATTTTCTCTCGGCGACCAATCTGGGCAACGTGATTACTCGAAGCGCCTTTATCGCCATCATCGCGGTAGGTGCGACGTTCGTCATTTCATCAGGCGGCCTCGATCTTTCCGTAGGTTCCATGGCGGCGTTCATCACGGGGATCACCATCATGTTCATGAACAGGATGGCTCCGGAATGGGGCGTGGCGGCCATTCCCGCCGGGATGTTGGTGGCTGTCGCCGTCGGGCTGCTCTGCGGGTTGATGAACGGCCTGATCGTCACGGTTGGCAAGATCGAACCCTTTATTGCAACGCTCGGCACGATGGGCATATTCCGAGCACTGATCACCTACATGTCGGATGGTGGCACGATCCCAATTGATCGTGGCCTCCGTGACGCTTATCGCCCCGTTTATTTCGGCACCTTCGCGGGTATCCCATTTCCGATCCTGATCTCGATCGCTGTCGCAGCCATCGCGTCCTTCATACTTTACAAGATGAAATACGGCCGCAAATGTGCTGCCGTTGGAGCCAATGAAGACGTCGCGCGCTACTCCGGCATTTCGATCATCAAAACCCGCACCATCGCCTATGCGATCCAGGGTGCCTGCGTCGCGATCGCCGCCATCTGCTATGTGCCGCGCCTCGGTGCAGCCACGCCGACAACGGGCGTCCTCTGGGAATTGCAGGTCATTACCGCTGTCGTGATAGGCGGCACGGCACTGCGCGGCGGGAAGGGACACGTCTGGGGAACGGTGGCGGGCGCGGTCATTCTCGAGCTCATCGCAAACCTCATGGTGCTCTCCGACTTCGTTTCGGAATACCTCGTGGCGGGCGTCCAGGGCGTCATCATCATAATCGCGATGCTCATTCAAAGGTTCTCGAAATAATCCGTGTCAGGACCACACGGGTTCACGATATTAGGTCCAAATTCTGGGAGGAATGGAATGTCTACTACAAAATGGATCGCGGCCGCGGCCGTGAGTACAATGCTGATTGCGGGGCACGCGCTCGCTGAGGATAAGAAGGTTGTCGCGGTATCGATCCCGGCAGCCGACCATGGCTGGACAGCGGGCATCGTGTATCACGCACAGGCCGCCGCCAAGGAGATCAATGCTGCTTTTCCAAACGTCGAGGTCGTCGTGAAGACCTCGCCGTCGGCAACGGCTCAGGTCAGCGCGCTTGAGGACCTGTCAGCAGGGCGTAAGCTCGACGCATTGGTTATTCTGCCGTACACGTCCGAAGAGCTGACCACGCCGGTGAAGGCCGTAAAGGATGCCGGCACGTTCATCACTGTCGTAGACCGGGGTCTCAACGACCCGACGATCCAAGACCTCTATCTGGCGGGCGACAACATCGCAGTCGGCCGCAATACCGCGAAGTTCATGATCGACAAGTTGGGTGGCAAGGGCAATCTGGTCGTTTTGCGTGGCATTCCGACCGTCATCGACGACGAGCGAATTCAGGGTTTCCAAGACGCCATCAAGGGCACCGACCTCAAGGTTCTAGACATCCAGTATGCGAACTGGAACAGTGACGAAGCCTTCAAGCTGATGCAGGACTACCTTGCAAAGTACCCGCAGATCGACGCCGTATGGGCTAACGACGACGACATGCTGTTGGGCGTTCTCGAAGCGGTGAAAGAATCCGGTCGGAAGGACATCAAGCTGGCGCTCGGCGGTAACGGCATGAAGGATATCGTCAAGAAGGTCATCGATGGGGACGCGATGACGCCTGTGGAAACGCCTTACCCGCCAGCGATGATCAAGACCGCGATCTATATGACCGTCGCAAATTTGGTTGGCCAGGCCCCTGTTCGGGGAGCCGTCAAGCTGGACGCTCCGCTGATTACCCAGGAGAACGCCGAGGAATACTATTTCCCTGACTCTCCATTCTGATCACTAACATTAACCGGGGCGGCTCGCGCCGCCCTCGCATGAGCAAAGAGGAGTAAATCATGCCAGGCAAGAAGATACTGATGCTTACGGGCGAGTTCACCGAAGAATACGAGATATTCGTCTATCAGCAGGCTATGGAGGCCGTGGGACACACGGTTCACGTCATCTGCCCCGACAAAAAGGCCGGCGATCTGATCAAGACGTCCTTGCACGATTTCGAAGGCGACCAGACTTACACTGAAAAGCTTGGACACTTTTTTACGATCAACAAGACCTTCTCGGAGGCCGAAGCGCAGCTCGACCAGTATCATGCTGTCTATGCAGCTGGTGGCAGAGGTCCGGAATATATCCGCACCGACAAGCGAGTGCAGGCGATCGTCCGTCATTTTCACGAGAAACAGAAGCCGATTTTCACCATCTGCCACGGTGTCCAGATACTGATTGCAGTCGATGGAGTCGTCCGTGGTAAGAAGGTGGGCGCGCTCGGTGCCTGCGAACCCGAGGTTACGCTGGCAGGTGGCACTTATATCGATTTGTCTCCGACCGAAGCCTACGTTGACGGAACGATGGTCTCTGCGAAGGGCTGGACTGCTCTCGCGGCATTCATCAGGGAGTGCCTCAAGGTTCTTGGCACAGAAATTCGTCACAGCGACGACGACGTGGCCGAAGCCGCTTGAGCTCTGCCAACACGGAGTCGCCTGGAAAGGCGACTCCGCTCTCACACGCAGACTGGCCTAGCTGCCATTCTGCGCGCCTTGCCTCACTGCCTGCCAGAAAGACCCGAGCGTATCGACGTTACATGGTGAGCCTTGGCGTCAGAATTTGGCCAGCGATCTTTTTGAAGACCTCAACCAGCTTTGCCGAATCTTCGATGTTGAACGCCTTGCTGCTGTCGTTTGCACAGGTGGCGAGCCCTTCTGCGGTCGATCCACTCACGCCTACGGCCACGGTGTAAATCGTCAAGCCTGCTTTTTTGGCGTTGCTGCATACCGTCGTCATGAGATTGTCGGCCTTTGCTGTGTCGGTACCTGTGTGCAGCATGTAGTTCGATTTATTAGGCGACAGCGTGTTGGTCCCATCCGTCATGATGATCAAGAATTTGTTGATGCCAGTTGCCTTTGGCTCCCCCTCGGTGAACGGCTGGGTCGGCGACAGCATGTTCCAGCCCCACAGGACACCGGCGGGAATGTAGGTTTCGTTGTTTGCCACCATTTTTGATATGGCGGTCCGCAACGTTGAGTAGTTCGTCGTCAGGGGAACCACAGCTGACCCGCAGCTCGTATTGAGTAGTCCCGTATATCGAAGCGTCGGCTCGGTATCGTTGACATCAAGCGGACTATTTCGCGACCCAACGCATCCGGTCCACGTGTACGTGCTAGTCTTGTCACTGCAAGACGTCACCGGTTCGCCGTAGGTGTAACTATCGCATTGCTCTTTGGTAGAAGTCGTCTTCACGCCATCGTTGGTGCCGGTCGTCGTGACGGTCTTGCAGCCGGACTTTGAAACCACTGGCTTCGAGGTGGTACAGGTATTCTTCGTCGTGGAATAATCGTCTGGGACCGTAAGCCAAAGCTGATTGCGATTGGCGGTGCCAACATTCACGTAACGGGAGAACGGTACGAGCGCGAACCTGACATTCGCGTTCTTACTCTTCTCAAATACGTCGAGAAGGGCATTTGCCGCGGCTTTGAGGTTTGTGAGCTTTTGTCCTGTCATCGAGTACGTGTTGTCGAGGACCATGGCGACCTCGACTTTCTGATAGTCGGACCGAACCGCTTGCGCAGCGACCTTCAACTGCCAGGAATCCTTGAAAAAGAAAGCCCCCAGCGTCAATGGAATGGAGCTCTGTGCATTGATCGTGATGTAGTTATCAGCGGAGATATTTATGTCTTCGACTGAGGCCGATCCGGCCAAGGCAGGTGAAAGATTGCCCTTAAAGACCTTCGTCAGCTCGGCTTTCATAGTTTCGTTGGACGACTTCGGCATCGACACCGCAGACAGGACGGCTGAATCGGCGGCACTTTGTAGCTCCGCTTTGCTCACCATCGCTTTTGAAAAGTCGACAGCCAGTCCGGCGCACGCAAACAAAGGTACGGCCAACAGTGCTGTCACTACTCCAAAGTTGCCTGACTTGTCTTTCCAGAACAATGAAGACCCCCATGATTTTAGGGGGAATATGACGGGTAATAATTAAGCGTGGGTGAAGTGAATAGAACTTATTTCAATTTATACATATTTGCATGTATTGATACATGAACATTACTCAACTTTAACTTGTGATAAAGTCGCCAGCTAAGGAAACGGTAGCGATCATGCTAGCGATTGCCGGGAACGTTTTATCTGCCAAGCCATTTTCGAAATCGAGATAGGGCATGTGGGATAGGACGTGGATGGCTACGTGAAAGGCTTTTCCATTTTCCACCATCGCCGACAACATGGCAGCCTATCGCCGTACCTGTCCGAAGCTAAAAATACGAGTAGGGCACATGACCGAAGATTTGGCCAAGGTGTACGTGGATCGCCTACTGCGCGAAGGGTTTGCCATCGACATCATTGGTGAGAACACGATCGTCATTGTCGATCCTGTCAACGTCGGCGAGCTCTTTGGCGCGCGTGACCCGGGGCGTGAAGCGAACCCGAGCGTACATAAGGACGCGATAATCTCCTATCTTAGAAAACTGCACCGAATTGTTTGAACTAGAGCCCGTGTCGTCCAGTTTAGCTAAGTCGGTTTGCGAAATCAGTGTCGATGGGACTAACGTTCTGATACTGCCTGTTTTTCAGCGCAATTCTCCGATAGCACCCGTTCTTGCCTTAGTCGAATGGATAGGGCTTGGCGTGCCTCTCAGCGAGCCCAGCAGCCGTCAGCCGGCACATCGGGACCTGTAAGTCGTCGCTGACGTCGACCAGTCCAGCCTCGGATGCAAGGTTGACCGTCTTCCGCCCCACGCCGGGTGGTAGTTGTTTGAACTCGTGTTCGTTCAGGTTACGCAACAACAGGGCGAGGCGCACGGTCGGGCCGTAATTGGTCATGCGAAAAATCTCTCGATCTCTCCAGTGGGCGGTGGGGAGAACGGAGAGCGCTCCCCACCAATCCAGCTGCTATAGAAGAAGCGCAGATGAGATCGCCTCGCAGCTACTTCGCAAACGGTCCAGTCCGTTGTCTGTTCCAAGGAGAGGTGTGGGGAGCCAACCAGCGTTTAGCGACTTTAGGCTCTCCACTGCCGAGCAAGACGTTGGGAGACCATCTCGGCGGAGAAGCGCAGGGGTGAGCGCAATAAGTTCCGAGTGCTGCTTTAGCAGACCGCTTCTGTTCTCTCGACGTTCTTGCCCTGTCTCAAACAACCCCAAAAAGGGCCGACCTCTCTGGCTGAAGTCCTGCAATCGTTGCGCGGTCAAATATGCCGCGTGCTCTGCGCGAGTTCCGCGAACGCGTCATAAACGGCACGGAACCGGAAGATGGAAAAGGCACATCGCAAAAGGAACAGCAGACTGCTCTCGCAACGTTTTGGAATCCCGCGCGTTTTATGTCCTCAACCGAGGAGAAAACGATGTCCAAACGAGAACTCATCGATACCGGAACTGACAAGCGTTATGTCCGTCGCGACGAAGAAGGAAAATTCAAAGAATCCACCGACGTCGGCCGTTCGCTTTCCGCAGACAAGCGCCACAAGTCACAGACCGAAGCGAAGCGCGGCGAAGGCGACCGTGGCGACCATCAAGCGAAGCATTGATGACCGATCCCTCATTTCTTGAGATGCAGCCGGCGGAGCGGCAGGCCGTTCTCGAACGGCTGGCCGTGACGCTGGCGCGAAACGCGGCATGGGCGGCGGAGCAGGGAGACGACACCCTCGAAATGGTGATGCGATCGGTCGGAACTGCGTTACTGTCGGTCGCTGGTGAACTTGCCCGCACCGACCTTGGCCTAGCTGAGGATATTGCTAGCCGCGCCGTCGTTCTCATCACCACGTTTCACCTGAGGCACCCGCAGTACCCGGTCGGGCCAACGCTGCACTAGCCCTTTTATGACGGGTCTGCCAGACATCGATTGCCGCGTGAGCAATTACGGCACACATTTCAGATAAGACCGCATTGATAAGGCGTGGCTCGTTCACGGCGCACCTAATCGGTCAAATTGCCTGCAGCACAGAAGTACTTGCCGATGGGCGAACACGTGCTGTTTGCTCCCCGCTTTTGGCTTCAAAGATCGATAAATCAATAACGTAGTCCCCAGACTTACTCAATTGATCGAGGATTGTCGCGGCCAAGCGCACGGCGCAGACAGGATTGATCGCTAGGTCGAATGTCTCGTCGCTGGTCAAAACCAAGCGCGTCAAGAGATTGCCGCCGTCTAGCGGCGCGAACATGCGGAAGCTCTCAGCTTCGAGGAATACATCGGCGGCTTTGTCGAGGGAGGGGACGCGTTGCGCAAATCGGGTAGAGAGGCCGGCTTTTTCTTCTGGTGTCATCGGATTTTAGGTTTCCTCGAGCTGTTTTTCTCTGCTGGTCCTAACGACGAATTGCGGATCGCGTAAGGCCTATTGGCAGGCGATACGACGAGAAGGCTGCGATGGCGCGGCCCAATGGCGAAGTCGCCACATGTTACCAGAGCCACTTTTCTTTCGAGCCTGCCGTTGCCGCGATAGGACCGATCGTGATCGGAAGTGGGCTGCATTCGACCCGTATAGCCGGGCGGCGCTTGGTGCTGCTTGGGGTAGGGCGGATTGGAAATCTGTCATCGGTCATGGAAGCCTCCATGCTTGATCCCGGCTAAACAGGCACGCGCGGTAACGGTTCATAACAAACGCCTGATAGCGGCGGGTAGACCGGGCCAGGCAGCTCGAGCCTGCCGAGGAGAACGCCATTCCGTAGCGATGCCCTTGAGAACCAAGTTGCTATATTGCCGGGAAGCATTACCAATGCCAGGACCGACCTAGAAGGAGCGCAAATGTCAAAGACAAGACTATTTTCACCCGTTGGTGTTGGTTCTCTAAAGCTTCGCAACCGCATCGTCATTGCACCGATGTGCCAATACTCTGCGGTCGAGGGCGAAATGACTGACTGGCATCAAATCCATTTGGGCAACCTCGCACTATCGGGGGCGGGCATTTTGACTATCGAGGCGACGGCGGTCTCGCCGGAGGGAAGGATTTCATACGGCGACGTCGGTCTCTACTCGGACGGTTGCCAGGCGGCGATGGCCCGTGTGCTAGCCAGCGTACGCAGGTGGTCCGACATTCCGATCGCCGTCCAGCTCGGTCATGCCGGCCGCAAAGCATCGACCGAAAAGCCGTGGCTCGGCGGCCAACAGATCAGCCCGGGCAGTGACAACGGTTGGAAGACGGTCGCGCCAAGCGCCATCCCGTTCAAGGACGAGTACGATCACCCGGAAAGCCTCCACAAGGAAGGCCTTTCGCGCGTCAGAAACGCGTTCGTCGACGCCACGCTGAGAGCTGCTGCTTTGGGTATCGACGCAGTACAGCTTCACGGTGCACACGGCTACCTTCTCCATCAATTCCTGTCGCCTCTGTCCAACAGGCGCGCCGACGAGTATGGCGGTTCTCTCGAAAATAGAATGCGGTTCCCGCTGGAAGTGTTCGATGCGGTTCGGGAGGCGTTCCCTTCCGACAAGCCTGTGACAATGCGAGTGTCGGCAACCGATTGGGCAGAAGGCGGCTGGGACACCGATCAGACGGTCGTGTTCGCGAAGGCGCTTGAGGCGAGAGGCTGTTCGGCGATCCACGTTTCTACAGGCGGGCTCGCGTCACATCAACAAATCGCTCTCGGGCCGAACTATCAGGTACCGTTCGCTCGTGCCGTCAAGCAGGCCGTCGACATTCCGGTCATCGCTGTCGGTCTGATCACAGAGTTTGAGCAAGCGGAAGGTATTCTGACGACCGGCGACGCTGACCTTGTCGCTATCGCGCGGGCAGTTCTCTATGATCCGCGTTGGCCATGGCATGCCGCGGCCCACTTCGGCGAAACGGTGCAAGCGCCTGATCAATATCTCAGGTGCCAGCCAAGGCAGTATCGGGACCTATTCGGTTCGCCTGTCAGGTGATGCTTCAGCAAAACACGATCCAGGCAGCCGGAACTCTTGAAAATCTCATCCGGAGGCTTGCGAGGCTCACGAACCGAAATCCCGACGTCGCGATGCGCGTCTTGCATTGGAGCTGAAGATGGCCTCGTTCGCTAGTGAACGCGATAAAAATAGATGCCCAACTCATCCAGGCTTGCTCCTTCGCGAAGACATTCTTCCACCGCTTGGCAGGCCCAAGGCGGAGATCGCCAAGTGGCTGAGTGTGTCTCGGCAGTACCTCTCTCAAATTCTCTGCGAGGATCGCCCCGTCAGCGCGGGCATGGCCGTTCGGTTCGGCAAGATGTTCGGTAACGAGCCGATGATGTGGTTGAGAATGCAAGCCGCGCATGATGCGTGGCATGCCGCTCGTAAACTGATGTTTCGGGAATTCCGACGCTATGGGGCTCTTAGGACGCCGTGGCGATGGGCCATCAAGCCTGCGATTGGTCCAACGCGTTGTAGGCGACTGGCGACTTGACGTCGGAAAGAGTTCTAGACCCGCTGCGATCGCAAAGCGACACACTGACGGCTAGTGTCCGAACGACATCATAAATGGCGTCAGCGCGGTGAGCCGCCTGGACCAAAGCCGGTTAGCGGCTGATTTTCCATTTGTGGTCTTCAGCCGGGCAGGCGACGCCATTCAGGCTTGAACTCCCGCTGATCGTCTGGTGTGTCGTGAGGAATTGCTTGCAGCCTTGGCCGCCATCGGCGGTCGGTGCAATCTGCTGAATGACGCCA
>Ga0209025_1004934_pt1 | contig 11213 bp, 5 predicted proteins | sample AraplaMF_Col_mLB_FD_184256 | JGI IMG/M metagenome (GOLD analysis project Ga0209025, IMG submission 184256) | Arabidopsis root microbial communities from the University of North Carolina, USA - plate scrape MF_Col_mLB (SPAdes) (version 2) | ecosystem: Host-associated > Plants > Roots > Endosphere ... | reverse complement strand
CTCCGTTCGTTATTGGAAGGAAGATCGCAGCGATATGCATCGAATTGCGGATGCCCTCCGATTGTTATGTGAGGAACGTCCTGTCCATTTGCGATTCCTGCCGTTCCATCTGCCAAGTGATGAAGAGGCTTCAAGGTATATCATCGAACGGATGGGTGATCTTACAGAATTAGGGTGTCAAGTTTCCATCTGCACGCCGCACGAACAACCGCAAGCGATGTTAGCGGAAGTAAGTCGTTGTCAGCTGCTCGTTGGCATGCGATTGCACTCCTTAATCTATGCGGCTTCGCAGCAAGTCCCGATGATCGGGATTTCCTATGATCCAAAGATTGATCATTTCTTGCATCGGTTGCAGATGGAGCCAGTAGGAACGACGGATGTCTTGAATCCTGACTTGATGTCGGCCGAAGCGTCCTACCTATTAAATAACCGAGCGCAATGGCAAGCTGAGAAACGTGAATCTATCGAAAATTTAAAACAACAAGCGAGTGAACCTGCAGAACAAATCGTTGAATATTTCCGTTATTAAGGTAGGGAGCCGCTGAGATCATATTATCATGACCCAAAGGATGAGTTATTCGTGAACATGAGCAGTCAACAGCAAGCAGTAACAGTGGAGAAATTGCCGATCTTCGGCGTACCGTTCTCAACAATGAATATGCAGAATACGGTGCGATATTTAACAGAGGCGATTGAACGGCGTGAGGCGAATCACGTTATTACGGCGAATCCGATTATGGTGATGGCTGCAGTGAATGATCCTCAAATGCTACAAATCATGCAAAGGGCTGATCTCGTCGTCCCGGATGGTGCTGGCATTGTATGGGCAGCGAATTATGTGAACCGTCCGCTTCCGGAACGTGTTACAGGGTTTGATCTCCTGCATCATCTCATGAAGCTCGGGGATGAGCGTGAGTGGCGTGTGTTTCTATTAGGCACTTCACAGGAGATTATTACCGAAGCTGCGCGTAGACTTGCTCTGCAATATCCGAATGTGCAGATTGTTGGCGTGCGGAATGGATTTTTTGGCGAGGATGAGGACCACGAAGTGGTGTCACAGATTCAAGAGGCTGCACCGGATATCCTATTCGTGGCACGTTCTGCTGCGACACAAGAGCCATGGATTGCCAAGTATCGGAATGAATTAAATGTTCCGGTTATGATGGGGGTCGGCGGCAGTTTTGATGTCATTTCCGGTAAGCTCAAACGAGCACCGCGGCTATTCCAAAAAATGCGACTTGAATGGTTCTACCGTCTCATGAAGGAGCCTTGGCGATTCAAAAGAATGCTTGCGCTCCCGGAATTCATGTGGAAAGTGATACGCGAGAAAGAAAACGTCACAAAACCATGAGATTATCGATGAAATCCTCTGAAAATCTCTTCGAAATGGATAAAAACAGGGATAGCATTTCGAATATGAACAGAGTATAATTCATTCCGGTAGATAAAATGGGGGTTGAAAAGACCAATGGGAATGGTTTACGGAATCGGCTTTATATTAGCATTAGGGTTAGCGCTCGTGCTTACGCCGCTAGTGAAGAAATTTGCAGTGAAGGTCGGCGCAATGGATATGCCGAATGCTCGTAAAGTGCATACACGCATTATGCCGCGATTAGGCGGACTCGGAATTTTCTTCGCATTTGGAATTGCTTTTCTATTACTGTTGCCTTGGTTGCCAGACAATATGTTTGCAAGCAGAGAAGGCAACCTCGTAAAAGCGTTGTTCGCAGGTGGATCGATTATTGTATTGATCGGTGCACTCGATGATAGATTTGAATTATCCGCTAAAGTAAAATTACTAGGACAGATTATTGCTGCTTGTGTCGTAGTCTTCGGCTTCGGCATTACAGTAGACTTCGTCAATATCCCGTTCGGCCATGGTTACTTTTCGATGCCGGATTGGGTCGCGATTCCACTAACAATCGTCTGGATCGTTGGCGTGACGAATGCGATTAACTTGATCGATGGACTGGATGGTCTTGCAGCAGGTGTATCAGGTATTGCAATTTCTACAATACTCGCGATGGCCTTCATCATGGGCAACACGACCGTTATCCTAATTAGTCTCTTATTACTCGGAAGTATTGTAGGGTTTCTATTCTTCAACTTCCACCCGGCAAAGATCTTCATGGGTGATTCGGGATCCCTGTTCCTAGGATTCAGCCTTGCGATGCTCTCGATGCTCGGGTTCAAGCAGGTGGCGGTTGTATCCTTTTTAACACCGCTATTCATTATCGGCGTTCCCCTCTCGGATACATTCTTCGCAATTATCCGTCGTTGGCGGAACAAGAAACCAATCTTTGCGCCAGACAAAGGACACTTGCATCACTGTCTACGTGAACTTGGACTAAGTCACCGTAAAACCGTGCTAGTGATCTACGCGATTGCAACCTTCTTCGGTGTACTCGCGGTAATCCAATCCGTTGCCGCTGCGCATGCAGCGAACTGGGTAACATTTATCGTTGCTTTCATCTTGATCTTCCTCTTGCAGATCGGGGCCGAAGTCATCGGCATCGTGGACAAGTCGAAGAAACCGGTCATTCACTTCTTCAGCCGCATCTTGATGAAGACCGAAACAGAAACGCAATCGAAATCATAATTTTATAGAAGATATTCTTGAAAGCCCCTATCGCTCAGCGATAGGGGCTTTCTGCATTTCCGGGGCCCCCGCAAAGTACTTGAACCGGCTTCGAAGCCAAGTCCCCACTTTGTGGGGTTATTTTGTCATCTACTTTTTCCTTCCAAATCTCTAAAAATTCGGCACGATGTGACCGATAACTACACTACATAGACTAATCCATAGAGGGTATTTGAATTCATCGTTAATCTACTAAAGGAGGACTTACTTTTGAAGAAGATATTATCAATGATTATGGCGATCGCACTATTGGTGACGCTGATTCCGTTCTCGCCGAATAAGGCGGAGGCGGCGATTGACGCGCACAACTTTGCATTCCCTAATGAGCAGTATAATTTGAATGATGCTGCGCGTATTGTGAACAGTGAACGTCTAACACTAAATGGTACGATCCATAACGTTATTGGGCGGACGGTCTCTTATGATGTTGTTCAAATTTATAAGAAACTTAAATCGGGTTCGACGACAGAGTATGAGGAAGTTATTGTCGACTCTCGTGAGGGACAGACGGGGAATATTACATTAAATGGTTCAAGTATTCAAGTATTTGATATTAAGTTGTTCCCAGGTCTGAACAGAATTACATTCAAAGGAACGCAAGGGACTTCTAGTGTAGAAGATTCGATCTACATCGAATACCGCAATGCGCCAATGATGTACAATCTGACTGCCACACTAAATGGTAACAATTTCGATGTGAAGGAAGATTCGACCACAGTTGTATATTCTGATGCAACCAACGGACGAACGACAGCAGACATTAGTATTACGGGTAATGCACCTAATGCTGAGAAGGTGACCGTAACAGTAAACAATAAAAGTTGGGACTACACGGTACGTAGCACAGATAACTGGAAGTTCGTTGCATCTCCAGTAAATATTCGCAAAGGTAAGAATATCCTTAACATTAAAGTCTACAATAACAGCCAAGTTACGGAAACAACGCGTGAGATTGCATTTTATAACGGTGAAGTTACATTCTATGATTTAAATGTAACAGATGGCGTGAACTCAGGAGATTTGGCTACAAGTCCAAATGTATCTGTAAATAAAGCAAACTCAATTAAAGTGAAAGGTAAAGTTATTGTGCCTGTCGTATACACGCCGCCTGTACCGCCAGCGACAACAGGTACTTTTAAACCTTCTACCAGCAACCTTTCAGATGCTGCACTCAAATTTTCATTGAATGGTGCACCTTATTCGGACGTGGCAAATGTGGCTACAGATCCAGTTAATTTCGTTCAAGATCCAAGCACTAAATTTATGACTTTAACTTTTGATGTGGATTTAGGTAAAGCGGGAATTGGTGGTTTAGCCTTAGATAATGCACATATGATTCAATTTAGTGGTTGGAACTTTGCTAAGCTACCTTCTGCTGGTACGGATCTCTCTGCACTAATGCAGTTTACCTTGAACGACAAAGATCAGTCATATATCTATGGTGTGAATTATTTGCCAGGATATACTGCAAGCACAACTGCAGCTGAGCTTGAAAAAATGCAAGGTATTGACATGATGAATGCTAATCTAAATGCTGTACCTGTTGGAGTAGAGGTACTTGTAGGGAATCCGACCGGCTCGGACGAAATCAATCTCTCTCAAGTCATTGATAACTTAGGGAAGACATCTTCGGATTATAAAGCCGAAATGATCTCAGACGCCCCTTTGCTATATGTGTATAAGACGATCAATGGTGTCGAGCAGCGTTTCCAACGAATGTTCCTCAAAATTACTAAGCTCCCTACAGCGGGTAAAATGACACTTGAAATTAGTCTTAAATCAGGTTCTAAGAAAAATATTCCCGTAACACTTCTGTATGGGCCATTTGTAAAATACGATTCATTATTCGATGGGAAAATCATTAAATACGATACAACACGTACGGATGCTATGAAATTTCTTTTGGATGAATTGGGTTCTTTCTCGGGACAGATTTTTAACATAGCAAACTCGGATGAAATTCGCTATGAGACAACTGGAACACCAGCTCAATTACAAAGTGTTTTCTTATACATTAACAATACACTTGTAGAACTTGTGGCACAGACTTCAGACAAGACAAAGTTTGAATTAAAAGATAAAACGAATTTTGATCCCAATAACCCGTCAACTCCAAAAAAGGCATTTGATGCACTATATAAAACAGGCGATAACACGATTAAATTTGTATTTAAAACAACAAAGAATACCTATGAACAAACAATTAAGCTTACATTAATTCCAACGAATCTTCCTGTGATCCCTGCACCAGGTACAGATGGGGTGTTTCCTTATAGTACAAGTTATAACACACCGAAGGTAAATGATTCGAATTTTGAGAAAAAGGGCAGCGTCTATATGTCTAAACAAGCCCACATGAACATTTTTGGTACATTTGATTTCATTGATTTAGGTTATGATGAAAATCAGGTAAATACGAAACTAAAAGATTTAGCACAGACTAGTGCATTAACAAATTACAAAATAAGAGTTACCTCCCCAGGAGAGAAAGAAATTGTATGGTCTTTGGCAAACACCTTTACTAGCAAAAAGGGTGGTAATACATTCCAAGTAGGATCGGATGTTCCTGGCATATCCATTGTATATGATTACGAACAGCAAAATTTCTCCTTCGTGATGTTGAATCATGAACTCCCAAGAGATGGCAGCCCTAAGGTATATAATATTTACGTATATAATAGTGGCGATAATGGACCATTTGCTTCGTATCGCCTAGAAATTCAACCTATTGCTATTCCGTATACGATTGAGAAACCTAAGGTTGAGAAGCGTATTCTGAATCAGAATTATGTTGAAGTCGTGATATCTTCGCCTGGTGCTGAGAAGATGACGATTCAGAAGCAACCAGCAGAGAAATTTATGTATGATCCGGACAATGATGATGGAACTCCGAACAGCTTTGAAGCATTTAGGGCGATGGTATACGATCTTAAACCTAACAAAGATAATAAAATCGAGCTCGTCATTACAAAGGGTAAAGAAGTTACGAAGGATTTCTTTACTGTAAAATATGTCCCTACTACCATCCCAGGTATGCAAGTTATGGAATTAAAGAAGAACTCGCATAAAGTATTTGAAGGGAAATTAAATTTATCGTTCGCAAAGGATACGAATTTGGTTCGCACAGACTACAACGCGACAGATAAATTTAAGGGACAGGTATATACAGGGAATCGCATTTTGTTTGCAATAGCGAACCCGGATGATGGTGTGATCGATCGCCATGATTTCGAGCCTGTACCGGCCAACTATAATCTTGAGTTGGAATACGGCAAACAAGTTTATCGAGGGAATTTCCCAACCAGATTTGTTAGAGCAAGCTCCGTATACTGGTTAGATCCAGGAATGGCTGATGATATCAGCACGGGATCAAATTATGATCCAATTATGTATGGTAATGACCCGTTCCCATTGAAGAATCAGAACGTGCCGTTCTTCTTCATGAGAAGTGCAGATCGTGAGCTTGTTCCATCGAAGCCAGGTACACTGACGTTAAGTTATGATCCAACGATGACACAGGATGCTGGCCGATTAATTACTGTGTTCCGCTTCGATCCTGTCCTTAAGCAATGGGAGAATATCGGCGGTGTTGTAGATGAGAAAAAGCACGTAATCAAAGTGCCATTTACCCGTTTTGGATATTATGTTGTTGCGAAACTAGGTTACTCATTTAATGACACGGTTCTTCACCCGTATGCGCGTGAAGCGATTGAGACGATCTTTGCAAAAGGTGTTATGAACGCTGTAGATCCATCAGGTATGTTCGGTGCAGATGAGTATGTTACACGTGCTGAGTTTACGCGTATGATTGTGCGTGCGCTAGAGATTCCTTTAAATTACGAAGGAGATCCGAAGCATTTTACAGATATTCCAAGTACGATTCAGAGTGTGAACCTCGATGGATTGTGGGATTTCCGCTATATTGAGACTGCAGCGCGTAAAGGGATAGTACGTGGAGTAGAGCCTCAATATTTTGGAGCAGATCGACACATTCTCAGACAAGATGCGGCTGTCATGATTGCCAAAGCGTTGAACTTGAAGCTAGAAACAGACCCTGTTAAGGTTAAGGCTGCAGTAAATAAAGTCTTCCAAGATGGTGGTAAGATAGACTACTATGCACAGCCATCCATTGCAGCAATTGCGAAGAAGAATTTCATTACTGGTATTCCGATTGATCCAACTGACCCTAAGAAAGGGTTCAATTTCCAACCCGATGCACGACTACTTCGTAGTGATGCAGCTATTATCATCTCGCGAGTCATGGCTGATATGAAGAAACTGCCTAAAATTTACTCGAATTAAAAGTAGGGAGCCTTGAGCTCCCTTTCTTTTGTAAAGTTGTGGTGTAAGAAAAGGAATTCTTTGGTGAGACTTTGTAATTTTGTTTACTTTGGGATACAATAATTGAAAAACGACTAAGGGAGTTCAATATATGAATAAAATTTTGGCCAAACCGCAAGTGGATTATCAAAGAGCGAAAGCGAAATTTGAAGAAAAATCGCAGGTTATGCAGAAGCGTATCGAAGAAACACGAGTTCTAAGAGAAATTACACAGGATGTCATGGAAGAGCTCGTTAGAGAGACAGGCTTTCATGATGCGTTTAATGCATTGACGATTGCAGAAAATGAGTTAATCAGCTGGTCTCATACCACGATTAAGCGTGAGAAGACTTACCTTGATAATAAAGATAGCTTCGATCGGATGTATCAGAACCTGGATACCAATCCTCAAGCACGCGCTACAATCATTGATCTTGCGATGAGAATTCGATAAGATTCACATAACTATTTTATATTGAAATAGCAAAAGACACCTGCAAGGTGTCTTTTTTATTGCCAGAATATTTACAGTTTTTGCATGATGACGAGCGTATAGCAGAATGATATACTAACAACCGTGGCTTTTTTATATGGAAAATGTTGATGTCGAAGATGATAGCAAGTTCTGATTATCTTTTAATTTTTTTTTTTTGAGAAACCGCAACTTTTTAGAAACTCAAACGTCTAACATTATGTGAATACAATAGAGCGGCAATAAATCGACTCTAGTTTCGCAAAACAGTCATTTTTTGACAAAGTAATAGGATAAGATTTGAAAATATGCCTTTACGGCATTATATCCGCATTGTATAATGTTAAGGTGGGTTCTAATCTACATCTATTTACCATGCTAATGTTTACTAGTTTCTGTGACTAACAGGTTACAGACATGAATTATAGGAATTTTGCTCAACTCGAGGAAGGGGGTGAATCGGCGATGAGTAACAAGAGCTACAATTTATCTAAATCTAATAAAGTGAAAGATATTCAAGGAGGAGAAATAAAGGTTATGAAGAAATTTTTATCTATCGCATTATCCACAGCAATGGCATTCTCGATGTTCGCATCTGTAGCATTTGGTGCAGATAAAGAACTTACTACACAAGACAAATATGATGCACTTACTAAAGCAGGTATTTTCTCTGGTTACCCAGACGGTACTGCAGGTCTTGACAAAAACATGACTCGCGGTCAATTCGCGAAAGTTGTTGCAAAACTTCTTACTCTTGAAGATGATGCAGCATCCGCTTCCAAGTATGTTGACGTAAAAGCTAACAACTGGGCAGCTCCATTCATCGGTTCCGTATCCAAAGCTGGATTGATGGAAGGTTCGAAAAACCAAAAAGGTCAATTGGCATTTGATTTCAACGGTAACGTAACTGTTGAGCAAATGGCTAAAGTCCTTGTAATTGCTTTGAAACTTGAAGTTCCTGCAACTGCTGAAAACGGCGCTTCCGTATGGGCTAAAGGTTATGTTGATGCAGCTGTTAAAGCTGGATTGATCCCTGCAGACGCTAACTTCAAAGCAGCAGCTACTCGTGAACAATTGGTTCTTGCTGCTTACACAGCAAGCGTTGAAATCGAGAAACAAAAAGTTACTTATGAAGTAAAAGTTGTTGATGCTAACAACATCCAAGTAACATTCTCTGATGCAAAAGACAAACCAGAATCGTTCAAACTTGAAAAAGCTCTTGAAGCTAACAAAGAGAACACTGTAACAGTTAAACGTGCAAATGGCCAAGAGAAAACTCTTAAGTTCACTTGGACGATCACTGATGCAACTAAAGTTGAATCTGTTAAAGCAGAGAACTTGAAAGAAATCGTAGTAACTTTCGATGGTGAAGTTGATAAAGTAAGTGCTGGTGAAGTTGATAACTACACTATTGATGGCGTATCTTTCAAAGATGCAGCAGTTGCTAAAGATGGTAAGAGCGTTACCTTAGCACTTGCAAAAGGTTCAAATTTGGTCAACCAAAAAGATTACAAATTAACTGTTGATAACATCAAAGCAGGAAGCAAAACAATCAACGTTAAAGATTTCAAATTTGCTCCAATCGATAACACATTGCCAACTGTAACTGCAGTTGAAGCTTTGGGTAACACAGCAATTAAAGTAACATTTAACGAGCCAGTTAAAAATCCTACTGCTGCTAACTTCTTGCTAGATGGCAAAACGGTTTCTGGTTTTGTTGCAAATCCCGATGAATCGAAAACTATCGTGTTGAAAACTTATGCTAAACTTGCTGATGGTGAGCATACGTTGACAACTAAAGAAGTTGCTGATTTCCGTGACTTCAAAGCGTTAACTCAAGAAACTAAATTCACTGTAGTTGAAGATAAAACTGCACCTACAATCGATTCTGTTGTAAAAGCAACTTTCGAGAAAGTACAAATTAAATTCAGTGAAACTGTAGATCCATCAACTGTTGCTGGTGGTAACGTATACTGGATGCAAGGTTCTTCCAAGAAATATGCTGGTTCGACTGTAACTCAAATTTCTTCAGATACATTTGAATTTGATTTCAGTGCTAACAAGATGCAATACGCTGCAGATCTTTACATTACAGGAGTAAAAGACTACTCTGGTAACGCAATTGCTAGCGATTCTAAAATTCAAGTGAAGCCAGAAGTTGACCAAACTCGTCCAGAGGTTGTTAAAGCTTCGTTGAACGATTCCCGTAATGAAATCACTATTAAATTCAACAAATCACTTGAGAATGGTTCTGCTAAAGCATCAAGCAACTATGTAATTAAAGATGCTGATGGCAAAGAAGTAAGTAAATTGAAAGATGTTAGCATGACAGATTCCAAAACAGTTAAGGTGAACCTTGTTCAAGCTCTGGGTGAAGGTAAAGTATTTACTTTGGAAATTTCCGGTGTAACAGATAACACGACATTGAAAAATGTTATGTTACCATACTCGAAAACTCTACAAGTGAATGATACTACTGCACCGACTGTTCAAAATGCTGTTTATGTTGAAAATGGCAATAAAATCGTTGTATCTTTCAGCGAAGCAATGGAACTTAGCGGTGAAGGAAGTATCACTGATCATGCTAAGTACACGATCTACAACAGCAAAGGTAAATGGGTTAAATTAACTGATGTTAGTGTTTCCATTTACGCTACTAGCGACAAAAAAGCTGCTATTATCACATTCCCTAGTGACATCGATGTTAAAACTATCCAAAAAATCCGTGTTCAACAGGTAAATGATGCAGCAGGTAATGTACTAGATGGATTGTTGGATACTAAAAATGTTGAATCACCAGCTGCGGTAACTCTTGGTGATGTTAATGTAACTGCTAATAACAAAATTGAGTTGAACTTTAACAGCGCAATTGAAGCAGGAAGTGTAGCTCCTAGCGACTTTGAAGTTAAAGCAGGAACAAGCACGAAATTGGATGTTGTTAGTGCTGTAGCTGATGGCAAGAAAGTAATCTTGACACTTAGCGATGCATTCAAGTTAAATGACGATGCAACTTTAACTAACACTCCTGTTACTGTAACTGTTAAAGACAAAGCTAATACTGTTAGCTTAGCAGGCGTTGTAATTTCTCCAGCTGCAGACAAAGCAGTTACAGATAAAATCGCTGCACAAGTAAAAACTATCTCTGCAACTACAGCGACATATGAGTTTGGAATCGAGTTCACTGAAGCTCTTGACCTTGCTTCTATCTCGGGTGAAGCTGCTAAGAAGGATATCAAAGTCCTTGATAAAGATGGAGATGCAATTGATTCCGCTAAATACACACTATCGCTTTCACCTGATAAGAAAACTCTTGTAGTAACTTTGACTGATAAAGTTGCTAAGAACTCTGGAGTTCTTACAGTTAGCGTAGAAAGCCCGCGCTACCTACAAGATGTTAAAGGTAACACGATTGCAACATTTACTGGATACCAAGTGAATGTAAAAGGCTAATACAAACTAACTTTTGTATATAGCATAAAATAAAAGAGCGTACTCTTCGGAGTATGCTCTTTTATTTTGAGGTTATCAGAAATATTAATAATATCGTACCTAATAGGCGAAGATAAGCGGATTATCCTGAGGTTACTAAGTAATATTATTACTTCTTGTTGAAAATAAACCTAATATTAATAACAAAATCGAAACTAATAGCAAAGTGAGTGCGTTTATAATATAGAGAATAATAGAAGTTTTAATGATTGAAGGAGGAGAAATAATTGAAGAGGCATAAAAAGTTGGCTATTACTTTAGCATTTGTAGTAATGATGAGCCAATCATTTACAT
>Ga0209025_1004933_pt1 | contig 11214 bp, 12 predicted proteins | sample AraplaMF_Col_mLB_FD_184256 | JGI IMG/M metagenome (GOLD analysis project Ga0209025, IMG submission 184256) | Arabidopsis root microbial communities from the University of North Carolina, USA - plate scrape MF_Col_mLB (SPAdes) (version 2) | ecosystem: Host-associated > Plants > Roots > Endosphere... | reverse complement strand
GTCATATTTATGAATTTCAACAAGGATTTTTTCACGCGAAAATTATTATGGTAGATAATCATATTTGTGATATCGGAACAGCTAATTTTGATATGAGAAGTATATACATCAATCATGAAATAAATTGTCTCCTATATGATCGGGCTTTTATACAAGAAATTAAGGTGCACATTAGCAAAGATATAGAGGGATCTACATTGCTTACATGGAAAGAGGTTTCCTCCCTCTCCCTTGTTGATAAAAGTAAAGAATGGATTGGGACGTTACTAGCGTTTTTCTTATGAAATGAAACTTTTATAATTAAATAATAAATAACGGGGGTAGGACAGATGATTATGCGCTTTGGGTATGTCTCACATGCAGTCGCTTTGTGGGACTGTTCTCCTGCAAAAACAATGACGTTTACAACGTGGAAAAAGCTTGGGAAACAGGAACGAGAAGAAAAATTATATAATATTACAATGCAAAACCTTATGCATACATTACGTATCCTGCATTACAATATCGCACATGAAATTCCATTATACCGATTATCATCTTCTATCGTCCCGCTCGCAACCCATCCTGAAGTTGATTTTGATTATATCGATATATTTACACCCTTTTGGCGTAAGATGGGGAAATTAATTCGAGAGCATAACTTACGAGTCAGCTTTCATCCAAATCAATTCACATTATTTACAAGTGAAAAACCTCATATTACAGATAATGCGGTTTTAGATATGACATATCACTATAACGTATTAGATGCAATGGGATTAGCAGACTCTTCCTACATTAATATCCATATTGGAGGTGCATACGGCAACAAAGAGAAAGCTTTACTACGCTTTCATGAAAACTTAAAAAAGCTCCCCCCTCATATCAAGCAGCAAATGACACTTGAAAATGATGATAAAACATATACAGCTTCTGAAACATTAGCCGTTTGTAAGCTAGAAAGAATCCCTTTTATATTTGATTATCATCATCACATGGCAAATCTTTGTGATGAACCGTTAGAAGCACTGCTACCAGCTATTTTCAAAACGTGGGATCATACAAATACCATTCCTAAGGTTCATATTTCTTCACCAAAATCAGAGAAGGAATTCAGGTCACACGCTAATTATATTGATGCTACATTTATAAAACCCTTTTTACACATCACGAGAGAACTAAATCAAGATTTCGATATTATGATTGAGAGTAAACAAAAAGATTTAGCACTTTTTCAGTTCGTAGATGAACTTGCTTCTATAAGAGGAGTGAGACGAATAAGCGGTGCAGCGTTACAATGGTAATTGTAACGCTGTTTCACGATTCTCTTCTCTTTGGTGTAATTGCCGAAGGTGTTAAGAGCAAGGAATAATAATCATTCTTACATACCTAAACCTTTGACTACATTCAAGAGCTTTGAATTATCTAACACTTTTATCCCTAACAAAAATAAAGAACCCTCACTTGGGTTCTTTTTTATCTTAATGTTCAAATGGTATATCTGAAGCTAATTGTACTTGTTCCTGTTGATTTGTTAATGCGTGATCTTGACTCACTCCGAATGCAATACCAGCTAGCATTGCCATTGCCATTAAACCGCATGCAAGAATTTTTTTCATCACTCATCACCCTATGCTCTATTTTCTCTAAATATATCATGAAATAATTTCTTTTAAAAATGCAATTATGCATATTCTCTTATGGTTTCATTATTTAAAAATACAGAATGAAACTTCCATCAGTGGGAGTACTCTTCATTCCGCACTGATTGTTAGCCCTCACCGACTGGGCTTTTACGGGCAGTTATCGTCCACCTATCTTCCTCTTTTCTCTTTTAATCTTGAAGTGGGGGAATTACTGTCCACGAATAGCGGAATCAATTTAATTAGCTAGAGAATATTGTCTGTTCATTACGATCAGCTAATCCCATTTTTGCTAATAATATCTCTTTGTTAGAATGTAAATCTAGTAAATCAAAAAAGAATAAAGCCTTTTCATAAACAACTGTAATTTCTCTTGGTGGATAAATTAATTTCTCTAAGCACTCTCCCTTTTGATAATACAGTTGCCCAAGAAGCTGCATACTCCCAATAAGTCGCGACGTTTCAATTGCTTTATCTACTTGCTGAAGCGACTTTGCATATTCATTATTTAAACATAAAGCTTTCGCATAATTATATCGAACCTTAACAACAAAATCTTGATCACTCTGCAATGACTCCAGCTGTTGTAAAATATCTTGAAATAATGTAATAGCTTTTTCTAAATGGTTATTTTCTGCATAAATAATAGCAATCGAATTTTCGATATATAAATTTTGAAACACATCTACCCCACCATATTGCTGATGGATTATATTTTTCAGCTCTGAGATGCAGTATTCAAAATTAACTTTCTTTAAAGCATAAGAAGATAAATGATAATACCATAGAAGAAATTGCTTAAATTCAGGATGACTCTCTTCTTTCTTAAGTTCCTCTGAAACAATTTTATGAATTTCATCATACTGCTTCTTCTTACACAATAATTGAATTTGCTTCTTAAACTTTTTCTTTCTTTCGAGGTCAGAATAACTAAGAACCTCATAAAAATGAATAATGGGAACCCTTAGCTTTGCTGCAATCCCTTGCAGTATATCCATACTTGGATATACCGTTCCTGACTCAATCCTGCTTACTTCTGATTGATGACATATATTCTCAGACAACTGCTTTTGTGTTAAACCTCTTAACATTCTAATTTTCTTTATTTCAGCTCCCAGCTTTTCTGCGTGCATAATAGCTCACCATCCCATTACAGAAATCTAACTTTTCAAGTTGTCATACCACTACAATAATAGTTTTCCGGCACTTTTAGACATGAAATATTGCATAATATATATCATTTAGCACACTTTTCTTATAAATCATCTTATACAAATACAAGACTCCAAATGTTAGAGATGAATAATATAAAAGTTGCTAGTATATTCCTTACTTCTGTTCTATCCCTTATCATGTAGCAGCAATTATCGTGCCCCAAAAATTGATAACAATGAAGTGAACATTGAAGTTACTCAACCTAGCTTGATAATTAGTAAATAAACTGAACCACAAAACGTAACAATAGGAAATATTGCTAAAAATACTTAAAAGATGAAGTACAAGAGGTTAACGCGTAACAAAAACAAGTTACCACTGAAAAGATGTTGAATTTCAACCTACAAGAAAATCAAACCGAAGTATGTCTTTCCCAATCATATAAAAATGATGAAATATATGACCAAGACATCATTGCTCAAGTAGATAAACATGGGGTAATTAAGACAATTAGTGGTAAGGTTACCCAAAATCTAGAACAGCAACCTAATCTTACTATAACAAATTTTTTGTCGAAAAATGAAGTAAAATCTATATTATGTCATAGACTTTACATTTTAGTGATAGGGGTTCAAAAAAAAAGAAGAAAAAGATGTTTACCACTATAACCGGTAAACATCTTTTTTTATATCCATCCCTTTTCTTCCGCAATCGTAATTGCTTCAATTCGGTTTTTCGCACTTAATTTTGTTAACACATCTGAAATATAGTTCCTCACAGTACCAGATGAAAGATACAATGTCTTCGCAATTTCATTTGCTGTTTTTCCCTCTTTTGCTAAGCGAAGCACATCTTTTTCACGATCTGATAACGGGTTTTGTTCTTGCCATAGCCCAAACATTAATTCAGGAGAAATCTCTCGTTTCCCCTTCATCACATTACGAATCGCCGCCGCTAAATCTTCACTTGGACTATCCTTTAATAAATACCCATGAACCCCTGCTTTCATCGCTCTTTCAAAATAACCTGGGCGTGCAAATGTTGTTAAAATCATTATTCTACATGAAGATTTCTTCTTTTTCTGCAATTCTTCCGCAACATCCAACCCGCTCTGAATTGGCATTTCAATATCCATAATACTTACATCCGGCTGCAACTTTTCAATTAATTTTAAAGCTTCTTCACCGTTCTCTGCTTGCCCAACCACTTCAATGTCGTCTTCTAAATCAAGCAGAGCCCCGAGTGCCCCCCGAAGCATTCTTTGATCTTCAGCAAGAATAATTCGAATCATGCTCTCACCTCATCTTTTCCTGTTCTAATTACAATTGGAACTTTCACTATTAAAATCGTCCCTGGATGCAGCGCCTTTAGTTCAAGCCCTCCATCAATAAGTGCCAGACGTTCTTTCATACCTAAGATACCATTCCCATCATGACTCTGCTTTTGTAATCCCACTCCATTATCTTTCACCTGCAAAATCAGTTCTCCTTGCGTTTCAAATAAAGAAACCGTACATGCCGTCGCCTTACTATGCTTTACAACATTCGTTACTGCTTCTCGCAAACACATCCCTAAAATATTTTGTTCAAGCGGTGATAATGCACCGCTATTCGCTTTCTGCTTTACCTCTAGTGAAATATTAGCAGCTTGCAGAATCGCCTTTATTTGCTCAAGCTCCTCTTCAACTGTAATCATTCGCATATCAGAAATTAATTCCCTAAGCTGCTTTAAAGCTATGCGAGATGTTTGCGTTATCTCCTTTGCCTCAAGACTAGCACGCTCTGGATTTTTCACAATCAGCTTCTCAACAAGCTGACTTTTTAAAGTAATAAGAGATAACGTATGTCCTAGCGTATCGTGAAGGTCCCTTGCAATTCGCTGACGTTCTTCACGTTTTACTAAATCTTTAATTTGTTCATTGGCTTCGTTTAATTGCATTTTCAACATTTTTTTTTGATTAAAGTTACGCATACCAAATGGTGTAAGAAGCATTAAGATAAACATTGGAATCATATTGATTAAACTAGTCTTGGTTAACTGATCTATATTCACAAATAAAAAAGTACCGATCATTACTACTAAAAGGGCAAGTAATACTCGAAATGATTTTTTTGTTGGTGCAAATCCTATTGCACTGGCAGTGTAAAATCCAAAAAATATCATAAATGGATTATAAATTACAGAGAATATGAATATAATTACAATTTGAACACATGCCCATAAAATAAATGTCTCTTTAACAAAATAAAGTTGACGGTATGCAATGACAAAAACCACTAGCATACCGATTCCAGCTAAAAGCCTCCAACCCGATTCTTGCGTTAAATTGTAAATCGGAAATAGTAGATACACAAACCACATATATGGGAAAAAACCCATATGTTTTGGAAAAAATTCAAACTGCTTTTTTTCTGTCATTTATACCGCTTCCTGTCTCTTTCTTATATATATTGATATTACAACAAAGATAAGGAAATAACCTCCTAAAATCGCGATATTTTCCCATCCTATCGATTTACCATCAACAATATCCCAAGCACCGCTTCCAAAATGATATGTTGGTGTCCATTCCCCGATTGTTCTTAGTACCTTTGGAAAAACTTCGATCGGCATCCATAAACCACCTAACACCGCTAAACTCATATTTAAAATGTTTGCAAGCCCCGCAGCTGCATCTGCTTTCTTAATGGAACCAATAACCGTTCCTAGCGCTAAAAATGGTGTGACACCTAGTAATAACCACAATCCAGCACCTATCCATTGTCCAACCGTTAACTCTACGTTATTAATTAGCATACCTGCAATAAAGATCACAAGTATTGAAAATGCATTTACCACTGTTTGAGAAATAATTTTAGCTGTTAAATATGCACCCTCTGGAAGTGGCGTGATTTTTAAAAGATGTGTCCACCCCTGCCCCTTTTCTTGTGAAAGTCTCACCCCGAAACTAAAAAGTGCTGTTCCTACAATACTGAAAGTAGCCATCGAAATTAAATAGTGTGCTTTCCAAGCATCTCCGTTTTGTGGTACTTGAATGACATTCGTAAAAATGTAATAGAACATCACTGGCATTAATAGTGAGAAAAAGATAAATAATTTATTGCGGAATGTACGTAAAATCTCTATTTTGCATTGCATCCATAATGCCTTCATGCGATTCCCTCCTTTTGATTTGCAACAAACTGTTCAAACGCCTCGTCAAGGCTTCCACGTTCAACAGAAACATCTGTAATAGGTAAGCTCTTTTGATAAATTGCCTGCAATGTAGCATCCGTATCATCCGTTGTGAGAATAACACGCTGTTCATGAAACTGTACTGCTTTAACATGCGGTAATTCTTTCAGCAAATCTGTAGGGATTTTTTCTTTTGCATAAAATGAAATGGTTTTTTGAGAAATCGTTGCCTTCATTTCCTCTGGAGTCCCATCCGCAATGATTTTTCCGTTTGCAAATAATAAAATGCGATCTGATAGTGCATCAGCTTCTTCTAGATAATGCGTTGTTAAAATAATCGTTTTCCCTTCACTTGCTAACCTTCGAATCGTTTCCCAGAAAGCCTTTCTAGATGTGATGTCCATGCCTACAGTCGGTTCATCTAAAAATAATAAATCGGGATTTCCAGCAAGTGCGAGCGCAAAATTCAAACGTCTTTTCTGACCACCTGATAACTTTTCACACCGCTGTTTTTTTTCTGATTCTAAGTTTGATAACTGAAGCAATGTATCTTTTGCAACTGGATTCGTATAGTAACTACGAAACAAATCAATTGCCTCACCAACTGATATACTGTCAATCACGCTCACCTCTTGCAGCATGGCACCAAAGCGATTGCGAACATCTCGATGCTTTGGACTTTTCCCAAATATAGAAACACTTCCTTCTGATGGATCCTTTAATCCAAGCATCATTGAAATCGTTGTTGTTTTCCCTGCACCATTTGGTCCAAGAAGCGCAACAATCTGCCCCTTCTCTACATGAAATGAAACATTATTTACAGCCTTTTTATGTTTAAATGTTTTTGAAACATTATTTACTTCAATAATCTTTTCCAACTCTCCACCTCCGTCATTCCTTATATTTACATTGTATAAATTGGAAGAGATGGAAAACAGTAAAATACGTCATGATATGAATATGACAATTGTCATAAAGTGAAAATTTCATAAGCAGGCAAGTTTATCTCTACAGATTATTAGCACTCACTAATTGGGTATTAACTGGCAGTTTACCTCTCACCTTCCTTCTCTGCTTTCTCCGAGTTTTGAGGTGGAAGTATTTTCAGGGGACTATCTCTATGAGATCACCTCCCCCTTCAAAGCGCTCCAAGAAGCATATGAGCCGTACGCCAGTAGCAGGACAAAAATAAACATGATACAATCGTGTAAGATATATATTCGAGGAAGGACAGTGGTTTTTTTTATGATCATTCGTAATGAGAAGGATTTAGAAGGTTTACGAAAAATTGGCCGTGTTGTTGCGCTTGCACGTGAAGAAATGAAAAAGCAAGCGAAGCCAGGTATGACAACGAAAGAACTTGATTTGATCGGCAAAAAAGTATTAGATGAGCACGGTGCCATTTCTGCGCCTGAAAAAGAATATGATTTTCCAGGTGTAACTTGTATTAGTGTAAATGAAGAAGTTGCCCACGGTATCCCAAAAGATCAAGCATTAAAAGAAGGCGACTTAGTAAACGTTGATGTGTCCGCGGCACTTGACGGTTATTATGCGGATACAGGTATTTCTTTTGTTCTTGGGCAAGATGAAGAAAAAGAAAAACTTTGCCAAGCTGCAGTAGACGCATTTTGGGCAGCAATGAAAAAAGTAAAAGCTGGTTCAAAACAAAACCAAATCGGTCGTGCAGTTTCTAACTTTGCCCATAAAAATGGCTATGCTGTTATCCAAAACTTAACAGGTCATGGTATCGGGCTTAGCTTACATGAGGCACCAAACCATATTTTAAGCTACTATGATCCAATGGATAACGCGCTTCTTAAAGATGGGCTTGTTATAGCTGTAGAGCCTTTCATTTCCATGAAAGCTGACCATATTATTGAACGCGGTGATGATGGCTGGACATTTGTAACACCAGATAAAAGCCTTGTTGCACAATGTGAACATACAGTTGTCGTAACACGTGGTGAGCCAATTATTTTAACTGAACTGTAAAGGATAAAAGGAATGCAAATAGCGTTCCTTTTCCTATACAAAAAAAAAGAGAAATCAAACTGATTTCTCTTTTTTCATATGGATGCCTTACATCTACAGATGATCATCATGCAATGTGGAAACATGACAATTATCGTTTTCAAAAGGTTCTGGCATGAGAAAAAGAAACCCCACCATAGATTTCTTTTTCTCTTCTACATAATCTAAAATTTGGGTACACTAGACATGCAATTTAGGGGCTTTCAAAACAAGAAAGCGAACCTTTGTCTAAAATGATAGCATATACATTCTCTCTAAAAATATGCAAATATGCATATGAAACTATTCTATATAAATCTATTTCAATTTTTCGACATCTAATTGAAAAAGCGACGTGCAATTCTTTTCTCTCTGTTTTCATTTGGCTTTACTTTTATTTCTCAACCTAAATTGATTGAAGATACAAAAAACAAGAGATAAAATAAAGTCGTTATCCGTCTTCTTTTGTCATTCATATAGAATAGAAGAATAGGAGAGGAATATATGAAGAGAACATTGAAACAAAAAATAGTAAGCTCTTTGCTTGCTGCAACACTCGCTGTCAGCCTAGCTCCAATTGGACAAGCAAAAGCTGATTCCCCAACAGAAACTATCAAAACTCCATCTATTACAGGACAAGTTGATGCTAACCGCGCAATCGAACACATCCGTTTTTTATCAAAAACAATTGGCCCGCGCCCTGGTGGTACACAATCAGAAAAATGGGCTTCTCGCTATGTTGGGCTGAAATTACAGTCAATGGGATATGAAGTAGAATATCAACCATTTTCTGTACCAGATCAATATGTCGGATTTATTGATTCTCCTTTATCTCGTTCAAAAAATTGGCAAGCAGGGGCTGTCCCGAATGCTTTAATTTCTACTGAGGCTGTTACCGCTCCCCTCATTTTTGTACCAAATGGGACAAACCTAGACGAAATTCCAAATGAGGTAAACGGGAAAATTGTCTTATTTGAAAGAGGTGCCACAGTAGCAGACTACAACAAACAAGTAGAAAATGCCGTTACAAAAGGTGCAAAGGCGGTCCTCTTATATAGTTTAATTGGCGGCCGCGGTAACTATGGACAAACTTTCAATCCAAGATTAACTAAAAAACAGTCAATCCCTGTATTCGGTCTTGCATATGCACAAGGTAATGCCTTCAAAGAGGAATTAACGAAAAAAGGGAGTGAAATCCTTTCTTTAAAAGCACGACATGAATCAAACCTACAATCTCTAAATGTTATCGCGAAAAAGAAACCAAAGAACAGCACTGGAAATGAAAAAGCTGTTATCGTAAGTTCCCATTATGACAGTGTTGCTGGAGCACCAGGAGCAAACGACAATGCCTCTGGAACCGGCTTATTATTAGAATTAGCTCGCGCATTTCAAAACATAGAAACTGACAAGGAAATCCGTTTTATTGCTTTTGGATCAGAAGAAATGGGACTAATTGGATCTGAACATTACGTTGACAACTTATCACAAACAGAACGCGATCGTATTTTAGGTGTGTTCAATGCTGATATGGTCGCAACAAACTATGAGAAAGCAAAAAATTTATATGCAATGACTCTAGATGGATCTACGAATCTTGTAACGGATGCTGCACTAAATGCTGGTAAACAATTAAATAATGATCTTGTTCTTCAAGGAAAATTCGGTTCTAGTGACCATGTACCGTTTGCTTATGCTGGCATCCCTGCAGCTCTGTTCATTTGGATGGGAGTAGATAGCTGGGACCCGCTTATCTATCATATTGAAAAGGTATACCATACACCGCAAGATAACGTTCTAGAAAACATTTCACCTAAGCGTATGAAAATCGCTTTAGATGTCATTGGTACTGGTGTTTATGATGTTCTTCAAAAAACAGCTATACAAACAGGGCAGAAAGCTGCTTAATTATCATCAAAGCCACCATTTAGAACTGGTGGCCTTTTTATATTGAAATAAATATGCATAAATACATCTCTATTTCAATATATTATCATGTATAATAATAACTATAACAATAATGATTATAGCTAATAAGAATGCATTTCTATTATGAAAAAGATGATACTTGCAGGTACATTAACTTTTGCCGGACTGGCAGGAGTTGCTGCTTTTGTTTCAAAAACAAAAGCTACCGCTGCAACCATTCAAGAACAAAACTTTACCAAATATTATTTCTAATTTCGACATAAAAATAGCTATACAATCATCCAAAACGTAATGGAACATGGCATTGATCATAAGCTTACATGAGGTACCAAATCCCATTCTAAGCTTATGCTTCAATAGATAATGCACTTCTTAAAGATGGTTTTTTTATCAATTTAGAGCCGTTTATCTCTGTGAAAGTTGACCATATTATTCGCTGATTGAGCCCGATTTGAAAACGCTCTCTTTTCCCGATAAAAAAACCCCTTCAGGTTGCATTCTTTCCTTCACCTTATCGTGAAGTTTTTTGAATACCTACCTAAAGGGAGTAATATCAATAGTAATTTTTTAATTTGTGTACTACTCAGATTACAGTGTAATCAATAATCTAAAGCTTTTTTATTATTTTACTCGCTGACGAGCGAATAGAATTCCACCTAAAAGGAACAATACCATACCTCCAAGAATTGAAATCATTTCCGCTGATGTTCCTCCTGTGTTAGGAAGTAATGTCGGCTTATCATTTTCTGTAGTAGGTGGAACTTTTGAATTGTTATTTGTGTTTGGATCTTTTGGATCTGTGTTTGGATCTTTCGGATCTGTGCTTGGATCTTTCGGATCTGTGCTTGGATCTTTTGGATCTACGATTTTTGTATTCGTGATGTCATAACCATTTACTTCAGATTTGTATCCGTCTACTGCTTGTTCTTTTACTTCATACTTGTAAGCTACACCATTTTCATCATATGCTGCTAAATCTTTAAACGCATATTTCCATTCACTTGCTGCGCTTACTTCTTGTGTTGCGATTACTTTACCATTTTGTAGTAGGTCTACTTTGATCATTTCTGGACGTTCTTTCGCATTATCGTCTTTCCATGTTTTCTTACCACTAACTTCCGTTTTTTCCGTATTCTTGTAGGTATTCGTAATTGTTGTTCCTTCTACTTTTGTTTCGTAGTCGTTTACTTTTACTTCACTTACTGTGTACTTGTACTCGTTTCCTTGTTCATCGTACTTCGGCAGATCTTTAAAGTTGAAATTCCAGTTTCCAGCTTGATCTGCTTTTACTTCTTGTGTTTTCAACTCTGTACCATTTTGAAGTAGT
>Ga0209025_1004931_pt1 | contig 11218 bp, 7 predicted proteins | sample AraplaMF_Col_mLB_FD_184256 | JGI IMG/M metagenome (GOLD analysis project Ga0209025, IMG submission 184256) | Arabidopsis root microbial communities from the University of North Carolina, USA - plate scrape MF_Col_mLB (SPAdes) (version 2) | ecosystem: Host-associated > Plants > Roots > Endosphere ... | reverse complement strand
TGTGCTGCGGCGACTTTAATGCCTTTCGGTTCGCCGCCGACATAGATATCGAACGTATCTCGCATCTTCACGACGCCGATATCTTTGAACAAAGGCTCACTCGTTCCGAGGGCACAACCTGCGTAGCCGATTTTGAGCGGTGTCGGTGTATCGATCCCTGCAATGGCACGATTTAACTTATGTGCTGTTTCGAGTCCCGCATCTTCTGCACCTTTGCAGAAGTTACAGGCAATTAAGCTCTTGCTAACAAAACCTGCGGGGTAGACCTCGAGCCCTGCCTGCTCTAATGCCGCTTGGATCGCATCACGCCGCTCCACTGGAATCTGCACATACATTTGCTTGAACGGCGTCATCTCAATCTTCGCATCCTGACCCACAATCGTGCCAATGGCGCTCAGCTGCTCTGGGGTAAACAAGGTGCCTCCCACCTGAAGAGGTGGGGCCACCGCAATATTCATCTTCTCTCCCATGATCATTCTCCTTAGTGACGAATTTTCACGCGTTGCAGACGAAGCGCATTAAGAACAACCGATACGGAGCTCAGTGCCATCGCCGCGCCAGCTACCCACGGTGCAAGCAAACCGATTGCTGCAATTGGAATCCCCAAGGTATTGTATCCAAGCGCCCAGAACAAGTTCTGCTTAATGTTGCTCATCGTCTTCCGGCTCATGTAGATCGCATCCGGGATGCTCGAGAGATCGCCGCGCATTAGGGTGACGTCAGCTGCTTCCATCGCAACGTCCGTACCTGTACCGATCGCCATTCCGATATCCGCCGTTGCAAGTGCAGGCGCATCATTAATGCCGTCCCCAACCATTGCCACGGTCTTACCTTGCGATTGTAATTTCTTCACTTCTTCCGCCTTGCCCTCTGGAAGGACTTCAGCGAGCACATGTTCAATACCGACCTCCGCTGCAATCGCCTTCGCTGTCCGCTCATTATCGCCAGTGATCATAATCACTTGAATGCCCATATCTTTGAGACGGGTTACTGCTTCCTTAGAGGTTTCTTTGATGGTATCGGCTACTGCGACAAGACCTGCATAGTCGCCGTTCATCGCAACGATCATCGCTGTCTTACCCGCTTCTTCAAGTCGATTCATCACATCATAAGCATGCTGTGCATTCACATCGAATTTCTCCATCAATCGACGAGTACCGATCAAGAGCTCCTTCCCTTCCACAACAGCCTTAATTCCATACCCCGGAATCGCTTCGAAGGACTCGGTTGCTGGCATTTCAATATGTTTCGCTTTGATCCCTTCAACGATCGCTTCTGCAAGCGGATGCTCTGAGTTCTTCTCCGCCGCACCAACCAAGCGAAGGAATTCGGTCTCATTATTTTCCGTCAATACGTCGGTTAATTCCGGTTTACCTTTCGTTACGGTACCTGTTTTATCCAGGATGATCGCGTCAATCTTATGGGTCTGCTCCAGGTGTTCGCCACCTTTGAACAAGATCCCGAACTCTGCTGCACGACCCGACCCTGCCATAATGGATGTTGGTGTCGCTAGACCAAGGGCACAAGGGCACGCAATGACGAGGATGGCAATGGCTTTCTCAAGCGCCTCAGCGAAGTTGCCTGGGGTGACAAAGAAATACCATACGAGAAAGGCAACAATGGCAATCCCAACAACAATCGGTACGAAAATACCGGAGATGACGTCTGCCACCCGTTGAATCGGCGCCTTAGAACCTTGCGCTTCTTCAACGACCTTAATAATTTGCGCAAGCGCTGTTTCTTTCCCTACCTTTGTTGCTTGAATACGTAACATGCCGTTTTTATTCATCGTTGCCCCGATGACTTCATCGCCGGCTTTCTTCTCTACCGGAAGGCTCTCACCGGTTAACATCGACTCATCCACGGACGATACCCCTTCGAGTACAAGTCCATCGACAGGAATTTTCTCACCTGGTTTGACGAGGACAACATCGCCCGTCAACACTTCTTCGACTGGAATGGATTGCTCAACGCCGTCACGAATGACAAGCGCCGCCTTTGCTTGCAGCCCCATCAACGATTTGATCGCTTCGGATGTCCGACCTTTCGCCAAAGACTCGAATAATTTACCCATAAGAACGAGCGTAATCAACACGGCACTTGTCTCGTAGTACATTGCGGGCCCGTGGTGGGCGTTCGCACCTGCTAAGAACCAATCGATGGTGAGATACAGACTGTAGAAGTAAGCAGCGGATGTACCGAGCGATACCAATACATCCATGTTCGCACTGCCGTTACGAAGCGCTTTGTAAGCCCCGACATAGAACTGTCTTCCGATATAGAATTGAACCGGCGTGGAGAGAAGCAACTGCATCCACGGATTCATGAATAGATCCGGCACGTAAATCCACGACGTAAATGAAAAGTGTCCCACCATGCTCCACAGGAGTGGAAGCGAGAGAATCGCCGAGATCAGCAGGTTTCGTTTCTGGTGCCGAATTTCCTTCGCACGATGATCGCCTGTGGATTCACTATCTTGCTTCGTGATCGCTTGGTAACCAAGCTGCTTTACCTTGTTCTGCATATCCATGACCGACACATCGCCTGGTGAATATTCGACGCGAGCTGTCTCCATTGCGAAGTTAACCGTTGCGCTTGTCACCCCAGCCATCTTGCTGAGCCCTTTCTCGATTCGGTTCGCACATGCTGCGCAAGTCATGCCCTCCAGCTTGAAATCAACCGTTTCTTTGGCTACACCATAACCTAATTTCTTAATGGTCTCTTCCATGCGATCCACGTCTAATTTGGATGGATCGTACGTTAAGCTCGCTTTCTCCAGTGCAAAGTTCACGTTGGCGTTCGATACGCCTTCTAATTTATTGAGACCCTTCTCGATCCGGTTTGCGCAAGCTGCACAAGTCATTCCCGTAATGGAAAGGGTGGTCTGTTTCTCATTCGTCGCCGTAGACATCCTTATTCACTCCTCTTGTTCAACCTCTTCATGAACTTAGTATACCCCTCTACCCTATATTAAGTCAACAACTTTTTACAATACCCCTCTACCCTACATAAAAGATCATAATAAATTCCCGAAACTCCCTACAATTGATGTTGGTTTCCCCGTTATTTTATAATCTTATTCATCGTCACCAGGAGCTCTGATAACACATTTGTGCCGCCTTCCTTCATGCGATCCATGACACAGCTCTTCATATGACATTCGAGCAGCAGCTTACCTCCTCCATTCAAAGCCGACTGTACAGATGCAATCTGACTCAGCACATCATCATAGTAGGTATCCTTCTCGATCATGCCTTTCAAGCCTCGAATTTGCCCTTCAATTCGATTCAGTCTGCTTATAATATACCCCTCTACAGTATATAAATAGGTTCGTTAAACTTCAATTTTTAAGCTTTACGCATTTCATTCTTATTGTTATCTTGGTAAAAAGTAATCTATCGTCTTAGGCACCTACTATGCAATGGACAAGGAGAGGTTGTTCATGTTCAAACAAGACCGCGGGAACCTGAAAGTATGGATCCATTTCTTCGTTCCTTATGCCCTTCTACTTACAGGGTTCCTCGGCGTCGGCTTATACGCATATGACCGAACCACATCATTAGTTGAGAGCCATACCAAAGAAACGGCCTACGCCGTCCTCGAACAAACGAAGGAAATTCTGGACCGCCGCTTCAATGAGCTGGAGACGATGGCCGAACAGGCTGCGAGCAGCACGAAGGTGCAGTCTTTTCAGTATGTCGATCGACCCTTCGTCGGTACGAATCCCATTCGAATCCTCGAGCTCAAAAAAGATTTATTTGATTATTCCCTATTCAATCATTTCCTGTTGAATTATTACATGGTCTATCCGCACAGCGAAGTCGTGGTGTCGCCTCGATCTTCTTATTCCCTGCGCCAATTCTACGACCTGGAGTTCCGATACGAGAACCAATCCTATGAGGCCTGGCTGAAAGAATTAAAGTCTCGCACCAGCGCTAAGACCTTCATCCCGGGACGTACGGCAACGTATCAGAACAAAAAAGTCTCTGTCGTTACGTACATGCAAACCTTTGGCTCCCAAGAACGATCCGGCATCGTCCTCATGCTCATCGACAATACGCAAATTCAGAGCATGCTGCACAAGCTGGATTCCAGTAATGGCGGTTTCGTCCTCATTACAGACGCAAAAGGCGAGATCATCAGTCGTACCGGTTCGAAAACCGACAGCAGTTGGGCCTCAGAGCTGAAGGATGGATTCAACCCGATCGATATCGACGGGCAACGGATGCTCGTTACGAAGACCACGTCTCGTTACAATGGCTGGACATATCTGACGGCGCAGCCTGAGTCCTATGTTCTCGAGAAGGTACATTCCATTAAACAATTGATCTTATCCATTATGCTGATCGGTCTTATCTTTGGTCTGATCGCGGCGCTGCTCTTCTCCTATCGCAACAGTCGTCCGCTCTGGTTGCTGCTTCGCGTACTCCCATCGGGCCGCATGGCGGGAGGACATTCGCCGAATCGCAATGCCTGGGATTTCGTACGGACCTCGGTGACGAATCTGATGCTAAGTAATGACTACATGTCTGAGAAAATGGATCAGCAGGTCCCGCTCATCCGCAGCGGATTCTATGATCGTCTGCTGCGTGGCCACTACCTGTCCAACAAAGACATTGCCGCGGCGATGGAGCATTCCCGCCAGACTTGGGATGGTGAATACTTCGCTGTCAGTATTCTGATGATCGCAGGTTATGAGGGGACCTATAATGAAGCCATGCTCACCGAGCTGGATTTCCGTAAAATCGCAATCCGCGACATTATCGCCACTGGCTATGGGCGTATCATTGCAACACATGACCTGGGGGAGAATCAGATCGGCTTACTACTGAATGACGACGCTGTCTCGCCAGCTGCATTCATGGAGGATGTTCGGAACCATCTCAAAGCACTGCATCATCGAATTGCTGCCGCACTGCATGTTCAGGTCTATATGACCGTCGGCGGATGTTATATGCAAATGACGGAGATCAGCCGATCTTATGAAGAAGCTCGTCTACTTCGAGAACGGGAGCATTTATCCGAACAACGTCCTATCGTGTTCCATGACGAGGAGAGCCCTGCATTGCCAACGTATTATTATCCACCCGATGTTGAGCTCAGGCTCATTAACCTTGTGAAATCAGGCAACTTGCCCGAGACAGAGGCACTACTCGAGCAGATCCGACAGAACAACCTGGAGCAACAGCATCTCCCTGCCGCCGTCACAAGGGTTCTCATTCATGAGTTAACAGGTACACTCCTGAAATGCTGCGAGCAAGAGGCTGGAGACACTGATCGCCAGCAGGAAGAAGTGAAGTCCGCGCTAGCCGCTTCCGAAGCGAGTCGTTCGCCGAAGGCTGCATTCGAGCCGTTGGTTATCGCGTTCCTCTATCTATGCCGCCAGCAGCATGACAAGAAGAAAAGCCATAACAATCAGTTGAAACAAGATTTGATCCAACATCTCGAAGAGCATTATATGCGAACAGAGCTGAGCTTATCGGAGCTTGCAGAGCGCTTCAATTACGCTGAAGCGTACATATCGTATTTTTTCAAAGAACAGACGGGTGTCAATTTCTCCGATTATCTGGAATCGATTCGCATGAACCATGCCAGACGGCTCCTCAAGGAGAGCGACATGTCCGTGAACGAGATTGCAGCTTGGGTCGGCTACTATTCCCTCAACTCCTTCAGCCGCGCCTTCAAAAGAGCCAACGGCGTAAGCGCCACGGAGTTCCGAAAGCACGCACGGAGCGGAATCTAAAGGATTGCACAGCACTTGATTAGGGAATAAACGAGCATTTATTCCTTTTCTAAAAACCTGCATAGCCCTTGAATATAACGCATTTACGAAAGCGCTTACTCCCTCTATACTTCGAATCACCGGCCGGTTAACCAATGGACATTCAAGGGGGAATCACAGCTGAAATCTTGGATATCGTTTAAAAAGGGGTGGCAGCTGTACGCGTTATTTGCCTTGCCGCTTCTCTATATCATCGTGTTCAAATATGCCCCGATGCTCGGCAACATTATCGCATTCAAACAGTATTCGATCACCAAAGGCATGTTCGGCAGCCCATGGGCAGGATTCACGCATTTCGAACGGTTCTTCAACTCTCACGAATTTTGGCGCTTGCTGACCAACACGCTATCCATCAGCTTCTACACGCTTCTCGCGAGTTTCCCGTTCCCGATCCTGCTCGCTTTAGGACTTAATTATGTGAAAAATGAACGCTTCAAGAAAACGGTCCAAATGGTTACGTATGCGCCCTACTTCATCTCACTCGTCGTCGTTGTCGGCTTGTTGTTCCAATTCCTTGACCCCCGCACGGGGATCGTCAATCACATCTTGGGATGGTTCGGTGTGGATCCGATCAACTTCATGGGTGAAGCATCGATGTATCAGACCATCTATGTCGGTTCCTATGTATGGCAGAACGTCGGGTTTGCTTGCATCATTTATTTGGCAGCGCTCGCGGGGATTGATCCCTCTCTGCACGAAGCGGCTGTCATGGATGGCGCCAACAAAGTCCAGCGGATGCGTCACATCGATTTCCCTGGTATTATGCCGATTGCCGTCATTCTGTTAATCCTGAATACAGGGCAGATGATGGAGACGGGCTTCGAGAAGATCCTGCTCATGCAAAATTCACTAAACTTGCGAACTTCGGAGGTCATTGATACGTACGTGTACAAAGTTGGGCTCGTCTCGCAAGCAATGAATTTCTCATACGCGACCGCAATTGGCCTATTCAAAGCCGCGATTGGTTTTGTCCTGCTGATCGTCGTTAACCAGACGGCGAAAAAGGTCGGGCAAGAAAGTCTATGGTAGGAGGGGGAGACAACGATGCAACAACATTCCACCATTCGCGAGTCGGGCAGCGACAAGGCATTCACCATCGTTAACTATGTGATTCTCTCGATCGTGCTCCTCATCATCTTGTATCCGCTCATCTATGTTGTAAGCGCTTCATTTAGTTCGAGCTATGCTGTTCTATCCGGTAAAGTCTGGCTGTGGCCCGTCGAACCGTCGCTGGATGGCTATAAGGCCGTTTTCAAGAACAAAAATATACTCACGGGGTTCCAAAACACGGTGTTCTATACGATCGCGGGAACTCTGATCAATGTCATCATGACGATCTTAGCTGCCTATCCACTATCCAGACGGGATTTCAACGGTCGAAATGTCTTTATGCTAATCTTCGTGTTCACCATGATGTTCAGCGGCGGACTGATTCCAACGTATTTCGTTGTCAAAGAGCTGCATATGATTGACACCGTCTGGGCGATGCTCATTCCTACCGCGCTATCCGTATGGAATGTAATCATTATGCGAACGTATTTTCAGACGACGATTCCACATGAACTGCTCGAAGCATCACAAATGGACGGATGCAATGATTTTCGCTTCCTGCGGAGCATCGTACTTCCTTTGTCCGGACCGATTCTGGCCGTCATCGCTCTGTTCTACGCCGTTGGGCATTGGAATCAATATTTTAACGCGATGATCTATTTGAAAGACCCGGAGTTGTATCCATTACAGCTCATTCTTCGGGACATCTTGGTTCAGAACGAAGTGAAGATCGACATGCTGGGGGATGTCAAAACGGCAGCGGCCCGCCAAGGCTTGCGTGAACTATTGAAGTATTCGCTCATTGTCGTATCCTCCGTCCCTCTGCTTATCGTCTATCCGTTCGTGCAGAAGTTTTTCGTGAAAGGCGTCATGATTGGCTCTATTAAGGGCTAAGGTTGGTTATTAGAACCATTATGGGAGGGTCTCTATGAGAAAAACATGGGTTACGCTTATCGCAATCTTGCTTCTACTTACTACTGTTCTATCCGCTTGCTCCGGTTCGAATGAAGGGAAAGGCACGACAACGGATACGCCAAAAGAAGGTACAACGACGACAGACAGCTTGCTGACGCCGCCAGGCACTTACCCGATTACGAAAGAGAAAGTTACACTGAAGGTCATGGTGCGCGGCAATCCGCTCGTCGAGAATTTCTCGACGAATGAATTCACCAAATGGTATGAAGAGAAAACCAATGTCCATATTGAATGGGAAGTCGTCCCCGAGCAGAGCATGCAGGAGAAATTGAACCTCGTGCTCGCCAGTGAAGACTATCCGGATGTCATCTTCGGGATGAACGTGTCGCCTGCCCAAGAGATGATCTATGGCACGCAGGGCGTATTCCTGCCGTTGAATGATCTGATTGAGCAGCAAGGCACGCAGACGAAGAAGATGTTCACCGATCGCCCGGATATTAAAGCAGCGATTACCGCACCAGGCGGCAACATCTACTCTCTGCCTGAAGTGAATGAATGCTACCACTGCTCGATGAGTCAGAAGATGTGGATCTACAAGCCGTGGCTCGATAAATTAGGTCTCAGCATGCCGACGACGACCGAGGAGCTGTACAATGTGCTCAAAGCGTTCAAGACGAAGGACCCGAATGGCAACGGCAAAGCCGATGAGATTCCACTATCCATCTCACCAAAATCGTGGAGATCTTCCATTGATTCGTTCCTGATGAACTCTTTCGTCTACAACCCGATGTACGGATCGACGAAACATTTATTCGTACAGGACGGCAAGCTCGATGTCTCCTACACAAAGCCGGAATGGAAAGAAGGCTTGAAGTATCTGCACAAGCTTTATGCGGAAGGTTTGATTGCTCCTGAGTCATTCACGCAAGACGATAATCAGCTTATTCAGATCGGGGAAAATCCGAAGGAAGTCCTGCTCGGCGCTTCAACCGGCGGACACCAAGGGGTATTCACGCAGCTGCTCGGCGAGAGCGGTCGCTGGAGCGAGTATACTACCGTTCCGGTCTTGAAAGGCCCTGGTGGCGTGCAATATGCGCCAAACGATGCAACAAGCTTAACGACAGGGGCTTTCCTCATTACGAATAAAGCGAAAAATCCTGAAATCGCGCTCCGTTGGGCCGATGGATTATACGAATACGAGCATACGCTGCGCAGCAATTATGGCCGTCCAGACACGGAATGGCGTGATGCCAAAGAAGGCGAGATCGGGATCGACGGCAAACCGGCGAAATGGTCCGAATTGAAATCGTTCGGGGAAGTGCAGAACGTGAACTGGGCACAGACGGGTCCTGCGCTTCGCTCCAATGAATTCCGCCTTAGCGCGGTGAGCAAAGGCGATAAAGACCTTGAAGTGATCCTCTACAATGAGACCAAGAATAATTATGAGCCATACAAGCCAACCAATATCGCGACGGTCCCTCCGCTCTTCATGACGAATGAGCAAGCAACGGAGATTGCCGATCTCTCGAAGACGGTCAATGACTATGTGGATGAAATGTTAGCCCGCTTCGTCATCGGAGATGCCGATGTTGATAAGGAATGGGATACCTATATCAGCACGCTCGATGGCATGAATCTGAAACGCCTCGTTGAGATCTACCAGGAAGCTTATGATGCCCAGACGAAAAAATAATTGATGTGATAAGGATCCGTTCGGTTCTATGGACGGGTCCTTTCGATTGTTGCATAATGTAGACATGGGAGGGACTATACATGACAACTGAGCTAAATCATAATCAAAAAAACGAATCATCACCAAGTAAACAAGCGGTTGAAACCGCTGCCATGGAAATGACGCGGAATGCCGAGCCACTCGTACTCGAATTCCGCGGCGGGCACCTAGAGAATGTCCATTATGGACATGTCTGCGGCGTCGATGAAACCGGACACACGACGTATCGTTCAGGGGATCCGGAATGGGTTACCTTCATGCGTTCCGCAGCAAAACCGATTCAAGCGATTCCATTCTTCCTCGAAGGATTTGACGAGAAATTCGGGTTCACCCCGGAAGAACAAGCCATTATGATGGCTTCACATCGTGCGCTTCCGTATCATGTTGAGGCGTTAGAAGGCATGATGACCAAGCTGGGGCTAGACGAGAATGTTCTTGTCTGCAAGCCGACCTATCCGTTAGATGCAGACGCACGGGACACGCTTGTAGGGGATCATAAACCGCAGCGCCGCATCTATCATAACTGCTCTGGTAAACACCTCGGCGTACTCGCATACTGCAAAGGTATGGGCTATTCGCTTGATGAATATTATGCTGCTGACCATCCCGCACAAGTGCGTATTCTACAGATTGCATCGGAGTTATCCGAATGCCCTGTTCAAGATATTCAGATTGGAACCGACGGCTGCGGCTTCCCTGTATTCGGCATGCCGCTTCGGAATATGGCAATCGCCTTCCTCAAGCTGGCTTGCCCGGATTTGATCGAAGATGCGAAGCTGCGTGAAGCGGTCGTGAAAGTCACAACACTTATGAATGCCTATCCACGCATGATCTCGGCGGAGTATCTGATCTGTCCGAATCTGCTCATGGACGATAATATCGTAGCGAAAGGTGGAGCAAAAGGCATCTATTGCTTCGCACTGAAGAAAGAGCGTCTTGCGTTTGCACTTAAAGTAACCGATGGCTCCGAAGATGAATGGCCGATCGCGGTCGCTTCGATCCTCGAGCAAATCGGATATAAGAATCAAGCAACGATTGATCGGATGTACCACATTGGTCCACCGGCGATTCGCAACGACAACGGACTCGTTATCGGCGAGAACCGCAGCGTCTTCACGCTGCATCAGGAGTAGTATCATGCCGAACATCGACTGGAATTACGAAGTTCAGCGGCGGCAGGAAGCGCTTATGCGCGACTTGTCGTCGCTCCTTGCCATTCCTAGCGTGAAGGACCTCAGCACGGCAGGTCCTGGCTCACCGCTAGGAGTCGAATCTGCACGGGCGCTGCGTTATGTGCTGGACCTCGCTGAACAGCATGGGCTTCAGGTCGTGAATCACGAAGGCATCGTTGGCTATGCAACTTACGGTGGCGAGGTAGATCATGAGGTTGTTGAGGTGCATGCTGATGGGGCGCCAGATTATATCGCGGTACTCAGTCACGTCGACGTCGTTCCAGCGACAGGTGAATGGACCTCTCCTCCCTTCGAGCCCCAAATTCGCGATGGCCGCTTGTACGCGCGGGGCGCGATTGATGATAAAGGCCCTACGATGGCCGCGCTCTATGGATTACTCATCGTCAAGGAGCTTGGACTACCGCTTCGTCATCAAGTTCGCCTCATTATCGGCACGGATGAAGAGACGGGGATGAACTGCATGGAGGTATACAACCGTTATGAACGGCCACCACTTGCCGGCTTTACGCCGGATGCGGATTTCCCGATCGTACACGCGGAGAAAGG
>Ga0209025_1004930_pt1 | contig 11219 bp, 11 predicted proteins | sample AraplaMF_Col_mLB_FD_184256 | JGI IMG/M metagenome (GOLD analysis project Ga0209025, IMG submission 184256) | Arabidopsis root microbial communities from the University of North Carolina, USA - plate scrape MF_Col_mLB (SPAdes) (version 2) | ecosystem: Host-associated > Plants > Roots > Endosphere... | reverse complement strand
CGGGATCCTTAGCACGCGTCACGACGCTGCGCGCACCGTGGATCAAGAGGGTACGCAGATACGTATCACCTCTTTTGCTGATCCCGTGCAGATTCACCTTTCCGCCCGATCCGGTTTGCTTTGGCACAAGGCTTGCCCACGCGGCAAACTCCCGCCCTGACCGGAATGTCTTCGCATCGCCCATCATCGCGACCGTTGCTGTCGCCGTCAGCAGTCCCACGCCAGGGATCTCGCTGATCGCCTTCACAGCTTTGTCCTCTTTGACCCAGTCGCGCATTCGTCGCTCAATGCCGGCTATCTGTTCGTCCAGCTTCGTGAGGCCACTCCATTGCTCGCGCAATGTCTCTACCAGCGCCGCCGGCAAGCGCTCGGCAACCCGGGCGAGCACTTGCGGTATCGCCTTATCCAAGGCTATCCGGCTTTTGCCCATCACTTCACCGTACTCCGTTAGGAGACCGCGCAATGCGTTGATCTGCATGGTGCGGAACTTCACCAGTTGCTCACGCATACGGTGCAGGGCCAGCATTGCCTGCTGCATCTCGGTCTTCACCGCAACCGCCTTGCTGGGCTGCTGGACCGCCAGCCAGATCGCCCGGGCATCCGCTGCATCATTCTTATTGCGGATGTTGAACGCCTTCACGAACTCTGCTGGCATCAGCCTCACCTGGTGCCCCATCTTCATCAGCTGCCTCGCCCAATGGTGTGCACCGCCGCACGCCTCCATTCCGATCAGGCAGGGAGCACGGTTTGCAAAGTGCTCGAGGAACTTGGCTCGCTTGATCTGCTTGTTCACGATCTCGCCCGTTGCCTGGTCGATGTAGTGCACCTGAAACACCGACTTCGCGATATCCACACCCACGGCCATAGAATTCATTTCAGGATCCTCCGATTGCCGGGAAATGTGCACATCATCCCACTTGGACACTTCGATGTCTTGGCCCGTGAGGACCCCCTTGAAGGAAATCGCGGCCGGTGCCCCCAGCCTGTATGAGACGATTAGCCAAATGTATGTCTCGCTTTGTCAAATGAAGGCGAGAGCCCTTTAGTAGAATCCAGCGCCCTATGCAGCCAGTTCCGCCGGCTGACCACGCCGCCCCGATCCATACAAGCGTGCTGCCGGCCTGAGTTAATGCGCATTCCTCCATCTCCCATCTCCGTCGTGATCGCAGACGATCACCCGGTAATTCAGCTTGCAGTCAAGGCCACCTTGAGCGAGATCCCGAATGTCCGGATTTCCGCAACGTGCTCGTCAGGAAAAGAACTCTTTGCGGCGCTACAAACGCAACAACCTGACCTTATCGTTACGGATTTCACGATGGAGCGTTCCCAGGGCAATGAAGACGGCCTTCGACTGATTCACCGGCTCAGGCAATCCTGCCCAAATACACCGATCGTGGTTTTCACGATGTTGACCAATGGCGGACTGCTAACACGCATCAAGGAGATGGGCGTCGAGGCTATCGTCGGGAAGAACGAGGAGCCGGGTATCCTGAGGCAAATCTGTATCGATGCAATAGCAGGGACTTGCCAGCGCCTGTCACCGGGCATAGCGGCCAGGATGTCAGTCACGGGTGCGTTGGCCGACGGCACGACAAGCCCGCTGTCCCCGCGGGAGATCGAAGTTGTGCGGATGTTCGCGACTGGCAGCACCCTCACTGAAATCGCGGGATATCTCCATCGCTCGCTCGCTACCATTGCGACGCAGAAGCGCTCGGCAATGCGCAAGCTGAATATCATCAGTAATGCGGACCTTGTCACGTACGCACGCGACAACGGTCTTACCTGATGCAGGACGAACGCGAGCGCTCGCAGCAATCGCCACAACACGCTGACCACTCGGTTGAGCGGAATCTGCAACGGGAGCGCCGTGTATTCTCGATGGTGGTCCTGCTGCTGGGGCTGGTCGCCATCGCGATCGCTTCGGCAGCCATGCTTGCCCGCCTGAATGGATCCCTGCATGCCCAGGAGCAGGTCGCGCGCCTGTATGAGCAAGGCGTAGTCGATGCAGTGCTCGAACGCCGCAGCACCCTGACGGCGACGAACCTGATTCTTGAGTTGCGCAGCAATGGCAAAGTCCCCGTGGTGCACCGCGGGCATGCCGGCAGCCTATGCACGCAGATGTCTCCGCCTGTGCCTCCCGATCCCGTGTTGGAGCAGAGTTGCGACCAGGCTGTCCGGACGCTGACTGCCGCAAGCCAAAAGCCTTCGATCGAGATGATCTCGATTGCGAATGGGGCGACGTATCGGTATGAAGCGCCTGACGCATCGGGATCCGGCGTGCGGGCACCCCTTCCGCCGCTGTCGGCGTCAAGCATCACCACGATGATTCTTGAACGGTTCCAGAGCCGCGACATGAATCTCTTGCAGGCAGCGCGGGAGAAGCGCGTCGTATGGCTGGGCATCCCGGCGAATGCGGCCGGCGGGAGTCCGGAGATGGTTGGCGCATCGCTGGTCGCGAAAGGCGACGCACTCTACGCCATCGTATTGACGCGGATCCCGCTGCAGGACCTGCTTCGGCCAGCCTGGCCGAACTTGTCGATTCCGGAGCCGATTGTCGTCGATCGTCTGGGCACGCCACTGGTTGCTTCAGGCGCAGGGGCCAACGCACGGCGGCTGGACGCCAGGCTGGAGGGCCTTCCGGAGGGGCTGTTTCACTGGGTCCAGGACTATGGGTGGGCCCTGCGGCGCCCGCCGCTCGTTGCGGATTTCGGCCACCTGGTCTTCGCACTGCCGCTAGGGCAGCAGTATCGGGAGATGCGGGAGGAACTGCTTGTTACCGGCCTGATGACCGCTGCGCTTCTCGCCTTGCTGTTTGCGATGTATCGCTACTGGAACTATCGCTTCCTGACCGGCACCTACGCCGAGGCGGCACGCGCACAGCAGCTATTGCTCGAAGCGAGACTTGCCAGCGAGGCTGCGGCCAAGGCCAAGGTGGCGTTCTTTGCGTCGATGAGCCATGAGATACGGACGCCGCTTTCCTCGCTGCTGGGAAACATGGAACTCGTGGCCCTCGGTGCGCTGGAGCCGGAGCAGCGGGCGCGGGTAAGCGCCATGCAGGTGTCGGCCGAGGGGTTGCTGCAGATCGTCAATGACGTGCTCGATTTCTCGAAGCTTGATGTGGGAGCGATGCGCCTGGCGGAGGAGCCCGTCGTCGTCACGGAACTCCTCGAACGCATCGCAATCTCGCACGCGCCGCTTGCGGCGCGGCGTGGGCTGAGCTTCTTCGCGGTATATGGCAAGGAGATTCCGGCGCGGCTCAACCTTGACCCGGTGCGCCTCACCCAGGTCATCAACAACCTGCTTGGCAACGCGTTCAAGTTCACCGAGGCGGGGAAGATTGTCCTGCGCGCGCAATGGGGGGATGCAAACCTCGAGATCGTCATCACCGATACCGGCATTGGCATACCGGAGACGTACAAGGAGCGGCTCTTCCAGCCATTCTCCCAGGTCGGCAACAATCGTCTCGCGCAGGCCGGCGGGACCGGGCTGGGACTGTCAATCTGCATGCGGCTGGTCGAGCGGATGAACGGACGCATCACGCTGGACAGCGTACTAGGCGTTGGCACGCGCGTCACGGTTCGCCTGCCGCTCAGCACGCCGGGTGGGCATCAGGCCCCGGCGCAATGGCGCCTGGCGCCGCACCGCGCGCTGGTTCTGTCCCGTGAAGCGGAGTGCCTCGAAGGAATGCTGAATCATTTCGAGTGGGGATCATGCCAGCCATCTTTCCGGTCCAGCGTCGGCGAGCCTATTGACGAGGACCGGTTCGACTGCCTGCTCGTGACCGAGTCCATGGATCCGGCCCAAGTCATTGCGTGGTGGCGGAAGCCGGCCTCTATCATATGGCTCAAGCAACTGGGCCCGCTCGTCCCGACCATACGGCCGGATGGCAGCCGGGAGGTGTCTGCCTACAGCCTGGCCGGTATCCATGCTGCTGCACAGGCGGTACTCGAGAAAGCTCCGGAGACTAAGCATGACAACGAAGACCGTGTCAGCACTGCCAAACACGATCAGTCTTCACCCCCTTTCGCAGGCCTTTCCGTGCTGGTCGCGGAAGACAATCTGCTGAACAGGAAACTGCTGCGCGACCAGCTGCATCGGCTAGGTACGAGCGTTATCGAAGCCGGAGACGGCAACGAGGCCTTGGCACTGTTGTCGGAGCAGGGCGTGCATGTGGTGCTGACGGACGTGGACATGCCCGTCATGAATGGATTCGACCTGCTGCGTGAAATCAGACGGCGCGGGCCGGAGCTACCCGTCTATGCCGTCAGCGCAAGCGCGAGACCGAAGGATGTAACCGAGGGGCTGGCAAGCGGGTTTACCGGCTATCTCACGAAACCGGTGTCGCTGGCGACGCTGGCTTCGGTGCTCGATGCTGTTGCCGCCCAGGCCGATCCGCTACACACGGATGATGGCGCGGCGGCAATGCAGCCAACCGACGACGATTTCCCTGAACTGCCGTCGGTCGCCGAAGAATACGCCGAAGCGTTCCTGGCGCAGACCATGGTTGACCTGGACGAATTCGAGGCGATCCGGGCAGCGCGAGACCTGCGCCACCTGGAACGGCTGCTGCATCGTATCGCGGGAACGCTCGGAGTTGTCGGACGTTCAGGACTGTCCGAACTCTGCGCTGACCTGCACGACCACGTGGCCGAAGCCAAACGCTGGGACAATGAGATCGAACTGCAGTCCGCCTACATCATGCAAAGCCTGATGAGCGCATGCGAGCGCGGGCGAGAACCGGGTCGCCTGCAGTCCCCATCGCGGGCTTTCTAGCTTCTATGATTGTGTCAAATGGCGGGCGCGGTTATTCAGTTCGGTAAGAACCGCGGGGCGGACTGGGCTGGCGTCGCCCGGTCCACCCCGGGAAGCAACCCGTCAGAGGCGCTCTAGAGAACGGCGCAGGCTTCCGCGCTGGCGGTAACGGCAAGATCTACCCGCGCATCATTGCGCAGGACCACGCACAGGAAGTTGCCGATGGGGGCGCCGGCGTGAGGATCTTCACGCCAAAGGCTTGGCAGGGGTGCCGTCGAGGCATGCACCTCGCCTCGTTCGGTCGCCACACGGGGTTCCGTGCCGGCTATGGCATCGCTCCAGGTTATCGCGATGGGCCCCTCCGGCCTGGTGCCAAGGAAGCAAAAAGAAGGCGCCGACAGCGAGCGCCTCGACGCGGGTCCGGTCTCGCAAGGGCCGGCGCGTAACGCCAGCACGTCATGATCGGTCTGATTGACAGTGACGATCTTTGTCCACGGCCAGGGCTCCTGGAACGGACTCCACATTTCAGAGGTAGGGATTGCGCATCCGGAGATGGCGCTTGCTGTGGCAATGGCAATGCCACATGCAGCAATCTGGGAAACAACATTCATTGGATAGTCAATTCAGGTGAGCCTGATGTTCACCTGGGAAGGCATACGACGGCGGACAGGGTAAGCCGGGCCTTGCCATGGCGGCTATCAAAGGAATTCGAAATGCCGGGCGACGCCTGGGGCGTATCCATTCGATGCGCCCTCACTTTCTAATTTCTGTGATAGCCCCGCCTGCGTCACCGGCATAAGGTTTGCACCTTCACGGAGATATGACTGGCCGCACCGGTTTGCGTCGTCGGTATCTGATCCACTTCGAAGGAAACCACAGGAATGATCAATCACTGCCTTTCGGCTGTCTCGGCAGCGGGCGCGCGCGGTCGTGCGGTGCCCAACCTTGTCATGGCCCTGCTGATTGCCGGCGCCGCGCCATCGAACGCGCAGATCCTGCCCGCTTTTGGGCAGCGAGACACCGCCGTGCAGCCGGAAGCCTGCTCAGATACTGGCGCCGGCCTGCAATCCGCGGCCTGCCGTGCTGCCGGCAATCCCGGCCAGAGCAAGTACAACCTCCTGTACGCGGACGATGTGCCAGCCGGCAAAAGCGAACGGTCATCTGGGCCGGTTTCAGCCAGCCCGTGCCGGAGTTGCCCGACGGATGCACAATCCGGCCGGCAAGCCGGGCGCACGCCGGAGAGTGCCGCCAGGAACAGCCGCAGCGAACCAGCGGGTATTACACCGCCCAGCACGCTGTAGTTCTCGACGCAACCGAGTACCTGGCAAGTCAAACACCGGGCCCTGGTGCCCGACCTCTCTAATTCCCCGATGAAACTGCGTCAATATCTGCTGGCGGGCCTCGGCCTGCTGGCAATGCACGAACCGGCGTTCGCCTCCTTGCTCAGCGGAAAGGCGCTGGAGAGCGCCGCCAATGCCATCTCCTGGGTGGTGATGTTCTTCGTTCCGCTTGCAGCCATCTACCTGTTCTGGATGCTGCATATCTGGCCGGATAAGGTCGCTCACCGGAAGCAGCATCCGCAAAGGGAAGCCATCCATGCGCTATGCCTGCTTTCGCTCTTCTTCGGCGGTCTGCTGTGGCCGATGGCCTGGCTCTGGGCACACACCAAGCCGGTGTTCTACCGGGCGGCCTATGGCACCGACAAACTGCCGGAAGACGAAGCGGCGCGAGGCGCGGGACATGCTCCCATCGGCCGGCCCGGGAACGTCGCGCCCCTGCGGGCGCCGGCACACGGCGCTATGTCCGGGGCAGGGGAGCAAAGCTGAATGGATGCGTTGCTGCTTGCCATCTACGCGCTGGCCGTCTGGCTGGTCTTCTTCAAGTTCAAATGGCTGCCGTGGAACACGACGTCCATGGTCATCGTGGTCACGATTCCGGTGGTTGCCCTGACGCTGCTGGTCCTGACGCTGAACGTGGTGGCACCTTCGTCCCATGATGTCAGGGTGGTCGGCAAGGTGCTCCAGGTGGTGCCGCAGGTGAGGGGGCGCATTGTCGAACTTCCGGCCGAGGGCAACCGGCGCTACAAGAAAGGCGATGTCCTGCTGCGTATCGACCCAACGCCCTATCAGGCCTCGGTCCGGCAACTTGAGGGCAGGTTGATGGCGGACGACGCCGCGCTTGCCGAAGCGCAGGCCGCCGCTCGCCAGCTCAGCGAGTCCGTGCGCGGAGCGGCCGGCAAGGTTGCCACGGTCCAGGCCAAGCTGTCCCTCGCCCGACAGCGGCTCAGGGAACATGAGGCCCTGCTTGCGGCAGGGGCCGGATCGAAATTCGACCGGGAGGATGCCCTGGCGAGGTGGCACGAACTGGAAGGCGAACTGGTCAGCGCTCAAGCCGTCGAGGACGAGGCCAGGCAGAGGCTTTCGGCCAGGAGCCAAGGGGAGTTCGCCGCCATCGCCACGGCGCGCGCCAAGCGTGCGGAAACCGAAGTCATGCTCGAGAGCGCCCGATGGGAACTTGGCCAAACCGAGTACCGGGCACCCGCCGACGGCACGGTCGTGAACCTGCAGGTGCGCGTGGGCACGATGCTGGTCCCGTTTCCATTCTCGCCGGCATTCAGCTTCGTTGAGGATGAGCAGGAGGTAGTCGCCTTCTACAAGCAGAACGAGCTTTACAACGTCAAATCGGGGGACGTCGCCGAGATCTACCTGCCGACGCATCCGGGTGAAATCATCAAGGCAAAGGTGGATTCGATCGTCTGGGCGCAATCACAAGGCCAGTTCGCGCAGGGTGGAATGATCCCGAACACTGGTGCCACGGAAGCCGTGCCGAACCGGTTCGCGGTCAAGCTGGACCTGCGCGACGAATCGAAGGGCCAGATGCTGCCGGTCGGGGCTGTCGGTGCGGGTGCCATCTATACCGCACACATGAAGATGTTCCATATCGTTCGGATGGTCTTCCTGCGCGTCAGTTCCAAGCTGAACTATCTGGTATTCAAGCTCCATTAAAGGCAAGCCTGTGTCGCCATATCTCAAGAAGACCATCCCGGTACTACTGGCGCTGCCGCTCGCCATGCTCTTCGGCTGTGCCTTGCAGGCGCCGCCGGATAGCGCCAGCCTTCGAGACCAGGCCGTCCCTGCGCTTGCAGGGCAGCGCACCTGGGCAAACACGGCCGAAGCAGGCGAGCCCGCGGACGACTGGCTTGCAAGCTTCGACGATGCCGAGTTGCATCGGCTGGCCCGGGAAGCGATCGCGCACAACGGCGATCTCAGGCTGGCAGCAGTGCGCGTCGAACAGGCCCAGGCACTCGTTGCCATCCAAAGCAGCGGCCTGTTACCGAGCGCGGGCGTGAAGGCCCGGGCCGGGCAATCGGAGACCCAGTTCCTCTCGATTGGTGCGAGTTGGGAGATCGATCTCTGGGGCCGCATCCGCGCACAATCGCGTGCCGCAAAATCCCAGTATGCCGCTACCGTGGACGAATACCTCTGGGCGCAGCGCGTCGTCGCAGCAACCACTGCCAAAGCATGGTTCAAACTGATCCGGTCCGCAAAGCTGGAGGACCGCCAGCGACAGGCCGTGGCCGTACATGAGCAATTGGTGCGCATCACCGAGCGGGGGGTTGCCATCGGTGCGGCACCGGATACTGAACTGGTGGAAGCGAAGAATGCGCTGCGCACGCAGGTGGACGCGCTCCGAAAGGTTGAGCTGACCAGCAGCCAGGCCGCACAAGCCCTGGAGTTGCTGCTGGGCCGCTACCCTGTCGGGGAAATCGGTGATCGCGTAGCGAAGCTGGAACTGCCGGCCATGCCCCCAGCCCCGCAGGCTGGCCTGCCTGCAAGCCTGGTCGATCGCCGCCCGGACTTGACGGCCGCGGCATACCGCGTCGCCGAGGCCTACGACCTCAGGCGGTCCGCCGAGGCAGCACGGCTGCCAAGCATTTCAATCAGCGCGGCCATTACCGGCATCCGTAGCGACGTGCTGCTGCTCAACCAGGCCGGCACTCCGATCAAGGGACTGAATGGCGCGATCTTCGCGCCGCTGTTCACGGGGGGAGAGCTCAAGTCCAGGGCGGACTACTACAGCGCCGAGCAGAAGGCCGCCATGATCGCCTATGGAAACAGTGCCCTGCAGGCACTGGGCGAGGTCGAAGCGGGGTTGCGTGCTGAATCGAATCTTGCAGATCGCACCAGGCAACTGCGGGATCGGGTAAGCGAGAGCCAGGTATTGATACAGCGCGAGGAGGCACGCGTGAGCATTGGTGCTTCCGACCCGCGCGGCGTCCTGAAGGCTCGGCAGACACTTCTGGCTGCCGAGATGGATCTGATCAACGCGCAGGGCGATCATCTCAACCAGCGTATTGCGCTGTTGTTGGCGCTAGGGGGAGACTGGAGCAGGACAGCCAGGGAAAGCGCTTGAATGACATCGCTTTTTTGAATCCAGTGGAATCGCCCAGGGATTTTTGGTGCGGGCAGTAGCGGCACTTGGTGACCTGGTTTGCGCCGCGCAGCGCCCGAACCGCTAGTCGGGCGGATAAGGCCGGCGACCAAGATACGCCCAATCCGCTATCATAAGCCTCCCGGTTATGATGAGCCTGTCTAACTGTGTATCTTTAATATAAGGTGGCGCTCCGGAGGTGTACCAAGGCTCTTCTTGTGCTCAGCCGGGAGAATGGCGCAAAGGCAGTACAGGATTGACTGTCGGCTATTGAAGGGCAGGGCAGCTATCGATGCAGCAAGCCTGTCACGCGTCGCCGGATGGTCGGAGAAGTTCTAGTGGGCGGAGCACGTGCACAGCGTGTTGGAGCACCCGTATCAAATCTTCCAGTTCCTCCACAATGGTCTCGGCCTGCTCGACCAAGGCTGGATTCGCTGCTCTCGAGACAAGACTGGCACCATTGAGAACCGTATGTGCCATGCCATGTAATTGGAGTAAGTCGTCGCGAATGCCTGCTGGTTCGTGGAATCGGGTTCGTATCGTATCGACCAAGTCCACAATGCGCAGGATCTCGCTGGTGTCGAAACTGTCCTGCAGGCGACGCAAGGCCTCGGTGTCAACCGGGCCAAAAGGGGTCTGCGTGTTAGGCATGGCGTGGTTTCCGAACGGAGAATGCTGGGGCAGCGAAAATACTGTCGTGGATCCAGGCCTCCGGAGTCCGCTCAAGGTTTAGCTTGTAGTCGCCAAAGCGCTTGATGTTGCTGGTGAGATATGGGCTGAGGAAGCTGATATCGTCCACGTCGACCTTGATACCGTCCTTCTCCATGGCACGAAGCGCCTGCATCATGTCGGCGGTGTTCTGAAGGATCACTGCGGAGGCGATCAGATCGTTGTAGCGCAATCGCTTTTGTTGCTCATCGGGATCGTTCACGGGCAGCACATCGCCGCCGAACGAGAACAATTGTTTTTTTATAACCACAAGGCGGCCTAAATTGCGAGTTTCGAGTGGACCAACCACCGCTTGGTGCGGAGAGCGCTCGGCAAGTAATTGACTTGAAGATTGTCGTCATGAACTTCATGAACTATCATTTAATTCATGACCCTCCATCGCCGAATCTCGCTTCGCACGCGGTTTGCCGCCGCGCCCGAGTCCGTTTTGCCCGCAGGCCGTGCCCGCAGTCGGCGGACTGCCTTGATCGCGGTCGCACAGGACCCGCGGCGCGCCGCAACACCCAAAGAGCTAATTGAAGCCGCCGTCGCCTTAGTCAACGACGCGTCTCGCGAGCTCGTCTTGTCTGCCGAGGTCCAATATGAACTCGACGCGGCGCTTGGGCGGATTGTTCGCATCTTCGCGAAGCCGGCACATCCGCTTCCCACGCGTCGCGTTGTAGATGCCGGCGAGCCTGGCGCACATGGTGGGGGAGCCGCGCCACCGGATCCGCTCCAGGAAGCGTGCGAACGGGGTCGACTGGCAGCCGCCCGGGAGTGGGAACGGCCGGAAAACTTGTCGCTCAAGGACGCCGCGCAGTATGCCGGACGCTCGGACCGCGCCATCAACCAAGACCGTCAGGCGGGGCGTCTCTATGCACTGGTGCTGCCGGGGCGCGAACGAGGGTATCGCTATCCATCGTGGCAGTTCCACGTCGATTCCGAGCGGCTGGCTGGTGTGCTTGCCCCGTTCGTGGCTGCCCGCGCGAGTAGTTGGGTGGTCCACAATTTTCTGCATCGTCCGCAAGAAGGCTTGGCGGGACGCACGCCGGCGGATTGGATCGCCGATGCAGCGGCCCCGATAGACGCCGTTGTGCGGCTCGTCGACGCGCGGTACCGCGACGAGCAGGGCACCGCATGACGCTGCATGGCGCCAAGTGGCACCTGTGGCACGGCTGCCCCTTTCCAGCGTTGCGCCGCCTGGAAAGCCTGAGCTGGGATCTGGACCCTGAGGCCAGCCCCGAGGAGGGCAAACTTCTCTGCAAGCTCGAGGAGTTCATTGTCTACCTGGACAACAACCGACCCTTCATCGTGAACTACGGTGACCG
>Ga0209025_1004929_pt1 | contig 11220 bp, 8 predicted proteins | sample AraplaMF_Col_mLB_FD_184256 | JGI IMG/M metagenome (GOLD analysis project Ga0209025, IMG submission 184256) | Arabidopsis root microbial communities from the University of North Carolina, USA - plate scrape MF_Col_mLB (SPAdes) (version 2) | ecosystem: Host-associated > Plants > Roots > Endosphere ... | reverse complement strand
TGTATTTTTTTGGTATCCTTATATACGAGTCCTATTTTGTAATATAAGAACAATACCCATTGTAGAGCTGTAATACTCTTATCTCCTAATCTGTTATAGTTTTTATAACAGAACAAAAAAGTGTACATATGTTGTACACTTTTTTTGTTACTACTCTAAAACATCTCTTTTTCTATTCCCATCGTAGAATCCGCCACGATTACCTTCTAATACAATTAATTGCTCTAATCCTTCTATATGATCACCTATAATTCGCAAAACAGCTGGAGGATGACCTATTTTTGCAAAATGTTCACTGGGACGAATACGGTTCATCTTATCGACCTCTACACGACTTACACATGCAATTTCAAAGCCTAACAGAATCGCTTTCACTTGCGCTACACAAGGTGACAGTAAAGATCTATAACCGATTTCTTTCAAGCACTTACGACTAAACGCATTCGGTACAGCAATAAGAGAGCCTACTCCTAGATCTTTTCTATCACAAGCTAAATTTAATGCATATTTAAATGCAGTTACAAGATGAAGTGGTACTCTTAAATCTAGATAATGATTTAGATCATTTAATGCAACATCCATTCCATCTGCAATAGCTTTTGCGAAAGGATATAGTTCCCTAGCTGGGATAACAAAGTCACCGTCTACAAACAGCACCATATCACCTTTTGCAAAGTAAGTTCCAAGCGAACGTCCTACATCGTTTCCAAGTGCTTCTTTATATACAATTGTTGTTGCTCCCTTTTCTTTTGCAATCGTTGCGGTTTGATCAGACGAGCCATTTACTACAACGATAATTTCAAAAGGTTCAATTTTTCGAAGTTCATCTATAACATTTCCAATTGTTTTCTCTTCATCTTGTACAGGAATAATGACTGATAATTGCTTTCCTTTATACAATTTAGATGTAATGCCCCATCCTTGATAAAGATCTTCGAAATCTAAAGTATGATACACACTATCTCTTTTCCTATTTCCATCATAATATCCTCCGCGCTCATCACTATCTACTATTCGCTCCGCTACAGCTTCTATATGATCACCTATCATCCGTTTTTCAAATCTCGAAAGACCCGTTCCATACGCATCATGCTCGGTCGGCCGAAATTTATTTGGCGTAATAACGTCAATTGTACAATGCCGACTAATTCTCCATTCGCTTTGAACTAGGCGTAAATGAGCGACAATAGGATTAACAAAGCTTTCATATCCAATACTTTGAACGACTTCTTTCGTCAACGCATGAGGTGCATTTAATAAGGAATCAATTTTTAATTCTTCACGCTCTAACATTGCATTTAATATTTGGCGCCATACTGTAATAGAATTGGGTTTTTTCCTTTTTAAAAATAAGGCATCCAAGTTATTTAAAACGATGTCGGCCTGATCATGTAAAATGGGATTCAGGAATAATTGTAATTTTGAAGTTGGAATAACAAAATCACCATCTATAAATAGTAATACATCACCTATCGCGTGTTTTGCACCAACCGCGCGGCCAACATCGTTCCCTAGCAGCTCCGTATGCTTAATTACTTTACACCCTAAACGATCAGCAATCTCTTCTGTACCATCGTTACAACCGTTTGCTACTACAATAATCTCTATTGGATTTAATCCTTTTGCCGATTGGATAACACCTGAAATCGTTTCAGCTTCATTACATACAGGTATAATGACCGATAGTGACTTAGCCATTATTTTCTTCACGGAACCACTTAATAGTTTCTTTCAATCCTTCTTCCCACGTTACTTTCGCTTGAAACTGAACAAGTTCTCTTAATTTCGCAACATCCGGCCTTCTATTTGGAATTTCTTCAAAGCCATGTGGGTACACCTCTTCAAAAGGAACTTGGACAATTTCTGAAGAAGATTTCGTTAGTTTTTTAATTACTTCTGCTACTTCTTTTATACTCTTTTCATTCTCAGAACCTATGTTAATAATTTCGCCATTTACCTTTTCATCCATTGCTCGAATCGTTGCCTCTACCGCATCACTTACATACGTAAAACAACGTGTCTGCTTTCCATCTCCATATACAAGAATGTCTTCTCCTTGCAAAGCCGCACTAATAAATCGCGGGATTACCCCCGCATACGGACCATCTTTCGCTCTTGGACCATAAATATTAAAATAACGAACAATCGTTACAGGTAAACCTTCTAAAGCGTATCCTAAACATAATGTCTCTTCTAATGTTTTACACACTGCATAACTCCAACGTATTTTAGAAGTTGCCCCGTATAATCGATCCCCCTCTTCAGAAAAGGGGGGTTTTGCCTTACCATATACTTCTGAAGTAGACGCAAAGACTACTTTCTTCTTTCCATTTAGCGCTGCTTGTAAAATGTTTCTCGTTCCATCAAAATTCGTTTCAATAAGCTCTATACTCTTTTCCATTGTCGTTTTCACACCTAAAATTGCTGCTAAATGAAACACTACATCATGTTGATTTACTAATTCATAAATAGAATTTTTATCTAAAACACTTATTGGAATAACCCGAATTTCTTTCATTAACTCATCATGATATTTATTTTTCCCTTTATAGAAGTTATCGACGATTGTGACCACATAGCCTCTTTTCACTAGTTCTTCAGCTAAATGTGACCCAATAAATCCCGCTCCTCCTGTAATTAAACATTTCTTACTCATGCACTCACCTTCTTTATAATGCCACGTGTATCTATTACTCGCTTCATTCCTTTAAAAAGCTTCCAATCGATATTAGAGTGATCAGTTAGAATTAAAATACAACCCGCTTGTTTAACGATTTTTTCATCCAAAGAAACAGATTGGTACACCTTATCTTCAAACTTTGCAGAAGAAATATATGGATCGTGATATTTGAGTTCATATCCTTCTTTTATTAACAATTCAATAATTGGTAAAGCCGGTGATTCTCTCAAATCATTTACATCCTTTTTATACGCAATTCCTACAATTAAAACTGATGCAGGTGATTGCACCATGCCTTTTACTTTCCGGACTATTTTCTCTGGCATCTCTTCATTAATCACATGTGCCGCTTCAATTAATTGACTAATTGCTCCATTCTTTTTTATTCTCCATTGAAAATATAGAGGATCTACCGGAATGCAGTGTCCCCCTATTCCTGGTCCTGGCCAATACGGGGTAAATCCAAACGGTTTTGTAGATGCGGCTTCAAGCGCCTCATAAAAGTCAATTCCTAAACTTTCACATAATGTGTTTAACTCATTTACTAATGAAATATTGACTAGACGCTGAATATTTTCAAATAACTTACACATTTCCGCTACTTTCGGAGAACTAACTGGAACAACTACATCAAATGTAGTGCTATACAACTCCTGTACCTTTTGTTTACACTTCTCTGTTTGTCCACTAATAACTTTTGGAATCGTTTGAACGGAATAGTGACTATTAGCCGGATCAATTCTCTCAGGGGAATATCCGATATAGAAATCTTCTCCTACCTTTTGACCTGCTTGAGAAATAATCGGAATAATAACTTCCTCAAGTGTGCCTGGGTATGTGGAGCTTTCGAAAATGAAGGTTTGTCCTTTTTGAAGGTGTTGTTGTATATAATGCGAAGCGGAAATGAGGGCACTTAAGTCTGGTTCTCTTTTTTCATTAATTGGAGTCGGAACAGTGACAATAACATAATCACTATTTTGAAAATCAGCAATACCTTGATCCGGTGTATTTACTATTAATTTTTTTTTAGTCAATAAACTTTGTAACAATGTAGAAGAAACATCTGGAATATAACTTTCTCCTTTTATAATTGATTCTATTTTTCTAGTATCTTTATCTAATCCAATTACTTTATGCCCTCTCTCTGCAAAATGAACTGCCAAGGGAAGGCCAACATATCCTAATCCGATAATAGCAACCGTACTACTAACATTCATCTGTATTCCCTTCTTCCTTTCTCAATTGTTGAATTATATTTCTATCCCGCTCTCCATCCGTAAAACTCCCGCGCTCGTCTGTGGATTGCAATAAATACGCAATTGCCTCAAGTTGGTCACCGAAAATACGGTCAAATGCTGGAATACGTCCATTTACAAATCCATGTTGCTCTGGGCGTACTCGATTTGTTTTTATAACATCTACAAACTCTACCGCTGTAATAGAGAACCCCTCCAAAATAGCTTTCATTTGAGCTAGTGGCGGAATAATAAGAGAATCATATCCTATTTTCTCTATTACTTTTTTATGCATAGCATGTGGGACTGCCGTTAATGAGTTATTCCATAAATCTGGTCGTTTCGCTACCAAATTCACAAAATATTTTCCCATACTAATTGGATCTGCCGGATGCGACCTATCTAATAAGCACTGTAAATCATTTAGTGCCACATCATGTCCATCTTCAATAGCATGTAAAAACGGAATTAGTTTTTTTCCTGGAATAACAAAATCACCATCGACAAATAAACAAATATCCGCCGTGGCATGCATAGCTCCTATCGCTCGGGCCACATTATGACCGAATGCTTTCTCGAACTCAATAACAATAACATCCTCTAACTTTGCTTGTTTAATTGTCTCCCTATCAGCTCCATTCGCAACAACAATAATTTCATCTACACCTGCTGCTTTTACTTCTTGTATAACAGACCTTATAGTCATTTTCTCTTCTGATACTGGGATAATAGCACTATATTTCGCTTTTTTCTTTTGTAGTAAAACTGGTTCATACTTTCCTATAAACTCTCTATCCCTATTTCCTTCTGAAAAACTACCACGCTTACCATATGTTTCGATTACATATTGCAAAGCACGTAAATGATCCCCCATAATACGACTAGTCGCTTTCGGATAAGGAGAGCCAGGCGATGTCCCCGTATGCACAGGCCGAACTTTATTTGTGTAAATGACATCAACTGAAGCCATATCAGAAATATCTACCCCTCTAGACATCGCCATCGCTTGAAATAGTGCTGGATCCGCTAAATTCCACCATCCTAGTTTTTCAATCACTTCACGACTTATCGCATGTGGTATCGCAATTAAAGATCCTACAACAAACTCTTTCTTATTCAAATAACGGTTTAACATATATTTTCCAACCGTCGTATAATGTGGTCTCATCTTTAAATAAACGGACCACGTTAAATTATTTAAAACAATCTCATGTCCTTGCTGTATTCCTTTAATAAAATTGTATAATTCTTCACTTTTCATAACGATATCGCCATCTAAAAATAAAACAATTTCACCTTTTGCTTCCCTAGCACCAATTGCCCGTCCCACATCATTACCAAGAGAATATCTATAATAAATTACACGGCAATTATGCTGTAACGCTATTTCTTTCGTACCGTCTGTCGATCCATTATCTACTACGATAATTTCATATGGTTCGAGCTTCTCCACTTCTACTAATACTTTTGATAAAGTACTTGCTTCATTATGCACTGGAATCACAACTGACACTCTCATACTTGTATCACTCTTACCCTTCCAAACGAACATAAGCAATAATAGGAATACGTACAACTACATCTTCTGGTGGTCCATAAGAAGGAGAAGTACGAACAATTACTGCTCCATCCGTCACAGATAAAAGAACGCCTGCAATGATTTCTACAGCTGTCACAACTTGCACTAGTTCACCAACATGGTTACGTAACTCATCAGTAAATAACATATATAACTCTCCTTTCTTACGCTTCTTTAATTGATATAATACTTGTAAATGGTAATAAAACTTCTGTTCCTATTCCTTCTTGCAGTGTTAAGAAATCATCTCCAACCGCTACAATCACACCCGTTAACTGTCCAACTGTCACAGTAATTTCTACGTTTTTACCCAAATACTGCTCTGCAATTTCTTTAAAAGGTGATGTATTACATTCTTTTAAAATGTTACAAATAATAGATTGAAATCTACTTGATTCAATAAATTCTTCCGTAGCTTGCTTAGAGTTTCTTTGAATAAATCTCGCGAAGTTTTGTGAAAATAAAAGTCTTTCCACAGCAGGTAGCAACTTATTATCTAAAAAATAATCTAATTGCCTATTAAACAATCTCGATAACTTTTCCCAATACTTACCGAACAGACACATATATTTCTCCTCCTATTATTTTTAAATTCTAAAAATACATCCATACATCTTAATGTATACAAAGCAGACTTTTTTTGTGATAGGTAAGGCATACATTTTTCAAGGAAACAATCTTTTCTAATCACACAAAAAAGATAGATGGTATCCCATCTATCTTTATATATATTTTAATTTTCAATTGTAACAATAGCAGCTACACTATAATAAACCGCTCGTGGCAACTCTGCCTGTTCACTTATAGAAGCTGTAACAAGTGAACCACCACTTACAGAGAAATACTTAACAGCTTCTAACGGAATACCATCTTCTTTCACACCAATATGCGTTCCATCTCGCCAATCAATTTTCTGCATTGTTGCTGAAAAATCGCCAGCCACTTTACCAAATTCTTTACCATCCACCCCTAAAAAGATCCATTCCCACTTAGTTAAACTTAGTACTTGTTTCAACTCTCCAATCTTCTTTCCATCTACATTAAAAAAAGTATAGAAATTGCGTACTCCCATTTCCTTTTGAACACGCAACAATCTTTCTCCCGAGTGATTATATAAATAAAACTGTTGCTTATGTAGTCCTTTAAAAAGAAAAGAAAGTACAGCTTTCCATACACGTTGACTAACTAAATCATACTCTTCTTTTAAAAACCCTACTGCGCTGCCATCTAATCCAAAGTATGTTATTACTTGAAATATCCCTATCTCTTTGCGAACAACAAATTTTTGTTGCTCAAATAATTCAGAAGCGTCTATATTATAAATTTCCTGTTTAAGCATCTTTGATCTTCTTTTTTCTATAAAACTATATATTAATAATCCAAATGCTGGTATTACAACACCTATTAGTTTCAGATTTTCTTTCTCCGAGGTGAATAGCATCCCTTTTTTATATTCCATCACTAATCCAATTGCGACGATAATCCATACAAGTACAGATACAAAAAAAATGCGTTTTGCATTACGTGCATGATGCTTATGTATACTCATATCCCTCCCCCTTTTCCATTTATCCCGCTATTCGACGGGTAGTAAGACCCCCACTGATTAAAGTTTCACTTTATTTCATTATCCCATTACATATACACTTCCTCAATAAAAAAAGACTATCCAATCGGATAGTCTTTTACACTTCAATATTTCGTAACATCGTATAAATATCGTTATTCACTTTACCAAACGATTTAATATTGTTTTGAATGTTAGATAATAAAACGACATACACACTTCCGTTTTTACTAAATCCATTTAAGCAATTCCATCCTGGCATTACACCGTGATTCGAATAACTTCCCGGGTCTACGTACCATCCAAATCCGTAATCTTTTTTTCCGCCTGTAAACATTTGATTAAAGCTCTCTTTTGAAATTAACTTTCCAGAGAAGAGTGCTTCATTAAATAAATATAAATCATGTGCACTTGTATATATATCACCACAACCATATAGTTGTGACATACTTGGAATATTCGGTGTTGTCATATTGTTATTTACTATTTTATAACCTGTCGATGGAAACCTTGTTTGCTCTAACGCTTTACCGAAACCAGAGTGTTTCATACCCGCAGTAGCAAAAATATGTTGTTTAATATATTCTTCTAACGGTTGTCCACTTACCTTCTCAGCAATGTAGGCAAGTATCGAATAGTTCGAATCGGAATATTTCCATTTCTCCCCTGGACTCCCAACACGCTTTTGTTTTCCTATTCGCTTTATTAATTCCTCATGAGAAATATCCTCTGTTCCCTGTTCATACTCTGGGATACCTGCTGTATGTGTTAGTAAATGTTTTAACTGAATACCATTACCTTGAGGAAAATCTGGAATATACTTTGCAACCGTATCCTCTACGTTCAACTTATTTTGATCTTTTAATTGCATAATAGCAGTCGCTACAAACGCCTTTGAAATAGATCCAATATAAAAAGTTGTCTCTGAATTATTCGGCACTTGTTTCTCTTTGTTCGCCATACCGTATCCTTTATTCAAAAGAACTTTTCCGTTCTTCACAATAACAGCTGTCCCGCTAAATCCTGCGTTTTGTAAATATTGATCTAATTGAGCGTTTTCATTAATTTCTTGAGGTGGTCCCTCAGCAGGCTTCTCCACAGCTTGTGCTTGCTTCACTTGTTCTTCCTGCTCTTTTTGTTTTTGTGCTTCTTGCTTCTTTTTTTCTTCTTTCTTTTTTAGCTCTTCTTGTTTCTTCATTTCTGCTGCTGCTTTTAAAGTTTCTTCTTTCTTATTATCCGCAACAATTTTTGTATACATGAAATATACAACTGAAAATAGTAAGACGAGAATGATTGTTCTTTTTATGTATACAATCGGCCGACGTGCTTTCCCATTCGTATTATTTTTTTCCTGATCCATGATTGCTTTTTTCCCCTTACTCAACAATAATTTACTTCCTCTACTAAAAAAAATTAGTAGATTATGGATAATCCATTCTATGTCATCCCTACTTTATCACGCACTGCGCATATTACCAACCTATATGTATAAAAAAGAAAAAGAAAATTTACAAAAGTAAGATTGCTGTTAAATTGTTAACAAAAAAAGAGGATATCCTCTAAAAAATTGATGTCATCAATCTTTTCGGATATCCTCTTATCTTATTATTTATACGTGTTTTTTCATATCATCGGCAACAGATTCAACATTTGTACCTACGATAACTTGAACACTCGTATTACTTAATTTCATAACACCTTTTGCACCAGCACGTTTTAATGCTGCTTCGTTTACTTGACCGGCATCTTTTACTTGTAAGCGTAGACGTGTTGCACAGTTATCAATAACTGTTAAGTTTTCTTTTCCACCTAAAGCTGCTACGTAAGTTTCACCAATTGAACCTGCAACTGGAGCTTCCTCACCTTCAGTTAGCTCCTCTTCGTCTTCACGACCAGGAGTTTTTAAGTCGAACTTCTTAATTAAGAAGTAGAATACTACAAAGTAAATTGCTGCGTAAATTAAACCGATTCCTGCTAGTAACAATGGTTTTGTTGCAATACCGAAGTTTAAGAAGTAATCGATTGCCCCGGCACTAAATGAGAAACCATCATGAATGCCAAGTGTTGTTGTAATGAATAGAGACAGACCTGTTAATACAGCATGAATTCCATATAATACTGGTGATAAGAACATGAATGAGAATTCAATTGGTTCTGTAATACCAGTTAAGAATGAAGTTAATGCTAGACCACCTAACATACCTGTAACCATTTTACGTTTTTCTGGTTTAGCAGCTGCAATCATTGCGAAACATGCTGCTGGTAAACCGAACATCATGATTGGGAAGAAACCAGTCATGAACATACCTGCTGATGGATCTTTTGCAAAGAATCGTGCAATATCACCATGAACGATATCGCCAGCTGCATTTGTAAAGTCACCAAGTACGAACCAGAAGTATGTGTTCATTACGTGGTGTAAACCGATTGGAATTAATAAACGGTTTAACAATCCGAATAAACCAGCACCAATTGAACCTAAGTTCACGATACCATGTGCTACTGCATCAATACCACTTTGAATTGTTGGCCAAATTTGACCGAATACTAATCCTAAAAGAAGCATTACGATTGAAGTAATAATTGGTACAAAACGTTTTCCTGCAAAGAATCCTAACCATTCTGGTAGCTTAATCTTATGGAATTTGTTGTATAGTAACCCAGCAACAACCCCTGCAATAATACCACCGAGTATGGCCATATTAATTTTCGGCGTTAACGCCGCTGCTTTTGAAACCTTTGTCATTGTATCTGCTAATTTAGTTGGGTCTACTGAACCGACTAAATCTTGAACACTTTTTAATTTATCATTTAACTCTGCCGCTGAATATGTCTTACTTAGAGCATTCGTTGTATTTTGTAAAACAAGATATCCGATTGCTCCGGCAAGTCCAGCTGCTCCACTACCGTCAACAGACAAACCGATTGCAACACCAATTGCAAAAATAAGTGCTAAATTATCAAAAATTGCTGCACCGGCCTGTGCCATAACAGGAATGTTAAATACGTCTTCTTGTCCTAAACGAAGCAATAATCCTGCTGCTGGTAGTACGGCGATTGGAAGCATTAACGCTTTACCAATACGTTGTAGAAACTGCAACATTTTAATTCCCCCTATCAAATTTATGAAATCGTTATCATTATAAGTACGCCTTAGAAAACGCTTTCTATTTACATAACCATAATAACATATAGTTGTATAGATGTGTAGTTTTTATTTTCGAATTTTTTATGGATAAATCTCCTATTTCCAAACTGTTATATAAAAGGGAAATTCTCCTTTTTCAATATAGAATACTCAAAACGAACTACCTACTATAGAACATGTAACTTTCGTTTTATCATTCCACTTTTTCATGTTATTATTTATTTCCGAGCATATCGGGAAAAGTAAACTTAGTTAATTCGAAATAGGAGCGTTGGTACTATGCAGTGCATTGAAACAAACAACTTACAACAGTTGTTAGAACAAGTAAAACCATATACGAAAAAAGGAAAGCTTGCTACTTATATCCCCGAACTAGGAAATGCAAATCCAGATGATTTAGGGATTGCCATTTTCCATAAAGAAACAGAATATATCCATGCTGGCAACTCACAAACACTATTTACTCTTCAAAGTATTTCCAAAGTAATTACACTTGCACTTGCCCTTTTAGATCGTGGTGAAGAATATGTATTTTCTAAAGTTGGAATGGAGCCAACTGGTGATCCTTTTAATTCTATTATTAAGTTAGAAACGACAAGTCCTTCCAAACCTCTTAATCCAATGATTAATGCAGGTGCACTAGCTATTACAAGCATGTTGGCAGGAAAAAATAACGAAGAAAAAATGGAGCGTATTCTTCATTTTGCACGTGAAATAACAGATAATCCTACAATTAACTATTCTTCTAAAGTTGCCAATTCAGAATTAGAGACTGCTTACTTAAACCGTTCACTTTGTTACTATATGAAACAAAACGGCATTATAGATTGTGACATTGAAGAACTTATGGATTTATACACTCGTCAATGTGCAGTTGAAGTAAATTGTATCGATTTAGCACGTATTGGCTTAATTTTTGCAATGGATGGCTACGATCCATACAAGAAAAAACAAATTATCCCTAAACATATTACAAAAATTTGTAAAACATTTATGGTTACTTGCGGGATG
>Ga0209025_1004928_pt1 | contig 11221 bp, 12 predicted proteins | sample AraplaMF_Col_mLB_FD_184256 | JGI IMG/M metagenome (GOLD analysis project Ga0209025, IMG submission 184256) | Arabidopsis root microbial communities from the University of North Carolina, USA - plate scrape MF_Col_mLB (SPAdes) (version 2) | ecosystem: Host-associated > Plants > Roots > Endosphere... | reverse complement strand
CGGCGTGATCGAGCGCCTGGCAGCGGAAGGCTCGCTGCCCCTGTCGTTCTACCCCTCGTTCGTGAAGAACGACGAACCCGACTCGGGCTTCGAGGACGGCGTCCCCACGCCGCGTTTCTCGCACGGCTATTTCCAGCTGCGCAATCGCCTGGGCATGCTGGTCGAGACGCACTCCTGGCGCGACTACCCGCATCGCGTCAAGGTCACGCGCAACATCATCGTCGCCCTGCTCGACCTGGTGGCCCGCAACGGCGCGCAGTGGCAGCAGCAGACCGCCGCCGCCGACCAGCGCGCGGCCGCGCTCGGTGGCAAGCCGGTCGCGCTCGACTACAAGGCGACCGACAAGAGTCGCATCATCGATTTCCGCGGCTATGCCTACACGCGCACGCCGTCGGACATCTCCGGTGCGCTGATGACGCATTACGACGAGAGCAAGCCGCAGGTCTGGAAGCTGCCGATCCGCGACGAGATCGTGCCCGACCACGTCGTCACCGCGCCCAGGGGCGGTTACCTGGTGCCCTCCGCGCACGCAGCCTGGGTGGCCGAAAAGCTCGACCAGCACGGAATCCGCTACCAGCGCGTGGCGAACGCGCAGGCGCACGCCAAGGTCGAAGTGTTCCGCGCCGACAAGGCAAGCTTCGGTGCGCAATCGGTCGAGGGGCACCAGCGCCTGACCCTCGCCGGCCAGTGGAATGCCGAAACGCAGGACGTCGCGGCCGGCGCGCTGTTCGTGCCGATCGCGCAGCCCGAGGCGCGGCTGGTCATGGCCCTGCTGGAACCGCAGGCGCCGGATGCGCTGGTGACGTGGGGCGAGTTCAACAACAACTTCGAGCGCAAGGAGTACATGGAGGACTACGTCGCCGAAGAAGTGGCGCGCGAGATGCTCAAGGATCCCAAGGTGAAGGCCGCCTTCGAGCAGCGCCTGAAGGAGGACGCGGCGTTTGCCGCCGATCCGCAGGCACGCCTGGAATTCTTCGCCCGCCGCCACTCGTCGTGGGATGCGCGTTACCGGATGTATCCGGTGCTGCGTACCGAGGGCACGCCACGCTGACGGCGCCACAACATCCGGGCAGCTAGGCTGCGCGCATCCCAGACAAGCCCCTGCCCGGAGAGCTGCCCATGTTCGAGTCGAAGCCATCGTTTTCGTTGATCCTGCCCGGCCTGCTCGGCATCGCGGTGGCGATGTCGCTGTCGGCCTGCCAGCCGGGCAGCGATTCCGGAACGGCCTCGACCCGACCGACACCGCCGCTCACCCACGGCGCCCACGCGATCAACGGCACTGCCGCCTATCGCGAGCGGATCATGATGCCGCCGGGCTCCTCCCTGCGCGTGCAACTCATCGACAACCAGCTCGCCGACACGCCATCGGCGGTGCTGTCGGAGATGACGTTCAAGGACCTGTCCGGTCCGCCGTATGCCTTCAGCCTGCCCTATGACCCGGTCATGCTGCGCAGCGGTGGCCAGTACGGGTTGCACGCATCGCTGCTGGGCCCCGATGGCAAGCTGTGGTTCGTCACCGACACGCGCACAACCGTGGATCCGGCCGCCAATGCGCCGGTCGAGCTGCAACTGGTACGGGTGGCGCCCTCTGCGCCCGTTGCCGAAGCCGCAAGCAAAACCAGCTATTGGCAATGCGGCGAGCTTCGCCTCGGCGCCGACTTCAGCCAGCCGGAAAAGGCGGTGCTGTCGTACTCCGGCCGCGAGCTGGCGATTCCCCTGGCGGTGTCCGCGTCGGGCGCGCGCTATGCCGACGACAAGGGCAACGAGTTCTGGACCAAGGGTGGCAGTGGCACGCTCACCCTGGCCGGTGAAGACAAGCGCGAGTGCAGCCAGGCCGACGGGCCGTCACCGTGGGAAGCGGCCAAGGCGCGCGATGTCGGATTTCGCGCAGCGGGCAACGAGCCGGGCTGGTGGGTCGAGGTGGGCATGGGCGAAGCGCCGTCGCTGCGCGCCGAACTCGATTACGGCGCGCGCAAGATCGAAGTCGCCAACGCGCAGCCGCTCAAGGGCGCGATGGGCTTCAGCGGCAAGACCAGCCACGGCACCCAGGTCGAGCTGAAGATCGAACGCAAGCCGTGCACGGACGACATGAGTGGAAACTCGTTCGAGGCCAGTGCCCAGCTCAGTGCCGGCGGCAAGATCTACAAGGGCTGCGGCGCCTTCCTGCGGGATTGATGCCTAGGCCATGTACTTCCAGTTGCGCGACTTGCCTTCTGCCACCCATTCGATGGTCTGCGCCAGGCGCCGCTGACGGGTGTCCTCGCGCTTGGCTTCGGTGATCCACACGATGTAGTCGCGCCGGTAGCTGGGCGGGAATGCCTCGAAGTGGGCGCGGGCCTTCGCGTTCTTCTTCAAGGCAGCAGCGAGGTCGTCGGGGACCTCCAGCGGTGGTCGTGCGGTCGCTGCCTTGGCGACAGGACGCTTGCTGCCGCTGTCGATCAGCGCCATCGCCTGCTTGATGAAGCCGGTGAGCTCACGCTTGCCCGGCAGGTCGGGTAGGCGGGTGATGCGGCCGAACTGGCCCATGCCCTGCTCGCTGCGCGGCGCGCCTTCGATCTGCTCGCCCTGCCAGAAGCCGAAACCGACATGCTGCTTGAACGCGGCCATGCCGCACAGGATCTTGCCGCGATACGTGAAGCTCGGCATGCCCCATTTCAGCGTCTCCTCGACTTCGGGGCAGCCGGCATGCACGACCGCCCGCAGATGCGTCAGCAGCGGTCGGGCGAACGCCTCTGACCGTGCGATATAGGCGTCGATACGCGGATCGTTGGCAGGCATCGTCGGTTCCGGAGCGGGCGCGTCCTATTGTGCACATGCTTCCACGTTGGAACAGCTGAGGGGCGAAAGAATCACAGGCAACAAAAGGGGACTGCCATGACCCTGCGCGACCGACGTACACCCGCCACCGACATCCACGTGCGAAAGCGGCGCATGGGCCTGACCGCACCGCAGGCGCAGGTGCTGGACGACTGCGAGCGCCATGGCTGGAAGCTCGCCTTCATCCGCGAGCCGCTGGAGCATCCGATGCCGGTGCTGTTCGCCACCGCCCGCGACTTCGTCGTGGTTCGCGAGGACGGCAGCATCGATCGCGACCCGACCATCGAACTGCGCCACTGAAGGTCAATCCTGCAGTTGCCAGCGCGCGATGATCCGGTACGGCTGCCCGGACTGGCTGTCCATGAGGACGAAGTCGTGCACGGGCCAGGGCAACGGTTCGATCGGCGTGGCGGCGATGTGGCGGCGCACGTTGCGCTGGATGGTCACGTGCGGGCTGAAGGCGGCGGACGGCCTGGTCGGCACGCCGTGACAATCCAGCGCATCGCCGAGTGACGACCACAAGGCCTGCAATCCGGCGGGACTCGCGCGCGTGCCCAGCCACCAGACATTGCTGCCGCGAAAGCTCCCGGCGCAATCGAGCACCAGCGCGAACGGCGGCAAGCGCACCTCAGCGGCCGCCGCACAGGCGCCGGCGACCAGCGTTTGCGGAAACGGATCGAAATCGCCCAGGAACTGCAATGTCAGGTGATGACGCGCGGCATCGAGGCGACGCCCGCCAGGCACGAGTTCGCGCTCCAGCCGTGCCGCCGTCTCGCTGATCGAGTTGCGCAGCGCATCGGCGGGCCAGAGCGCGAAGAACAGCCGATGGAACACGGCGGCCGCGCGTGCCTCAGCGCGCTGCCGACTGCGCAAACTTGGAGGGCTTGCCCCACCAAGTGAGGTCCTTGGGCCACCCGCGATCGGCGATTTGCCCGGGTTGCATGCGTCACCTCCAGCGGGTCGTGGCGCAATTAACCCATCGGCCAACGGCGGCTGCAAGTGCGCTCAGTGGGGGCTCGGCGGCCTGACCCGGTACGCCAGGCTGATCCGCGGACCCACCGGTTCGCGCGTCTTGGCGATGCCGTGCAGGTAATGCAGCTGCGAGGCGTGGCTCATCACCAGCAGGCTGCCGGGCTCCAGGTCGATGTGCACGCTGCGCGCAGGCGGCACCTTGGCGCGAATGGCCATGCGCCGCGGTGCGCCGAGGGACAGCAATGCGATCGGCTCACCGGGCGCCAGGCCGTGCAGCTTGTCGTTGTGCGGGGCGACGCTGTCGTTGCCGTCGCGGTAGTAGTTCAAACCCACCGAATTGAACGGCGCCGACAGATGCCCGCGAAGGCGCTCGGCGGCTTCGGCGAGTGGTGCGGGGAGCACGCTGTCTTCGAGCACGCTGTCATCCAGCCGGTAGCCGGCGACCAGCCGCGGCACGTCGACGATCCGGTCGTACATGGGGCGCTGCTGTGCCTGCCATTCGACGCTTTCACGCAGGATGGCGAACCAGCGGTCGGCCAGATCGTCGTCGATGAAATGCGGCCAGTAGCGCACGCCGCCCTCTGCATCGTTGATCAGCGTGCGGGGGCCGGAGGCGAAGAGTTCGGGCTGGGCGGAGGCGCGGGGCATCCGGATGACTGTGGTGCCGGGGCGTCTCAGTGGATGAGACGTGGTTGGGGGAAGGCCAGGTCAAGGTGGTTCCCGGCGTCCGCCGGGACCACGGGAGGGTCAGGCGTCCAGCTCGCTCCAGCGTGCGTAGGCCGCATCCAGTTCCAGCTGCGTCTGCGCGAGCAATGCGTTGTGCGCGTTGATCGCGGCCGCGTCGCGCTGGAAGAACGCCGGCTCGTTCATCTGCGCGGTCAATTCGGCCAGCTTCGTTTCCAGTGTCTCGATCCGCACCGGCAACTGCTCCAGCTCGCGCGATTCCTTGTAGCTGAGCTTGCGCTTGGGCGCCGCCGCCGGGGCCGGCGCGGCCACCGGCGTTGCCGGGGCCAGGGTCGGCTTGCCCGGCGCGCTGACCGAAGGCACCGGGCGTTGCCGCAGCCAGTCGGTGTAGCCGCCGATGTACTCGCCGACGCGCCCCTCGCCTTCCATCACCAGGGTCGAGGTCACGACGTTGTCGAGGAAGTCGCGGTCGTGGCTGACGAGCAGCAGCGTGCCGGGGTAATCGCCGAGCATTTCCTCGAGCAGTTCCAGCGTCTCGACGTCGAGATCGTTGGTCGGTTCGTCCATCACCAGCAGGTTGGACGGCTGCGCGAACAGCTTGGCCAGCAGCAGGCGGTTGCGCTCGCCACCGGACAGGCGCGTGATCGGCGCGCGTGCACGCTCGGGCGTGAACAGGAAATCCTGCAGGTAGCCGATGACGTGCTTGGACTTGCCGCCGACTTCGACGAACTCGCGGCCTTCTGCGACGTTCTCCAGTGCGTTCCAGTCTTCGCGCAGGGTCGCGCGGTACTGGTCGAAATAGGCCACCTGGATGTTGCTGCCGAGCTGGATCTCGCCGGCGTCGGGCTTGAGCTCGCCCAGCAGCAGCTTGATCAGCGTGGTCTTGCCGCTGCCATTGGGGCCGATCAGGCCGATGCGGTCGCCGCGGAAGATGGTGGTCGACAGATCGGTGATGAGCTGGCGCTCGCCGTGGCCGAAGCTCACGCCCTTGGCCTCGACGACCTTGCGGCCGGAGGCTTCGCCTTGCGCCAGCGCCATTTTCACGTTGCCGGTCAGGTCGCGGCGCTGTGAACGCTCTACGCGCATCGCCTTGAGCCTGCGCACACGGCCTTCGTCGCGGGTGCGGCGGGCCTTGATGCCCTGCCGGATCCAGACTTCTTCCTGCGCCAGCATCTTGTCGAAGCGGGCGTTCTCCTGCGCCTCGGCATTGAGCCGCTCTTCCCGGCGCCGTTCGTAATTGGCCCAGTCGCCGGGCCAGCTGGTGACCTGGCCGCGGTCGATCTCGACGATGCGGGTGGCCAGCGAGCGCAGGAAGCGACGGTCGTGGGTGACGAACAGCAAGGCACCCTGCCAACCCTTGAGGAAGTTCTCGAGCCAGTCGATGGCCTCGATGTCGAGGTGGTTGGTCGGCTCGTCCAGCAGCAGCAGGTCGGGGGCCGACACCAGCGCGCGTGCCAGCAGCACGCGGCGCTTGAGACCGCCGGACAGGCTCGAGAACAGCGCGTCGCCATCCAGGCCCAGGCGATCCAGGGTCTCGGTCACGCGCTGATCGAGCGACCAGCCGTTGGCGTCCTCGATCTTGGCCTGCACCTTGGCCAGTGCATCGGTGTCGACGTGGTCGGCATGAATGATGTGGTGGTACTTGGCAAGCCACTTGCCCAGGTCGCCCAGGCCGCCGGCGACCACGTCCCAGACGTCGCCGCCGGCGTCGCTGGGCACTTCCTGCTCCAGACGCGCCACCCGCACGCCGCCTTCGCGGCGGACTTCCCCGCCGTCGGGGTGGATCTCTCCGGCCAACAGCCGCATCAGGGTGGATTTGCCGGCGCCATTGCGCCCGATCAGGGCGATTCGCTCACCGGCATCGATGGTCAGGGCTACATTTTCCAGCAGCAGCGGGCCGCCGACGCTGTAGTCGACGTTTTGCAGGGTCATCAGGGGCATCCGGCCATTCTACTTGGCACCGGCCCTCGCAGGCATGCCGTCACAGTGCCAAGCGCGTTGCCGCCGGCGCATACTTGGCGCCAGGCCGCAGCACGGTGCCGTGGCCACCTGACAAGGGGAAAACCATGAGCAAGGGCATGGATCGCAAGAAAGAAACGAAGAAGAAGCCGGAGAAGACGATGAAGGAAAAGCGCGCCGCGAAGAGCGAGAAGAAGGCCGGCAAGGCCTAATCGCGGCGGTCGCGGCGGTCGCGGCGATCTCGACGCTCGAGCCGGCAAGCACGGCACGTGGCAAGGGGCGACTGGAACCAGCCGCCCCGCCACACGCGACGGGATGAGCGCACGCCGATGAACTCCCCGCTGCATGCCCTGGCCGCTCCCGCCACCGCGCGGATACGTCGCTGGGTCCTGGGCGCCTTTCCACGCGGCCAGAGCGGCATCGATTACGACCACCCGCCCGGCGATCCGGGCCTGTTCGGTGCCGACAGCGTCACTTGGCGCATCCACGCCGATTTCCCCGGCATGCTCGCCGGCGGCCTGTGCGCGCTGATGCTGCAGACGCTGCATCCGCAGGCCCTGGCCGGGGTCTGGGACCATTCGCAGTTCCGCACCGACCTGCTCGGACGGCTGCGCCGCACCACCAACTTCGTCGCCGGCACCACCTACGCCGGCCGGGCCGAAGCTGAACGCCTGATCGCGCACGTCGACAGCATCCACGCCCGCGTGCAGGGCATCACCGCCGATGGTCGCCCGTACCGCGCGCAGGATCCGCGACTGCTCACCTGGGTGCATGTCACCGAGAGTTACGGTTTCCTCGAAGGGTTCCGCCGCTATGCGCCTATGGCGCTGCCCGCCGGCTTCGCCGACCGCTACTTCGATGAATCACGCCGCGTCGCGCAGGCATTGGGCGCACGCGACGTGCCAGGCTCCGAGGCGCAGGTGGCCGGCTACTTCGCCAGCGTGCAGGACCAGTTGCGCTACGACGAGCGCTCACGCGAGGTGCTGGCGGTGCTGGCACGGATCGCATTGCCGGTGCCGGCCGTCGCCTTGTCGCGGAATCTGTTCCTGGGTGCCGGCAGCGCCCTGCTGCCGCCGTGGGCGGCGGAGCGACTGCGCCTGTCGCGTTCGCAGCGGCTGCAGGCCGCCGTCGCGGCGCAGGCATTGCGCCGCATCTCGCCGTTGTTCCGCCTGGCGCTCAGCGATGGCGTGGCCCCACGCGCGTGCCGGCGCGTGGGCGTGCCCGAGTCGGTGCTCGACGCGTGGCCGGGCTGACTCCGTTCAGGGCGCACCGGAACTGCGCAGCAACACGATCTTCTTGGCCGTGGTCAGCCGATCGCGCAGGCGCAGCGACGCGTCGATCTCGTCACCGGCCTTGAGGCTGGTCACCGCAACCGCCTTGCCATCGAGCGTCACGACGGTGGTCTGGTCGTCATAGGCGATCAGGTTGGGGATGAGGGTCTGCGCCTGGTCGATGTGCAGCGTGCGCGTGTCGGTCTTGATCTGCCCGACGGTGCCGTGCAGGTAGCGTTCCGGCCCCTGTTCCACGTTGGTGTCGGCCAACACCGTCACCTTGCTGGCGCGCAGGCGGTCGTCGCCACTGCGCGAGGTTCTGATCAGCAGGCGCTCGCCCAGCTTCAGCCCGGTGATCGCGGTGGCCTTGCCGTCGCGGCTGGCCGTGGTGCTGGCATCGAGGTAGACGTTGGTGGGGCTGCCCTGCCCCAGTTCGCTGCCGGTCTGCGCGTCGTCCGCGAGCGACAGCCGCTTGCCGTGCGGGTCCAGCTCCACGAGCGTGCCGACGACGTGGTCGGCATTCTTTGGCGGCGGCGCCATGGCGGCAGCAGCGGAGCAGAGCAACACCAGGCCCGATGACAAAATGACGCGTCGAATACGCATGGCCAGCACCTCCACCGGATGTCGGCGTCATCTTCCGCGTCGGCGGTGTAGGCGGCGTGTGCGGGCGCCGCTCACGAACTGCACGACAGCATGGAACAACCGGCGCGCGCGCGGGCCCAGTCAGGTCGACGGGCGGCGAATGCTTCGCGACCGGGCTGGTCGTCGTAGGGGCGCCGCATGACGTCGAGCAGCTCGGAAACCCCGGCCATGTCGCCTTCCGCGGCGCGATCGATGGCCTGCTGCGCCAGATAGTTGCGAAGCACGTAGCGCGGGTTGGCCGCGTTCATCTGCTCGCGCCGCGCCTGCGACGACATCGCCTGGTCGCGCAGCCGTACCGCGTAGCGGACAAGCCATTCGCGCAATGCCGGTTCGGCCGCTTCGCGACGAGCGTCATCGTAGAAGGCGTCGCGTACCGGGGCGAGGTCGAGCGTTTCCACATCGAGCGATGCCAGGCCACGGAAGAACAGCGTCATGTCGATCTCCGCCTCCGTCATCAGGTCCTGTAGCGCCTGCATCAGGCCGACGTCCTCGTCGCGGCACTCGGCCAGGCCGAGCTTGCGCGCGACATTGTCGCGGTCGGCGGCGGTGTAGACCTCGACGAAGCGGCGCAGGCCGTCCTGCAACGGTTCGACGCCGTCGAACAGCAGCGACAGCGAGCCGGCCAGGCGCCCCAGGTTCCAGTAGGCCACCTGCGGCTGTTGGCCGAAGCGGTAGCGGCGGTGGTGGCGGTCGGTGGTGTTGGGGGTCCAGCCCGGATCGAAGTTGTCGACCCAGCCGTAAGGGCCATAGTCGATGGTGAGGCCGAGGATCGACATGTTGTCGGTGTTCATCACGCCATGGACGAAGCCGACCCGCATCCAGTGCGCAACCATCACCGCGGTGCGCTCGCACACCTGCGCGAACCATTGCGCGTACAGCGCCTGGCCCTGGCCGCGCAGCTCCGGGAAATCACGACGGATGCAGAAATTGACCAGCTGCCGCAGCAGCTCGACGTCATTGCGCGACGCCGGCAGCTCGAAGTTGCCGAAGCGGATGAACGATGGCGCCACGCGGCAGACGATCGCACCCGGCTCCAGCTCGGGATGGCCGTCGTAGAACATGTCGCGCTCGACCCACTCGCCGGTTCCGACCAGGCTCAGCGCGCGCGTGGTCGGCACGCCGAGGTGATGCATCGCCTCGCTGCACAGGAATTCACGGATCGAGGAGCGCAGCACCGCGCGTCCATCGGCGCTGCGCGAGTAAGGCGTCGGGCCGGCGCCCTTGAGCTGCAGCTCCCAGCGTTCGCCGGCGGCATTGATGATCTCGCCGAGGCTGATCGCGCGACCGTCGCCCAGCTGCCCGGCCCAGTTGCCGAACTGGTGGCCGCCGTAATTGGCCGCGAACGGCTCCATTCCGGCGATCAGCGCGTTGCCGGCGAACACCTGGGCGAACTGCGGCGAGGCGACCTCGGCCTCGCTGAAGCCCAGGCGCCGGGCCATCTCGGCCGAATGCGCCAGCAACCGCGGCGCCGCCACCGGCGAAGGGGCCACGCGCGAATACAGGGCGCCGTGGACCTGTCGCACACCCGGGCCATCGTCCGGATCGCCAGGCAGGTCGCGGACGAAAGCGTTGTCAAATTCAAGATTCAGCATGTCAATCCGGCAGTTCACCGCGTCAATGTGGGCCTTCATAGCTGGCCAGGCCAGTGCTCGCAGGCCTAATGTGCGGGCCTCGCGGCGTTTTTCCAGCGTCCGGCAGCGGCCCGGCAAGGCGCCGTACACGGGCAAATCAACCTCCATGCCCTACACTGGCGCCCCGCACAACGAGATCGCCCATGGCAAAGCCCAATTACTCCTTCGAAAAGCGCCAGCGCGAAATCGCCAAGAAAAAGAAGCAGGACGAGAAGCAGGCCAAGAAGCAGCAGGCCCGCGATACCGCCAATCCGCCTGCCAACCCCGGCCCGTCGGAAAGCGAATCGGGCAGCAAGTCCTGACCTGAATGTATGCTGCGGTGAGAAGCCACGTTTACACCGGGGATCCACCGCAATGACCACCCGTCGCTCCCAGGCGCGCCGCCCCTTGGCGTTCGCGCTGTTGCCCGCCCTGCTGGCGATCGCCGCTGCTGCGCCCGCGCCGGCGCAGGTGGCAGCGCCGCAATGGACCGTGGTGCAGGCCGGTCACCTGCTCGATCGACCGGGCAAGCCGGCCCGTGGAGCCAGCACGCTGCTGCTGCGCGACGGCCGTATCGAAGCCGTCCGCGATGGCCATGTCGACGCATCGGCGTTCACCGGCGTGCCATCGACGGCCACGGTGATCGATCTGCGCGACCGCTATGTCCTGCCCGGCCTGATCGACAGCCACGTCCACCTGACGTCCGACAAGGCCGGCATCGAAGGCCAGCTGGAGGGCGTGTCGAAGGGAGTGGCCGACCACGCCTACGAGGCCGCGGTGAATGCGCGCAAGACGCTCGCCGCCGGGTTCACCACGGTGCGCAACCTCGGTGACGAGGACGGCGTCACGCTGGCGCTGCGCGATGCGATCGCCGCCGGCAAGCTGCCCGGGCCGCGGATCATCGATGCCGGCAATGCGATCTCCACCACCGCCGGCCACATGGACCCGACGCTGGGATTCCGCGACGAACTGCACGACGCCATCGACGTCCACGGCAACACCTGCGACGGCGTCGAAGACTGCCGCCGCGCCGTGCGCCGGCAGGTCGGGCGCGGCGTCGACGTGATCAAGATCGCCACCACCGGCGGCGTCAACAGCCGGATAGGCGCAGGCCTGGGCCAGCAGATGTTCGACGACGAAGCGCGCGCGATCGTGGAAACCGCGCACCTGTACAACAAGAAGGTCGCCGTGCATGCGCACGGTGCCGACGGTATCGCGGTGGCGCTGCGCGCCGGCGCCGACTCGATCGAGCACGGCACGCTGCTC
>Ga0209025_1004927_pt1 | contig 11223 bp, 10 predicted proteins | sample AraplaMF_Col_mLB_FD_184256 | JGI IMG/M metagenome (GOLD analysis project Ga0209025, IMG submission 184256) | Arabidopsis root microbial communities from the University of North Carolina, USA - plate scrape MF_Col_mLB (SPAdes) (version 2) | ecosystem: Host-associated > Plants > Roots > Endosphere... | reverse complement strand
CTTTATATCCACTTGGTGTTTTGGAAATACCACCCTCAACTTTAGATGCTCCAATACCTAAATACCAATTCACATATCCATCTTTAACAACAACTGATTTTGGTAGATTTATATCAGCTGCAATCCCGGTATAGGTACTATTTGTAACACTTTTTACAGCACCTTCTGTAGCTGCAAAACTAGTAGTTGAAAACATTGATAGGGAAATTAGAAGTGAACCAACTAGATACATCATTTTTTTCTTACTTTTCCTTAATACTTGATTCATGTTAGATCCCCCATATTTTAAATTATTAAATTGTATGGAAAGTTGGCCAACTAACTACAACTTACAAATTAAAGATAAATCAGGTTTTATTTAATGTATATATTTTCCTGTTATAAGTCATTGAAATGTCAAATAAATTGGTTGTTTCATATTTATCAATATAGGTGGAGTTGACAGATTGAAGTGATATGTTTATTTAAATGTAAGAAGATTTTGTTAAAAAATATAAAAACCTATAAGTGTGTTGGGGATAGTATGTACTACGATTCATTTAGGAGAGAGAAATATGGAATGAATATAGTTTTTTTCAATGGCTAGATCTGAAATATTTAGAAATAGATTAAAAACAAAGGAAATAAATGAATCGTTTTTCTTAAGGAATTCATTGAAATAGTTCGTAGATGAAAGGAAATATATGATTTATAAGACATGGATTTCCTATATAAAAGAAGAAAGGGGATCCAGCTATGAGAATTACAAATACAAGATCGAAGTTAGATAATGCAGCTATTGAAGAGGCTATAGAGTCATTAAAAGATGAAAATGAATGTTTATGTATGGAAATCGATTACTTAAAAAAGTTAAAGGCCTTCCTTCAAAAAGAGATGGAATTACAGAACAAGAAAAAGCAAAAGTAATTTATCTTACAAAATTCGAAAGTATGAAACATATAAAGATAGTATTAGATAATTATATAGTTCATTACAATTGCAAAAAAATTAAAGTACAGTTAAAAGGAATGAGTCCAGTACAATACCGGACTCACATTTAAATAGCCGCTTAATTTTTTGTTTAATTCTTCAGGCCCAGTTCATCATAGGCGATCGATTGTTGGCTTGCTACGCTCAGTGATAGTTATTCTTTAACTCATCTCATATTACGTTAGTTTAAGTATTGAGAGTAAAAGAATAGGAATAGAAAAATTAATGTTTTGCCAAATAATCTATTAAAGAAACTTAAAGGAATAACAAGTTCTCCTATTGTAAGGATTGTAAGTTTATCCTTATTTAGTCCTTTTATTAATTTTATTAATGTTTGGAAGTTTAATTTATTAACGAAAGACCAACTTGGCACAGCTTTTGTATCTGAACCTATTTTGAAAATGATATGAATACTATGTGCATGAAAACCGCTTATTATTAAAATAAGCATAAATCCTAAAATAATGAACCAAGTCATTTTTCAACACCTCCTTTCAGTATCTAATATTAAGATATTAAAACTGATGAGAAAGTGTGCTGTTGTCCATGAAAAATATTGAGAAATTGTTGAGAATGTTGAAATGCTATTGATTGTAGCGGAGTTAATAATGCTTGTCATGTTATATGTGTGAAAAATAAGAAAGAGAACTGTTGCGTAGACTGTTCTCTTAAGGAGCGGAAGTGCTGAATATTTTCAATGACAATGATTCAAGAATTCTATTAATATTATGTGTATATATTTGTAGTTCATACAAGAAGGCAGCTATAATTAGTAGCTGCCTTGCCGCAAGGGAAATTCAAGAAAATTAGAGTTTGACACTAATTTTCTCAAACATAGCTATAGATGAAATTGAAATAACTAAAGCTACAATAAATCAACTTCTTTTATTTTGTAATGTTAATATCTTTTAGTACATCATAAGTTAATTTTGATAAGGGCTTAAGGGTAAAGTTATCCGTACTAAGATCATTTCCATATAAAAACAGGTTAATATCTGTTTCTGTTAACTTCATATCGTGTTCAAATAATTTTTTTAATTGTTCTTTATGAGTCTTTGTATAAACTTTATTTTTATATAAAATTTCCCTTACTAAATTTTTATGGATTTGGTATACATTATTTAATTGGAATAACTCAGCAGTGTTTTCAAGAATGAGTTTTTTATTTATATTTTTTTCGTTAACTTTTAAACTTAGCTCAAACTCTGAATCTAACCCTTGAATAGAGTCAATTTCTGAATTTTGTTTTAGAGCTACTGTAAAATTAGCATTAAAATTATCGTTATAAGGATTTATAATTTCTAGACCTTTATTTAACTTGAATCTTGAATTGCAAATTTGGCAAGACGGTACAAAGTTATGTAGACTTAAACAAAATAGTGAGAAATATGATTTTGGTAGAAAGTGATCTAAATCAGCAGTAGTTTTCTTTTGATTTCCATCTAAATAATAAGATGTTATGTATTGTCTATTACAGTATGGACATACTGGTATATCCATACTTACTAGCAATTCATGTCTAACTATAGAGTCTATAAAATCATAGTTTATAAAATGTAAAATTGACTCATTAAGATTAAGCAGTTTTTCTTTAACTTCTGAAATCATTTTTTTGAAGTTAACATCAGTCTTAAAATAGTCAGGATGTTTTTTTATAATTTGTGTAAGCCAATCATTAGAATATTTTTGTACAAACTGTTTTCTAAAATTTTGTCTTGAAGAAGTATTTCTTTTTAATCCATATCTAGCAAGTTCATGATTAATTTTGAACTTGCTGTAGTAAACCATTTGTACCACCTCATAATACTTTTTTACTTCACTATAATTTGCGATTATATACTGGATTGGTTGATTTATTAAATCATCTAGAAATTTTATGCTCCAATTATCAAACAACATTCCTAATTTTTGGAGGTTGAACGGATTTAATTGTTGCATCTTGGATTTATTAATTTTATAGTTAAAATTTAGTATATTAAGTATGTATTTCGAATATTCATGTCTAAAATTTTCTAAAATAATAGAATCAAGCTTAATCAACAGAATCCTCTCCTAATTCAACTTTTTTATCATTTAAATACTGTAACAACTTTTTCCTAATAATTTGTTCGTCAATAGTATTAATTAAGAGTTTGATAGATTTAATTTCATGCAATCTCTCATGTTTATTTGTCTTTTCTAACTCACTTATCCTATTTAATATTTTTTTGAAAAGCTGCTTGGCAAATTCCCCAACGGGTGATGATATAAAAAAGTTATTTTGTACAATATCATAAAAATTACCCATAAGCCCAAATTCAGCTTTTTTTACAACCCTATATGTTTTGTCATTTTCATTTAAAATCTCAATACATGTTATGAGTTCCTTTGGTATATCTGATACAATAAAAGGAGAGTGTGTTGTAATAAATACTTGAAATTTAAAATTTGTTAAAGATTTGATATTATCTAACATGTTAGATAAATAGTAAATTAGGTTTCTTGACCATTCTGGATGAAAAGCTAAATCTGGTTCATCTAGAATTATTATAATTGTCTTCAATTTATTATTTTTTTTAGCGATTGAAATTGAAGTATATATATTTGAAAATATATTAATAAATGCAGTTTCACCATAGCTCATATTTCCAAATTTTAAATTTATATGGTCATACATAAATCTAGGCAGATGTGTTTGAACCAAAGATAGAATTTTGCCAATATTAGATTTGAAACCTTCGTTTAAGGGAATATTAATAGTATGAGAACTAGTATAATATAATTCATCGATGGAATTAATTAAGTTTAAAAAATCTTCTGCAAATATGTGATAATGATTTGCAGATTCTTCAATACTTTTAATGAAATTACTTGAGAATATTATTGTTTCTTCGAGATAATTTAATCTAGTTTTATAATTTTTATAAGAATGTTCGTGTGATAGAATAATGTTATGAAGCCCTTTAAAGAAATCTTCTTTTTGTTGGGAGGTTCTAATTAATCTATATGCATATTCTACAATTTGTAAAGTGAATATTTCTAAATATTTTACTATATATTTTTGTTTTCTAGAGTACAGTAATGTTTCTTTCGGAATACTATGGAATAATTTTGGTTTATCTAAATATAGTATGGAAAATGAATGGTTACCATATAATTGGAATAGATTCTCTTCATATATGTTTAAACCATATACGGATCCTGTGTTTATCTTTATAAAAAGATTATCTATGTTTGATAAACTTAATGATTGTTTAGCTTTAGATTCTTTAGAAAGAAATTCATATATTGAATTTAGTGAAGTTTCATTAAGATATTGTCTATTAACTCCAACATGTGTATCTTGATTAACAAAACTCTCTGGTGTAATCCAGTTATAATTTGGTTTATTTTTATAGTATAGAATATGTGAAATTTCGTTTTCAGTAGCCTGTTTTGTTGAATTTGTTTTGGACTGAATGTATTTTTTATAGAAAGCTTTACAATTCTTAAAGTCATAAGTAATTATTATACTGTATTCATGAGATAATCCGTTTGGAACTCCCTCTAAATTTTTTATAATATCAAAATTTGTTCCTTCTAAAATGAATTCATTTTCTTTTAAGTGGTATAACATAATATAACTGAAAAACTCCCCATTATTTTTAGTAAGTAAAGACATTCTTTCCGTTTTTGTAGATCCTATTAAATCTAATAAAGTAGACTTACCAGCACCATTTTTCCCAACAATTAAGTTGATATTACTTATTTTTTCTCCAAAAAGATTTTCATAGGGATTTGACTTTGGATAGATTAGTAATTGATTAGAATCTAATGAAATATTGAAATCATTTGTAAAACAAAAATTTTGATCATTGAAACAGTTACGTAAGTTTTCAGTATAAACGTATAGTAATTGTGGATACACCTTTAGTTCACCTCTTCATTCCTATTATTCTAATATTATATATAAATATAGTGGGGCATGGTAGTTTAATAGAAAGAGATGAAAAATTAAATTCATTTTAAAGTAAAATCTAAAATATTTTAGGTTATTCCCTCAATTTACAATAGAAAAGTAGCATGTTTCATTATTAGTAAATTTCTTGCAAGCTTTACATCTTCAATGATATTTCATTCTTTAATTTACTTGCTAATAATGGATTTTTATCATATAAAACCTTTTTTAATAATTTTTGTTGTTACATTTAGTTTTGCTGAGAGATGCAATTATCAATAACTAAGTTAGCTATTTGATTTCTTTCCATTGCATGACTTGTGAACGGGGCAAAGTATATAGCCAAATGTTTAGCTTTTCATAATCTCTATTATGTAAATTTGCTCGGTAACAAAAATAGATAAGGATGGTACAAGTGCTCGAGGTAGTCTTCAAGTTGTGTAGTAGGTAGATAAATTAAGAAAGCTGCTTTCTACTATATTTACAATGAAAAAGTAGTGCCACTAAGTGTAGTAGGTAAACATTGAAGAATATACATGATAATATCTGTTTATGTTTTAGAAAATAAGGTAAAATATATATGTTAAATTATTCATTAGTTTTTGTTTTTTACCGTAAGAGTGAGAATGCGATTAAAAAAGCAATTAACTTTGTTTTATCTGAAGTTAATGTGCCAGCACTTAATCATCCTGAGATAAATATAAATAAGGAGATAAAGTGTAGAGTTACAAATACTAGGGTTAGAATTAATTCTTTCAAGAAGACATGGTATTTGGTAATTCGTATGAATAGATTTTTAGATGCCCCTAAAAGTGGGAAGTGATTTAGTGTGTAAATCACTATAAAATAAAGGGCTGAAAACTTATGAGGATATATATCCTGAGTTTAAAGGGAAGTTTCAACGCTATTTTGATGATGTTACAGTCTAAATTGATTTTATTATAGTGACGTTAGAGAATGGGAGATATGCTAATGGAAGTTGTTCATATGGCATTTGAAATAAGAGAAATGGAGAAATTTAAGTATTAGACGGGGTGGGAAAATCTACACCATCGTTTGGAAGAAGGTATAGGAAAAAAGATTTACATATGAAAATCTTTTTTAAGTACTATAGAACAGTATCGTTATAAAAAACATCCTTTAATGGAAGAGGAACTCAAGATATAAAATTAAAAATAAATATTTTAAAATGCTAATTATGTATATTATCAAATCAATAATTTAATAAACCAAGTAGTGAATTTAGGATTGTGAAAAAATTATTTTATAAAAATATTATAAGGAAGTAAAAAATGAATAATAACCGTTTATGGCTGTTTAAAACACTTTGTATTTTAATTGTTATTTTAATGTTTATTGGTATTGATTATGAGAAAATTTTAAAAGGTTTTTCCGTATCTTTACTAATTATGGTGCTAATAGGATATGTAGTTTCTTTTATAGTAGCGTATGTTCTGCACTTTTGTATTTACAAAAAAATTAGTAGTTCTAGTAATAGCAATGGCGAAGAAAGATATTCAGGGATATTTACTTATATTGGTGAGTATTGGAGTGAAACTGTTGTTATAAGTCAGAGGCGATCAGAAAATAAAAATCGTGTAAGTCGTCATAAAAAGAAGAGTTGGGTCCAAAGAATTAAAAATATAATGTACATTATATTTTCTCCTGATTATTTTTTTGCGGATGTTTTTAAATATAAATTAAAAAATAAAAAGTATAATAAGGATTGTGAATTGAGATTAAATGATTTGACATCAAAACATTCTTATGGAAGTAGAAAAATCCAATGTAAATATGATAAAGATAGCGAAAAATATGCATGTGAGGAACACCAGGAAAAAAAGAGGTTAAAGAGTTTTGTAATACGCTCCAATTGGATAAATGTAATTTGTACATGTATTGTTACATGTTTAATTTTATTATTCACCAGGTTTTTCTATGAAAATATTCTGATGTTAGGGCAATCAAAATTAGGAAATTTGAAAACGATAGTTACTAATAAAGATGTACTGGTAGAAATTTGTTTTACGTTTGTATTGATTAAGTTGTGTTCTAGAGCAATTGAGGTAGGCCTTGCATTTTATAAAGATGTAGTTCGGACAAAAATGAATACAAAGTTAGCTATTGGAGAGCGCTCTACAAATTTAAAAAGAGGACATAGAATATCGTTAGCTGTACATAGTTATTTAGAATTTATCTTATTATTTTCAATTCTATATTTCTTAAAACCAAATGATATAAGTAATATTTTAATTGCAAAAATAGATTCTCCATTTAACTACTTAGATTTTATATTGTATAGTGCGTCAGTATCTGCTTTTAATGTATCTTTTGATATGCAAAATTTAACAACATTAGGTAAAATATTGCATATTTTACAAGTGTTTTTAAGTATAAATCTTGTGGTACTTTCTATTGCTACTTATTTAGGATATGAAGATAAGATGAATAAGTATGAAAAAGAAGATTGGAAGAAAGGTGAGAGGTAAATGATATATTGTTTAGGAATGTGATGTTTTATCATGCAGAAAAAGAAAATCTTGAATATCTTAATTAAGTAATAAATATGGTAGTACAGTAAATAATTAAGAGTTTTTTAGTTATATAATTACAATTAATAGAATGTGGGCACACAAATTTACATTTTATAAAAGATTGTACAGCTGAAATTTTTTAATCTAAATATTTACAGTAATTTTATTATGAGTAATCTCTAAAAAAATTTATATTTAACATGCATAGTAGGAGTTGGATTTAAATGGTGAATATATCTAGTTTGACTGAGTTACAAAATTTTCAACCTAATACTCATTCAAGCAGAGCTGAAATAGCTGATGAAGAAAGCGATGATTTAAAGTTAAATAATGTAACTTTAAAGAGAAGTAAATTAATAAATTTAGGTATGAAAAATGCTGAATTTTCGACATGTGCTATTACACAAACTAATCTGGAAAGGTGTTATTTTCGATATGCAAAATTTGTAAATGTAGATTTTACAGGATCAACATTCGAAAATTGTGATTTAGAAAATGCAAATTTTAATTCATGTAACTTGAGATATGTAAAATTTAGAAATTGTAAGTTGAATATTAAAGAAATCTTAGGATGTTTACCAACAGAGTCGAATTTAAAAGTGGCTTTATTAAAGGAATTAAGAAAAAATCAATTAGACTTAGGAGACAACAAATCTAGTGATGCAATATTAGTCAAAATATATGATACAGAAAAGGAATTATTATTAGAAAGAGCATTATGTAAAACAAGTTACCATAGACAAAGAGAAGATTTTATGTCTAGAACTGGTGCATTTATCAATTATATAATGTTGCAAATGAATGATTTTATTTGGGGTTATGGATTGAAGTTGTCTCGATTGTTTAGAATGGCGGTATTAATTAATCTAATATTTGCTTTGTTAATCTACTTTTTTACAGGGACAGAATACTTATCTGTAACTGTAGGAGGGAATAAACCTATTAAATTAGATTTTTGGCAATCTTTATACACTAGTTACACTAGTTTTACCACTGTTGGATATGGTCATTACACACCAATAGGGACGATAAGTATGCTATTTTTCTCACTTGAAAATGTGTTCGGGTTAATTTTTATCGGGTTTTTAGTTTCAGGTGTCTATAGGAGGATAGCTAAGTGATTAAAAAGGATGTTTTTGAAGAAATTGAAGACCTGCTAGGCATTGTTCTTTTTGGTTCAAAAGCGAGAAAAGAAGCAGATGATTTTTCAGATGTAGATATATTCATATTAGTGGACGATGTTTCGCAGGATAGGATAGTAGAAATTATTAATATAACAAAATCTAATTTGCCTTTTAGTAATATAGGAATATCTCTTTATACGATAAGCACATATAATAAGTTAATTAATGAAGGTTCTATGTTTTTGTGGCATTTAAAACTCGAAGGGAAAATAATTTATAAAAAATCAACTTTGAATTTATATAATGGATTAGTAACTTTCACCAATTTTAAAAGAAACTACGTGATATACGAGAATCTGTTGGAAAAAACAGAAATAAGTTTGCGCGAAAATGGAATAAATGAATACGATCTTTCACAATTATTCTTTATTTGTAGAAATTTGTGCCTTCTTACTTGTTTTAAAGCATCAACTCCAACATTTGGGAGGATCTCGGTGTATGATAAGTTAACAGATATTATTGGTTTCAAACCACTTAGTAGAGAGCATTATATTTATTTATCAAAATGGAGATTAAATTATACACGAGCAGTAGGGTTTAGACTAGAGTTTCCTTCAGAAGCAAAGATACTTAAGATTTTAAAAGAAATTAATGATTTGTTTAGCGTTTGTAATGAAATTATAGAAAATGGAGAAATAAATAATGAAGAACTTACCAGAAATAAAGAAGTTTCTTGGAGAATTGAGAACAGATAAGACAATAGTTTTTGATTTAGAAAAAATAAGTTTATTTGAAAGGGCATTATTTTTATCTACTCAAAGTATAGTAACTGAAAAGTACAATGTTCGATTAGCTGGTTTATCTGAGGGGCATCAAAAGGTGTTTTTAGCTACTATAAATGTTAGGGAAATAGTGCTAGATGAAGATGTTGAAAAGTTAGTTGAAATGGGTTTTGAAATATATAAAATTATCAACATAAGAAATCAAACTTTAGGATATGGTAGTACAAAATCACCGTATAGTATAGATGATGAAAACCTAAATTTAAGCTTACTAATTAGGTACATTAGTAACTTTATCGAGTTATTTGAGAAAATAGAATAGGGAGCTTTTATTACTACATATTTCTTTGTGCTAAATAATATAAGTAGAAAGGAATATGTAGATAAAAAACTATTTGAAAGTAGCCTGAAACAACTATTAAGGATGTGTTTATGCAGCTTTTGACCGTTGTTTTTTAATATATAATATTTTATCAATCTTGTTACTCCTAGTTTTGTCACGTTGTAGTAGAATTTTTTGAAATTGTTTTAATTGCCGTACCTTTTAGGAGGAGTTTTTTTAATTTCCTTAAACCAAAAAGCTTATTCTGTATCATAAAGAATAGTCTGAGAGTAAATTTGAGCATGGTTAAGTTTATTGGTTTTCCCATGTAAATAATGGATGTTACATCAAAATAGTCAACTATTAGTTTAATTGTTTCAAGTTCAGGATTTCTTTCACCACATTCATAACTTGAAAGTTGAGTATTCGTTACTCCAAATGTATTCGCTAATTTCTTTAAAAGAGATTATTTAATTTTCTTAAATGTCTAATTGTATCCCAGAGTATATTCAGATACAATCAATTCTAATTTGTTAGTAATTGTATTCAGTTATAGAAATAAAGACAATAATTTTATTGAAAAAACGCAATATGTCATGTACCCTATGTCTGGCCGGAAAAGTACAGGTAATTCAAGGTTAAATTATTTATGTTAAAGTAGCCAATCCGCTGTTTTTTTATTTTATATAGAAGTAATTATATGACTTCTTATTTATGGTAATATGTATGGCGCTAGGATTAAGTTTAATTGTATTAGAGGTTTTATTTATCGGTATAACTACGTCCCATATAGCTAAGGAAAATGAACGGATAAATTGGATAGAAGTCTTTTTATATCCCATAGACTTAATGCTATGTATGATACTTGGACATATTATGTTACCAGAGTTTTTAATATTAGTAGGGTTAGTATATATTATATGAGGTATCCTTGTGGCAATAGGGATTAGTGTTATATAGAAAAAATAAGAGCAGGGAGCATCTTAATAGGATACTTTTTTATTTTTTTATAGAAAAAGGAACCCAGAAGGGTTCCTTTTCTTATTCCGATCTATCTTAAGCGCATATAAGATAATGTTATTTTACATCTTAATATTAGGAATTAAAATGATTAATTAGAAATTAAAATGAGTTGGTGTAAATGGGAGAAAAAAACATAAAAGTTCCTGCATGCTCTGGTTATAATGAGCCTTACATATGGAGATTAGATGTCTCATAAACAAATCGGTGAAATATTTCTACCGGTGTATCATCAAGGTTGGTTAGCTCGTAAATATGAAGCACTACGCTAGAAGATAGAAATACTTACGAATTTTAAAGAATTCCTTTTGTGTACCAAGAAGCAAAATATTTTTATGATAAAATATAGAAAAAGATGATTAAGAAGGGATAATTAAAGTGAAACCAACAATTTATGATGTTGCGGAAAAAGCAGGTGTATCAATAGCGACTGTATCCAAGGTAATTAATCAAACTGGGCGTATTAGTGAAAAAACAATAAACAAAGTAAATCAGGTAATGGATGAATTAGATTACCAGCCAAGTAGTGTAGCAGCAGCGTTAACAGGTAAAAAAA
>Ga0209025_1004926_pt1 | contig 11224 bp, 11 predicted proteins | sample AraplaMF_Col_mLB_FD_184256 | JGI IMG/M metagenome (GOLD analysis project Ga0209025, IMG submission 184256) | Arabidopsis root microbial communities from the University of North Carolina, USA - plate scrape MF_Col_mLB (SPAdes) (version 2) | ecosystem: Host-associated > Plants > Roots > Endosphere... | reverse complement strand
TCCTTCCGGACCTGACAAGGTTCACGGGGTCCCGTTGCGCAGGACCCAAACGTCAACACCACTTACTTAAGGCAGACCCTACAGTAACATAACCTCGAGAAGGGATTCGGCCTCGCTAGAGCGGATTGCGAGTACAGGGCACCGCTACCTCCCCGCTTAGCACGGCAAAGTTAAAACCATATTTAGTTGCCTTATTTAAAGGCAATCTCAGTATAACTTGTTTCAAAAAAAATTGCAACGTGTCAGCAAAGAGTATTTTTATCCAACTCTTCCTTCTCTTTCTTCCTCTTTTTACGTAGTTCTCGAAAAAAATTTGTTAATAAACTTCCGCACTCTTCTTCTAATACACCGGCCACAACTTCAGATTGATGATTAAACCGTTCCTCTGTCAATAAATTCATTAATGTACCAGCACATCCACCTTTTGGGTCTACCGCACCATATACAACACGTTTTACACGTGATAATACAATGGCACCAGCACACATTGGGCACGGCTCTAATGTGACATATAACGTTGCATTTTCTAAACGCCAAGTCCCTAATTTTTTGCAAGCATCATCAATTGCTAATAATTCAGCATGAGCGACTGATCGTTGTTCTGTTTCACGTAAGTTATGCGCACGACTTATTACTTCACCATCCACAACAACAACCGCACCAATTGGTACTTCTTGTATTTCTTCAGCCTTTTTTGCCTCTTCTATCGCAAGTTTCATAAAATAAATATCTTGTTCCATAACAAAATCCTTTCATCGCAAATAACTTTTCTATATTCAATCCATTCTAAAGAGAAAGGAAGGGAGATTACATATGAAAAATACCGCACTTCTTATTATCGACATGATTAATGACTTCCAATTTTCACACGGACCTATCTTAGCACGAAAATGCAAAAAGATTACAGAATCGATTTTACAACTTAAACAAAAAATGAAAAATTCCGGCTGTCCCATTATTTACGTAAATGATCATTACCATTTATGGAGAGCTGATATTACTGAACTCATCACCCATTGCACAAATGAATACAGTCAAGACATTATAAAAAAGATTGCACCTGCAAATGATGATTATATTTTTATTAAACCACATTATTCCGCTTTTTATGAAACACCCCTAAATTCATTATTAGGTCATTTAAAAATAGAAAATCTTATCCTAACAGGAGTGGCTGGAAATATATGCATCCTTTTCACCGCAAATGATGCTCATATGAGAAATTATCAATTATATGTACCTGAAGATTGTATTGCCTCCAATTGCGATCAAGATAACAAACATGCCTTGCGTATTATGCAAACCACTTTAAAGGCAAACACTTCTTCATCATTTCATTTACAACTGTAATAACGTAAAGCCTCTCTCAACCTTGAGATGAGGGCGCATTGCGAGCTCATCTCAATTTTTAACTTTTTATGACAAACTAACCCTTTCTCACTCCTCTTATGCTACAATAGTTCTGTTTTGTGCTTTTTATTCGTTTCAAATTATACTTTGAGAGGAGGCAACAGCGTGACTGGAGTACCATTTATTACAGTTGAAGGACCCATTGGCGTCGGAAAAACTTCACTCGCGAAAGCGATATCGGCTCACATGCAACTCCATTTATTAAAAGAAATCGTTGATGAAAATCCTTTTTTAGGAAAATTTTATGAGGATATCGAAGAATGGGCTTTTCAATTAGAAATGTTTTTCTTATGCAACCGATATAAGCAATTAGAAGACATTGATACAAAATATTTAAAAGAGCATCTACCTGTTGTAGCAGATTACCATATATTCAAAAACTTAATTTTTGCATCTCAAACATTACATGGTGCCCAATATGAGAAATACATGCAAATTTATCGTATCTTAACACAAGATATGCCAGTTCCCAATGTCATCGTGTATATAACAGCAAGTTTAGAAACACTGCAAAAACGAATCGCACTGCGTGGACGTGAATTCGAAAAAAATATAGATCCTAATTATTTATTGCAACTCATTAAAGATTACGAATTAGCAATGGAAACGTTCAAAAAAGATCATCCAGACATCCCTGTATTAAAATTTAATGGAGATAACATGGATTTTGTAAAAAATGAATCGGACTTAAATGTAATCTTATCAGCATTACAAAATACACTGACAAAGGAGATTAACCAGTAATGAATTTGAGACAAAAATATGATATTCCAAATGATGCTGTTATTACAATTGCCGGAACAGTCGGTGTTGGAAAATCTACAATGACAAATGCCCTAGCAAATGCACTTGGTTACCGTACATCATTTGAAAAAGTAGACTCTAATCCATATTTAGATAAATTTTACGGAGACTTCACACGTTGGAGCTTCCACTTACAGGTTTACTTCTTAGCAGAACGCTTTAAGGAACAAAAAAAGATTTTCGAATATGGCGGAGGATTTATTCAAGACCGTTCTATTTATGAAGACACGGGAATTTTCGCCAAGATGCATTATGAAAAAGGAACAATGACCGCTACAGATTACGAAACATATAAAAGCTTATTTGATGCAATGGTTATGACACCCTACTTCCCACATCCTAATTTACTGATTTACTTAGAAGGATCATTTGAAGATATCATTGATCGTATCACAGAACGCGGAAGACCAATGGAACAACAAACACCAATTGAATATTGGAAAGAAATGCATGAACGCTACGAAAATTGGGTTAATAACTTTAACGCTTGTCCTGTATTGCGTCTTAATATTAATGAATATGATATTTTACAAAACGAAAACTCAATTGAACCTATCATTAAGAAAATTGGTCATTTCTTACAACAAACGCGTAAACTTGTAAAATAAAAAACCCGTGCAATCGCACGGGTTTTTCCTATGAACTTAGTTTTTCTTTTTTGTTGGAGCAATAATTTCGCTCTCTGGTTTTCCTGCATTAATACGCTGACGTACAGTGCTCACACTAATACTATATGTTTCAGCAATTTCTTTTACCGTCATTTCTTTCCCGTTAATAACGGCTGTAATTACTTTACGTTTTGAATCTGCTTTTTTCTCAACTTGTTTTGGCGTTTCTACTTTCTTCACTTCTTCTTTCACATCACAGATGCAACCACAAAGTTTACGAAAAGTTTCATCACTTACAATACGAGATACGTTTGCAGCACTGTTTAAAATTTTATTTTTCTTGCAAACGGGGCATTGTACATAATATAGTGTTTTTCCGTCAAGCGGAAACGTTTGTATAATAATATCCATGGCCATGGTAGCTCCTTTCATATCTATGAAGATAATCCTCGGAATATGAGTGTTCCTATAAGAGATTCATTCTCCTATACGCTACTTCCTGATTGGTTAAAATAAAAACTCGTTACGTGTTGGTAACGAGTTCTCCAATCTCCACTTATATGCGCTGTTGTCAATTATATATGGCGGAGGAAGAGGGATTCGAACCCCCGCGCGGCTTACACCGCCTGTCGGTTTTCAAGACCGATCCCTTCAGCCGGACTTGGGTATTCCTCCGTGTTGATTATGACATGGAATATAATATCAAAAGAAAAACAGTTCGTCAACCCTACTATAATAGATAATATAAAAAGGAAAGAGATTTTGTCTCTTTCCTTTTTCATAAAACATATTCTACTCTACTAAATAGTTAAAGATATTGTTATCCTAAAATAACACTAGGTGTATATTTATAAAAATGAATTTATTTAATTACTGTTTTTCCTCCCATATAAGGACGAAGAACCTCTGGAATAATAATAGAACCATCTTCTTGTTGGTAATTCTCTAAAAGAGCAGCTACCGTACGGCCAATTGCAAGCCCAGATCCGTTTAATGTATGAACAGGCTCTGGCTTCGCTTTTGTGTCACGACGGAAACGGATATTTGCACGGCGTGCTTGGAATGCTTCAAAGTTACTGCAAGAAGAAATTTCACGATATGTGCCGTAGCTAGGAATCCATACTTCAATATCATATTTCTTCGCTGCTGTAAATCCTAAATCCCCTGTACACATGCTCATCACACGGTATGGAAGACCTAATAACTGTAATACGCGCTCTGCGTCATTTGTTAATTTTTCTAATTCCTCATAAGAATCTTCAGGTTTTACAAATTTCACAAGCTCTACTTTATTAAATTGATGCTGACGAATTAAACCACGTGTATCACGACCAGCAGATCCTGCTTCAGAACGGAAACATGCACTAAACGCTGCATAACGAATTGGCAATTGCTCACCATTTAAAATTTCATCACGATGCAAGTTTGTTACAGGTACTTCAGCTGTAGGAATTAAGAAATAATCTTCACTCTCAATACGAAACGCATCTTCTTCAAACTTTGGAAGTTGCCCTGTTCCAATCATACTTGTACGATTTACGATATACGGAGGTAAAATTTCTTCATAGCCATGTTCCTCTGTATGAAGATCAAGCATGAAGTTAAATAAAGCACGTTCTAACTTTGCACCTGCTCCTTTATAGAATACAAAGCGGCTACCTGTTACTTTCCCAGCACGTTCAAAGTCGAGCATTCCTAAATCTGTTGCAAGATCCCAATGCGGCTTTGGTTCGAACGTAAATTCTGGAACATCTCCCCACGCACGAACTTGCACATTATCATCTTCCGTTTCGCCAATTGGTGTAGATTCATGTGGAATATTTGGAATAGATAACATTAATTTCTCAAGATCTTCTTCAACTGTACGAAGCTCATTATCAAGGTCTTTAACTTTATCGCTTACTTCACGCATTTCTAAGATAAGCGCCTCTGCATCTTTCTTTTCGCGTTTTAATACAGAAATTTGTTGAGATACTTCATTACGTTTGCTTTTTAGCTCTTCCGTTTGTACAAGTAACTCTCTTCTTTTTATATCTAATTCTTCGAAACGCCCAAAGTCTGTTAAGTCTTCGCCCCTATGTTGTAGTTTCGCTTTTACTTCTTCAAAGTTTGTACGCAAAATTTTAATATCAAGCATGCTATTTCCTCCTTTATTTTTACAAAAACAAAAAACTCCCGTCCCTATAACAAAGGGACGGGAGTTAACCCGCGTTGCCACCCTAATTGAAAGCATAATTGCTTTCCTCTCAAGTAGAGATAACGGCTCTTTACCGGAAATGCTTACTAGTCAACAGACTGTTCCACACTTCACTCCAGGATGGATTCACAAGTCGCTTCTATCGGTTTTCACCAACCACCGACTCTCTATAAGAAACGTCTCTTGCTACTACTTCCTATCAACACATTTATCATATAAAATAGTTACCATCAATTTACTATAATCTTACACAAGTTTCAAGTCAATTATACAGCTTTTTTCATTTTCGCTTCCTTTACCATCTCTACAAAGTAAGCTGTGACACGATGATCATCTGTTAATTCTGGATGGAAAGACGCTGCTAATAAGTGATTTTGACGAACCGCGACCATACGATCTTCATATGTGCATAATACTTCGATATGATCTTCTACATCCACAACATAAGGCGCACGAATAAATACGCCAACAAAGTCTTTGCCTACTCCTTCCATCGAAAGAGCAGCCTCAAAGCTATCTTTTTGGCGGCCAAACGCATTACGTTCAACTGTAATATCCATTACACCAATATGTGGTTCCTCATATCCAACAAGGTTCTTTGCAAGTAAGATCATACCTGCACATGTACCAAACATCGGTTTTCCTGCTTTAGCAAATTCACGAAGAGGTTCCATGAAACTATATTTATCAATAAGACGGCGCATTGTTGTACTTTCACCGCCCGGTAAAATAAGGCCATCTACTTCCTCTAATTGCTCTGTACGCTTCACAATCACTGCTTGTGCACCAGTTGCTTCTATTGCACGTACATGTTCACGAACCGCTCCTTGAAGTCCTAATACACCGATTGTAACCATTTCAAAAACTCCTTTAATTACCAACCGCGCTCTTGCATGCGTTGTTCTGGTAATAATGTTGAAATTTCAACACCTTTCATTGCATTACCTAGTCCTTTAGAAAGGCGAGCAATTAATTCATAATCTTCATAATGCGTTGTTGCTTCAACAATCGCACGTGCAAATTTCTCTGGGTTTTCTGATTTGAAAATACCAGAACCTACGAATACGCCATCTGCACCTAGTTGCATCATTAATGCAGCATCTGCTGGTGTTGCAACACCGCCTGCTGCAAAGTTTACAACTGGTAAACGACCAAGGCGCTTAATTTCAAGTAATACTTCATAAGGAGCACCAGTATTCTTTGCATATGTCATTAATTCATCTTCACGTAGATTCGCAACTTGACGAATTTCTGCGTTTACTTGACGCATATGGCGTACAGCCTCTACGATATTCCCTGTTCCAGGTTCACCTTTCGTACGAAGCATTGATGCACCTTCAGCAATACGACGTGCTGCTTCACCAATATCACGGCATCCACATACAAATGGGACAGTGTAATCACGTTTATTTAAATGGTATACTTCATCAGCTGGAGTTAATACTTCACTCTCGTCGATATAGTCTACCCCTAACGATTCAAGTACACGCGCTTCCACAAGATGACCAATACGGCATTTTGCCATAACTGGAATTGATACAGCACCCATTACTTCTTCTACAATTGTTGGATCTGCCATACGCGAAACGCCGCCTGCTGCACGAATATCAGCTGGAACACGTTCTAATGCCATAACAGCAACTGCACCTGCTGCTTCTGCAATTTTTGCTTGCTCAGCGTTGACTACGTCCATAATGACGCCGCCTTTTTGCATTTCTGCCATTCCACGTTTTACGCGCTCTGTTCCTGTTACATTTAACATGTACAAAAAACCCCCCTAGGTGAATTGCTTTTTCCTCGCTCAAGGCGAAAATTAAGAATACTCTTACATTCTACCATTATCTATTGGAGATTTGTCTACTATTTTTTTCAATAAAGTGAAACTTCCATCGGTAAGGATTTCCCCCTCCCAAATGACGGAAAGCCCGCTTAACCTAGCGCATACCAGCAATTACTCTCCACCGATCTTTTGGGCTTCTCTCTAAATCTTGAGTGGGAACAACCGTCCGCGAATGCCTAGGATTAAGTCGGTGCGAAAAATAGAAAAAAAACCCCCTTATCGGGAGCTTTTAGAACCAACCTTTTACAGTATCAACTGTACCATTCCATATACCGCTAAAAAAAGAACCAATGCTTCGCATAGAAAGAACAAACCAATTCGCCTTTTCTACTTCTTGTTTTGTTACAAGATCTACTTGCATGGATTTACCAGTTAAAAATCCTACATCATTAGCATCTTTTGCTGATACATTCATATAACCAAGTGTTGTACCTTTTTTAATTGGTGCTTCTTTTTCTTTACTTACTGCTTTAAAATCTGCTTTATAAATAGTCTGACTACCCTTTGGCATTGGAAGTACAATTTCTTCCTTCGTCTGCACTGATACCTCTGTATCTTTTGCTTTATTTACATGAACCGTTTCATGACCTTTTACTTGAGAACCTTTTGGATATATTGTTTTCATTTGGAAATTTGTAAAACCATAATCAAATAGTTTCTTCGTTTCATCAAAACGTGCTGTCTCAGAACTTGTTTTAATAACAACAGAAATTAAACGCATACCATTACGCTCTGCTGTACCTGTAAAGCAATAACCAGCTTCATCCGTATGACCTGTCTTTAAGCCATCTACGCCTTCATAGCCCTTAACTAACCCTTTTAACATCCAATTCCAGTTCGCCATATCAATTGGATATTTTCCACCTTTTTGGAATGTCTTTTTTGGGATTTTTGCTGTATCAAGAACCTTCGGATAATCTTGAAGTAAATGTTGTGCTAATAAAGCACAGTCTTTAGCAGACATTTTATTTTCTTCATCTGGACCTGTACCTTCAGGTTGTTTTCCTTTTAAGTCCTTATTAATTAATCCTGTAGAATTCACAAATTTATAATTTTGTAATCCTAGTTCCTTTGCCTTATCATTCATCATTTTAGCAAAATTGCCTTCTGAGCCACCGATTAATTCAGCCAAAGCAATTGTTGCACCATTAGCAGAATAAATTGCCATTGCCTCATATAATTCTTTTACGGTATATGTACCACCGTTTTCTAAAGGAACATTTGATAAAGAACGATCTTGTGAAATTATATGAGCATACTCAGAAATCTTAACTTTTTGATCCCACTTAACTTTACCTTTTGCTACCGCTTCATGAACTAAGTATTCACTCATCATTTTTGTCATACTAGCAATTGCTAGTTGTTCATCTGGATTTTTTTGATATAAAATCTTTCCAGAGTTCGCTTCCACTAAAATTGCCGCACCTGCTTCAACATTCAACGCAGAATTTGTTTCTGCAAACGCGCTGCTGTACGTAAAAAACATACTGCAGAATAGTGTAAGTGCCGTTACAATCACAATCATTTGCTTACGGAACATACCTGTCACTGTTGTTACCCCCAATATATTTGTACTCACATAAACGTTATTCTAACACAATCAAAAAAAAATAGACAGAGATACTAAATCTCTGCCTATTTTTATATGAGACATTATAATGAATAGTTTGGCGCTTCTTTTGTAATTTGGATATCATGCGGATGGCTTTCACGTAATCCAGCACCCGACATGCGAATAAACTGTGCATTTTCACGCAAGAATGTTAAATCAGCTGCACCGCAATATCCCATACCTGCACGTAATCCACCAACTAATTGGTGTACTGTATCTGCTAAAGGACCTTTATATGGAACACGGCCTTCAATTCCTTCTGGAACAAGTTTTTTGTTTCCTTCTTGGAAGTAACGATCTTTACTTCCTTTTTCCATTGCTCCAACAGAACCCATGCCGCGGTACACTTTAAATTGACGTCCTTGATAAATTTCTGTTTCTCCTGGACTTTCTGCTACACCAGCAAAAATGCTACCAAGCATAACAACGTGTGCACCAGCTGCTAATGCTTTTACAATATCACCAGAATATTTAATGCCTCCATCAGCAATGACTGGAATACCGTGTTTACGAGCTTCCGTTGCACAATCATACACTGCTGTTAATTGAGGGACACCAACACCAGCTACAACGCGTGTTGTACAAATAGAACCCGGTCCAATACCTACTTTAACAATATTTGCACCTGCTTCAATTAATTCGCGAGTTGCTTCCGCTGTCGCAACGTTACCAGCAATAATATTTAGGTTTGGATACTTTTCACGAACTTCTCTTACTTTGTCTAATACACCTTTTGAATGTCCATGTGCAGTATCTAGAACAATTACATCTACGTTTGCTTTTACTAACGCATCGATACGCTGCATTGCATCAGCTGTTACGCCAACAGCTGCACCAACTAATAAACGACCTTGTTTATCTTTTGCAGAGTTTGGAAACTCGATTACTTTTTCAATGTCTTTAATTGTAATAAGACCTTGTAATACACCGTTGTCATCAACAAGAGGGAGTTTTTCAATTTTATGTTGTTGTAGAATTTTTTCAGCATCTTCTAATGTTGTACCAACTGGAGCTGTAATTAATTGTTCTTTCGTCATTACATCAGAAATCAGAATAGAATAATCTTGGATAAAACGCATATCACGATTTGTAATAATACCGACAAGCTTTTGCTCTTCAGTATTATTTACAATTGGAACACCTGAAATACGGTATTTCCCCATTAAATGTTCTGCATCATACACTTGATGTTCCGGAGTTAAAAAGAAAGGATCTGTAATAACGCCGCTTTCAGAACGTTTTACTTTGTCTACTTGTTCAGCTTGTTGTTCAATAGACATATTTTTATGGACAATACCAAGTCCACCTTGACGAGCCATCGCGATTGCCATATCAGCTTCTGTTACCGTATCCATACCCGCACTAATTAAAGGGATATTTAATTGTAATGTTTCAGATAAAACCGTTTTTACACTTACTTCTCGTGGTAATACCTCTGACTTAGCTGGCACAAGTAATACATCATCAAACGTTAAACCTTCTTTAACAAATTTAGATTCCCACATAAATGATTCCCCCCATGATACCTGAAATTATTATTAGTAGCTTAACAATTGGTTAAAATACTGTCAAGAAAGACTTTATATGTTAGAATTTTCTAAAAAATTAAAGGAGAGTATATATGCAGCATTCCACAATCATTTGGCAGAAATTAAGCTTCTTTCTTTCGTCTACTCACACGCAACATTATCTTACCCATTGCTACAAAAAATTAGGTAATACAAATACTGAGAAAAAAAGCTTTGAAAATTGTTATTCCTTTATTTATCACTTAGAACACGGGAAAAACTATTACCAATTATGTAATACAGCTCCAATTTCTATTAAGCCGGTATTACTGTTTTATGGAATGAGTCAACTTCTAAAAGCTTGTTTGCTTACAGTGGATCCCAATTATCCAGAATCCACTTCTGTATTAGCACATGGGGTTACAACAAGGAAGAGAAAAAAACAGAGTTATCAATTTCTAGATGACGAAGTGAAAATTCAAAAACACGGACTATTCACTCACGTTGCGGAACAAATGTTTCACATGAAACATTTAGAAGGAGAAAAATATACAATGGAAGGGTTGATGCAGCGGATCGCTGAATTAGCGGATTTATTCCGACAGAGCAAAAGAAAGAATAACCTATTTCAGTTAAAAGAAGTGACGGAAAATATCGTTACTTTTCCAACTCATATTTTAGATACTTTTCATATGACAGAAGAACGGTTTATACGATATATGGAAGGAATCGGGAAGCACCTTAACGTTCAATATACAAACTTTAAAGAAAGTGATTCACATTTGTATTTCTCAGCTTCTATAAAAGAATGGAACCCATTATACAGCTCTCCCCTTACATATAATCACTATACAAATACTTATTATTTACCTGCTAATAGTGAAACGGTTCCTGCTCTCCCTGAATTACTTATACACTATCTTTTGCTATATAACCTAAGTATGATTTCCCGCTATGAAACGGACTGGTGGTACGATTTACTTGGGAGTTATGCTTCTGAAGATTATCCGTTTATCTTTCAATTTCTAGCTATTACAGCCGAAAAAGTGCCGTACTATATTTATTTATATCTAATGAGTCAACATCCTGTGATTTCTTAGGAAATAAAAAAAGACGAGTCCACTGACTCGTCTTTCGTTTGCCTGGCAACGTCCTACTCTCACAGGGACAAAGTCCCAACTACCATCGGCGCTAGAGAGCTTAACTTCCGTGTTCGGTATGGGAACGGGTGTGACCTCTCTGCCA
>Ga0209025_1004924_pt1 | contig 11227 bp, 9 predicted proteins | sample AraplaMF_Col_mLB_FD_184256 | JGI IMG/M metagenome (GOLD analysis project Ga0209025, IMG submission 184256) | Arabidopsis root microbial communities from the University of North Carolina, USA - plate scrape MF_Col_mLB (SPAdes) (version 2) | ecosystem: Host-associated > Plants > Roots > Endosphere ... | reverse complement strand
AAAGAAATAGAGAGAATATAAAGGGGAAAAACTACTGATTTCAGCAGCTTTTCCCCCTTTATATATAAAGAGCGAGAGGAAGAGCTATGACAAAGGTGCATCAGCGATTAATTTCTATTTTAGAGGAATTTTTAGAAGAGAAATCGATGTTAAATCGAGCTTTTTTAGCAGGCCGTTTACATGTATCAACGAAGACGATTCAAAAGGATATAAAATTATTAAATGATATATTGGAAGAAAACGGAGCGAAAATCGAATCGCAAAGAGGGAATGGGTACGAATTAGAAATTATACAAAAGAAGAAATTTGAAGACTTTTGTGTGAGTCTATTTCAAAAACAGACGGAAAAGATCCCAACTTCTTATGAAGAAAGAATAGCGTACATTCTGCAGCGTGTTTTAATGACAGAGGGATATGTGAAGCTTTCAGAATTAGCGGAAGAGATGTATGTGAGCAAATCAACGGTCAATTTAATTATGAAAGATGTTACAGATATATGTGGTTGCTATGAATTACAAATTGAGAAGAGACCGTATTATGGTATACGTATTGTTGGAGAGGAATTTAATATTCGTTCTTGTTTATCACAATATGGTTTACCGCGTTATGATCATACTCCGTTTCATGAGCAATTTGAGCAGACGGAGACATATTTATCGCTACCTCATATATCACTCATTCGTTCAATTATATTAAAGTATATTGAAGGCGGAACAATATATTTATCTGATATAGAAATTGATAATTTAGTCATTCATATTGCAATCGCATTAAAGCGTTGTCAAAGTCAACATTATATAAAAGGACTGCATGCGGAGCAATCAGAACTTATACTAAAGAAAGAATATACAATTGCGAAGCAGATTTTAGGAGATTTAGAGAAAGAGTTGAAATTTTCATTTCCAGAAGAAGAAGTATTATATGTGACGATGCATTTATTAAGTACTGCTGTTACAACGAGAGATCGCTATGAAAATGTAGAAGAGCTATTAGGAAAAGATATATATGCATTTATGCAACATATTCTTTTTAAAGTAGCGGAAGAACGGAATCTTATTTTTTATTATGATGAAGAATTATTATTTGGATTTGGTATTCATTTAAAAACGTTATTAAATCGTTTGAAGTATAAGTTAAATACGAGAAATCCTCTTTTGGCAGAAGTGAAAAAGAATTATCCGTATGCTTTTGAAATTGCGGTTCTCGTTGGAGATATCATTGGTGAATATACGGGTGAATCGATCCCTGAAAGTGAAATTGGTTATATTGCAATTCACTTCGGCGGAGCGATGAGCCGTTTGCAGGAGCAAAATCAAAAGAAAAGATGCTTATTAGTTTGTGCGACTGGTCAAGGAAGTGCACAACTATTAAAATATAAAATTTTATCACAGTTCCGAGATAAATTAGAGATTGTAGGTATTACAGGCTATTATCAATTGAAAGTAGAAGATCTTTATAAAGAAAAAATAGATTGTATTATTAGTACGATTCATATACCGAGTGGCTTGCCTGTTCCAGTTATAAAAGTGAATTCAATATTTGATGATAAAGAGATTAAATCGATTGGTCAGCGGTTGTTTACGCATGTGAATACTAGTGTGCAGCCTTATATTAAGGAAGATTTAATCTTTTTAAATCATAATGCTTCTACGAAAGAGGATGTTATTCAGTTTTTATGTGAAAAAGCTGCTGAGAAACGCTATGTACCAAAAAACTTTTATGCTTCTGTTATGGAGAGAGAAAATACGTCTCCGACAGCGGTTGGGAATTCAGTTGCGATTCCGCATCCGATGCAGTTATTAAGTGAGGAAACTTTTTTGATGTTTTGCACACTTGAAAAGGCTGTTGATTGGGGAGATAAAAAAGTACAAGTAATTATTTTATTTAGTGTAAAGCGCAATAATAATGAAGATTTGCAAAGGCTTTATGATTTTTTATATGATATTATGTCTAGTCAAACTACGATAGAGAAACTTACTCAGACCGAGGTAATTGAAGATTTTCAAGAGATTTTATTATCATTTTGAAAAAGTATATAAAAACTTCCGTTACATAACGGAAGTTTTTTATGTTTAATTGTATGCGTTTTCATAATAAGATAAAAATATAGAAAACATATAGCTTGGGGGAATTTAAAATGGCTGATATGCAAACTCCATTTGCGTTAATTTTACATGGTGGCAATGCGAGAAGCGCGGCGCTTGAAGCAATTGCTTTTGCAAGACAAGGAGATTTCGGGAATGCCGGTGAAAAGATGAAACTTGCTAGTGAGGAAATTTCAGCAGCGCACCGTATTCAAACGGATTTAATTCAAGAAGAGGCAAGAGGAAATCGTGCAGAAATTAGTTTACTGTTAGTGCACGCACAAGATCATTTAATGAATGCAATTACAGTGAAAGAACTGGCTGAAGAATTTATTGCTCTTCATAAACGAGTAGAAGAGAAAGTGACAGTATAAGATGTACATTTTATTATGTTGTGCAGCAGGTATGTCAACGAGTATGGTCGTAAGAAAAATGCAAGAAGAGGCAAAGAAACAGGGGAAGAATTATAAAATTAAGGCGGTTGATTCAGAACTTGTGAAACTTGAAATAAAGGAAGCCGATGTCGTTTTAATTGGCCCACAGGTGAAATATTTATTTCCAGCTGTAGAGTTTCTTGCGAACTCATACAACATACCAGTTGCGATTATAGACCAACGAGATTATGGTATGTGTGATGGTTTGAAAGTGCTTAAGCAAGCAGAACAATTAGTTTTAGCATAATTATATCTTTTTAAATATAAACATTATAATGTTATAAAGTTTATTTCATTCTTTTATAGTAGAGAGAAAGAGGAGGGCTATTGATGAATGGGTTTATGAGTTTTATGGAACAAAAGATTATGCCAACAACGCAAAAGATTGCAGGACAACGACATTTATTAGCAATTCGAAATGGGGTTATTTCTACATTACCGTTAACGATCGTCGGATCATTTTTCGTTATCTTTTTAAATTTACCAATTGATGCATATATGGAATGGATTGCACCGTTTCGCCATATTTTAGATATTCCATTTCGATTTACAGTAGGACTAATGGCATTATACGCAGCGTTTGGTGTAGGGGCTTCGCTCGCGAACTTTTATCAGCTCAATCAGTTAAGTGCAGGGTTATTATCTGTACTCGCCTTTTTACTAGCATCAGTTGAACCAATTCAAATTACGAAAGCTGTACCAGGTGTTATTGATGCAGGTAGATATATTTCAGTAGGAACATTAAGTGCAACGTCTTTATTTGGCGCAATTGTTACAGCATTAATTGCAGTAGAAATTTATCATTTTATGATTAAGCATAATATCTCGATTAAATTACCAGATAGTGTACCACCAGCAGTTTCAAATTCGTTTGCAGCATTAATTCCAACGTTAGCAGTTATTCTTTTATTCTGGGGCATTCGCTACGGTTTGAAATTTGATGTGAATACAACAATTACATACTTAATCGCACCATTAAAATCAGTATTAGTAGGAAATAATTTATTCGGTGGTTTATTAACAGTATTCTTAATCGTATTTTTCTGGTCATTCGGTATACATGGCCCTGCGATTTTAGGACCGATCATTCGTCCAATGTGGGATTCGGCAATTCTTGAAAATATGGAAGTATTCACAGCTACAGGAAATGCACATCAATTACCAAACTTATTTACAGAGCAATTTATTCAATGGTTCGTATGGATCGGTGGATCAGGATCAACGTTAGCTTTAGTTATTATGTTTATGTTCTCTAAATCTAAGTTCTTAAAAGAGTTAGGTAGATTATCATTCGTGCCAGGCTTATTCAATATTAACGAACCAATTATTTTCGGTGCACCAATTGTAATGAACCCAATCTTAATTATTCCGTTCGTTATTACACCATTAGTGACAACGACGGTATCATATTTCGCAGTTGTTTCAGGTTTGATTCCACTTATGATGGCGAAACTGCCATTTACGATGTTAGCACCAATTGCAGCGGTGATTAGTACGGACTGGACAATTATGGCTGGTGTACTTGTACTTGTTAACTTTGTTATCTCGTTCGTTATTTACTATCCATTCTTCAAAATGTATGAGAAACAACAATTAGCAGGAGAGGAGAAAACAGAATGCTCGGAGCAATTATCATCTTAATTACATTCGTGGTCGGACAGTGTATTGCCCATTATTCGAAATGGGTACAAAGTAAATCTTTATTAGTGTTACTACTAGTATCAGTTTTATTTATCGGTTGTTCAATGGGTGCATATGTAATGTTAGGATTGCAATCACCGTACGTAATTATTGTACCGACAATTTTATGTGCAACGTGTTTATCTGCAAAATATAGATTTACGAGCATGGCATTAATACAACGTGTGAAGGAGATGCAAAAGCATGGAGCGTAAATTAGGAATTTCACTTTATCCAGAACATTCAACGAAAGAAAAAGATATGGCTTATATTTCCGCAGCGGCACGACACGGTTTTTCAAGAATATTTACTTGTTTGTTATCTGTGAATCGTCCGAAAGAAGAAATTGTAGCTGAATTTAAAGAGATTATCAATCACGCAAAAGATAACAATATGGAAGTTATTTTAGATGTAGCTCCGGCTGTGTTTGATCAGCTTGGTATTAGTTATAGCGATTTATCATTCTTCGCGGAGTTAGGCGCAGACGGTATTCGTTTAGATGTAGGCTTCGACGGGTTAACTGAAGCGAAAATGACGAATAATCCGTACGGTTTAAAAATTGAGTTAAATGTAAGTAACGATATTGCGTACTTAGAAAATATTCTTTCGCATCAAGCGAATAAATCAGCTTTAATTGGTTGCCATAATTTTTATCCGCAAAAATTCACTGGTCTTCCGTACGATTATTTCATTCGCTGTAGTGAACGCTTTAAAAAGCATGGTATTCGCAGTGCAGCTTTTATTACATCACATGCCGCAAACATCGGTCCATGGGATATTAACGACGGATTATGTACGTTAGAAGAGCATCGTAATTTACCAATTGAAGTACAAGCGAAGCATTTATGGGCAACAGGGCTAATCGATGATGTCATTATCGGAAATGCTTATGCGAGTGAGGAAGAGTTAGAGAAACTAGGAAACTTAAATCGCTACATGTTACAGCTAAAGGTACACTTTGTAGACGAAGCGACTGAAGTAGAAAAGAGAGCCACGCTGCAAGAATTACATGTAAGGCGCGGTGACATAACAGAATATATGGTACGTTCTACAGAAGTGCGTAAAAAGTACAAAGACTATGACTTCCCAGTGCGCGAAAGTGTGCTGCAGGAAAGAGGGCAAGTTGTAGTTGGAAACAATTCATTTGGTAAGTATAAAGGTGAACTGCAAATCATTCTGAAAGAAATGCCGATAGATGAACGGAAAAATATCGTCGGTACAATTGCGGAAGAGGAGTTATTCTTACTAGATTATGTAGGAGCTTGGACGCAGTTTACTTGTGTGGAATAGGGAAGAGAAGGAGAGGATGCTGTGGCATTCTCTTTTTTCTGTTGATATAGTAGTCTATCGTATATAGAATGCAAAGAGATAGATTTGATTTTGACGGGAGCGAAGGAGATGGAAGAGTATATAGATGGTTTATTAAGGCGGATGGCTGATGAAGATACAGAGGTTAGGCATCGTGCTTATGATGAAGCAAAAGAGCTAGATGACCTATTAACGTTTCCTTATTTACAGCAGAAGGTAACCAAAGCAAAAAAAATAGCAATGAAGAAAGATATGTATTATGTAATGACGAAACTTGCTATTAATACGAAAGAGATCAGTATTGCTGATTATCTTATAGATTGTTTGGAATGTGAACAAAACCCGACTTTGTTAAGTGAACTGCTTAGTAATATTTATACACTGCCAGAAGTAAGTGATACAAATAAAATTATTCCGTATATTTACCATAAAAACGATAGTGTTCGTTTTTGGGCAGTTTCTTCCTTAAAGTTATGTAAATCATTAGAAGCGGAGAGTGCTTTACTAAAGTTGCTGGATACTCAAGAAAATAAAGATGAGATTACAAATATTTGTTATACCTTGCTTGAGATTGGAACAAATCAATCGATTCTGCCGTTAACAAAGCTTTTATATAGTAATAGTGCCTATGTTCGTTCAACTGTTATTGAGGTGTTAGCAAAAATAGGGGGATCGGACTTACAAATAGTTTATATTGAAGCTTTACAGGATAGAAATGTGATGGTGAAATATGAAGCTGTTCGAGCTATTTATACGTATGGCGACGAAATGGCAATGAGACCAATTTGCGAACGTGTGAATAAAATTGTTGCTAGAAGACGGAAAAATGAAGCAGAGCCTACGGATGAAGCAGAGATTATCATTGCTCTTCGTTTCTTACATAAGTTTGCTAATCATGAAGAAGTTTTAAAGATATTTGATAAAGTGTATAAAAAACGTGGAAACTTGTTTGTGTCGGAGAGGAAGTGGCTTCGAGACAATATTACTTACTTTCAAGAGAAAGAAAGAATGTAAGAATCATAAAAAAAGAGCCAGCCTCAACGATGAGACTGACTCTTTTTTACTAACTAGTTTAATACTTTAACTGTAACTGTTTTACGTCCCCAGCTACTTGATGTACCTTTATCTGGCATTAAAACGTCGATTTTATTACCTTTAATAGCTCCACCAGTATCACCAGCGATTGCTACTCCGTAACCTTCAACCCATACTTTTGAACCTAATGGAATTACACTTGGATCAACTGCAATAAGTTTCATGTTTGGATTAGCTGTTAAGTTATGACCTAAAGCTGATTTTACTTGGTCGCCTGCTTTATAACCATTTTCAAGTGGATCTGCTGTGTAAGCTGTTGCTACAACACGTAACTCACGAGAAGATGATGGTGCACTTGTTTCAGTTTCTTTTGCAACAGGTTGTTGTGTAGCTGGTTTTTGAGCTTTAGCAGCTTCACGAGCTTTAGCTGCTTCTTGAGCTTTAGCAGCTTCACGAGCTTCAGCTGCTTCTTGAGCCTTAGCTTCTTGAGCTTTGGCTGCTTCTTGAGCCTTAGCCGCTGCTTGAGCTTCAGCATCTGCTTGAGCTTTAGCTGCTTCACGAGCTTTAGCCGCCTCTTGAGCTTTAACTTCTGCTTGAGCTTCAGCATCTGCCTGAGCTTTAGCTGCTTCTTGAGCCTTAGCAGCTTCACGAGCTTTAGCTGCTTCTTGAGCTTTAACTTCTGCTTGAGCTTCAGCTGCTTCGCGAGCTTTAGTTGCTTCTTGAGCTTTAGCTTTTGCTTGAGTTTCAGCTACTTCCTGAGCTTTAGCAGCTTCACGAACTTTAGCTGTATCTTGAACTGTAGTCGTTTTTTCAACTTTAGCTACTGGTTGAACTTTAACTGGTGCTTTACCTGTTAAGTAAGGAACATGAACATAAGCTGTTTTTCCGTTATATTCAAATTGAATCCAATCATTTTGTACTTGGTGTGTTGTTTCAATTACATCATCTTTTTTCAACTTACCAAGAATCTCTGAGTCTGTGTTTGCCCCAGCACGTACGTTTAATACGTTTGCTGTTACGTAGTAAGTGTCTTTTGTATAGTCAGCGCTTATGAAAGCTTCTTTACCGCTATTCAATTGAACTTTTGACCAACCATTTTCTGTATGTAAAACATTTACTTTATATCCATCTAATAATTTTCCTACAACTTTTGATTCAGTAGTTGGGTTTTCTCGTACGTTTAGTACGTCAGTCGTTACGATTGTTTCTGCTTTAGCAGATGTTGTGAAAATCCCAAGACCAAAAACCGCTGCTGTTGCTATACCCATAAATTTTTTCATAATAGCCTCCATTGCATTTGTTTTCGTTGACCTCATTATAGCAACCATTATTTTCTTATTTGCGAAAAACATAAAATTACAAAGCTTTCGTAACGGGGCATTAATATTCTGTAACAATTCCATAAATATCCTGATAGCGCTTCCTTGTTGTTTTTTGGCGTATTAGGGCATATGAAACACAAAATGAGTAGTATTTCAATTACTGTAACGTTAATAATGTTACGGTAATATTTCTTGATGATATCTATAGTGTTACAAAAATAGCTTATTTTACTGTTTGAATGGAAATTTAGTTATGAAACGATAATCTTTTTAGGCGTGAAAATATATAAATGAGGTGAAATTTAATAAAATATCGATATAATTGTTACAAAATCAGTCGAAGTATGGAAAAAATTACGCCTTGATTTTCGTCTGTTACATAGTATTTTTGCAATAATAGAATTAGATAATAGCCTTAGTACCTATAAATAATGAAGAGTATTAGAATGATAGTTGTAACGTGAAACATATATAATAGAAGAAACTCAATTTAGTAGATAAATAAAAAACGCAGGAGTGTAAACTCCTACGTTTTTGTTTATTCATATCGTAAACATTCAATTGGATCCAGTTTGGCAGCTTTGTTAGCTGGCAGTAAACCGAATATAATACCGATTAACATTGAGATACCTACTGCAAGAAGTCCAAGTTCTTTTGAGACAACGAGTGGCCATCCAGCAAAGATTGAGACGATCCAAGCGAAGAAAATACCGAGCATGAATCCGATGAAACCACCAAGTCCTGTTAATATACAAGATTCGATTAAGAATTGTGTTAATACTTTACCACGTGTTGCACCAAGTGCTTTACGAATACCAATCTCACGTGTACGTTCTGTTACAGATACGAGCATGATGTTCATTACACCGATACCACCAACAAGTAAGGAGATAGCGGCAATACCACCGAATACCATTTTCATCATACCGATTGATTCGTCTAGTTGTTTCGTAAATTCACCTAAATCTTGTGCTTCGAATTTGTGCTCAAATTTAGGAGCTTTCATTTCGTTTAAGACAGAAACAGCTTGTTTTTCTACACTTTTACGTTCTGTCGGAGAGGTCATCGTTAATCTTACAGAGTCATACTCATTTACTCCTGAAATGACAGGCGCATTTTCAAGTGATGTATAACCTTCAGGCATAGGCATTCCAAAGTCATTTTTCGTTTCGTATACACCAACTATTTTATACGGCTTTCCTTTTATATCTGTGTATTGATTTGATTCCCAACCACTACTAAATAATTTGTTGAAAGCTTCTTCATTTAATATAACAGCAGGGATTGCTTGATTTAGTTCACTGTCATTTAATTCACGACCGTGAACTAATTTTATTTTCGAATCTGTCATAAAGGCGCCTGTTCCACCTTTTAAATCAAGATTTACATCTTTTGAACCAGCAGATGCTTTTACTTTCATACTTACGTCTGGATACACATCTTTAACGCCTGGTACAGTTTGCAGACGGTTTAGCATATCAGGTGTGATTTTGGCACTATCTGTTCCGTAATCAGGATTGTTGTAGTAAATCGTTACTTCGTTATCTTTTCCTTGGCCTAATTCTTTTTTAAACTTTGCGTTTGTACCATCACCCATTGAAATGATAGTAATAATGGCACTAATACCGATAATAATACCTAACATCGTTAAGATAGAACGCATTTTATGAGCAAAGATAGAGGAAAGGGCCATGCGTATATTTTCACTCGTATTCAAAATTAACCTCTCCAATCTTGGACGATATTTCCGTCACGAATTACAATTTGACGTGCTGCAGCTTCCCCGATTTCACGGTCATGGGTAATCATAATGATTGTTGAGCCTTGTTTATTTAATTCGTAAAAGAGGTCCATAATTTGTGTACTTGTTTTCGTATCAAGTGCTCCCGTCGGTTCATCGGCTAAAATGAATTTCGGGTTATTTACGATTGCACGGGCAACGGCGACACGTTGCTTTTGACCACCGGATAATTCGTTCGGTAAGTGAGTAGCGCGATCAGCTAAACCGACTTTTGTTAAAGCAGCTAATGAGCGCTCGCGTCTTTCTTTTTTATCGACTCCAGCGTAAATAAGAGGTAGTTCTACATTTTGAAGCGCTGTAAGTCTCGGTAATAACATGAAGTTTTGGAATACGAATCCGATCTCTTTATTACGTACGTGTGCAAGTTCTGTTTCAGACATGTTTGAAATATTTTGACCGGCTAGTTCGTACGTACCTGTCGTCGGTTTATCTAAGCAACCGATAATGTTCATTAATGTTGATTTACCAGAACCAGAAGGTCCCATAATAGAAGTGAATTCTCCTTGGTTCAGTGTTACGTCAATTCCGTGTAATATTTGAACGGATTCTGCACCATTTTGGAAGGATTTCGTGATGCCTTTTAAGTTAATCACTGGGCGACAACCTCCATACCATCTTTTAAGTCTTTTTCAGGTTTAGAGATAATTTCCTCTCCTTTTTTCACTCCAGAAACTTTTGCTTCGCTATCAGTCTCGAATTCAACAGTAACTGCTTGTTCTTTCGCCTTACCGTCTTTTACAACGAAGACAACATTTTTGTCACCTTTTTTCACGATACTGCTTTTCGGAACAATTGTACCAGTTGCTTCGCCAGATTTACTTGTTACGTAAACGTGGAAGCCGTTTTGTAATTCGTCACTATTATCTAATGTGACAGTGAATTGATAGTTAGAAACAGTTTTATTTTCATCCATGCTCTTTAATGGTGTAGAACCGATTTCTGTTACTTTTCCTGTCCAAGTCTTACCAGCGACAGTTTTTGATGAAACAGTTACTTCTTGCCCAACTTTCATACTAGCAAGCTCATATTCAGAAAGTTGACCTTTTACTTTAAATTGACCAGCGTGACGAAGAGTAATTCCGCTCATACCTGTTTTTTCGTCAGCAGTTTTTACGATATCATCAATTACGCCATCAGCAGGACTTGTTACAGAAAGAGTGTTTACTTTCTCTTTTGCTGCTTTAATCATTTCATCAGCTTTTTCAACTTCAAACTTTTTCATTTCAAGTTGTGATTCTAATTGCCCAACTTCAGCTTCTGATGCTTTTAATGCTTCAGCGGGAAGGCCTGCATTTTTATCTTTTTGTAATTTTTGTTTCGCCGCATCAATTTGTTTTTGGAACAACGTTACTTCTTTTTGTGCGATTTTCTTTTGCATTTCTGCTTCTGTTACACCTTGTTTAGCAGTCGGGTCATTGTATTTAAATAGAAGCTGCCCCTTTTTCACTTCATCGCCTTTTTTCACAGCTAATTCATATGTTCCTTTTGTTGGATCGAATGAAATAGTTTCAATTCCATTTGGAATAACTTCGCCACCAAATTTTTGCGCGTTTTGGATTTGTT
>Ga0209025_1004923_pt1 | contig 11227 bp, 11 predicted proteins | sample AraplaMF_Col_mLB_FD_184256 | JGI IMG/M metagenome (GOLD analysis project Ga0209025, IMG submission 184256) | Arabidopsis root microbial communities from the University of North Carolina, USA - plate scrape MF_Col_mLB (SPAdes) (version 2) | ecosystem: Host-associated > Plants > Roots > Endosphere... | reverse complement strand
CTAGAATGAGATCAGCAGAATGATCAGCAAGCGGAAGCTTGTGGTGCAGTGCTTCATGTGTGGACAGCTTAGCGGCTGTAGGGGCGCTTATTCGTCCCAAGGATACATCAAGCCATATATTGTGCTTCAGCTGCTCCAGCATCGCTTCAGATGCGTCATAGGCCACATAGGAACCAGATTGCCAATCTCTGTTGGACATGTCTGCTAATACAGCTCGAGTAAATCTTCCTGTTCCTGCACCAATCTCAATAATCCGCTCATAGTGCCGCTTATTGAGCACTTGCTGTACAGAGTGCCGCCATTCCTGCTCGATATCTTCGTACTGGATCATACGGTCATAATCGGCAGCTTGATGAGCGTAGACGGTGTCATGATCCGGTTTCATTTTCGTCTCCGCTTGTTTGGTTTCTTCCGATTGAGGTGCAAGTGTCACTTTGCGCTCTTGGGGTTGGGCGTTAACATCCTGCGCCGATTCGATTGTCACGGCTCTTACACCCTCTCTTTGGAAATTGTCAGCATGTGCATTAAATGATTCAACTGTTCCGCCTTTACCTCGAAGCCTTGCTGCTCTAACCATGTAATTAATCTGGAACGATCAGCGAAATATTCGTCGTGGAGTGCTTCAATCCCTTGCGCGTCCCCTGCAGCTGTTAGCTCGTCAATAAAGGTAGCACGATGCGCCTCATCCCGGAACATTAGGTCTGCGATTACAATGCGTCCATCAGGATGAAGTAACCGGGTCATCTCGGCAAGGGCGATCTCTTTCTGATCATCGGTTACATGGTGAAGCGCATAGGTTGATATTATGAAGTCAAATGCTTCATCCGCTAACGGCAAAGCCAGCATGTTGCCTTGCAGCAGGCGAATATCCGGCCATTTCTCCCGACATCGCTCGAGCATCGCGTTTGACTGATCAATGCCGGTCATATCTGCCCCTAGGCGCAAGCAGCGTCCAGCCAGATTGCCCGTACCAATCCCAATTTCAAGTCCTCTTTCTCCGGTCTTTGACTCTTGAATCGCCTCAAGACACACCCTGTCAAGAATGGCCTCATAATCGGCATGGACATCCAATGGCCCCGTACCGTTCACTACAGCGTAATCATAATGTCCTGCCTGCTTGTCAAAATTCCAGCGGTCGCTCCAATCACTGCGCAGCTTCTGGTAACGTCGTGATTGTTCGCCAATGGCATGTAAATCGTCCATCATCATCTCTCCTTGATGATTCGCTTGATCGGAATCATAACCGTTAAGCAGCTTGTCAATTTGGCCGAGGAGCCGCTTCAACTCGGTATATTGCAGGGCTAGCTCTTGCCGCTTTTCTAATAAAAAAGGATGGACAGACGCCATATTTCCTTGATCTGCATCATCAATACAGCAGCGAATCTGCTCGATAGACAAATTCATCTCTCGCAGTGCGCCTATTGTCCGCAGCCGGCTTATATCTGTCTCATTGAATACGCGATAGCCATTCTGTTCTTTGGCGAGCGGAGGCAATAGTCCTTTCTGTTCATAGAAGCGTATCGCTCTCGTTGTCATCCCAAGCTGCTCTGCAGCTTCTTGAATTTTCATGGGCATCATCTCCTTGCTTGGTTATGCCTTCATTGTATCGTTTGACGCAGCGTCAATGTAAAGCGATATGCAAAAAAAGACGCAGAACCGTTATCCCTCTATTCAAGGGTAACGGGTTCTGCGTCATTGTGATGTGGATATGCATAATTGCATTTCGTGGATACGGGCGATGTAGATCTGATGATCATTTGCCAACTTGTTCGTCTTGCAGTTTGCTCTGAAGTGTGTCGATAAGCTGCTGACGAGCCTCGCTGCTGCTCGCCTTCCAGATCATTTCGAACAGCACACCCAATCCAGGCAATGCGCGTTCGTCGAAATCGATGGAGCCCTCAATCATATCTACGATATCTTCATCGGGCTTATTTTTTACCTTTTGCACAATGGCTTGACGCAAATTCAATGTGACGGCCACAGGCAGTCCTCCTTCCTTCGCGTGTGCTTGTAAGTAAGTTACCCCGTATAGGGTTGTGAGCAAGGCGATTAGTCAGACATAGTCTGGCTTGGTTCTGTTTGGGCATGTGAGCCCTACAGCATCCCATGCAAGATGCAATCAAGCTCTACAACATTTGTGGGGCAAAACAGCTTCATGCTATAACATTCCCTGAGACGAGGACAGTCATTCAAGGAAGGATTCGCGTTTCACCTACATAGATGGGCATGCTATAATGAAGGGTATAGAATGTTGTCGGAAAATGGGGAAGGTGAACCTATGGGTGCCAAAAAACAATTTGCCATAATCGGTATGGGCCGATTTGGCACAAGTATTGCAAACAGCTTAAGCAAAATGGGATTTGAAGTGCTTGCGATTGATTCCAGCGAGCAGAAAATACAGGATGTAGCAAATATGGTTACGCATGCGGTGTCCGCGGAATGTACGGACGAGGAAGCGCTGAAAGCGCTTGGTGTCCGCAACTTTGACGTGGTCGTTGTTGCCATCGGGCAAGATATACAGGCAAGCATCTTGACTACACTCATCTTGAAGGACTTGGGCGTGCCGACGATTGTTGCCAAGGCGCAGAATGAACTTCACGGCAAAGTATTAAGCAAAATTGGTGCTGACAAGGTCGTGTTCCCTGAACGTGATATGGGGATGCGCGTTGCGCATAACCTGATCTCGCCGAATATTTTGGATTATATTGAGTTGTCGGATGACCACAGTATTGTAGAGATTCGTGCGACGCCGCTTATGATCGGCAAGAACTTGAAGGAACTTGATATCCGCGCGAGATATGGATGCAACGTTATGGCAATTAAGAACAACGGCAAGACCAACATATCTCCATATGCAGAAGATCGCATCAAAGAAGGAGACGTGCTTGTCATTATTGGGCAGAACGAACATTTGAATACGATGGAGTTGGCATTTTCGGAATCATGAGAGAACCATTGAGCATTACATCGATACAGAATAATAAAGTAAAGAGCTGGGTACAGCTAAAAGAACGGAAGCACCGCAACCGTGAAGGTTTGTTCATCGTTGAAGGAATCCATCTTGTATTGGAGGCACTGCGCTCTGAAATGCAGGTAGATGTCGTGGCGTATGACATGGACAGCGGAATACCACAGGAGTTAGAGCCATTCCACTTGCAAGAAGAGGGGGAACTATCATCCTCAGGTCGTGCTCCTGGCACGGAGTGGATCGCAGTGACGGATGCGATCATACGCAAATGCAGTGATACTGAGACTCCGCAGCCTGTCTTCGCTATTGTCTATAAGCCTGCTGCATCGGTAGACAGCTTACTCGCATCACCGAACTCGCTCGTTGTTGTTGTGGATGGCGTGCAGGATCCCGGAAATCTAGGAACGATTATTCGTACCGCAGATGCAGTTGGCGCAGATGGTGTCGTCATTGGCAAAGGAACCGTTGATCTCTACAATGCGAAGACGATTCGTTCGACTATGGGCTCGCTATTTCACTTGCCGGTTGTAGAGGGGGATTTAGCAGAGCTGCTTTCTGCTGCGCAAGCACGCGGGGTTCGCCTTGCCAGCACGAGCTTGCAGGCAACGCATTCCTGCTATAGCTATGACTATCGCCCAGCGACATGGCTTGTCGTTGGCAATGAGGGGCAAGGTGTCTCTCAGAACGTGCAATCGCTCGTGGATGATACGATTATTATTCCAATGCGTGGGCAGGCGGAATCGCTAAATGTAGCCATGGCTACTACAGTGCTGCTCTATGAGGCAATGAGACAGCGTCATTACTCGCAATAGATCCTGTGGATTGGTATAAATGAATATCCCTATAAAATAGTATTTGAATAGAAAGAGACTGGAAAAGGATTGATTTACTGCGCGTTCCTTTGTCCAGTCTTTTTGCATTACTCTACGAAGATGATGAATTTGTCTATACCCACGCCGGATTAAATCCTCATGAGCTGTTACATCAACAGAATAGAAGCATACTTTGGATGTCAGAGTCGGATTTTTACAGCATACCGAAATCTATTCTGCAGAGGTTGACCGACAACAAGCCTATCGCTCATGGCCATACCCCAGTTGAGCGAATCTATTTTGACGGAGTTCGTCTGAATTGCGACATGGGTTCGAATACGTACTCGATTAAAGAGGAGCGGGGATTAGGTTTAGTCAATGTGCGTGAATTGACCTATATCGTCTATAAGACAGCTCTAAAAAAAATGGAAACACGCAATGTTAACCGCATGTAGTAAATATATTCATTCATATGCTCCTATTATCATACATAAATGTATGATATTTTCCATTATTTGATTATCTATCAATGTTCTCATTTTTGCTAGGATTAAAGATAGCGCAATCTATCATCTCTAGTAAAGTGAGGATATCGAAGTGACCTTTCGACGCAAAATTGTATTGTTAACGGCTGTGGCCGCGATGTTTATAACCGGAAGTTTGGCATGGGGAGAATCAAAGAGTGCAGGCTCAGGTTTGCCATTCGATGATATTGCTGGTCTATACGGGCAGCAGGATATTGTCACCTTATATAAGAAAGGCATTGTGACCGGATCCGGTAATCGACGCTATGAACCGGAGAAGTCGGTGACCCGAGCGGAGTTAATCAGCATGATCAATCGAATGTTTAATTTGCACCCCGTGGCAAGTGACATTTCTGCCTATGATGACGTGCCGCGCAGCGCTTGGTATTATGGTGCGGTTCAAGCCGGGTCATTGCTGCATCTGGTACAGGGAACAGGGGAGAGAGCCTTCCAGCCGCAGCAGCCTGTAACCCGTCAGGAAGCAGCTGCAATGATTGTACGTGCATTCAAGCAATCAGCGAAATCCAGCTCCGGCGTATTGACTTATCCAGATTCATCGCGTATCGCGAAATGGGCAGTGCCGTATGTAAGCATCATGCAAAAGCTGAACCTTATGGCCGGTGACGATGATGGCTTCCGGCCAAATGATCCGCTGACCCGGCAGGAGACGGCCGTCGTACTGAATCGGGCGCTTCAACGCCCGGATTGGTCGAAGGCTCTGACGAAGACCCCGCCGAAGCGCATCGAGATGGGATGGATGCATGAGCTTACGACGCAGCAGTATATAGAGAAGGTTTCGGGATCAACCGTTAATACATTATCGCCAAGATGGTTTTTCCTTGATGCGAAGCAGACGGTTTCGGATCAAACCGACAAGGCGCTCCTAACGTGGGCGAAGCAGCATGGCAAGCAGGTGTGGGCGCTTGTAGGCAATCGCTTCAATGCGGATTTGACGCATCAGGTACTAACGGATCCGACGAAGAAGAATGCGGTCATTGTGAAGCTGTCGAGCTTAGTGAAGACATACGGGTTGGATGGATTAAATCTTGATTTTGAAAATGTGCGACCAGAGGACAGACAGGCCTTAACCTTGTTCGTGTCGGAACTGGCGGCTAAGCTTCATCAACAGAAGGCAGTCCTATCTATAGATGTGTCTCCTGACTTGGGTACAGATTGGACGGAGGCATTTGACTATGCAGCACTCGGCAAGTCTGCGGATTATATGGTCCTGATGAGTTACGACGAGCACTGGGATGGTGCGCCAAATGCGGGATCCGTGTCATCGCTGCCATGGGTGCAGCGCGCGCTGGATAAACTGCTGGAGTCGGTGCCGGCTAACAAAGTCATCGTAGCACTTCCCTTCTATACAAGAGATTGGACGATCAAAGAAAAAGGTGTTACTTCCCGTGAAATGACATTGAACGAGCAAGGGGAGCTGCTGCGTTCCCGCAAGGTCAAATGGGATGACCGAACATCACAGTATATCGCAGACTTCATGGATCGAGGAATAAGACATCAAGTGTGGGCAGAGGAAAGCCGTTCCCTAAGTTCGAAGTATGCAATGGCGAGCAACCGCAATGTAGCGGGGTTCGCTTATTGGTATGTAGGTGCTGAGACGAGCGATGTATGGAAGGCACTAGATAATCAGTGGAGATATTCTAATTTACAATTTTAGAAAATGGAAAATATTTGTTTTTAGTAAAAAGAGCGTACTATTAGTACGCTCTTTTTTTATATTCTTCATCGGATTGTAGTATATAAAGCCTGTATATCAATAGTCCTTTATTAGTAGTAATTAGAAATTAAAAGTGTATTTATGCTCAAAAAAATACATTTATGAGATGAAATGCTTAGTTTTCGTAAAGGAGTTATGGTAATATGAATAAGCTTGTTTTCGCCTAAAAATTCCAACCAATAACAAATACAGGGAAATTTAAATTCTATTTTTTAATTATATTTTTCGGCGAAATCAAGAAATTAAGTAAAGAAAAAGATACTGGGGGAAACAAAATGAAGAAAACGGGGTTAGCTTTTCTGTTGTTAGCTTTTATTTTTGGAATCGTCATTACGAATCCGGCAGAAGCTGCGGCAAGTCAGTACACAGGTGGCCTGTTGGATGGAGAGCCTATCCAAATTGGAACAGCGATTGGACAAGGCACGCCGAGTACAATTTTCACTGATAATGATCCTTCTAATCGTATTTATCTTGCAGCAAATAATCTAGCATGGTATACGTTCGCTTCACCTAAAGAAATTACTTCCGTTGAAAAATAACGGACAGGTCAAAGCAGAATTTTATGATGACAAACACAATCTTCTCTACACTTATAATCCATTAAGTGTCGAAGGCGTTCAAAGTTTGCCTGCACCCGTAAGTAATGTTTCGACTGTTGCTCTTAAGTCAGATTCGGGTGTATATGTTCATGAATGGAACGTATTCGAGACACCGACAACTCCACCTTCACCAACTACTATCAGTTGGATTCAAGGCGGAGATAGAATCGTAACATTTGACTGGATTTCGTCTGGAGCAAAAGCATATAACGTCAAACGTTCGCCTTCTTCCGGCGGTCCGTATTCCTTAATAGCAAGTAATATTGTTGGAACTACTTATACAGATACAAAAGTCGATAATGGCACGACCTATTATTATGTTGTAGCTGCTGCGAACGAGGCAGGCGAAAGTGCCCATTCACCTGAGAAGAGCATAAAGCCGGAGGCTACACGATTTACTGGCGGTTTGTTGGATGGCATTGAAATAGATATAGGTCCGAACATTAATAAATCTGAAAAGAAAGCTAAAGCAATAACGGATAATAATTTATCCACCAGGGAGTATGTTGGGGATAAACAACTAGCTTGGCATAAGTTTGACAAGCCTGAGGACATCACTTCAATCGTAACGAAAACCAATGGGAAAGTTAAAATCGAATTTTATGATGCAAACTATAATCTTCTCCAAACTTATGTTCCATTAGATAATGATGGCATACAGACGTTGCCTTCACCGGTCAAAAACGTATCTATTGTGATCTTAAAGTCGGATGCAGGTACATATATCCATGAATGGAATGTATTTAAAAAACCGTCTACCTCGCCTACTGCCACTACGATTAGTTGGATTTATGGTGGAGATAAGGTTGTTAAGTTAGAATGGGTGTCGACCGGAGCAAAATCTTATAATGTGAAACGCGCTCCCTCTTCCGGCGGTCCTTATGCTCCTCTGGCTTCAAATATAGTTGGAACATCTTATACAGATAAATCAGTAACAAATGGTACGACCTATTATTATGTCGTATCCGCAGTCAATGAAGCAGGGGAAAGCGTTAACTCTCCTGAAAAGAGCATCCAACCGAATGCTACAAAGTATACCGGGGGGTTACTCGATGCAAGAGTGCTGAATTTAGGGCCAACTATAGGAAATAAAGTTTCACAAACAAAAGAATTGACTGATAACAATAGCAGCACGAGAACCTATATTGACAACAGAGCGTTTGCTTGGTACAAGTTCATTTCCCCGAAAGAAATAACGTCTTTGATCGTTAATACTAAAGGTGAAGTTACGATAGAGCTTTACGATGACAAAGATAATTTGTTGTTATCCTATAAAGCAACTAAGAATGACCAAGTAGAGATGCTGCCTCAAGTAGTGAAAGGAGTCAAAACGGTTGCCCTTAAAGCACCAGCGGGGGTTTATGTTCACGAGTGGAACCTCTTCGGAGACAATCCTGAAGAGCCATCTGAAGAACCCATTCGACTGAACGCAGTAGGCGGAAACAAACAAGTTGTTTTGAATTGGAGCAGTGCAAACGGTGCAACAGGCTTCCAAATCAAACAAAGCCTTACTGCAGGTGGGCCTTACAACACGGTTGCTACTGTTGCAGGGACAACTAATAGTTATTCGGATACTACAGTTACGAACGGGATGACCTATTATTATATCGTCACTGCGATATACGGCCCGATTGAAGGTGTAACTTCGAACGAAGCTTTTGCCACACCAAAGGCTGGTGGAGTGAATCCTCCAGATCCAGGACCAGGTCCGGAGCCTGGCGATGGTCATTCCGGGAATCGTACCTTGTTGAGTCTTACTTTGAATAATGGAATTCAAAAAGAATACGATCTGTCTATGGCAGAAGTAGAGTCGTTTATTTCATGGTATGAAGGCCGCGCTGCAGGGAATGGCTCTGTAATGTTCGCATTCGACAAACATAACAACAACAAAGGGCCGTTCAAAAATCGCAAAGACTATGTATTTTTCGATAAGATCATTACATTTGAAGTAAACGGATATGACGTTGAGGGAACACCGACAGGAAATAAAGAACCAGAACATCAAAAACCGGAAAATAAACAACCAGAAGATCAAAATTCGGAAGATCAATACCCTGCCGAAGAGTACTAATATGCATTTATTAAGATAAATAATGATAGAAGCATAAAATTCCGGCCTGCAAGATGGATAACGAAATCGTCCATTTGCAGGTCGTTTTTTTTTTTTTTTGGAGCATTTATAAATGCAGGCTAGGGTTACCTCTCAATACATTAAGGCGTTACGCAATAAAATTATGGGGGGATGAACAATGTCCAGAGTATGGAGAACGATGATGACCGGTATGCCGTTAGGCAGTATGCTGATGTACGTAGAGGCATGGAGGCTTGCAACGATAGAAAATGAGCTTGTAGCTAATACGTTTGCTGATTTCACAAAATATTGGACAGTTACCATGGGCATCGGGATATGCTGCGGTCTCACGTCCTATGTGTACTCGATTCAAAATATTTCTTATAAGTTGCCCGTAATGTAGGCGTGGGTCTGATTATTTTGCGTTGTTCTGGTCGATTGATCACTACCGGTACAAGAAGCTGTGTGATGAGATTAATAAGCAGCTAAAATAGCTGCATTACACGGTTGAATTCTTCTTTTTTCCTTCGGGCAAGCATACACTGAGAACGTACAGGCTGCTCGTTGCACCGACCGGAAGGGGGAATCGGATGTGAACAGGTGGCGTTCGAGCGGGTTCCGTGCGCGGCGATGGAGATGGCCGAAAATATCTTGGAGCAAACGCCGTCCAGGCTGGAAATCGCCAGGATGGCGTCCACGGTCAAGGATGCCGGTTGCAAGTCAATCAGATGCAAAAAATTCATCATCAGGCTGGAGCAGCAGACAGTCGAAGCCGAAGCGGAAGCGGAGAGCTTTCTTCATTGCACTCGTCATCATTACGCTGTTGACAGTGCAATTGTTCGTCTACGTGGATAGAAATGTGAAGGGGCCGCTCATGCATTTGGCTAAAATTCGTGTAAAGCAAATTGCGACACAAGCCATTAACCGAGCGATTACCGATCAGGTGATGCGTGGGCGAGAACTCGATAAGCTGATTGAATGGAAAACCGATTCACGTGGTAAAGTGACAAGCTTCGTCTTGAATTACAACGAGCATATGCGGATTACCTCCGAAACAGTAGATATTGTAGAGTCCTCGCTTAAAAATATTCATGAAATTAGTGACAAGATTCCGCTTGGTCAAGCGCTGGGCAGTCCACTGATCGCTTCCTTCGGTCCACGTATACCGGTTAAGATGGAGCCGCAGGGTGCGGTTAAGGTGGAGTTGAATACCCGCCCTATGGACGTTGGCATCAATATGGTACTGGTTGAGGTGTATATAAAGGTGACGGAAGAGGTCGCGATTGTCATTCCATTCGATCTGGAACCTGAAGTGGTTGAAACCCAAATTCCAATCTCCTATTTGCTCGTCGTAGGGGATGTTCCAATGTACTATTATGATGGCAAGGGTCAGCCAGTGGGAGCGAATCGGGAGAAAGCCCCTGCCTTGTCGTTGCCTATGCAGTCGGTTCCAAGCAGCGGAGGAAGCGGAAGTATTTCTGGCAGCAAGCAGGAAGGGATTACAGTTCCAGCACAGACTGAAACGCATGCTGATCCGACAGCTCCGGTCGAGACTGGTGATGTGCAGCAGCATGTCGGTAACGGTAATACTGGGCCGTGATCGGATTATGGCGCAACAAAGATATGAAATGAAAAGTATGATGAGGATGTATGAGATAAAGGGTGCATGCGTCTGTATCAAATGCGGATTGGAATGTGTATGGGATTCGTATATGAAGTAGGGGCACATTCATCGGTACAGCCGAAAAATGTGCCCTTTTTGCTTTATTTAGAACCCAATCGTTAGCGCCGCTTGGAATTCAGCCGCTTGTGTTTATCGGATTGTTCCCACTGGTACAGAAGCGGGTACGGATCGAACGCGTACTCGACTAAGCCGCGATCGCGATATGCGCCATAGTGGAGATGCGGAGGGAACTTGCCTGATGTGCCAGGCTTGCCATATCCTGAGCTGCCAACCCATCCTACTATCTGACCCGGGGTGACGATATCGCCAACCTTAATATGTTTCTCATAACCAGACAGGTGGGCGTAATAATGATAAATGTTATTCAGATCACGTATGCCAATCCGCCAGCCGCCGTAACGATTCCAGCCTTTCACCTCAACGATGCCGTAGCAGGTGCTACGCACAGGAACCCCATATCCGGCAAAGATATCGGTGCCTTCATGAATACGATATCCCCCGTAATGCCGTCCCATTCCAAAAGTACTTCGATAAGAATAGGAGCTTCCAAGAGGCAATGGGAAAGTGTACTCGAACAGATCTACTTTATCGAAATGCTCGAAAATCCGCGCATACTGCTGGACACGCTGAACAGCACGTGGATTGGAATAATAATGCCACAGTCCATTGCCGAAATCTTCGACATTAGGCCCATAGGCTCCAATGATCGAAGCGACGCTGTAGAGCAAGTCCACATCATTCGAGGCGTCCGCACGCTTGTCCCCGGAACCGTCGCGTCCAATACCTCTAAAGATAGATATCGACTTCGGGTTGTCATCATTGATATCCGGGTTC